>Ga0316204_10002660_pt1 | contig 39425 bp, 21 predicted proteins | sample 6monrhotite_MG_2_FD_205661 | JGI IMG/M metagenome (GOLD analysis project Ga0316204, IMG submission 205661) | Microbial mat bacterial communities from mineral coupon in-situ incubated in ocean water Damariscotta River, Maine, United States -... | ecosystem: Environmental > Aquatic > Marine >...
CAGGCGACCGAAGATTCTACAATAATCGACATTACTTTTTCTGCCCAAATCAGTGTTCAGGACAATATCACCTATCAGGCAGGGGAGACCATTGAGTTGAGGCTGAATCGAGGAGAGCAAATCATTTATAATTCTACGGGCGATATGTCGGGTACCACCGTGCGTGCCCGACCAGGACCCGATGGTGAATGTCGGAAGATTGCAGTTTTTGCAGGTCATCTTACCACTTTAGTGGGCGAAGAACAAGGCCCTGATCACCTCTATGAACAGATGTATGCCGTGGCCGACTGGGGTAAAGAATATGTGATGATTCCTTCGGAAACCCGCTTTACGGGCGACCTGGTAAAGATACTGGCTGCTGAAAATAATACCAGAGTGAGGGTTTTGGGTGGAGTAGATGTGCTTGACCGTGGAGAATCGATTATTTATGACTTTGATGAGGTAACCTACATTGAGGCCGACAAACCCGTTTCTGCAATTCAACTGACCAAAGGCCGTAATGCAGATAGTGACTTACGTGGCAATTCCTTTGCCGATCCCTTTATGACCTTTCTGAGTCCGTCCAATCAAACCGTGAATGAGCTGGCCTTTATTCTCATGACCAATCAGCGCATGGAGGGTCATTACGTAAATGTGGTGACGCCTACAGAAAACCTGGAGGTTTACATCAACAATACCGACATCAGCGATCGGTTCAACCCTGTACCAGGCAAACCGGAATATTCCTGGGCTAGTTTTTCATTGAATCCCACTTTCTATCGCATGTCTTCGCCCAATGGATTCGTGGCCCATGCCTATGCTTTTGGCGAGGCGGAGTCTATAGGGTATGCGTTGGGCGGTGACCTTGGTGATTTTCGGGTCACCATTGATGACGAGCAGCAGGGGCTGGTTTCTGATGGTAATTTTGAAGCTGTGGTTTGTGAGGCTTCTGAACTGACCCTGGCAGTGAGTTCTGAGATAGCCGCATTGAAAGATGCCTATACTGAGTTTACCTGGGACATGGGCGATGGCACCATACTGACAGGCGATACGGTGAGGCACAATTACGGTGGTCCCGGTGACTATCCGGTGAGAATGACCGCCTCTAAGGCCCTCAGCAGCTGTAGCAATGTCTTTGTCGATCGTCTTGTTCGCATTGTACCTGATGGTATTGAAGCCATTTCAGGGCCAGCATCGGTATGCCCTGATGCTCAGGATATTGTGTATGATGCATTGGGCACTTTGACTGACTACAGCTATCAGTGGTTTGTAGATGGAGGCACCATTGATGGCAGCAGCACAGGCACCAGCATTGCCATCGACTGGAACATAGCAGATCCCGGTGCGCGCGTAAGGGTTTTGGCCAGATCTCCTTCAGGTTGCCTCAGTGATACGCTCGATTACCCTGTAGTTTTAAATGAATTTCTGGAGCCTTTAAGGCCCATAGGCCCTACGCAACTTTGTACTGTAGACATTACCAATCTCATTTATTATACACCTCCGGCAACGGGTTCTGTCTACACCTGGCAGATAGATGGCGGCACAATCTTATCAGGTCAGGGCACCAATCAAGTGAGTGTAGAATGGAATGGCATAGGCACCCACTCTATCTGGTACACTGAAAGTACCACAACGACCAGCAGCCTTTGCGATGGTACTTCACCACCGCTGGAAGTCATTGTGTATGAACCGTTGACTTCCACTCCCGAGGTGACCCCTGTAACCTGTTTCGGAGAGGCAGACGGCAGCATCAGCTTGAGCATTACTGGTGGGCTGGGCCCCTATACGGTGGCCTGGAATTCAGGAGATACAGGGGTGCAGGTAACTGGCAGGATAGCGGGTGCCTATAATTACACTGTGACAGATGCATTGGGCTGTGAATTGGAACAAATGGTTGAAATGACGCAACCACAGCCCTTGAGCGGGTTTGTCAATGTAAATGACGCAGTATGTAATGGATTCAGAGGCTCGGCTACTGCAGAAATAAGCGGAGGGACTGCTCCTTATACCTACGAATGGAGCGTAACAGGTCTACCTAATGCCCGTACAGCACCAGGGCTTGGCAGAGGTAGCTATTCGGTACGAGTAACTGATGTGAACGACTGTGAGATCAATCTTAACTTTTCGGTAGAGGAACCCTCAGAACTAGTGGCTGACCTCACCATGGAGCAGGCCTGTCCGGGTGCCGATGACGGCCGTCTGGTGGTGGATGTGTCGGGTGGTGTGGCGCCTTATACCTATAATTGGGCGTTTGCCCCAACCAATAACGACCCTGAATTGGCTGGTATTACCGATGGTACTTATAGCTTAAACGTGGTCGATGCTGCTGGCTGCACACTGAACCTTACTGGGGTGGTAACCAATCAAACTCCACGAATCACCTTGCCTACTGCCTTCAGTCCAAATGGAGATGGTCAAAACGACTTTTTTGGAGCAGTATTTAACTGTGTTCTCGACTTTCGTATGGTGGTCTACAATCGCTGGGGCAATGTGGTGTTTAGTGCCAATCAAATTGATCAAGGCTGGGACGGCACATTTGAAGGCCAGCTGGCACCCAATGGTAGTTATACCTATGATGTGCAGTACAGTGGCGTGCTCAATGGCACTCCTTTTGTCGAAAATGTAAGGGGATTCTTTAAGGTGGTCAGGTAGTGCTTCGGGCTAATTCCCAGAGAGCTCCAAATGATATTCGTAGGGCAGTAGGTCTGCTACTCTCATCCAACTCCAATAGCCATATTCCAGCAGTGCTTGTGGGTTTTTAGGAACACCATTTTCGCTGATTACTACTCCACGAGAAGAACGGGTGAATAGGAAAGAAATCTGGCCTTGAGAGGCGGCACTTTTCTCAATGATGAACATACCGGTTCCCAAACTTGAGCCTCCGGTACCAATTCTGGTAGTAGAGCTGAACTCTTTTACAAACCCTTTTTCTGGTTTGGCTCCTGTATAAATTACTTTGAGAAAACGACTGAAAGCCAGGGTGTTATGTCTTAAAATGTCTTCTCTTTTTACCGCTTGTTTTGTTACAAATTTGGCATTTTTCTGATCGAACTCAGCATAGTACATCAGGAAGCCTTCTTCACTCACCTTGTCGTTATGCAAGGCGTACAAAAAGTGCTGTCGGCTACCCAGGTAAGTGCGCTTGCGGGCTTCTTCCCAGGCTGCTTTTTCGGCATCATTGGCAGGGGTAAGGGGCGTGAAAACCGGCTTGCCTTTGTAAACCGTTTCATTGCTGTTGGCAGTAAATGCTTCTACCAGAAATTTTAGACTATAGCCAGTCGAGCGATTCTCTATTTGAAGCAGGTCCAGCGATTTACCCTTGAGTCCATCACTACCCTCTTTTTCAAACTCCATTACCCAGGGGTTCATCACCTCTACTTTCTCTGAATTCGCTGTGTGACCAATGAAAGCATCTTCAAAACGAGCAAAGAGACGTTGCCATTTGCGGTCTTTGTTTTGTTCAATCTCTACTGTTTGAAGCTGTTTTACATTGGGTTTGAGTTTGAAGTTTACCGTTTTGCGGCCTTTAATACTCAAAGTTTTGCTGTAGTAGCCAATGTGCGAAATGACCAGGTTGGGGAATTCTCCAAATATGCCCTCTATTTCAAATTTACCATCGGGATCAGAAACTGTACCCTTGGTAGTGTTTTCCAGAAATATGGTGGCGTTGAAAATGGGCTCTCCTGTTTCTGAATCCGTCACAGTACCGCTGATGGTAGACTGACTTGAGACCAGAAGGGGAAAGGCTATAAGGCAGAATGTTAGAATAAATGCTCGCACAAGACCAGGTTTTAACTTCAAGTTAGTGGAGTGAATGCGAAAAAGACAGTCTTTGGACAATTTTAAAGACAGTCAACAGACAAATGCGGTCGGAATTAACCCAATTGTCCATTTATCCTTTAACCAATCTTCAGCTCTTCGCGGTTTTCGTGCAGCACATTAATGATGAACTGAATGTGCTCGGTGAGGTCTACACCCAACAGGTCTACACCCGCCTGAATTTCATCGCGCTCTACCTTGGCGGCAAAGCTCTTTTGCTTTAGCTTTTTCTTTACTGACTTAGGAGTGAGGCCAATCACGCCATCGGGTCGCACCTGGCAGCAGGCAATGATAAAACCAGTGAGCTCGTCACAGGCCAAGAGGCCTTTGTCCAACTGTGTATCGTAGCTTACGCCCCATTTGGTATAGTGTGCAGAAATGGCATGCGCGATCTTTTCTTCCCCTTTTTCTTGCATCATTTTTACAATGCGGTTGGGATGATCTTCGGGCCAGGCTTCATAGTCGGCATCGTGCAACATGCCGGTCACAGCCCATTCTTCCGGGTCTTCACCCAGGTGTTGGCCATAAGCTTCCATAACCAATTCTACACTTCGGGCATGTCTGAGGAGGCTTTCTCCTTTGGTCATTTCCTGGAGTATGCTGCGAGCTTCTTCTTTTGTCATTTCTTCAGGTGCTTTCCCAAATAAGCAACAATTCCGTCAATCAAGCCAGCAACAATTGGAAGATCGGGGTTGGTGTAGGTAGCGATGTTGGCATTTCTTTCTTCAGGAGCAGTTTTGAGAATGTGGTTCATGCCCTCCACAATCAGAATGTCTTTGGGAGTATTGGCGGCCTCAAACAGTGTTTGGGCACTTTCTTCGGTCACCTGAATGTCTGTAGTACCATTGACCAGGAGTACAGGAATATCCAGTTTGGCTATGTCTTCAGTAGGGCTGTGTTTCATCCAGGAGCCGATAAAAGATTGAACAGTAGGTCTGAAAAGTGACATCAACGCCATGGGCACATCTTCCACCACATTCCCTTTTTTCATTTCGCTCATGATGCTTTCTGCTTTTTCTATCAAATCCTTGGGGTTGGCCGGATTGGCCCTAAGCTGCTTCGAAATGATCTCATCAAAAGCCAAACCAGGGCCAGCTATGCTGATGTAAAAAGCCGCATTCACTTGTTGTGCTGCCAGCATGCCCACTTGCGAGCCCTGGCTGTGACCTACAATGCCCACTTGCGATGTTTTGGGGTGCTCATTCAGTAGATTGAAAGCACTAACGGCATCCGTCACAAAGTGATCGAAATTCAAGGTCTGCTCTCCGAAGCCCGCAAATATCCGCTTGTCATAGCGTAAGCTGGCGTAGCCTTTGGCTGCCAGTGCTTCCGACAGTAGCTTGAGTGAGTTGTTTTTGCCCTGCATGCCATAAGTGTTACCGTCTTTGTCGGTTGCTCCGGAGCCGGAGATAATAACCATGGCAGGGAAGGGGCCATCACCAGCAGGCAGCGTCAGTACGGCTTTGGTGGTTTTGTCTTCAACCGGAATGGTGACATCGGTATGGGTGAATTCTTGTGCACTTGCCAGCAGGCAGCAGCATAGTATGCTCAGTGTAAAAATTGACTTCATAGGGCCAATTTACGCAAATGAGAATATAGAAAAGCTCCGGTTTTATAAATGCAGACGAGTCCGGGGAGGATTTTTTCCCGCAAAAAGGCTTTTGGTTACTTTTTCTTCGCTTTCGGCTTGGCCTTGGCTCTAGGTTTTTTCTTAGGTGCGTTCTTTTCGATCAGGGCTTTGGCCTCATCTAAGGTCATTTTAGTCACATCCACAGTCTTGGCAAGCTCTACCTTAATTTTGCCTTTGAGCACGTTATGTCTTCCCCAACGGGCTTTTTCTACCCTGATGCCTTCATCTTCCCAGTTGTGAATAACCTTGTCGATTTCCTTCTGGATTTTCTCTTCGATGAGCGTGACAATGTCCTCATCTGAAAGGTTGTCCCAGTCATACTTCTTGTTCACATTAATGAACATGTTGTTCCATTTGATGAAGGGTCCAAAACGCCCTTTACCTTTTTGAACAGGTAATTCTTTGTACACATAAATAGGGGCATCGGCTTCCAATTTGGCTTTTACCAGCGCAGAGGCAGCGTCAACATCGATAGTCAGTGGGTCTTCATCAGGTGGAAGAGAAACGAATTTATCATCATACTTGATGTAAGGGCCAAACCTGCCAATGGCGGCAGTCATCATTTTTCCATCAAATTCACCAATGTCGCGAGGCAATTTGAAGAGCTCTAATGCTTCATCCAGGCTAATGCTCTCGATGAATTGTCCCTTAAGCATGCTTGCAAATTTTGGTTTTTCAGCCTCTTCATTGTCCTGGTCAGTTTCGCCTATTTGTACTATAGGGCCAAAGCGACCGAGCCGAGCAATTACCTTTTTCCCAGATTCTGGGTCTATGCCAATATCGCGGGCCGAACCGACTGAACTGCGCTCTATCTGTTCAGTATCTTCTACCTTTTTATGGAAGTTTCCATAAAAGGTGTCAATCATCTTGTCCCAGGCCTGGTAGCCTTGTGCAATCTGGTCAAATTCTGCTTCTACTCTTGCGGTAAAAGAAAAGTCGATCACATTAGGGAAGTGGCTCACGAGGAAGTCGTTTACCACCATGGCTATGTTGGTAGGGAAGAGTTTTGATTTCTCAGCCCCGGTAATTTCCGTTTTAGTGATGGTCCCTACCTGTCCGGCTTTCAGGGTTATTTCCTGGTAATTTCTTTCGCGACCATCTCTGTTTTCTTTAATCACATACTCGCGCTTCTGTACTGTGGAAATGGTAGGTGCGTAAGTAGACGGTCTACCAATGCCCATTTCTTCCAGTTTTTTCACCAGACTGGCTTCTGTATAGCGTGGTGCAGATCGGCTAAAACCTTCTCTGGCAGTCATGTGGCGCAGGTCTAGCGCCTGACCAATGTTTAGAGGAGGCAGCATGCCTTTCACCTCGTTGTTATCATTGTCGCTCTCTTCATCGTCAAACGACTCCATGTACACTTTCAGGAAGCCCTCAAAGGTGATCACTTCACCTTGCGCCACCAGTTTTTCGCTTGAAGTACTGATGCCAATGGTGGCGACCGTTTTTTCCAGACGCGCATCAGCCATTTGAGAGGCGATGGCACGTTTCCAGATCAGCTCGTATAGCCTACCCTCGTTATAGTTACTGCCTGCACGCTGGCTGCCAAAGTCAGTGGGCCTGATGGCTTCGTGGGCCTCCTGTGCCGACTGCGACTTGGTTTTGAACTTGCGCGTTTGCACAAAGTCCGGACCATAACTGTTGGTAATGGCATTCACAGCTCCTTTTATGGCTTCTCCTGACAGATTCACTGAGTCAGTTCTCATGTATGAGATCTTGCCCGCCTCGTACAACCGCTGGGCGATAGACATGGTTTGTGAAACTGAGAAACTCAGCTTTCTACTGGCTTCCTGCTGTAGCGTAGAGGTGGTAAATGGAGGAGCTGGCGTTCGCTTGCCTGGTTTCTTCTCCAGATTTTCAATGGTAAAACCGGCATTGGTGCAAGTTTGTAAAAACTGTTGAGCTTCTGCCTCGGTCTTAAATTTCTTAGGAAGTTCTGCTTTCAGCTCTCGGCCTCCGCCCAGATCGAAAATGGCAGTTACCTTAAATGATGAGGTGGCATCAAAGGCTTCTATTTCTCTTTCCCGTTCTACCACCAACCTTACGGCTACCGACTGAACACGACCGGCTGAAAGACCGCGTTTGATTTTTTTCCAAAGTACTGGCGAAAGCTCAAAACCTACAAGTCTGTCGAGAATTCTTCGGGCCTGCTGGGCATTCACCAAGTCACCATCTATCTGCCTTGGATTGGCAATCGCATTGAGTATGGCATTTTTAGTAATTTCTCTAAAAACTATTCGCTTGGTCTGCCCATCTTCTAGTTTTAATGCCTCTTTTAGGTGCCAACTGATGGCTTCTCCTTCACGGTCATCATCACTCGCGAGGTAGACCATCTCAGATTGCTTGACTAGTTTTTTGAGGTTTTTGATGACGTCTTTTTTGTCTGCCGTTACCTCATAGGTGGGGGAGAACCCATTCTCTATATCTATGGCCTTATCGCCTTTGGGTAAGTCTCTTACGTGTCCGTAACTCGACACTACCTTGAAATCTTTCCCGAGGTATCCCTCAATGGTTTTTGCCTTTGCAGGCGACTCTACGATGACCAGATTTTTCGACATAAACTCGGTGGGTTCTTAAATTTGAGCGATCCAAAGATGCGCATAAAACTTAAAAAAAAACAAATCAAAGGGTCGATACCCTTTGCGACTGTATATGAACTAGCACTTTTTTGCGTTGTCATGAGCATAACTGGAAGAGAAACGAAATGGTTAAGAATATTTTTCTAATACGGCATGCTGAAGCACTGTTGCCTGAATCAGGACAGCGCGATTTTGACAGGCGATTGTCAGAAACAGGGCGCAAGCAGACTTTGCTTTTGGGCGAACATATCAATGATATAGGAGTGCCTATTCAGGCCATTTTTACGAGCCCCTCAATCAGAACACTTGAGACTACCCTGCAGCTAATCTCCCAAATGGAACAGAAGCCACGATTGATAGAAGCAGAGGAGTTTTATAGTGCTACTGAAAAACTATTGGTGGCCGCCATTTGCAGAATAGATGATATGTTTGACTCTGTGTGCATCATAGCGCATAACCCGGCCATCTCGCTGGTATTTGAATACTTTTCACAAGAATATGGGAGAGGCTACAGTCCGGCCACTAGTGCCTGGCTACAATTTGAAGTGGAAAGTTGGAAACACCTTTCTGGTGGTTTGGGTCAATTGAAGGACTTTTACTACCCCGGAATGTCCAGCTAGCACACCTATGCTTTAGCGATAATAATTTCACTTTTCGTTCTGCTTTGGTTAGAATTGCCGCATGACCGCATTGGGCCGACACATTATAGTAGAGTATTATGACTGCGATGAGCAGTTGATGAATGATGTGACGCACATTGAAGCCAGTATGGAACAGGCTGCTGAAGCGGCAGGTGCTACCATTATCAATTCCACTTTTCATCATTTTTCTCCTTATGGCGTGTCGGGGGTGGTGGTAATTCAGGAAAGCCATCTGGCGGTGCACACCTGGCCTGAGTACGGCTATGCCTCGGTAGATCTTTTTACTTGCGGAGGCTCTGTGGATCCATGGGTGGCCTACCGTGAACTGAAGGCGCACTTCAAGGCAACACACGGCTCAGCTGTAGAGCTTCAGCGTGGAGAACTGGCCCTGTTGGAAGAACGAAAGCTGGATGTGAAGTCGCTGCGTGACCAGAAAAGCCAGAGTTCAAAGCCAAAGCGAACCCGGGATGTATGGTTTACCGAGCGAGATGGCAGCATTGCCCTTTCATTGAAACATGACGGTAAACTCTTCGAGACGCGTTCGCCTTTTCAAAAGATTGAAGTTTACGATACGAAAGCCTATGGCCGCATTCTGGCTTTGGATGGCAACATCACCACCTCTGGGGAAGATGAATATGTGTATCATGAAATGATATGTCATGTGGCCGCTCTGACTCACCCGAATCCCAAAAGAGTGCTGATAATAGGAGGAGGGGATGGAGGCACTGCACGCGAAATCTTACGGCATGAGGGTATAGAAGAAGTGCATTTGGTAGAAATAGATGAGGCCGTGGTGGAGACATCCAAGCAGTTTTTTCCAGAGTTTGCTGGCATTTTTGATCATGCAAAATTGAAGGTGATCATTGGTGATGGCCTGACTTATGTCAAAGAACAAAGCCAAGGTGCCTATGACCTCATTATTGTGGACTCGACTGATCCGGTAGGCCCGGCCGAAGGACTATTTACGGCATCGTTTTATGAAGACACTTATAACTTACTTTCGGACGAAGGCATTCTGATTACCCAAAGTCAGTCGCCACGTTTTAACAAAAAGGTGTTCAGAGAAGTATTTGACTTGCAAAGAAAGTTGTTCGGTGCTGACCAGGTTCATTGTTATCTGGCCTATGTGCCTACCTATCCTTCAGGCATGTGGTCGTTCTCTTACTGTGCGAAAGGCAATGTTTATCCCCTTCAATCTTTTGATATTAACAGGGCTGATGCACTTGCAGAAAGGGAAGGTTTGAAATACTACAATGCGGCCATTCATCAGGCGGCATTTGCATTACCGGGTTATGTAAAAACGATTTTAGATGAGCGACAGTGATCAGTTCGACCCCAATGGAGTGGGAGTGAAGGGTACGCTTTTTGGCCTGCCCTATGACACAGAAACGGCAGCCATTGTGGTGATACCTGTGCCCTGGGATGTGACCGTGTCGTATGGAGCCGGCACCGCTAATGGGCCTGAAGCCATTCTGGAAGCTTCTGCGCAAATTGACTATGCCCAAACAGACATTGATGAAGCCTGGAGACTGCCCATTGCGATGGCTGAAATACCCGAGGTTTGGCAGGCTAAGGGCCGACAATTGAGGCTGCAAGCTGAGAAATACATCGATTGGCTGGAGAATGGCAGCCCTGAAGCACAGAGCCTGGGTATGCTGTCCATATTGGCTGAGGTGAATGATCAGTGTGCACAGCTAATGACCTATGTGGAGCAACAATGCACCTATTGGCAGTCGCTCGGCAAACAAACCATCTTACTTGGCGGTGATCATAGTACACCTCTTGGACATATCAGAGCCCTGGCTCAATCACATAAGTCATTTGGCATACTTCAGCTCGATGCTCATGCGGATTTACGCCATGCCTATGAGGGATTCGACTACTCTCATGCCTCAATTATGCACAATGCCCTAGCTTGCCCCGAAATAACCAAGCTGGTGCAGGTAGGCATCCGTGATTTTTGTGAGGAAGAAAAGGCATTGATTGAAAACTCAGAGGACAGGATCACCACCTTTTTTGATGCCGACCTGAAAGCGGCTCAGTATGAAGGTGAAACCTGGGCAAATCTCTGCGAACAAATCGTTGCCGCGCTGCCAGATAAAGTCTACCTCTCGTTCGATATTGATGGGCTCGACCCTAAACTCTGTGCCAATACTGGTACACCCGTACCCGGAGGCTATGAGTTGGAGCAGGTCATGTACCTGATTAAAAAAATAGAGTCCTCTGGCCGCACCATCATAGGTGCCGACCTGAATGAGGTGAGTCCCGGAGCCGATGAGTGGGATGCCAATGTAGGCGCCAGGGCGCTCTATGGCATCGCTGTGTTGCTGGGTAAATCACATGGACTGATTTGACAATTTTCTATCAAAGAAACCTCAGAGGGGCAGGTTTGTCATTCAGGTAGGCTTATTGGCCAACTGGCCTTTGAGCGCATTGAATACATTTTGACCCGGTAAGGTTTGGTCCTCATAGCTGTTTTCAAAGTAGACTTTGGTGATATCAGTTGTACCTGTTGAAAAAGCAAATTCCAGCCCACGAAGGTTGTGTAGTGCTACCTGATCTATGGTGGCACTCCCCCGATAATAGCCCCCGCTGAACAGGCACATGCGGATGTCTTTGATTGGCTCCAAACCCAGGGCATTGCCCGAAGTAGCATGTTTGGCATTATACAGGTTTACTGCGTTTACCAGGGTTATATTGGTTTTTTCAATTTTGTGTAAGAAATCCTGAATGTTGTTATAGTTGGAAGCCAGTGGGGGCACTACATAAATCATGCTGTAGTTCAGGTTGTTGCCATAGGGAAACTGGTTGGCATTGAATATGTCTATGAAAACAATGCCGTCATAGCTGGCCATGTTATAACTTTTTTGGGGCTTCAGCATCAAAGAAAACCGTATGGGGTCGTTGGCGCTAAAATTACTCTGAAAGGCGCTTATGCCAGTGCCTGCATTGTTGTAAACTCCCTGGTGTAAATTTTGGTAGAGGCTGGTGGTTTGGCCGGCATGATTGGTTAGCGCCCTATTGAAGGCTCCATTGATACCGCCCAGCCCAACGGCAAAAACAGCCCCGGCATTGCTGGTGCCCGCATTTACCGAACCCTGAAACAGACTGTTGGCGGTTTCAGAGGCATGTAAAAAAAGTGGCACGTAGCCATTCATTGGAACAGGGTCCAGAATTTCCGCTTCAACGGAAGAGTTAGGAATGTAGTGAGTACTCATCATAGGTTCGTGTTTTGTTGATGTTTATCAATTTAAATTAATCATTGATTCACAAAAAATAGAGGTTTTGACCCATGAATGGTAAAACGTACCTATGCCGAAATGCGATGGAAGAGCGGCCTTTAGAAAAACTGGGCTAGCTCAAGATGATACTTATATAAATCAGTTGATTAAATCTTACTCTTTAATTCCTTCTCTATGCCTTCTTCTGTAAGGCCCCTGGCATATTTTAAAAGCGTTTCAGAGCCCGGTTTGATTTAGAATCGTTCGCAGGATGCACCAAGGTCCCAGACTGGGTGCGTCAATTCATGTTTGGTGAAAAGTGCTTTTGCCTCTTCTACGGTCCATTTATTCCATTCCGGGTCAAGGTGATTGCCATACCAGTCTTTGGCAAAATGCCATATCTTCTCCAAAGGTTGAACATCTCCTTTGTTCATATCATGGCGCTTGCACCAATCGTCTATCTGTTTTTCGTTATCAAATACCAGCATATTGCTACAGGTGTACATCACATTGTCCCAGGCATTTTTCATAGGGATTGGAAAATGAACCAATAAGCCTTGGTTGACTACTTCGCCATTTTCTATGCTAATCACCACCTGACGGTCATGTGCAGCCAGGGTGGTAGTGATACTCAGGTCAGTCTGTAGTAATGCAGCAGCACCCAATGAACACCAGGCGCAATTGCCCCACCAAAGCCCATTAGCCGATTTAATCAGAAAATTTGTGGGAGCAGTTGAAAAAGGATGGATGACCCAAACCTCTGGATTATGTGGGTGCAGCACAACGCCATGATAGTCTTGCAGCGCAAGTAAAGCCTCATCAAGTTGTGGTTTTGCTACTCCAAAATGTGCTGAGAGTTTTTCTCGATTGGGTGCGTGGCCGAAGTCGATCAGATGTTTGAGAATGTAGTGGTGTAGGCTGCTATGGTTCAGTGATTTGGGCATGTCTCATCAAAAGCGATTATCAAATATCGCTTATTTACGATGAAAGTAACAGACTGTGAATTCTGATCTGCTATTTCAAAATCACATAAGTATTGGCCATTTGGTCATGCAGGGTTTGACATTTTTTGTTGCCCAGGGCTATGAAGTATCCTATCAATAAAAAGCCACTTATAAACCTGCCAGCATTGCGGCCAAGTGCCTGCAAGAACCGGATTTGTTCAAACTGATCGTTCACTACGATAATCCGCATCACAATTTTTCCGGGTGTCGCCTGCCTTTTAGAGCTTTCAAAGAGTGAATAATACAGCAAGCTGGTAAGGGGGATGCCAAAAATGTAATATAGAATGAAGCCGACCATCCATGTATTGGAGAGTACCTCATCACTCTGGTTATAAAATGAAATGCCAAATCCTACAAAGATGATTGCTGTGATAATGAGCATGATCACTATATCAATCAGCATGGCCACTAGCCTTGTGCCAAACTCAGCATACCTTACGGTTGGTTTTTCAAATTGCATATGGTTTTCCATAGAGTGTTTTTTTCGGTGCTCTATTAATCTGACTTGCCGTTTTTAATATACCCTTTCTCCATGCCTTCCTCAGTTAAGCCCTTGGCATATTTATATAGTGTTTCAGAGCCTGGTTTGATCTTCAATGCGTTTTTGCCTACCTGATCTATGTGCAGATCATATTCGCTCCAGGTACCTCCCTCATTGGTAGCATTTTGCATCATGGGCTCCAGCCTGTCCATCGATTTGGCAAATTGAGCTTCCTTGCTTTCGCCTGCTTCAAACTCTTCCCACAGGGCAATCAGCTCATGACCCTGCGCTTCTGGCAGCATGCCAAAAATGCGTTTGGCGGCCTCCTGCTCCTCGTCAAAATTGTCGTGGCTTTTATTGTTGTCGTACAGAAAGGTGTCTCCGGCATCAATTTCCACTATGTCATGGATCAGCAGCATTTTGATCACCTTGAGCAGGTCTACATCATGGTTGGAATGCTCCGTTAAAACCACCGCCATCATGGCCAGGTGCCAGCTATGTTCCGCATCGTTTTCGTGCCTGGGACTGTTGAAAAGCCTGGTCTTGCGCTCAATGTATTTAAGCTTGTCTATTTCTTTGATAAAGGCCAGTTGTTTTTCAAGGTTGCTCATGTGATTCAATTTGTCCCGAATTTGTCAAGTTTACTCGATATTTTCAACTCTTAAGGGTTGCGGCTTGGTTAAGAAAGAAGGTAAAGGTTTAAAATTTCTTAACATGGACTTTGCGTTCGAATGTCTACTCCATAACCGATAAAGACAGTAAATAACTATTCACCTTGCAGCATCGCTTGAATAGCCTTAATATAGGGGTTTAACCAAAATTAAAAACCATTGGACCTTATCACAGAAGCAGTAGCCAATTTTAGTGATTGGATTTGGGGCACACTGTTAATAGTCCTAGTCTTAGGCGGAGGATTATACTTTATGATCTTATCCCGTTTCATGCCATTTCGCTATTTCAGGCATGCCATTGACGTACTGCGTGGTAAGTATCACGAGGAGGATAAGGAAGGGCAAATCACCCATTATGAGGCATTGAGCACAGCCATTGCCGCTACAGTGGGCATGGGTAATATCTCTGGTGTGGCTGTGGCCATTACGGCAGGAGGCCCCGGTGCTATTTTCTGGATGTGGGTTTCTGCCTTCTTTGGTATCGCCACCAAATTCGTTACCTGTACACTGGCGGTGATGTATCGCGGCCGTGATTCTGAGGGCGAGGTGAGAGGCGGTCCTATGTATGTAATTACCGAAGGTTTAGGGCAAAAGTGGAAGCCATTAGCTACCTTCTTCTGTATCTTTGCTTTGGTAGGGGCTTTGCCCATTTTTCAGGCCAACCAGCTTACCGCTGCGCTGAACACCATTTTGGGTCCGGCCATTGGTTATAATACTGCCTCTACTTTCAGTCTGTTTGGTTCTGAAATTACCACCTCTTCAGCAGTTACTGGTTTGGTACTAATGGGCTTAGTGTCTACCGTAATCTTTGGTGGTATCAAGAGAATAGGTAAAGTGGCTTCTAAACTCGTACCCACCATGGTGGTGATGTACTTTGTTTTAGTCATCATTATTCTGGCTACCAACTTAAGTGTGATTCCCGGCATATTCGGTTCTATTTTTGAAGAAGCATTCACTGGTAATGCCATCTTAGGTGGTGGACTGGGCGCCATTATTATTCAGGGAGTCAGACGTGCCGCATTTTCTAATGAAGCAGGCATTGGTACCGCACCCATGGTGCATGGCGATACCAAGACTGATGAACCTGTGAGAGAAGGACTAGTGGCCATGCTCGGCCCAGCCATCGACACACTGGTGGTATGCACCTTAACGGCCTTGGTGATCTTAAGTACCGGAGCTTATAAGCCCTATTTGGCACAGCAAAATGTAGAAGGGATCAACGTAACGCTTGAGGCATTTAATACTGCACTACCTGGAGTAGGTGGCTATTTATTGGGGCTTTGTATACTAGTATTTGCGGTGTCTACTTTGCTTTCATATTCTTACTATGGCGTTAAATGTATGTCCTTCATGTTTGGCGCCAAAAAAGGTAATATTTACAACTACATCTACATAGCGACTATTATGCTGGGAGCAGTAGCTTCTCTGGGTTTTGTATTTACCCTGATTGATAGCAGTTTCGCCCTGATGGCTATTCCTACCATGGTTTCTGCGGTGATTTTAGCACCCAAAGCCATGACTGCAGCCAAGAGCTATTTTGCCAGGTTGAAGGCCGGTGAAATGGAAGCATAGCCCAATGGATTTATCAAAGCGACAGAAACGGTTCCTTGAGTTTGTGAAGCATCAGCATGGAACCCAGCAGCGCAAATACACGGGTGAGCCTTATTGGCACCATGTATATGCAGTGGCCGAGATTGTAGCTCCATACGAACCTGAGGGCATAGAAATCGCTTTTGGGCATGATTTGCTTGAAGATACCACCTGCACTTATGATCAGTTGGTACAGTTTCTCACCAGCAATGAGTACGATAAAAAAGAGGCCATTTTTATAGCAGATGGCGTGCAGGAGCTTACCGATGAATTTGTGAAAGAAAACTATCCCGATAAAAACCGCAGGGAGCGAAAAGCACTTGAAGCAGAAAGGTTGGGCAAAATTAGTCCTTTGGCCCAAAGCGTAAAGTATTCAGATCTTATTCACAACATGACCTCAATTGTGGAAGAAGATGAGAATTTTGCCCGGACTTTTGCCCGTGAAAAACGGGACATCCTTAATGGCATGAGAGCCGGCAATATTGATCTTTTGATGCGTTGCTGTGCGGTATTATACAATGCCAGGGTAAAGCTGGGCCAGATAAAGTAGCGGGGAAGTTATGAGCTGGTTTTGGCCGATAACCTTTGCAATAACTTTCTAAACCTTCTGGTATCATAGTTGGCCAGGCCCGTCTTGGCTACCACAATTTTACCTTCCGGGGAAATCACGAAAGTGGTAGGCACTACTCCGGTTTCATACACATCAGGTATTTTACTGGCTAGTTTGTAAATGGGCAGGTCAAAGCCTTTTCGTTTGATCCATGCGGTTGCGGTTCTCATTTCCCTGTCTTCAGAAATAAGTAGAAAAACGATGTTAGGGTCGTCTTTGAGCCTTTCACGTAGCCCATCTATGCTGGGCATTTCGGCCACGCAAGGAGCACACCAGGTGGCCCAGTAATTCATGAAAATGGTTTTCCCTTTCAGGTCTTTCAGGTCAAGAATCTGGCCCGTAGGATCTACCAGTTTCAGGTCATAGTCTGCTTGCAGGTAGGCTTCTTCGTCCAGCTCACTGGCATTCATTACCCCGGTTTTCAGCACCACTTGTTGCACACGACCAAACACTTCTGCCTGTGACCCTGTAAGGTAAATCACTGCAAAAATGGTTACGATCACCGCCAACTCGATTATGTCGCGCTTGCTAACCTTCTTCTTTTCCTTCTTCGCCATACCTGAAAGTACAGAAAAATGCCCGAAAAGGTTCAAAACGCCCCTTTTCAATGTCATTTTGGATACACATTTGTTGAATGGTATCCGATTAACGACATTTTAACGTAACTTGTATTTTAAGAGGAACCTAAATCGTAGCGAAAGAGCGTTACGTTAATAAAAGAGAAAGAGGATGATAACGATTAAATTTGCTGATCGCACCCGTAGGGTAGATCAATGGGTTGATACGTTTGAGCAGGTCGTTTTAAGCCATCAACTGGTCTATGACAGAAGTCTGAAAGAGCCAGTACTTACCCTGGGAAAAGAAGAGGTGACCGGGGAAAAGGCGATAAGTCGTTATGTAGACCAACTCAAGAAACAAGCCAGGAGTACCTGGGCTACTTGCTAGCCTGAATAGAAACATGTGAAATGCTTAAACTCGTTTGAGGGTTTTTGAGTTATCTTCGTGACATCATTTTGATGAACGAACGATCTTAACTTATTAACCCTGATAATTAATGAAGCATTTCAAAAGCTTTACAGCATTTACCGCACTTATTCTGATAATGGCCGCTTGTGGTGGCCCTGAAGATGGCGTAGCCTTTGGCAACCTGAAAGATGGCGATACGGTGAGCAGCCCACTAAAAGTTGAATTTTTGGTTTACGGCAAAACCATTAAACCAGCCGGTACAGAGGAAGAAGGCACAGGCCACCATCATATCATCATTGATGGCGGATCTATTCAGGCCGGACAAGTAGTACCTGCTGATGATACACACATTCACTTTGGCAAGGGCCAGACCGAAACCACCTTGGATCTAAGCCCGGGAGAGCATACACTTACCCTTCAGTTTGCCGACTTTGCACACCGCTCTTTTGGTGGTAAGTGGAGCAAGACCATTACCGTGACAGTGGAGTAACAAAAGACATTTATTCTATATAAAAGCCACTCGAATGCTCGGGTGGTTTTTTTTGTGCTTTCGTGTAAAAACCTTTTTGATTGGCCCTTTGGTGCTTACTTTGGGTAATCAACTCAAGCGACAAAACACTATGAACCCAGTTCGTTCAGGTCTTATATTATTATTTATTCTTTGCCTGATAGCACTTGTTCAGAAACCAGCTAAAGGACAAGTCAGCATTGATTCATTGCTAGAGGCCCGGTCTGGTGCCAGTCACGACACGGTTCGCATCAATGCCGATGTTCAAATTGCCAACATACTGTATACAGAAAACCTTGATTCAGCACGCTTCTATTATGGCCGCGGCTTAAAGCTGGCCGAATCCATTAGCACTGAGTATCCAGCACGGGTACCCAAGGTGCTCATTGATATAGGTAATATGCTGATGGTATTAAATTTGGATGATGAGGCCATATCAACCCTTGAGCAGGCTGTTGCCATATCCAAAGAAAGAGGTCAGAAAAAGGAACAATCCAATGCACAATTCAGATTGGGTTATGCCTTCATGAGCAAAAGCGACTTTAAAAACGCAATTCTTCATTACGATTCGGTAGTGGTTAGAAACGAACGCGATGGTACGGGCTACAGCCAGGCCGATTGCCTTAATTTTTCCGGTCTCTGTAATTACTACATTCGAAAACTTGATCTCGCCTCAGAAAAAGCCCTGGCCGCCATCCGTTACCGAAGGGAAATAGGAGATACAGCCTACATTCATAACCCCTACATGGTTTATGCACTGGTTCAATGGGAACAAGAAAATTATGAGCGGGCCAAGGTCTACTTCAATAAAGTGGCACACAATGCCCGTGCGGTTGATGATTTCAGAAGGGTAAGGTTGGCGTATGAAAACCTGTCATTTGTTCTGATGGACCAGGACAGTGCCGATGCCGCTATTGAGAACATGACCAAAGCCTGGGAAATGAGCAAGCAAATGAACTATCAATGGGGTTCGGTCCGCTATTTCACTATGGTAGGGGACATTGAGATTGATCGCGGCAATTTCCAATTGGGGCACGACTATATTAAGCAGTCCATAGACTACATTGTTCCAACCGTAGCCCCGCAGTCAAAAGGTAATATTTACTTGAAACTGGCCTGGGCAAAAATAAAGCTGGCCGATTCAGTGTATACCAGTGATTGGGCGAAACGTAGCGAGCTATTTAAAGAAGCACTGCCACTGGCCAAAGAGGGTTGGGAACTGGCCAGTCAGGTCAATTCTGCCAATGTGATGTTAGATGCAGGAGAGGCCCTGGCCGTGATTTATTCAAAACTGAACCGCTACAAAGAGGCCTTTGAATTTAGCCAGAAGGCCAAAACAATCTCTGAAGAAATCAATGACAAGGCACGAACTGAAGCGATTGCTGAAGCGACTACGGAGTATGAAACGGAACTGATCGAAGCGCAGAATGAATCATTAAGAGAATCGCAAAGAGCGCAGTCTGCCCGGCTCAAACAACAAAACTATCTTATTTACGGAGCGGTCATTGTACTGGTCTTAATTATCATCATCGCTACCCTTATTTACCGAAGCAGGTTGAATCTGAAGAGGGCCAATCTGGCCATTGAAAAGTCGCTTTCAGAAAAAGAACTGCTGCTCAAAGAGATTCACCATCGAGTGAAAAACAACCTACAGGTAGTATCCAGCCTGCTTGATTTACAGTCGAGAGGGATAGAAGATGAAGAAGCCCTGGCCACTTTTATGGAGGGCCAGAACAGGGTGAAGGCCATGGCGCTCATTCATCAGAAGCTTTACCAGAACGAAGATTTGGCCACCATCGATTTTGCAGAGTATGCCGAGCAGTTGATGAAGGAACTGGCTTCCATTTATCCAGATTCAAACGCTGTCAACACTTCAGTAAAGGCCACAGGAAAGACACAGTTTGATATAGATACGGCCATTCCTCTTGGACTAATTCTGAATGAACTGGTCTCCAATGCCTACAAATATGCTTTTGAAGGCAAGGGTTCGGGTGAGCTGAATGTGTCTGTTCAATCATTAGGCGATGGAAAACACCAGCTAACCGTTTCAGATTCAGGAGCTGGCTTGCCGGAAGGTTTTGACTTTAAAAAAGCAAAAAGTCTCGGGCTCCGTTTAGTCAGGCGATTGGCCAAACAGCTTTATGGTTCTGTAGAGTACCGTTGGGATGATGGCTCACAATTCACTATTCAGTTTTCTGATACTGATATAAGAAAAGCGATTTGATGGTTTTGAACAATTTAAAGCAACTCGTACTGATATCAGGTTTACTGCTATGCACCATAATGCTCAAAGCGCAAAGTAACCTGGATTCCCTGCGTTTGGTAAGGGATGTCGCTGAACATGACAGCATCAAAGTCAATACCGATATAATGATTGGCAGGCAGTTGATGAGATCAAATTTAGATTCGAGTTTATTTTACCTGAACAGGGCAGTGTCCGTGTCGCGCGATGACCTGAAAGACTTGCCGCAGTTTGAAGGATTGGCGCTTAGGGCCAAAGCCGATGCTTACAGAGCCAATGGAGATACAACTTGTGTGGGTTTTTATATTGAGGCAAAGGAAATCTTTGAAGGGGTGGGGCTGAAGTCCGAACTGGCTCTGACCCAATATGAATTGGCCAAGACTTATGAGCGCATGTCCAGGTTTGATAGTGCCATTGAAAACTACGAGGCGGTGATTAACCGGAATGTAGAAGACGGTACAGAATTTAAAATGGCTGCTTCCTATAACAATGCAGGTTTGCTCTACTTCTACCAGAGAAAACTCCAAAAGGCTTCTAAAATTCTGTTGGATGGCATCAGGTATGTGAAGACCACACCTGATACCGTAAATCTCAGAGCTTTTTACATGAATTATGGCCTGGTGCTGAAACAACAAGACCGGTACGAGCTAGCTAAGCAATACTTACAAAGGGCACTTGTAATCAATAAAGCAATAGGTAATAGAAGAAACGAAGCACTGTCTTATACTAACATAGGTCAAATATTGATAAAACAGGATAGCCTGGATGAGGCTTTTGATTCATATACCAAAGGCTGGAAAATTGCTAAAGAAGTAAACCCCTCTACCTGGCCTACTGCCAGATACTACCAGTATATAGGGCGAATAGCCCATCTAAAAGGAAACTTCCAGCAGTCACACGATTACCTGGTAGAATCTGTGGCTAACCTACCCGATGGTGTAGCGCCCCAGTCCAGAGGAGACATTTATGGAAGCCTGGTAGAGCAAAAAATTATCCTGGCCGATTCAGTTTTTCCAAACAACAGAGCCAAACGAAAACAGTTATGGAACGAGGCCTTGCCCTATGCATTAGAGGGATGGGAGTTGGCAAAGAGTTCGGACGCTGGCAATGTCAGGTTCAGACTCGCCTTGGCCCAGGCAAACCTCTTTTCAAGGTTAAAGCAATTTGAAAAGGCTTATGAGTTCAGTCAATTGGCCATGGAGATATCTGAGGACATCAACGATCAGGCAAAAACTGATGCGATTGCTCGTATGTCTGAAGAGTTTGAGACCGAGCGTATTGAAGCCCAAAATGACTTGTTAAGAGAATCTCAAAGGGCGCAGGCTTCTCAACTCAAACAACAAAACTATCTAATCTATGGTGGTGCTGTTGTACTGCTACTAATCGTCATTGTTGCTGTAGTGATTTACAGAAGCAGATTAAACCTCAAAAAGGCGAATGAGACGATTGAAAAGTCTTTATCTGAGAAGGAGCTCTTGCTCAAAGAGATCCATCACCGGGTGAAAAACAACTTGCAGGTAGTATCCAGCCTGCTCGATCTACAGTCGAGAGGGATAGAAGATGAAGAGGCCCTGGCCACCTTTATGGAGGGCCAAAACAGGGTGAAGGCCATGGCGCTTATTCACCAGAAGCTCTACCAAAACGAAGACCTGGCCACCATCGATTTTGCAGAGTATGCAGAAAATCTGATGAAGGAACTGGCTTCCATTTATCCTTCGGCAGCTACAGTGAAAACTTCCATCAAATCAGAGTCAGAGGCGCAATTTGACATCGATACGGCTGTCCCACTGGGGCTTATACTCAATGAATTGATCTCTAATGCCTACAAATATGCTTTTGAAGGCAATGGGTCGGGAGAGCTGAATGTGTCAGTCCAATCACTAGGTGAGGGCAAACATCAGTTGACTGTCTCAGATTCTGGGGCAGGTTTGCCAGAAGGATTTGACTTTAAAAAGGCAAAAAGTCTGGGTTTGAGGCTAGTCAGGCGACTTTCCAAACAACTTTATGGTTCGGTAACATACTCTTATGAGGCAGGAGCCAAATTTGTGATTATATTCACTGATACACTCGAACGCAAGGCGATTTAAATGGGGGCTGTAAAGATCTTAGTGGTAGAAGATGAGGTAGTGATTGCAGATAATATCTGCATGATACTGGAAGATCTGGGCTATGATGTGCTAGAGCCTGCCATCCATTATGAAGAAGCCCTTGAAACTATAAAGGAAGATACACCTGACCTGGCCATACTGGACATACAGCTAGCGGGTAGGAAAGACGGTATAGATCTGGCCTGGAAGATCAAAGAAGACTACGATTTTCCCTTTATCTTCCTCACCTCCAATGCCGATGCACATACCGTAGAGCGTGCCAAAAAGGTAGCCCCTCCGGCATACCTGGTAAAGCCATTTAACAAAGACGACCTTTATACCTCTATAGAAATGGCCCTCTACAATTATATAGGGAAGAAAAAGGAAGAGGAGAGTGGTGAAGACCTGCTCATTCGCGATGCCATATTTGTGAAAGAGAAAAACCTCTTCCATAAGATCAAGCTTACGGACATCCGCTACTTCAAGAGCGACCATGTTTATGTAGAGGTACATACTATACAAGGGAATAAGCACCTGATTCGTGGCAGTCTTACCGACCTTTCTGAGCGACTGCCCAAAAACTTTTATCGTACTCACCGCAGCTTTACCATCAATGTAGACCAGATGGATGCCATCAATTCGGCTTATGTGATCATCAATGATGACAAAATTCCAATTGGTAAAAATTACCGCGATGAGCTCCTGAATAAAATCAGGGTGGAATAACCATCACCAGGTGATGGAATGAACAAATTTCAAAATCCAATTTCCAATAATCAGCCGGGGCAAAGCCATCTTTTTGATGATGACCCAATTCCCAAACATTCAGTGCAAATCGTTTTGAAACCATAGCTATTGCTCATTCTTGAAATTGAGTGATAATATTGTGAATACATGAATTAAATCACTAAATTGTGATTTAAATAAAGGCAGGGTGATGAATCATGGAGATCAATTAAGGCTCAAACTACAAGAGTTGGGAGTTAAAAAGAAGAAACTGGCAGAGCTAATGGGGGTGCATGCCAATACCATTACCCAGTGGTTGGGGAAAGATGTTCTTGGAACTAATACAAGGTCTCGGATAGCTCAGGCACTAGGAGTGTCAGATGACAATGTTTTCACCGACAATGCTTACAATTTGCCAGATTCAGAGGTCCTTGCATTTCAAGAGCCGCCCAGTGTTTATGGCAAATCTGGCTCCAAAAGCTCATTAAAGAAGCTAGACGCCATGCAGTATTGTGGTTTGCTCAACACAGGCAAAGACGGTTTGGAATTACAAAGGAAATGGCGTTCTGAATGGTGAACTACGAAGACCGAATATTGATAGACACGAATGTGATTATCTACGTGTTGAATGGAAATCGCGAACTGGCCAGCCTTGTCCATTCCAAGTATGCCTATCTCTCAGTCGTTTCCGAACTAGAGTTACTCAGCTTCCCTAAAATTGATAAAAGAGAGGAGTTTGTCATTCAGTCCTTTATTAAGGAGATGAACCTTATTGAGCTTAATGAGGTCATTAAACGAGAGACCATCAGGCTTAGAAGAGCTTATAGCTTGAAACTCCCCGATAGCATAGTTGCCGCGACTGCACTTTACCTTAACTGTCCATTGATAACCGCAGACAGCGATTTTTCAAAGATTACCGACCTGGGTTTGCGTTTAGTAAACCCTTCGTGAGTCAGCCGTAAAACTTCTTCATTCAAACTAGCACAGCGTTTAACCCGGATGATACAATAGAAAGTCTATTGCATGATCCGGGTTTAAAACCGTTTAGTTAAGAGATTGGGTGACAAATCATTGTTCTCGCCCTTTGCCCTATAGGGTTAAATAAAGCTTTTATGTACTCCCTTCAGGGAACACAAGGGCGAAAAACCTTAACTAAACGGCATTGGATCCGGGTTTAATAATTCAATGACTAGTTCAAATCAAGCCGAATACCATTCAGAGTAAATAGATACCAATGGGGCAGACCGCTTTGAACGATCAGACCAATGATTGGCGAGATATCTCGTTTTTCGGATGATTTTTGATCTGACTCGGAAAATGAAACTGTCTATACAGGCTTCAAACGGCTATTTTAATGAAATATATTAAAATACAATACGCGAGATATCTCGCTTTTGAGTCCGGTATTATCGGTCCGATCGGCCTTAGCGCTGAGGTTGAATCACCAGGCTGCCCAGCGAAGCCTTGGTACACCCGTCAGACCGCTTCTTTCTTAGACATTTCGCTCAAATCTCATCGCCATAGTGGTCAGACGGATTCATCAAACCAGCATCCAGCGAAGTTTTTAGGCAATTGGGCAGGTTCAGAACAAAAATGCCGGGGTTCAGAACAAAATTTAGCATACCCGTATATCAACCTCTATTATAGCGCGCACATTCTGTAACGGAATTGTGTACTCGATCAGATGCTTGCCAACCACATTTTAAGCGATTGAGAACCGCCCTGAAAATGGGTTTTATCAACCACTCGCACTTTCAGAACAAGCCAACCTAAGTTCAGAACATAAAATTTTACGCGTGTAAGCCATACGCTTTATTCGCTATTGGATACTGATATACCGAAACACTCACTTATGAGACCATTATTCACATTCAGATTAGCTACGCTCATTTTTAGCTTGATTTTGACCGCCCAACTCGGTTATGGCCAAATCACAGAAGACTTTATCACCACCTGGGAGGTAACTGAAGATAACCTCACTGTAAAAATCTCCAGATGGACCGAGTTGAACTACAACTACCGGGTAGATTGGGGAGATGGCACTGTGTTAAGTGCACAGACAGGCAACCCAGAGCATACTTACAGCAAGGCAGGTACCTATACCATCGAGATTAGTGGTGTTGAGTTTCCCGGCTTTAGAATAACCAGCGCTGCTACCAAGCAAATCAGGACCGTTGAGCAATGGGGGAACAACCGATGGGAAACTTTTGAAAGTGCATTTAAAAGTTGCACGAATTTGGTGATTAATGCCACTGACGCTCCCAACCTTGGCCGTGTGAGCTCAATGGATGAAATGTTCAGTGGTGCCACCATCCTAACCGGAGACTTAAGCGATTGGAATACTGAGCGGGTAACGAGTATGGAAGAAATGTTTAAGGAAACAGGTGTCTTCAATAGCGACTTGAGCAATTGGGATGTGGGTAAAGTGACCAATATGAGGGAGATGTTTTCCGATGCTGCTTCATTCAATAGCGACTTAAGCGACTGGGATGTATCCAGTGTGACTGATATGTCATTCATGTTTGAAGGGGCAACGGCTTTTAATAGCGATCTCAACGACTGGAATGTGTCTAAAGTCACTGACATGGAGTTCATGTTTTATCGCGCTGCTGCTTTTAACAGTGATCTGGATAATTGGAATGTAGGGAATGTGACGCAGGCCAACAATATGTTTGGAGAAGCAACAGCTTTCAATGGTGAAATGACTGACTGGGATTTATCCAAAGTCACTGATTTGACGCAAATGTTTGACAGAGCTGCAGCCTTTAATGGCGATGTCAGTGGCTGGAAAGTGCAAAATGTGACCAATATGTCGCAAATGTTCTCGGAGGCAACCGCCTTCAATCAACCTATGAATGATTGGGATGTTTCTGCCGTCACAGACATGAGTAGTATGTTTAGTAAAGCCCTGGCCTTTAATCAATCTACCAATGATTGGGATGTTTCATCCGTCACTACAATGGAGGCCATGTTTTCAGAAGCGGTGGCTTACAACCAATCGATGAATGATTGGGATGTGTCTTCGGTAACAAGTATGGTCGGGATGTTTTCAGGGGCCAGCTCCTTCAATAATGACATAAGTACCTGGGATGTTTCAAAGGTCACCAATATGGGTACCATGTTCTCAGGTGCAGTAGCCTTCAATTCCGACATCAGTGCCTGGGATGTTAGTAGCCTGTTTAATCTTGTAGCCACATTTAGTGGAGCTACTGCTTTCAATTCAGACATAAGCAATTGGACATTGGCTAGTACTGTTGGGTTAGCCCGTGCTTTTCAAGGTGCCATAGCATTTAATCAACCCATTGGTAAATGGGATATTCAATTGAGTTCTGGCAGCTCCGGGATATTTGAAAATGCTACTGCTTTCAATCAGGACCTGGGCAATTGGAATGTAGAAGGTGCTAATCAGATGACCACTTTGTTTTCAGGAAGTGGCATGTCGGTGCAAAACTACAATGCCACACTTTTTGGCTGGTCACAGCAAAGCCTGCAATCAAATGTAAGCATTGATGTAGATGGCCTGGAATACTGCAACATTGGTGAATTGTCCAGACAAAAACTGATTGCCGATTATAACTGGACCTTTTCTGGAGATTCAGAAATCCAATGCCCACCTACACTTTTCTCGGGAGTGAAGGATTCAGATACACAACTGACAGTGACCTTTGATGTGGGGGTACAGACCAATGAGGGCAACCCTACTGATTTTACGTTGATAGATGCCTTCGGGACAAACTTTGCTGTTGCTGCACAGGGAGATGGAACAGCCGGTGATTCAGAGGTAGTGCTTACCGTGGCAAACCTTTCCACAGCCATTGGCGACCTGACCGTGAGCTACACCAACAACAATTCGGAGATCAAAGACACCACACCCAATGAATTAGAAGCCGGGGATAGCGACACCGAGATCGATACTGATGTAGAGGCACCTACTTTGGTAAGTGCTGTCAGAGACTCTGATACTCAAATCACCTTAACCTTCAACGAGCCGGTTCAGACCAAAGGGGGAGGCCTTTTCGCCTTCACCGTTACTGACGATGACGACAACTCATTTGAGGTAACTGCCCAAGCCGATGGAACCGCACGCGATAATCAAATTGTGCTGACGGTTGAGAATTTAGCTCCAGCAGTGGGGCTAATTACCTTCAATTATATCAACAATACACAAATATCTGATTTTGGAGATAATCTGCTTGATGATGCCTCTGCGCTGGTTTGTGCCGATGGTTTTTCATGTAATCTGATTGTCAAAACACTCTGCGTAGAAGAAAGCTACACTTTAAACAGTGGGCAAGTGGTGATCAACCCTGAGCAATTGGTTCAGGTAGATACGGTGGGTACAGTGATTACCCAATACCGTTTCACCGTTGATGAAAGTGTGGATTGCTGTCCTGATGGCTTTACTTGTGATGTCATTGATGTTAATTCCTGCACCTTTCCTTACACTTCGCCACTTGGCAATACCACTAGCGTAGAAGGCAGAGTGATTGACATGGACATTACCAACCAGATCAGAAATGTCTATAATGTCACCTTCGATCGTGCAGAACTTGCGGTAGACATTTACCAAAACGCCACCATTGCAGAAACTGGTTCCGTTACCTACCAGGCCAATACCAATGCTACGGGTGTACTCTCTTTTGATAAATCAGAAGAACAATGGGTAAACTTAAATGCACTGCAGGATGACCTGGATGGTGCCAGCCGCTCCATTTTTATGTGGGTAAAGTCTGAAAACAACATTCTTTCAACACACCAAACCCTGTTCGCCATCAACTCTTCTTCGGGAGGCAATGTTTCTTTGTTGTGGATTGATAATGATGACGATAACCTGGAGTTGAACAGGGGAGGGAACAATAATGAATCAGCTTCTTTCAACATGGGCGGAGAAGTATGGCATTATGTGGGTTATACTTACAATGCTGGCTCCTCTGAGACGGTAATTTATGTAAACGGCATTGAAAACGATCGCTTCGTTGCCACCATGGCCACGGATGCTGGCTCTCAGTTCTCCTTGGGTCAGGAGTTTGATAATACCAGCGTAAGTAACCCCTACAATGGCGACATGGCCGAAATCTCCGTTTGGAGTGAAGTACTGACACCGGAAGAGATTAGGGCAGCTATGCGGGCCAAAATCTCTAATACCCACACAGCATATGACAAACTGGTGGGTTACTATTCTGTTTTCGGTGAATGTGATGACGATGTGACGGTGTTGAAAGACCATTCAGGAAATGGCAATAACGGTACTTTTCAAAACGGCCTTACCCAAGACTTTCAAAACGTACAAAGCATTGATGGCTTCAACTCTATTGGCTGGTTCGATGTTTTGAGCTGGAAGAAAGATGGCGCAGAAGTGTCTACTGCCAGTGAATTTACCACCGATGTGGCCGCGGGTAGCTACCAGTTCACGGCTAGCCGCAGCTTTATGCAAAGCTCCGATACCTGGAGCATGACCCTTAATAGTAATGCTGCCACGGTGGACAATCTTTCAGATGAGGTGCTTTGTGAAGACAGCCCAATCACCAAAACGGTAAGCACCAATGCAGTCAACTACCTGGACTTTGAAAAGGATGATGATAATTACATTGAAATCAATGGACTGGCGGATGATTTGGTAGGAAAGAGCCGATCTGTCTTTATGTGGTTCAAGAAGGAAAGCGGTGTCACCAGTGGTAATTTCTATGAGCTTTTGGTTTTCCAGGGTGCTGATGTAGACAGCCTCAGCAGGTTTTATATCAGAGATACCGAACTCCTGGCCCTTTGGGATGGCACCAACGACCGAGTCAATTCAACCACAGATATGGACGCTAGTACCTGGTATTTCATTGGTTTCACCTACGACCACGATGCAAAAGTAGGCAAGGTATATGTGAATGGAACTGAAGAGGACAGCGGTACCTTGGACATGCCTCTTGACAATGGCTGGCTGGCCACCTTGGGTGCCAAATACAACGACAATGGCCTGGAAGATCACCTCGATGGCCAAATGGCCGAACTCAGCATTTGGGACAGGGTACTGACAGCAGAAGAAATTACTGTGCTGATGAGTGCAACTCCAGCCAATAATGCTACCAACCTGGTTGCCTCTTATGGCACCATGCCAGGCATAGCCGATAACCAACTTAGGGACCTTACGGCCAATGGCCATAATGGCCTGGCTTCTCATGGTTCTATTTTCGTGACTAACGAAGAAGTAGAACTCACGGATTATGATGCCACAACCAACTACCTGTTCTCCTGGAAAAAAGGTGAAACCGAATTTGATACAGATGGCACTGGCAACATCACTATAGATGAAGGCACCACTGCCTACAGCGTGACTTACGGTACGCCACTCTTCCAAAAGACAAACGCGTTTGGCCTAAGCTATACCAACCTGCTGCCTACGCAGCCGGTGGCACAAACAGCTGGCGTCACAGGCAGTGTCACTTTTCAAGTAGATGAAATTGAGGGAGCGACTTATCAATGGTATGAGAGGGCAGAAGGTTTTACCAGCACAGCGGCAAATGAGAATGGGTTTTCTAGTCACAATCAGGTAAGCACAATTCATGCAGACGGAAATAATGTTGTAGCTGGAACGCCCGAAGGTCTCTCTATTTCAAATGATGGGGGACTGACATGGACGACTATAGATCATAATCAAGAAGGTTTTGCAAATAGTCGAATTGTTTTTGGTGCTCATATTTCAGGAGATATCATATATGCGGGGACCAGTGCGGGTCTCAGCATTTCCAAGGATGGTGGATCTACGTGGACAACCACTCTTGCAGGTCAAAATGGATATGCCAATGATGAAGGTGCATATGTAATTTATAAAGATGGTGACACAGTATATGCAGGCACAGGTGAGGGGCTCAGCATTTCTAAAGATGGTGGCGACACATGGACAACCACAAGAGCTAATAAAAATGGATTTGCCGACAGTAATTCTATAAACGACATTTATTTAGACGTCAATAAGCTATATGTAGCCACGTCCTCAGGGCTTTCTGTTTCTTTGGATGGGGGTAGTAGTTGGACTACTATAACCAGTGCTAGTAATGCCGGGTTTCCTTCGGTTGATGCTGTCAATTCTGTTTACGCAGATGGAGATAACATTTATGTGGGTTCTATTTTCGGAGTGTTCTTTTCTTCAGATGGCGGGTCTACTTGGGCAGCCATCAGTGCTGTAGGTCAAAATGGATTTGGACTTGCCTCCACTGTGTATTCCGTTTATGTTAATGCGGGAACTTTGATTGCGGGAACTTCAAAAGGTGTTTATACAACTACTGATAATGGCGCTTCCTGGAGCATTCTATCGGCAGGTGGAATCGCATTACCTGAAAAAAACGCCTACTCAATATTTGCGATGGCTGATAAAATCTATGTTGGAATGGCAAGTGGCGGCTATATTCTTCAGGACAAACTTTCACTAACCGACATTCAGGATGGTACCGCAGATAATCAAATTCAAGGCTCCGCCACCCATCAATTGACTCTTAACAACTTAACCTTAAACGAAAACGGCACAGAATATTTTGTGATTGTTTCCAAGGACGGATGCAGTCAGCAATCTGATGATATAACCCTCACCGTACTGGACGTTCCCGTGGTTTCTACTTTCACCCCCGCCAATGGCAGCACAGATGTAGCCTTAGATACTGAACTCAACATGGAGTTCAGTAGGACCATTACAGCAGGCTCAGGTGAACTCAAAATCTTCAACTATGCCACCGATGCTTTGGTACAGACTTTTGCAGCCACCGATTTTACGATCGATGGAAATACTGCTTCCATCACTCCGGGAGCGTCTCTGGACTATACCACTCAATACTACATTACCCTGGGTGCCAATTTGGTGCAAGACAATAGTAATGCAGGTAATCTTGCCGTCACCGATAAGGACACATGGTCTTTTCGCACTACATGTGAGCCCTTGGTTTTGAGCCAACCTGATGACGAAAACGGAGTATTAGGAGGGAGTGTTACCTTCTCTGTGCCTGAAGTGGCCGGTGCCAACTACCAATGGTTTGAGAGGGATAAAAGTCCTGACCCTACTTTTACTCCCGGGCCAAGAGCATCATTACAATTTAATGTAACTCTTGACTTTTTTGCAGATGATCAGAATCTATATTTAGGTACAGAAAATGCTTTGTTAATAAACAGGGACAATGGTGGTTGGACACCTGTTACCTCTAATACAACAGGATTTTTAGATGCCAGTGGTACAGCGGCTGTTTTTGCTGAGGGTCTGAATATCTATGCTGGTAACACGAGAGGTCTTGCCATTTCTAATGATGGAGGCACTACCTGGAGAACTGTAGTAAGGAATGTAAATGGATTTGGGACTTCTTCTTCTGTACAATCTGTCTACGCTAGTGGTGTAAATGTGTATGCAGGCACCCGATCAGGCCTTTCCATCTCAAGCGATGGAGGTGTCAACTGGACAACCATTACAAAAGATCAAAATGGATTCGGTAGTTCAAACTCAATCAGTGCCATTGTTGCGGATCGATCTTCAATTTTTGTAGGTACCAATAGCTCTACCAGTAGTGAAATGGGAGGGGCCATCACCACCTCAAACAATGGTGGTACTACATGGAGTCAGCTTGCTACAGGAGGTGTTAATGGTTTTATACAAACCGAAGCTATAAATGATTTATATATAGAAGGAGATAATCTATATACGGTTGCAGACGAAGGTATTTCTATCTCCTCAGACAGAGGTCTTAACTGGACAACCACACTCATTGGCGACAATGGTCTTAGATCGGTAGAAATTAATTCAGTCTATGCATACCAAGGAGTAATCTTTGTTGGGAATGTTAGAAATCAAGTTGAATTTTCTGAAGATGGAGGTGCTACTTGGAATGACAAAGATAACGGTGGTGCAAGAAATGATGTATTTGTCTCTGGAAATGGTTTTAACGTTTACAAAGCTTCTTTGAATAACTTTACTATAGTTGAAGAAGAAATAACCCTTTCCAATACTTCTGATACTTCGGCTGATAATCAAATCGCTGGAGCAACAACCAACCAGTTAACTGTCAGTGACTTATCCTTGGATTTTGACAATAAAGAATACTTTGTAAGAGTAACTGTAGGCGACTGTGAAGAGACTTCAGAGATAGCAACTTTAAAGGTAGGCGAAATAGCCCCAAGTATCACAACACTACTACCTGCCGATAACGCGGTAAATGTTGCTCCAACTGCTGATATCAGTATCACCTTTGATCAGACTGTTGTCAAAGGCACCGGGAACATTGAAATCAGAAAAGCTGCAGATGATCAGTTGTCAGCAGAGATTGATGCCAGTTCGGCACAGGTAAGCATTGAAGGTAGTAAGGCCACGCTCAGCCTAGGAGATACTAATCTGGATGTTGAAACCGAGTACTATATCACTATTCCTAATACTGCTTTTAAGAATGCTGGAGGTCTGGCTTTTGCTGGCATCAGCGATAAAACTACCTGGACCTTTAGTACTAAGGCTGCTGCTGTAGAACCATTGTTGATCTCGTCTAGTAATCCAAGTGCAACTGTAGATGCCAGGATAGATAGAAATAACCTCTTCATATATTTTGATGAGGAGATCGCAATAGGAGAGGGTACCCTCACCGTGTTCAGGGCATCTGATGATAGCGAATTTGGCTCAGTAAGTGCAGCGGATCTGAGGCTCCTCAATACTACCAGTACGCATTGGGCAAGAGCCTCACTACCCAATGACTGGGAATTGGTCACAGCATACTATGTGCAGCTATCAGCAGGATTTATCAAAAATGCAGATGGCACTAAAGAGATAGAGGCCATTGAAGATAAAACCACCCTTACTTTTACCGGAGAGTCTTTTGCTGAAAATATCGTTACCCGTTTCTCCCCAGCCACGGGGAGTAATACCTATGTAGCAGACTCTGAAGAAGACCTTGTGCTCTACACCAGCGAAAACGTGGGTGCTGTTCGTGATATGTTTGGCGCATTCAAAATCTACAAAGCTTCGAATGATGAGTTGGTCAAAACCATCGAGTTTCAGGGAGAGAATGACAACGACCACCGCTATGGTGATGATGAGCCACAAATTCGTTTTGAATTTGAAGAAGGGGAGTTAGCGCCAGGTACAGAATACTATGTGCTGCTGGACGATGGTTTTATTGTGACGGAAGACAGAGAACGTTATCATGTGGGTATTTCAGATGCCAATACCTGGCGATTTAGTACACTGGCTGTACCAAGTACACCGACACTTACCTCTACAAGCCCCGCAGCAGGCGCTACAGATGTAAACATTACAGCGGACATTGAACTGACCTACAGTGAAAATATCAAGGCCCATGTGTATGGTGAGACCATGAATGTGGTCGATAATGTTGTGCTCTATGATGCGGATAACAATGTGGTTCAGACTTTTCCCGCCAATACATTGTCGTATAGCGGAACCACCGTGACCATCAACCCAACCAATGACCTTGATTACAATGCGACCTACTATTTGCTGATAGATGCTGAAGTCTTTATTAGTAATAACAGGACCACCACTGCGGCTGTTACCGACCCAACCGCGCTCAGTTTCACCACTGGGAGCCCACCCAATACGGCACCGGTAGCTTCTGCGCAAGACTTCACCGGTAGTTTGGAAGTGAATCAGCAGTTGACCGGAAGCCATACCTACACCGATGCTGATACTGATGCAGAGTCTGGCACCACCTACCAATGGTATGTGGCTGATGATGCCACGGGTGCCAATAGTATTGCCATTAGTGGAGCTACTGTTCAGAATTACAGTCTCACTACCAGTGAAGCGGGCAAGTTTGTGGCCCTGGCCATTACACCAAATGATGGCACCGATGCGGGTACAGAAGTATTCACTACTTACAAAGGAGTAGTGGCTGCGGCAGTGATTCCAACACTGGTGAGCACTGTGCCGACAGATGAGGCGAAGGATATAAGCATCACTCCCTCACTAAGTTTGGTGCTTAGTGAACCTGTAACGCTAAGTGATGGAAGGATCATCATCACTGATGGATCAAGTTCGATTAGTTTTGCCGCCAACAGTACAAATGTCAGCGTTTCCGGCTCAACGGTAAGTATAGCCGATGTAGGACCTTTCCCCTTATCAAATGGCACCTACTACACGGTAACATTTGAACCTTCGGCTTTCGTGGATGCAGATGGAAACAACTCAGCCGGACTCACCAGCCAGACCGTTTGGAACTTCACGACAGTAGAAGCACAGGTAGCGCCAGTGGCCAGTGCAGTCAATATCAAAAAGTCAATCGTAGTAGATGGTACATTGGAAGGTACCTACAGCTATTCCGATGGTAACGATGATCCTGAATCCGGTTCCACCTACCAATGGTACAGGGCCGATGATGCAGCAGGTAGTAATAAGGCCGCCATTTCAGGAGCTGACTCACAAGACTACATAGCCGCAACGGCAGACAACAACAAGTTTGTAAGCTTCGAGGTAACTCCTAATGATGGCAACCTGGCAGGCACAGCAGTAGAAAGTGATTTCTTTGGTCCAGTATTGGTCAATGACGGAGTCACCAACATTCCACCAGCCTTTACCTCAGACCCACTGGTGACTATTCTCGACAATGTAAACTATAGCTATACCATTACCACAGAAGACCTCAACTCACATGCCGTAGGCCTGACCAAAACCAGTGGTCCTGCATGGCTCACACTTTCAGCGGGAGTATTGAGCGGAGATCCTGCCGGCCAGGTAGGAGACCATGTAGTAGTGCTGACTGCCGATGATGGCAATGGTGGCACCAAGACGCAGGAATTTACAGTAACTGTAGAAGCCAGTAACACCGCCCCATCAGTAAACGGAATAGAGGTAACAGGCACTACTACCACTGACGAACAGCTTACAGGTGCTTACAACTTTATCGATGCAGAAAATGATGCCGATAACTCCAGCTACAAGTGGTACAGGGCCGATGATAATACAGGTAGCAACAAAACAGCCATTGCCGGAGCTACTGCCACTACCTACACCCTGACATCGTCAGATGCGGGTAAGTTCATCAGCTTTGAGGTGACTCCTAATGACGGCAAAGTAGATGGAAGCCTGGCAGAAAGCACAGTGGTAGGAGCCATTGCCAAGAAAGTACCGACTCTTTCACTAACAGCCATCTCTAAAGTATATGGCGATGCCGATTTTGACCTGGCAGCCAGTACTAATAGTACAGGTGCCATTACTTACAGTTTTAACAATGACCAAACCAGTGCCAACCTGTCGGGTGCCACAGTGACCTTGGGCAATGTGGGTGAAATCACCGTTGATGTGAGCCTGGCCGAGGATGCAGAATATCAAGCAAGGCAGGTACAAGGCAGCATCACAGTGGGTAGCATGGCCATTGAGGTCACTGCTACTTCGGCTAGCAAGGCTGTGGGTGAATCTGACCCCTCACTGGCATTTACCGTCACCAGCGGAGCAATTGTAGGCAGTGATGAGGTAGTGACCATTAGCCGTGATGCGGGTGAAGCCGTAGGTACTTATGCCATGACCTTCACCGATGGTACTGCTGCTGCCAACTATGATATTACCAAAGTAGATGGCCTATTTACCATCAACGCGGTAGCCATAACCGTAACTGCTGATGCAACTACCAAGACTTATGGCGCAGCTGATCCCGCATTCACCTATAACATTACCACAGGTGCTTTGAATGGGGCAGATGTACTGAGTGGAGCCATTACAAGGGAAGCAGGCGAGGATGTAGGTACTTATGCACTGCAGAGCAGCCTCTTCAACTCGGATTATGACATCACCTTTGTACCGGCCAATCTCACGGTTGGGAAAGCGGATTTGACCGCCACTGGCAATGATCAAACCAAGTTTATTGGTGAAGCAAACCCTGAACTGACCATCAGTTATACGGGTTTTGTGAATGGTGATACAGAAACGAATATCACGACACCGACTATTGCCACACTTGCAGATGAGAGCAGTCCTTTAGGTAATTACGACATCACGCTTACTGGCGGAGCTGCAACCAATTATAACCTGAGCCTGGTAAACGGCACACTCACCGTATCACAACGACCATTCATAACCACCTGGGAAATTACCAGTAGTGATGTGAATCGTACCAGAACATTCTTCACTGCAGTTTCAGGACAAACCTACCTGTATGATGTTGATTGGGGAGATAATACCGTTGAAACCAATCAAGCTGCCTCAGCTGAGCATGCCTATACAGAAGCAGGTACCTATACCATCAAAATCACAGGTCAGTTCCCGCAGATTCAGACTTCATTCGGAGGGTTAGAGTCCGTTGAACAATGGGGTGATATCGTCTGGGAAAGCATGGAAAGTGCCTTTGTCGGCAGTTCTTTTAGTATCAATGCTACCGATGCTCCTGACTTTTCTCAGGTGACTTCAATGAAAGGCATGTTTGACAGGGCCAATATCGGCACGGCCGACCTTACAGGCTGGGAAGTCTCAACCATCACCGATATGTCTGATTTGTTCAAAGAGTCTGACTTCAACGGAGATATCAGCAACTGGGATGTGAGCAATGTGACGAACATGTCATTCATGTTTGCCCAGACAGCCAACTTCAACGGTGATATTACAGGTTGGAATACTTCTGGTGTTCAGGACATGTCGTATGTGTTCTATTTCGCTGAAGTCTTCAATCAAGCCATAGATTCATGGAATGTGAGTAGTGTAGCTAATATGAACTACATGTTTGCAGATGCTGCTGTCTTCAATCAAGACCTAAACTCGTGGAATGTAGGCTCGGTTACCACCATGGAATATATGTTTGACAATGCCCTACTGTTCAATGGAAACATCACCAGTTGGGATGTAAGCGGTGTCACTGATATGTCCAATATGTTTGATGATGCCAAGGTCTTTAACCAGGATATTGATGGTTGGAATGTGAGCAATGTCACGGAAATGAACGCCATGTTCAACGATGCCGAAGCTTTCAATCAAGACCTGAACAGTTGGAGTACCAGCAAGGTGACCACCTTTGTGGCCATGTTCCAAAACACAGATGTTTTCAATGGAGTCATTAGTAATTGGGATGTATCAAATGCCACCCGATTAGAAAGAATGTTTGAGGATGCGCACGCCTTTAACCAGGACATCAGCAATTGGCAGCCGACCAATACCGAGAACCTCACAGCCATGTTCCGTGATGCCAGGGCTTTTAACCAGGACATCAGTAGCTGGAGATTCCCTAATGCTTATACTCTTAGCCAAATGTTCTATGAAGCCGCTGTCTTTAATCAGGATATTTCTTCATGGGAGACTGGTAGTATCACCGATATGAGCTCCATGTTTGAAGATGCCGAGGCTTTCAATCAAGACATTAGCGGATGGGACGTAAGCGCTGTAACGAGTTTTGGTAGCATGTTCAGAGGTACGCTTGTCTTTAATCAGGACATCAGCCAATGGGACATGAGTGCCGCTACGGGCATCAGCAGCATGTTCAAAAATGCAGCAGTGTTTAATCAGGATATTAGCGGTTGGACTTTTGCCAGTGGAGAAAGAAGTTTGTCCAGCATGAGCAGTGTCTTTGAAAATGCGGCCGCCTTTGATCAGGACCTGAGCAGTTGGGATATTTCCAATATCACTAGCCTCTATGCCATTTTTAGCAATTCTGGTATGTCCATTGCCAGCTATGATGCTACGTTGATCGGATGGGCCGCTCAAGAAGTGCAGGATGAGGTTGAGTTTGGTGTTGAAGGGCTACAATATTGCGCTGGTAATGCTGCCCGTCAGTCTCTGACCGATGACCACAACTGGACCATCGAAAACGATTCACAGTCTTGTAATGCAACAGTCACCATAGCCGATGCATCAGGCAATGAAGATGATGGCAACATCACTGTTACCTTGACCTTGGATGCCTTTGTGGTAGATGGCCTTACAGTGGATGTAAGCACTGCCGATGGTACTGCCGCAGCTGGTACAGATTATACCGCAATAACTTCTCAAACCATCACCTTTGCCGGTACGGTAGGAGAGACCCAGACCTTCACCATTACACCAACAGCAGATACCAATGTAGAAGGCAATGAAACGCTGACGGTGAGCATGAGCAATCTGGTGACAGGCACCGAGAATACGGTGACCACCACAGATGATGCTACCGTAACCATCATAGGAGATGATCAGCCGGTGGTGAGTTTTGCATCAGCAAGTGCGAGTGACGGTGAGTCAGTGTCCAGCAGTGATATAGAGGTGAATCTGAATCAGGCTGGTCTCTCAGCGGTAGCAGTAGACTATACCGTAAGCGGTACCGCGTCAGGCAGCGGTACAGACTATACCCTTGCGGCCGGAACCCTGACCTTCGCAGTAGGTGATGTGAGCGAAACCATCAGCTTGAGCATCATCAACGATGAAAGGGTAGAAGCAGATGAAACGGTGATTATCACCCTGTCCAATGCTTCAGGGGCCAGCATAGGCACCAATGCCGTCTTCACTTATACTATTGAAGACAATGACCAGGCTACCGTTAGCCTTGCGCCTGTCAGTGCTGGAGAAGGAGATGGTACGGAAACCATGACCGCTACGCTGGACAAGGCTGTAGACGGTGGCTTTACGGTAGACCTGATTACTGCGGAAAGCAGCGCCATCAAAGGTGTGGACTACACAGGACTGGAAAATGTGACGCTCACTTTTGCCGGTTCGGCAGGTGAAACACAAACAACGACCATCACCCTTGTGGATGATGAGGTTGTGGAGTTCGATGAATCGATCAGCGTACTCTTCGATAACCTGGGTGGTACGAACCTTGACGTGACCACAGGCGATGTGGTAGAAGTAACCATTACTGACAATGATGAGGCTGCGGTTACCATTGCTGATGTGACTCAGTTGGAAGACGGAGAGTCTTTCCAGGTAACGGCAACGCTTGATAAAGCGGTAAGTGGAGGCTTCACAGTAGCCGCAGCTACTGCCGATGGCACTGCCACCGTGGCTGATGGAGACTACACCGCCCTAAGTGGTGTGACACTGACATTTGCGGGCACCGCAGGAGAGACTCAAACCTTTGAAGTAAGTCCTACCTTCGATACCAAGCTGGAAGCCAATGAGACTCTGACCGTGAGCTTGAGTAACCTGGCAGGTACTACTCTGCCGGTAGCCATCACTGATCAGGCCACGCTTACCATTACCAATGACGATGCAGCTGCAATCACGATTGAAGATGTGAGTGGCAATGAAAGCGATGGCCCAATTACATTGACCGCCACATTGGACAATGCGGTGCAAGGAGGCTTTTCAGTAGCTGTATCGACAGCAGACGGTACGGCCACCATTGCTGACAGTGACTACACCGCCCTGACCGCACAAATACTGACATTTGTTGGTACAGCAGGGGAGACCCAAACCTTTACAGTATCACCTACCAATGATATCATCATCGAGAATGATGAGACCTTGACGGTCAGTCTGTCTGGCCTCAATACTAACCTGGCAGTAGACATCAGCGATGGGGCTACGGTTACCATCACCAACGATGACTTCAACAATGCGCCAACGGACGTTACATTGAGTGCTACCAGCATTGATGAGAACAATGCGCTAGGTGTTACCATTGGCAGTCTGAGCACTACCGATGCCGATGCTGGTGACACTCACACTTACAGCCTGGTAGCAGGCACAGGCAGTGCAGACAATGGCTTCTTCTTCCTGGAAGACAATGCGCTGAAATCGAGTATACCCTC
>Ga0316204_10002661_pt1 | contig 39418 bp, 29 predicted proteins | sample 6monrhotite_MG_2_FD_205661 | JGI IMG/M metagenome (GOLD analysis project Ga0316204, IMG submission 205661) | Microbial mat bacterial communities from mineral coupon in-situ incubated in ocean water Damariscotta River, Maine, United States -... | ecosystem: Environmental > Aquatic > Marine >...
TCTTGATGAATTTAAAAAAATATCTGATGTGATTGTTGCTAATAGAATGTCTGATGATATTTCAGATGTTAAAGAAAAAGTGGTTACAAGAGATTTATTTGGTAACGATTCATAAAAAATATTTCAATATATAAGATTTAAAATTAAGGTATTTAATAATGACTAAGAAAGCATTAATTACAGGTATTACAGGACAAGATGGCGCGTATTTAGCCGAGTTTTTACTCAATAAAGGTTATGAAGTACACGGTATTAAGCGCAGGGCTTCATCATTTAATACTGACCGTGTAGATCATTTATATCAGGACCCACATGAGCAAAAACAGCGCTTCTTTTTACACTATGGCGATATGACAGACTCAATGAATCTTGTACGTCTTATTCAGCAAATAGAACCAGATGAAATATATAATTTGGCAGCACAAAGCCATGTTGCAGTCTCATTCGAAAGCCCTGAGTATACTGCCGATACTGTAGGTACCGGTGCACTTAGAATATTGGACGCTATTCGCATTTCGGGTTTAGAAAAGAAAACACGCTACTACCAGGCATCCACTTCTGAGCTATATGGAGAGGTGCAAGAAATACCTCAAACAGAAAAAACTCCATTCTACCCGCGTTCACCCTATGCTGTAGCTAAGCTATATGCCTACTGGATCACAGTAAACTACAGAGAAGCATATGGTATGTATGCTTGTAACGGAATTCTATTTAATCATGAATCACCAATACGTGGTGAAACATTTGTTACACGAAAAATTACTCGTGCAATTTCTAGAATAAAGCTAGAGTTACAAGATAAATTATATCTGGGTAATTTAAGTGCAAAACGTGACTGGGGTCATGCTAAAGATTATGTTGAAATGCAGTGGTTAATGTTGCAGCAGGATGATCCAGAAGATTTTGTCATAGCTACGGGTGTTCAGTATTCTGTGCGTGACTTCGTTAATAAAGCGGCTGCAGCTGTTGATATTGAAATGGAGTGGAAAGGAGAAGGTGTTGACGAAAAGGGTTATAACAAAGCAACCGGTGAGTGCATTGTTGAGGTGGATCCTCGTTACTTTAGACCAACAGAAGTTGAAACTTTATTAGGTGACCCTACTAAGGCAAAAGAAAAGCTGGGCTGGGTACCCAAAATAACATTACAAGAAATGGTTACTGAAATGGTTGAAAATGACATGATGATTGCTAAGCGTGATGCATTGTGCAAAGAAGCCGGCTTTAAAACAAACTCTTACTTCGAGTAAAATAGTTGACTTTTAATCTCGGCATGCTTTTGAGTCAGCTTTTTTCAAGTAGGATGGATTAAGTAAATCGGTTCCACCAGCAAGTAGAAGCACGCTTGATCTCGGCATGTATTTAAGTCGTGACTCAGTGACTTATTTTAAGCAGTAAATATGTAGGGTGGATCAAGCATAGCGGATCCACCAGTAAAAAGTGGCTTAGGGTTTTAACAGTATGAACAAAGAAGATAAAATATACATAGCAGGGCATCGTGGGCTTGTAGGCAGCGCAATACTCAGAAACCTGGAAAAATCCGGTTATAACAATTTTGTATTACGGACTAGTAAAGAGTTAAACCTAACAAGTCAGGCTGACGTAAATCAGTTTTTTGAAACAGAAAAACCAGCATATGTTTTTTTAGCTGCAGCAAAAGTAGGAGGTATTCATGCAAATGACACGTACCCAGCTGATTTCATTCGCGATAACCTGCTAATTCAAACTAATGTAATCGATGCAGCTTATAGAAGTGGAGCTAAGAAACTATTGTTTCTCGGTTCTTCATGCATTTACCCAAAGTTTGCGCCGCAGCCAATGAAGGAAGAACATTTGCTTACTGGCGAGCTTGAACCAACTAATGAATGGTATGCCATTGCTAAAATTACCGGTATAAAAATGTGCCAAGCATATAAGAAACAGTATGGTTTTAACGCAATTTCTATTATGCCAACAAATTTGTATGGTCCTGGTGATAATTTTAATCTTGAGAATTCACATGTAATGCCAGCATTGATTCGTAAATTTCATGATGCCAAAATAAATAAATTACCTGAAGTCGAAGTATGGGGTACAGGAACACCTAAGCGTGAGTTTTTACACGTAGATGATATGGCCGATGCCTCTGTCTTCTTAATGAATAATTACGATGGATTTTATTTTGTAAATGTAGGTGTGGGTGAAGATGTATCGATAAAAGAACTGGCAGAAAGTGTAAAGACTACTGTTGGTTATGAAGGTGAGTTAAAATTCGATACATCAAAGCCAGATGGTACACCCAGAAAATTACTTGATGTGACTAAATTAAATGAAGCTGGTTGGGAAGCAAAAATAGATCTCAAAGAGGGCGTTGAAAGTACATATAAATGGTTTTTAGAAAATTCTAGTAAATTACGTTGTTAATTAATATGAGGGATAAATTATGGATGAATTTCTATCGGGATCGAAATTGTACGGTGATGATTTTAATATAGAACAAATTTTAGCATGGTTTGATGATGAAAAAGAGGGTTATGCAGATCTTGGTGCTAAGGTAAAAAATAATTATAATTATGCTTATCATGCACTTAATCAAATTTGTGGCTATAATAATTTACCCAAAAAAAAATTTAACAATGTTCTTGGTGTGGGCAGTGCATATGGTGATGAATTAATGCCTATACTTGGACGGCTGAATAATATAACTATATTAGAGCCGTCAGGTGCGTTTAAAAATAAAAATATCAACGGCGTACCATGTTTATATGTTAAACCTGAGGCTTCAGGCGAAATGCCTTTTGAAAATAATCAATTTGATTTAATAACTACTTTAGGTGTATTGCACCATATTCCAAATGTATCCTATGTAGTTTCTGAGATTGCTAGATGTCTCTCTTCTGATGGTGTTGCACTTATAAGAGAACCCATTACATCAATGGGTGACTGGAGAAGAAAAAGAGCGGGTTTAACCAAAAGAGAAAGAGGTATACCTCTTGATGTATTCGAATCTATTATAAGTAATGCAGGGATGGTGGTGTTAAAAAGGACGTATTGTGTATTTCCTCCGCTGACTGTAGTTGCGAGAAAATTGCACATTGGTTTATATGGTTCAAGGATTTTAGTATATCTTGATATCCTATTGAGTAAGCTGTTTTTCAGGAATTACAAATATCATTCTAAATCATTTCTAGATAAATTTAGACCAGGATCAGTGTATTATGTGCTTGGAAAAAAGGCATTATGAAAATATGCATGTTCTTAAATTATATGCCATGTGAGTTAGTATAATGTAGCGTAAGTATAAAGTGATGATTGGCTTATTAGGCTTCTATATACAATAATATTATATATAGATTAAAAGATTATACTAAAGTTAGAGTAAGGCAATAGAGCTTGCATTAGGTTGGATGAACGCAATGTTTTTAATGAATGAGTTGTTGGGTGTTAAGTGAAAAAAATAATAATTATAAATAGATTTTTTTATCCAGATCAATCAGCAACAAGTCAGATACTTACTGATTTACTATTTAATATTACACCTGATTTAGATTCAAAAATACATGTTGTATCTAGCAGGGGTACTTATGAAAATAATGCTGTTTTACCAAAGCGTGAGAATAAAAATAATATATCAATTCATAGAGTCTGGACCTCGAACTTTGGACGAGGTAACTTGTTCGGTCGGGCACTGGATTATGTGACTTTTTATATTTTTGCATTCATAAGTCTACTCTTCTTGGTAAATAAAAACGATATTGTTGTCGCTAAAACTGATCCCCCTGTTATTTCATTTGTTGCCTACCTTGTGGCTAGAATTAAAGGCGCTCGACTAATCAACTGGATTCAGGATCTGTTTCCAGAAGTGGCCGGTGCATTAGGTGTGCTTGGGCAGCAATCAATAATATATAAATTTCTAAATTCAACTAAAAATATTTCATTGAGAGCTGCTGATATGAATGTAGTTATTGGTGAGGTAATGGCGGGGCGTTTGATAAAGCTAGGGATTACTAAAGATAAAATTTCAGTTGTCCATAATTGGAATATAAATACCAATACTAAATATGTGCCCAAGCTTCAAAATGAACTTGTTAAAAAATGGGGGCTTATAGATAAATTTGTAATTGGCTATTCAGGTAATTTTGGTCGTGCACATGAATATCATTCAATAAAGCAATTGATCGTACATTATGCTAGTCATGAAGATGTGGTGTTCTTATTTATTGGTGGCGGTAAATACTATACGGATTTAAAAAATTTCGTAGAGCAGCGCGACTATAAGAATATTGTATTTAAACCATATCAAAGTATAGAAAATTTAAATCAGAGTTTGTCAGTTGCAGACGTGCATTTAATATCTCTTAATCCAGAACTTGAAGGTCTGATTGTGCCTAGCAAATTTTATGGCTTGGCGTCTATTGGTGCGCCTATAATTTTTATCGGTAATATAAGCGGCCAAATAAGCCGTACTTTAGTTGATAGTAACAGTGGCTTTGCAGTTTCCAATGATGATATCAAAGGATTAATTGAGCTTGTTGGTGACTTAATTTCGGGTAAACAAAAAACTAGCGAAGTTTCAACAAATTTAAAAAAATTATATAACGAAAATTATACACCAGAAGTAGCGTACCAAAAATGGAAAGAAATTTTTTCGGGCATTCAGTGTGAATAAACATCTAAATGTTGCAATTGTTACCAATGTTATTCCCCAATACAGGGAAGATATGTACAGGCGATTAATTGATAACTATGGTGAAAATTTACATATCTATTGTCAGAAAAGTATACCCGGAATGAATTTAAACTTGGTACATAATAAATTCAATGACAATATTACGATAGTAAATACGCTTTCCTTAAAAAAAGAAAAATTGAGCTGGCAAATTTTACCAATATACAAGTTATTTAATGAATACGATGTAATATATTTTTATGGAAACCCGCGTGTATTATCTAATGTGTTTTGGGCTAGTTTATTTAAGTTGTTAGGAAAAAATATTGTCATATGGGGACAGTACCATACGGCAGGTGCTAATAAGTTAATGGAAAAATTTCGATTAACCTGGTGGAAGCTATTTGATTATATTTTTCTGTATACAGAAAAGGAAGCGACAGCTTATAAAGCTCGCTTTCCTGAAGTTCGATTAGTTTCGGGTATGAATAATGGATTAAATTTATCTGAAATAGATTATGCAGCTAATAAATATGCAGGTTCTCGGCTTGATGAGTGGAAAAAAGATAATAATTTGATTGGTAAAACTATCCTGCTCTCCTGTGCCAGGCTAGATGCTAAAAATAAATTTAATATTTTCTTACCAGTACTTAAAAAATTGGTAAAAGACTATCCTAACCTCATCTGGTGTGTCATTGGTAATGGTGATGAAGAGCAATCGCTGAAAAATATTGCCAATGAACTAGGCATAGATGGGCATATAACGTGGTTAGGGGCTATTTACGACCAAGAGGACTTGGCACCATGGTTTTTATCAAGTGCATTATTATTGCACCCTGGCTCAATTGGTTTGAGCCTTATACATGCAATGTCTTATGGGTTGCCTGTTTTAACACACGATAATATCGAAATGCAAATGCCTGAAATTGCAGCGCTAGAAAATAATGTGAATGGTTTTTTATTTAAAGAAAATAATACGGCTTCAATGGTCTCTAAAATACGTAATGTCCTTGATAATAACGTGCCTATTAGTGAAATATCCGTGAGTGCACGCACTACGATCAATGATAAATATAACACTAAGATCATGTCAGAAAACTTTATTCGATTAACTAGCTCAGTATTAGAGAGAACTATATGAAAGTGTTAATGATTAATACTGAGATGAATAGAGGAGGGGCAGCTAAAATGGCAGCCACACTCGTAAAAGCAGTTGATAGGATATCGGATGATGTATGTGCCCGTTTGGTTCATTGCGAGGACAATATTGTTAGTGAATACTGTTTAGGCATAAAAAAGCCGCTGGCATATTATGCAAATGTACTACAAACACGGTTTCTAGGAAGTCATCGAATTTATGATTTTGGGGTGGCTAAACAAATACTTGAAATGTCTAAAAGTGCGGATGTTATTCACTTGCATAATTTACATGGTTATTACTTAAATTTTGTTGAGTTATTGTCTGGATTGAGTGATAAGCCTGTTGTATGGACTTGGCATGATATGTGGGGTGCTACAGGTAGGTGTGGCGTAGCAATGGATTGCAATGATTGGAATAATGGATGCATGGTATGTGGGCATAAAAATTATTATCCTAAGGTGTTAATTGACAATGCCTCTTCTGAATTTCTTGTTAAAAGCCAGTTATATAGTTCTATAGAAAACCTCCATATAGTTTCTCCATCAGCTTGGATGAGAAATATTGCGATCGAAAGAGGGTTTGATCCTAATATAGTTACGATTATTCCCAATCCAATTGATATTTCAGCATATATGCCACTAGATAAAATGAAAGCTAAAGAAATATTAAAATTAGAGAATAAAGAGGTTTTATTGTTTGTAGCTCATAACTGTAATGATGTTAATAAAGGTTATGATGATTTTATAAAAATTGTAAATGAGACTGGGATCGCTGGAATGGTTGTAGGTGTTCCGCCAAGTAAATGTAATAGTGATATTAAATATTTGGGAAAATTAACAAATCAGAAAGATCTTGTCACATGTTATTCAGCAGCTGATGCATTTGTAATTACATCTAAATTAGATAATTACCCAAATACTGTTATTGAATCATTAGCTTGTGGTACACCTGTCTTTGGATATTCAGTAGGTGGTATATCTTCTCAGCTAGCTAATGATTGGGATGGCCTAGCAGAATATGGCGACTATATGTCCATTTCGAAAAAAATTACCCAGTACCTAGCAAATAATAGAGGCAATTCCAATTTGCAAACTGAAATATCTGAGTACGCTAAAAGTAAATGGGATTCTTCAATCATTGCGAAAGAATATTTAAATGTCTATAACAAAGCATTGTCATGATTTTATTGAATCGCAGTTTTACCTTGTTATGATTTTTTTAAAGCAGGCAAGATTAAATGTTTGAAATACTATGTTTTTAACTCTATTTATTGTTTTGGCTATATCGAGCTTATGGTTTAGCTATAAGAAACCGTCGATTGCATTTGCATTAATGTTATGTACATTTTCTATCGAGCAGTGGTTTCAGTCTAAAGATGTTTTTTTTCTATCGCACGGTAGTCTTATAAACTTTACTATTGGTTTTATAATAATTGTATCATTACTATTACGGTTATTTAATAATTTTAGATACCAGGAAATGTTTACTCAAACATCATGGTTTGTTTTTGCATTATATATTTATACTTCAGCTAGTGTTCTATGGTCTCCAGTAAGTGATATTGCAATTGATAACTTTTTACATGCGATACCTTATATCGTTTTATCAGTACTGATTTCTCCATTGTTAATCAGTAATAAAGAAGATGCTTATGATGCAGGTAAATATTTAGTTATATTTGGCTCAATTATAGTGGTCTGTCTTTTATTTTTTGCTGATTGGGGTTATAGGCGGATTTTAATGGCAGGGTTAGTTGGTGATGCTAGAGCAAATCCATTAGCTATTGCCAATATGGCGGGTTATGTGCTGTTTGCTTCTATACTGTTTAATTTTAAAAAGGAGTTTAAATACTGGAATGTATTGAAATGGCTTGTTGTTCTGCTTTGCTTGGGTATTGCCGTTAAAACAGGTTCAAGAGGTCAGTTTTTGTTGATGATATTCCTTTCTATGTTTTTATTACCATTGAGCCGGCCTATTAATCAGCTTAAAAAAATTCTTCCAGTAATGTTTGGTTTTCTCGTTATTTTAGTTGGAAGCTATTGGGCTATGGACACATTTACGAGTGATTATAATCAGGTTGAGAATGCAAGGTGGGACGCAGATAGAATGGGTGACGATGTGGCTGGTCGATTCGACGCGGCTAGCAATTTGATTAACACCTGGTATGACTCACCTGCTAATGTCCTTTTCGGACTTGGTAGTTCTGCCTCTTATGATCCAGCAATCGCGGGTTTTTATACACATATAGTCCCTTTGGAAATACTTGGAGAGCTTGGAATTATAGGTTTCACTTTGTTTCTATTTATTCTTTATATGGTTTTCAAGGCATTCCGAAGATCTATAGTGCATACAAAGGGAGATTTGACCGCACGTGGAATACTCGCCACATTTTCTGCGATTGCATTATTTGAATTCTTATTATCATTTAAGCAAGGGTCTTTTCTCGGCAGTCAGTTTTTATTTTGTATGCTTGTGGTACTACCTAAACTCGAGAAATCTTTCGAGCAATCAGTCAAGTCTACTGACATTCAAGAACGAGATACTCTGCAAAATGAGCTGCCAAATAAATTCACTTATATTGGAGTGAAGTTAAAGTGAGTGTAGCCAGAGGTTTTTTGTGGTTTTTATTTAATACTGCATTTGTTAAGTCACTCACTTTTATAACGCAGTTAGTTCTTGGTTGGATTTTAATGCCAGAAGATTTTGGTGTTTATGCCATTGCTGTTTCTATTGGTGTTTTTATTAGCATGCTAAGAAATGGTGGGATTGAGCAGGTTTTAATTCAAAAGGGCGAGTTATTTACCAGATTGCGCACTTCAGCTACTTTATATAGCTTTGCCTTTAATTTTTTGGGCATGATATTGTTGCTATTACTGGCACCGGTTATTGCAGATCTTTATAATGATGAGCGCCTATTTTATATGCTCGTTATAATGAGTCTAGTACTGCCAATAGGTACACCAGCAGTTTTATATAGAGTAAAACTTTCAGTAGATAAACGCTATAAAGAGCTGTCACTTGTTAGAGCAGTGTCATCATCTGTGAGGCAGATAATGATAGTTGTATTCGCAATTAATGGCTTTGGTGTTTATAGCTTTGTTTTACCTATGATTATTGAAGTGGTTATAGAGTCTTTACATGGTTTTTATTATACAAAGCTGGCGTTACTTACAGAAAAATTTAATATAGGTATTGTAAAAGAATTGTTTGTTAGTGGGAAATGGCTCATGCTCACTAGTGTTATGTTAGGGCTTTCTACTACAGGTGATTTTTTTGTGCTTGGTTTATTACTGGATAAGGAGCAGTTAGGTATTTACTTTTTTGGGCTGCAGATAGTTGTGGCAATTGCTGCGATTTTTTCAACGGCTATACAAGGTGTTTTGTTGCCAGCGTTGGTGCCTTCTGTTAATGATTCAGATAAGTTTAGCGCACTGTATACTCAGGCTCTATCAAAGATATTTTTTATCACGCTCCCAGCTTCAATTATTCTTTCATTTGTGTCGTCACCTTTTATTCACTGGGCATGGTCTGGTAAATGGGATGGGGCTATTCAGGTAACGCAGATAATGTTTATTGCTATGCCATTTTGGCTGATGGTATTTTTGAGTCGATCCAGTCTTGAGGCTCTCGGTATGTGGAAAAGACGGCTGGCATATCTGGCAATATACGGTATATCAAGTTTGTTGGTCGCGACAACTCTGGGAAGTTTGGGCAGTATATTATATGTTGCTATTGGCGTTGCGGTTATTAGGGCTCTAATTGGAATTTTACAGTCTTTATCAATCTACTCTTTGATTGGTCAAAGCTGTGTTCAGGTAGTTAAGCAGTTTTCGGTTACGCTGTTTGTAACGGCCGTGTCTGCGCTACTGGCTATGACTGTGTTTAACTTTATAAATACTGCAAATGTTCTAGCAGGATTAGTCATTTTTGTTTTGATATTTTCATTACTGTACCTTTTGTTATCATACAAATTCCAGTATGAGAATCTTACTAGTATCGCAAAGCTTTTGCGTTTTGCATAGGTAGAATGTATTGAGTATTCATTTTCAAGTAATGTTGTTGATAAAAAATAGAATTGCTCATTTTGTTCTGGTTTTTACTGTTTTTATATTACAATCTTACGTAAATGCGGAGAGTAGTAAAAAGGATTTTTATATATATGATGCTTTAATCTATAAAAATAAACCAGATACAAGTGAATATGGCATAAAAAAAGTAACACTTTTAAATCATGTTCACCTTTTGAATGATGAGCATACTAAACTGAATGACCGAATTGATAATTATTTTGAATTAGCCGATATTAATAATTTATTAGTTGTTAATGTAGAGCATTGGCCTTTAAAAAATAACAAAGATATGTCGAAAAATATTCCCAGGTATCAATCTGTTATAAAATATGTGAAAAATAAATACCCTGAAAAATCAATTGGTATTTATTCAATGTTTCCAGAGAGAAATTACTGGGCTTCTTTAGCAGGCCACAATAGTAATAGATATAAAGCGTGGATGACTAAAAATGATATGTTAAATCACATTGTGAGTGATGCTGATATTATTATGCCATCTCTGTACACGTTTTATACTGATAAAAACGGTTGGGTGAAATTTGCTGAGGAAATAATCAAGGAGGCAAGACGTAATAACCCTAATAAAAAAATATATGCTTTTATATGGCCTCAGTACCATGTGTCGAACTGGTTGCGCGGTGGTGATTATATAGATAGTGAATTTTGGCGCTTGCAGCTGGAAACAGTTTATAAATACGCCGATAGCGTGATTATATGGGGTGGTTGGGATGACCGTAATGGAACTCATTTAGCCTGGGAAGATGAACTTGAATGGTGGCAGGAAACAAAGAAATTCGCGGTTGAATTAAAAAGATAATAATTATGAGTAAAAATAATAACGTATTCGTCTATTCATTAGCGACTCAGCATGAAAACCTTGGTGATCTTTTAATTAACAAAGAGCTCGTTTGTTTTTTAAATACTGTTGCTACTGTCGTAATAGAAGATAAAGGTGTGCCTGATGACTTTTTATATTCTGTGGCTGGTTCTGAGGCTGTCAGGGCTTCATCTAATGTAAATTCATTTTGCGTTAAATCTAAAGGGTTTTATTTAAAAAGCTTATTCACTAAGCCCTTTATTGATGCGGTTATTCTTTCGCCTGGCCACCTTGGTGATTCGAATGCGAAACGCAGTTTAAAGAAATTTTTTGTATTACTGACAGTAATTTATTTGCGCTTGCGAGGCGTTAAAACAATTAGAGTTGGTGTGTCATTTGGTAATTTAAGTTTATTTGCAAGTTTTATCGAGTCTTTAAGTGCTCTGATTTTTTCTTTTTATGCTGTTAGAGATGAAGCAAGTAAAAGTAAGCTTTTAGCTTTCTCGCATAATCATTGTGTTGTAATCCCTGACTTAAGCTTGCTCGCATTTGATTATTTTAAAAATAAATCACAAGTTATAGCTTCAGTGAAAAACAAGCTTGTTTTATCATTTCGTGGTGATAGACGTTATCCGTTATCCAGCATGCAATACAGTAATTTATTATATTCTGATATTCCTATTAAGGCTGTTAAAGAGTTTGATGAAATATTGTGTTATTCTCAGGTTTCTTTTGACAGTGATGAGCAATCTAAAATTCAAAAACTGTTGGAAGCTGTGCACTCTAATGTGAGCTTTGTAGAAGAGTGTGACAATTTGGATAATGCAGTAAGTTATTTATGCGATGCAAAAGTGGTTATTAGTAATCGTCTTCATGTTCTTTTACCTTCTCTGATGCTCTCTACTTTGGCAATATTTGTCGGTAGTAAAGCAATGGATTCTAAAATCTATGACATTTATAATGATTTTGGACTGAGTGATCTTATTTATGATGTTGAGACTTGCACAGAAGATTTCTCCGTCTACTTAAGTCGTGTTTTAAATGACAATGATAAGTATTTAGATATTATCGACACACAGCTACAGGCTCAGTCAAAATTATTAACTAGTCTTTTAAATAAGCATATTAATTAATAGCATAACGAATTTGGTGTTTATAAATGCAAACAGAATCTAAACCAGCTACACAATATTCCATATGGAAGGAATCCAAGTTTTTTTTTGCTGCTCTTGCGTGTTCTTTTTTTACGCTGATTCTGATTTATTGGAGCGGGTTGCAGGAAATGGTACATTGGTGGGAAACAAGGGAAGAATATGGTCATGGCTATATTATTCCTTTTATTACTCTGTTTTTAATATGGCAAAAAAGTGATCAGTTAGAAAAGTTAAAATTTAACGGCTCATGGTTGGGTGTTGCGTTAACAGTCTTTGGTTTATTTCTATATTATGCTGGTGAGTTAAGCTCTCTATACACCATTATTCAATATGGATTTGTTGTTGCCGTATTTGGTGTGGCTCTTTCTCTTATGGGTCGGCATGGCTTCAAAATTATTCTTGTGCCATTAATCATTCTTTTCTTCATGATTCCTCTTCCAAATTTTATCTTTAATAATTTGTCTTCTCAGTTACAGCTTATTTCATCTGAAATTGGTGTGGCTGTTATTCGCCTGTTTGATATTAGTGTATTTCTTGAAGGTAATGTAATCGATTTAGGTGTATATAAGCTTCAGGTTGTGGAGGCATGTAGTGGGCTTAATTACTTATTTCCATTAATGACGCTTGCTTTTATTTCTGCATACTTCTTTACAGGAGCTTTCTGGAAAAAAGTCATAATCTTCTTGTCTTCAATCCCTATTACTATATTTCTGAACAGTTTCAGGATTGGCGTTATTGGCGTTACGGTAGAGTACTGGGGGCCTGAAATGGCCGATGGTTTCTTGCACGACTTCGAAGGCTGGGTGGTGTTCATGGGTTGTATAGGTGTTCTTATTGCTGAAATGTGGGTATTGGCACAGATAGGTAAAGATAAACTGCCATTACGAGATGCATTTGGTCTGGATTTTCCTGAGCCTACGCCTGAAGATGCTGAAGTTACTTATCGTGAAATTCCAAAGCCTTTTTATGCGTCACTAGCCATCATAGTGATTGTTGCTGTTAGTATATTTGCAATACCTAAGCAGGTAGAGATAGAGCCTGATCGCAAACAATATGCTGAGTTTCCACTAGAGCTGAATGGTTGGCAGGGTAAAACAGGTTACTTGGAGCAAGATATTATAGAAACACTCAAGTTTACAGACTATCTGATGAGTGATTATCGTAATGCTGAAGGTGACGGATCGATTAATTTTTATTCCGCCTACTATGCATCACAAAAGAAAGGCGCATCTGCACATTCTCCTCGTTCATGTATCCCCGGTGGTGGTTGGCGCATTACTTCTCTCGAGGATCATGCTATTGAAGGGCTATCAATTGATGGTGTGCCCTTTGTCGTCAATCGTCTTGTAATTGAGAAGGATGAAACTAAACAATTAGTTTATTACTGGTTTCAACAACGGGGTCGTTTTGTTACTAATGAGTATATGATGAAATGGTGGTTGTTCTGGGATTCTATGAATCTGCATCGTACAGATGGTGCATTGATGCGCTTAACGACTGTTTTAAGGCCTGGGCAAGATATTTCTATTGCGGATAAGCGCCTTGAGGACTTCAGTCGTAAAATAGCACCGCTTATTCCTCAATACGTACCAGGTAAATAAAAGCACTTAATTATGTTGTTCATTTTTGCTTTTATTATAGCGTTGGTCGTCACCATGCTGTTAATTCCACCTGTTATGAAATTGGCGGATAAAATTGGTGCCATTGACATACCCGATGCGCGTAAAGTGCATACACAAGCGATCCCACGCGTCGGTGGTATCGCTATGGTTGCGGGTAGTGTTATCTCTATTCTGTTACTTGCAGAGCTAGATCAGCAGGTGATAGCCATCCTTGCTGGTTTTCTTGTTATCTGGGGGTTTGGTTTATGGGATGATAAGTGTGACCTAAACTATAAAATTAAATTTTTAGGACAATTGTTAGCGGTGGTTATAGTCGTCACCTGGGGCGATGTAATTGTACGTACATTTCCTTTTATTGATGGCCATATCCCAGACTATTTGGCGATACCACTCACAATATTTGCACTAGTAGGCATTACAAACGCTATTAACTTATCCGATGGCTTAGATGGCTTAGCCGGCGGAACATCGTTAATTACAATCAGCATTATTGCCTTGCTGGCATATGATGCTGGCGGTGACATGGTGGTGCTTATCTCAATGGCTGTCGCAGGCTCTATTCTTGGCTTCCTCCGGCATAATACCTATCCGGCTCGCCTGTTTATGGGTGATACGGGTAGTCAGTTTTTAGGCTTTAGTTTGGGCGTGATGGTGATTGTATTATCTCAATCCGTTAACTCTGCAATGAGCCCGCTTATACCTCTGTTTATTTTAGGTTTACCAATACTGGATACAATGGCGGTAATGGTGCAGCGACTTTATGAAAAACGCTCTCCTTTCTCACCAGATAAAAATCATATTCATCATAAGTTATTAGATGTTGGCTTTGATCAATACGAAGCGGTATTCATAATATATCTATTACAGAGTGGCTTAATAGCTGTTGCATATTTCATGCTATACGAATCAGATAGTATATTAGTTCTTATTTATGCTGCTATTAGTGCGCTCGTATTAGGTGCCTTTCATTATGCGCGTATTACGAGCTGGAAATTTCATACCAATGACCTGACTAATTCAGCTTTACTAACAACACTAATTCGGTTTCTGCGTGACAAAGGCTGGCTAACAACCATCCCAACGTTCATATTAAAAACATTAGTTCCATTGCTGCTGGTCTTGTCAGCAATATTAGCTATAGATGTTAAACAAGATATGGCCGTGCTCGCCGTATTTTTACTCATTGTATTGCTTGGATCTGTACTGATTACTACTAAAGTGAGTGGGATTTTAGAAAAAGCAGTTGTCTATGTTATCTCCGTTATGGCAATCTATCTGTTGCCAGTCAACGGGAGTGAATTAGTTAGTTCTAAAATTGTAAGTTGGTTTTTTGTGGCGTTGGTTATCGCATTTTCATTGCGTGTGTATTTTTCACATGATAAAACATTTCAAATTACACCATTAGATTACCTGGTAATTATTTTGGTCATAATTGTGCCTAATCTCCCAGAAGCACATCTTGGCGATAGTGATTTGGGCGAAATGGCGGTAAAGTTGATTATTCTGTTTTACACAAGTGAAGCAGTGATGGGGCTAAAAAAGAATAATTGGAATTTATTACGACTAGGAACGTTGATGACGTTATCTATTCTGGCTGTGCGGGGCTTGTGATTTTTATCACAGTAATATTTTATACCACAAATGTATTGTCATTGAATTGTTAAGCAACTGAGTGCTATTAGCTAAGTGTTAAATAATTATAAATTGATATAGAGAATTGAACTTAATTCCATATTAATAAAATTTTTAAAATAATTAAATATTAAATTTACAAGGTACTGTTAATGAAAAATTTTATATCAAAGTTAACAAAATTAACTGCGGCATCAATTCTTATGATGTCATTGGTCGCTTGCGGTGGTAAAGAAGATAGAAAAGAAGCCTATCTAGAAAAAGGGAAGGTATATCTAGAAGAAAAAAATTACGACAAAGCTCGAATTGAATTTAAAAATGTTCTTCAAATAGATCCAAAGTTTTCTGAGGCATATTTTTATATGGGTCAGTTAGCGGAAAAAAAACAAGAATTAGCTAAATCATTGGGGAATTATAAGAAAGCAATTGAATTAAATCCAAATTATACAGAAGCTAAAGTTAAGTTAGCGCGCATTTATGTTATTGCTGGTACGTCTGATTTAATTGAAAAGGCAGTGCAGCTTTTATCTGAAGTTACGAAAGAAAATGCGACTCATTCTGAGGCTGCTTTAATTTCTGCAACGATAAAGTATAAAAAAGGTGATAAAAAAGTTGCTCTATCAGAGCTTGAATCTGTTGTAGAGAATAATCCTTCTCTAATTCAAGGTGTTAGTTTATTGAGTACTATTTATATTGCTAACGGAAATGAATCTAAGGCGATTAATATATTAACTAAAGGTGTTAGAGAAAATAAGAGAAATATACAGCTTCGAATTTCATTGGCAAAGATTTTAACAAAAAACAAAAATTACGAAGATGCAGAAAAGTATTTGAAACAAGCAATTGATATTGAACCTGAAAAGTTCGCGCTACATGTTGCTTTGTCTTCATTGTATTCTACTTTGGGTCAAGTTGATAATGCGGAAGCTGTTTTAAGGAATGCAATTGCATTAGATGAAGAGGATGCGCAACGCTATTTGATATTGGTTGAAATGCTTGCATCAAAAGTAAGTGTGAAGGCAGGTGAAGATGAGTTGAATAATGCAGTTAGCAGTAATCCAGAATTGTTAGCGCTTAAGTTTGCACAAGTAACTTTTTATCAAAAAATTGGGATGCTTGAAAAGGCCAAATCAATATTAATACAAATTATTGATGATAAGTCCTACGAAGTAGAAGGTGTAAATGCTAGAAATGAGTTAGCAAAATCTTTGTTTTCAGAAGGTGATTATCAAGGTGCTAAAAAATACATCGATGAAGTTCTTGCAGAATATCCTAATAATAACAATGCGTTGTTATTAACGAGTAAACTGGCATTAGCTAACTTCGATGCTATTGAGGCTATTAATGACTTGAGGACTGTTGTTAAGAATGACCCTGAAAATGCAGAAGCATCTTTGTTGCTTGCGCAAGCTCATGAGATAAATAATGAAAGTTTTCTTGCAGAGAATGAGCTTAAAAAAGCAATAGAAGCTAATCCAATAAATGATCAGGTTCATGTGAACTACGCAAGATATTTGGGCTCTAAAGGTCGAATAGAAGAGGCTGTAAGTGTAATTGACAAGGCGCTTGCATATTTTAAAGACAGCTATCAATTGCTAAGTTTAAAATTAAAGATAATAGCATCACAAGGTCAGCCATCGGAGGTTGTATCTTTGTTGGATATGATGGAAAGTGCGGATAATACAAAAGCTGAAGTTAATACGTTAAGAGGACAATTTTATTTGTCACAACGTAACTTAAAATCGGCTATAGATGAATTTGAAATAGCTTATACAAAATCATCTGATAAATATAAGTCATTACAACTTATAATTAGAGCTTATGTATCTAATAAGGAGATTGAAAAAGCAATTTCAAGATTGCAGAAAAATATAGATCTAAATGAGAATGATCCAGTAGCAAACCTGTTGCTAGGTGATTTATATATCTCTCAGAAAAAAATTACTGAAGCACGTGATGTTATTTCAAAATCAATTTCATCAGCTGATAGTTGGTTTTTGCCTTATAAGAGCCTAGCGATTACTTACTTAATTGATAAAGATGTTGATAAAGCAATATCTGTATATCAAGATGCAGTGAAAAAGATTAAAAATAAAACTATCGCTCAGCTTCAAATTGCCTCACTGTATGAGAGCCAGAAAAAATATACCAAAGCAATGGAAGTGTATGAAGCGATTTTAGTCGATGATGCATCAAATAAAATTGCAACTAATAATTATGCGTCCTTATTATTAGATAATGGTAAAGATTCGGATGTAACAAAAGCACTGGAGTTGGCTAAGAGTTTTGAGGGATTAGACAAGCCAGCACTTCAGGATACACTGGGTTGGGCGTACGCAAAATCTGGTGATTTTATTAAAGCAATAGCAATACTTAAACCTGTAGTAGAGAAAGCTCCTAAGACTGCTGTATTTAGATACCACTTGGGTTATGCTTTATATTATTTTGGTGATAAGGCGGCAGCTAAATCTCATCTACAGGTGGCGGTCACTAGTGAACAGATATATCCTGGAAAAGATAAAGCAACTGACCTATTAACAGAATTATAAAACTATCTTAAATTAGTTAGAGCTAGAAGTTCTATGTATGCAGCGAATGTATATTATTATTTATTCTGTATGCTTAGTTGTTCGTAGCTTTTATGTTTAATGACTCTCTACAACTAGTGTTTTAAACCTGGAAGTTATTAATGACTATACTAATGTCTATTAGAGACTTTTTAAGATGTGTTATAAATTTTTTTAACGAGGGTGTGCATAATTTTTAATGATTATTGAGATAATCAGTTTTAGTCTTTCAACTATTTTATTTCTAATCCTTGGGCTGGTTATGCTCACAGGTCGTCGAGATAATTTACCTAAAACTATGTTGGCAATTGCTGCCTTAGCAAGTGCTGTTTGGTCAGGTACGGTAACATATCAAGCCATATACGGAGGCTTACTAAGTTCTACCCTTCTGTTAGAGCTACTAAGGTCATTAGCATGGTTTTCCTTCCTTCTGGTCATGTTGCGCACTGCATACAAAAGCACAGATCAAGTTAATAAAAACTTCAAAATTACTTTCATAGGTATTAGTGTTTTTATAATTGGGCTGATGCTACTAGCTCTGTATCGTATTTCGGGTGGTTCTTTATTTGAGTTCATTGCGGGTAATGATGTTCTAGTTGGGCACTTGCTTATTTCAATAGGTGGTCTGGTTATTATTGAGCAACTCTATCGAAATACGTCTGAAGAGCATCGATCGGCTTTAAAATATTTGTGGATTGCTATTGGCGCAATGTTTACATATGACTTCTATATGTATTCAGACGCATTTTTATTTCAACGAATAGATAATGAATTATGGAATGCACGTGGTTTCATTCATGCGATGGTTGTTCCGTTGATAGGTGTGGCGATAAAGCGTGAAATGCAGTGGTCATTAGGTGACGAGACAATTGATATATTCTTGTCTAGGCGTATTGTTTTTCATACTACCACATTATTAGCATCTGGAATTTATTTAGTTTTTATAGGTTTTGGTGGTTATTACGTCCGAGATATGGGCGGTGACTGGGGAATTGTTGCTCAGGCTACTTTTTTATTTGCATCTGTATTAATACTCACAATTGTTCTGTTTTCGGCAAAAGTGCGGTCTCGATTAAAAGTAATGATTGATAAACACTTCTTTCATTATAAATATGATTATCGTGAAGAATGGCTAAGAATAATCAAAACTTTATCTATACAGGGTGATGACAAAAGTTTACATGAAAGAGCTATCCGCTCGCTTGCACAAATTATTGATAGCCCAGGTGGTTTATTAATGTTGGAGAGGGAGAATGGGTGTTTTGAATCTGACGAAAGATGGAATTTCGAACGAGTAAATATACGTGAATCTGAAAACTCTACGTTATCGAAATTTTTAACTGATCACCAATTTGTGATAAGCCTAGATGAATATGATGATGATCCTGAAATGTATACAAGGCTGGGCCCATTAGAAATACCGGATTGGTTGAGTAATATAAAACAAGCATGGTTGGTTGTTCCATTAATGCATCAAGATCATTTAATGGGTTATGTGATCTTATTACGATCACCAGCACATAAACAATATTTTAACTGGGAAGATAGTGATCTTTTAAAAACGGCAGGTCGTCAAGCCGCTAGTCATTTGGCTCAATTTGAGGCAGCAAAGGCGCTAGTTAGTGCTAAGCGTTTTGAAGAAGTGAATCGCTTATCTGCGTTTATCGTACATGATATCAAAAATATGATAGGCCAATTATCAATGGTTGTATCCAACGCAGCTAAGCATAAAAGCAATCCAATGTTTATTGATGATGCGATTATAACTGTAGAAAACACAGTTAATAAAATGAACAAATTATTAGTTCGCTTGCGAGGCGAGGGAGAAGCTGATAAAAATATGCCAATAAGTCTCTGTGAACTACTTGAAGAAAGCATAAAAGCTTGTGCAAATACTGGGGCATTGCCAATTCCTGTATTGAATTGCCAGAGTGAAAAATTATTAATTACAGCTAATAAAGATCGAATGTCTGCAAATATTGCGCACATTATTCAAAATGCTCAAGATGCGACAGCAGATAATGGTGGTATAATGGTGCGACTACGTATGCAAGATAGCAGTGCGATAATTGAGATATCAGATACCGGCGAGGGTATGGATGAGAAATTTATACATGATCGTTTGTTTCAACCGTTTGAGTCAACAAAAGGTACTATGGGTATAGGTGTCTTCCAGGTAAGAGAGTATGTTCATAAGTTGGGTGGTCAGCTAGATGTTGAAAGTGAATTAGGTGTTGGCACAATCTTTCGTTTACACATACCGCTAAGCAGTTCAAAGGATGAGGTTAATTCTCAAGTGGTGCATTTAAGTCAGCGCTGAATTAGGTAAATGTAATGATTAGTCCAAAATTATTAATTATCGATGATGATCCTGGTATTCGAGCTCAATTAAAATGGGGTTTTGATAGCTATGAAGTTATTACTGCAGATTCTCGTGAAAAAGCAATTGAATTATTCGTAACCCATAAGCCTCCCTTAGTCACCCTAGATTTAGGATTACCACCTGATACTGAAGGTACATCTGAAGGGTTCGCAATATTATATGCTCTTTTAGAGAAAGCGCCTGAAACAAAAGTTATTGTGGTTTCAGCTTCTAATGAAAAAATCAATTCACAAAAGGCAATAATCAATGGTGCATATGATTTTTATCCAAAACCAATAAATATTGATCAGCTTAAATCAATTTTAGAGAAGGCTTATATTTCGTATACAAGTGATAAGTGATCCGCTGATGGATCATGTATTGTAAATATGAACATAGGTTTGATACTTGTAATATATATTTTTCAAATACACTGTAGTGTCTTAATGTCCATCAAATTCGATAAATTTTGCTCAAGTAGTATGAAGTTCTGATTGTTCTGAAATAGTAAAAAATTCCGACATATCAACCTTGCTTAGCACTTTTATCTAGTGCAAAATCATAAGTTCAAGTGATAATTAATAGAATAACTATATATGGAAAATAATAAAAAAATTCTTATTGTTGAGGATGATGCGGGCCTGCAGGCCCAAATGAAGTGGAGTTTTGAGGAATTTGAAATTTTCATAGCTGGAGATAGGGAGTCTGCTATGAAAATTTTACTTAAAGAGCATCCGCCAGTTGTAACAGTTGACTTGGGGTTGCCTCCTGATCCCGATGGGACTACTGAAGGACTTGCTACAGTTGAAGAAATACTATCAACTTCACCTAATACAAAAGTGATAGTAGTTAGTGGTAATGATGACAGAGCCAATGCAGTACAGGCCGTTGCATCCGGTGCATATGATTTTTATCAAAAACCAATAGATTCAGAATTACTAAATCAAATAGTTACTCGGGCATATCATGTGTTTGAGTTAGAAGATGAAAATAGACGATTAGCAATGGAGCATGTGGACGTGCCTATGGAAGGCATGATTACAAATAGTCCTCAGATGCAGACTGTCTGCCAGAGGGTAGAAAAAGTTGCCCCGTCAGATGCCACAGTATTGCTACTAGGTAATAGTGGTACAGGCAAAGAAGTATGTGCGAGAGCATTACATGGAAAAAACCCTCATATTACTGGACGATTTGTTGCAATTAACTGTGCAGCTATACCGGAAAATTTACTTGAAAGTGAATTATTCGGTTATGAGAAGGGGGCATTTACAGGTGCAACCAAAACGACACCTGGCAAAATTGAATATGCTGAAGGTGGGACGTTATTTCTTGATGAAATGGGTGAATTACCTATTACATTACAAGCTAAATTATTACGATTTTTACAGGAACGAGTGGTTGAGCGTATAGGTGGCCGCGAAGAAATTCCTGTAAATGTACGAGTTATTTGTGCTACCCATCAAAACCTTGAAGATAAAATTAAATTAGGTGAGTTTCGAGAGGATTTATATTACCGAATTAATGAAATTCCTATTAATATCCCTCCGTTAAAAGATAGGGAAGGTGATGTTATTTTACTTGCCCGCTCATTCTTTGAACAAATGAATAAAGAGCAAAATAAAAAATTAAAAGGGTTTACAAAAGATGCCTTGAGTGCAGTAGAAGAACATCATTGGCCAGGTAATGTTCGTGAACTCAAAAATAGAATTAAGCGTGCGGTGATTATGGCGGACGGTACAAAAATTACAGCAGAGGATTTAGAATTAAAGTCGTCTAATAACTCAGATGAAATTAATTCATTTGATTTGCGTGAAGTGCGTGAAGCAGCAGAGCGTAAAATAATTAAAAAAGCATTGAATCATACTAACGGTAAAGTATCACCGGCAGCTGTTCTATTAGGTGTTAGCAGGCCGACGTTATACGATTTAATGCAAAAATTGGAGATATCTGCTTAAATCAATTATGAGTATAGGACATGTTATTTTTGTTTAGTTTATTTAGCGAGCCTAAATGCAAGCCCCAAGTTACTTAAATTCAAACTATTTTTTATATTCGACTTTAGTTGTAATCAAACTCTTCTTGATGATCTGTAATAGAATAATAAAATATCAATCAAAATACATAAGAGATAGGTATGTTGCAGAGTGAAAAAATTATAAAGAAACTAGTTGTTCTATGTGTTTCATTGTTGTTGGTTTCATGTGGGGATTCGTCAAATAGCAAACAATCACATTTAAATAAAGGAGTGCAATTCTTAAAAGAAAACGAACTTCAAAAGGCCCGTGTTGAGTTTAAAAATGCTTTACAGATTGATCCTAAGTTTGCGCAGGCATACTATTATATGGGGCAGTTAGAAGAAAAAAATAAGCAGCTTCGAAAGGCCTTAAGTTATTATAAAGGATCTATGGAACTTGCACCAAACGATGTTAAGCCTAAAATAAAAATAGCAAAAATATATGTTGTATCGGGTGTAAAAACATTAATTGAAAATGCTAATGCCTTATTAATGGAAGTCATGGTATTAGAACCTAAAAATACAGAGGCAAGATTAATACTAGCGGCAATTGATTACAAGTCGAATAAACGAAATAAATCTATAGCTGCTATTGAAGGTATACTTCTAGATGAACCTGGGATGGTTGAGGCGATAAGTTTTCTTTCAACTATTTATTCAGAAGAAAATAATCTAATAAAGTCATGCGAAATTTTAAAGAAAGGGATTAAATATCAGCCTAATGATATTTCATTGCGAATGTCATATGCGAAGCAACTATCATTAGATGGTCAGAAATTAATGGCCGAACAGCAACTTCTTAAAATAATCTCTATTAGTCCTGATAATTATTCATTCTATTTAATGTTGTCTAATTTTTATTCTAAGCATAAAGAATATAATAAGTCTGAAGCTATATTAAGAAAGGCATTGTTAGAAGATGATCAAGATATAAATCGTTTTCAAGGATTGTTTAAGTTTATTGCTTCGCGAGGTAGTCTAGAAAAAACAGAAGAAGAACTTTTAAACGCAATGAGTAAAAATCCAGACTTGTATGAATTGAAATTTTTATTGTCTGATTTTTATATAAGTTTAGGCGATAATAATAAATCTATTCATATTCTTGAAAAAATAATTATTGAAAGAGAGTATCGAGCGCAGGCTGTGACTGCGCGTATTAAATTGGCTAAAATATATTTTAATGAAAAAAATATACAAGATGCTAATAAGCTAATTGATAGAGTGCTCGAGGAATTTCCAAATAATAATGATGCCTTATTGATAAAAAGCAAAATATCCCTTGTAAATAAAGATGCTTTAACCGCGATTAATAGCTTGAGAATAATATATAAAGATCAGCCTAAGGATATAGAAATAGCCCTGTTGTTAGCAAATGCATATGTTATGAATAATAATATAGGTTTATCGGATAAAATATTAAAACAATCTATAGAAATTAATCCATTAAAACAAGAAGCATATCTTAACTACGCAAGATTTTTAGCAAATAATAAGCGATATCCAGAAGCTTATGTGTTCCTTGATGATGCAAAAGTCAAGTTTAAGGATAATTATCAATTAATGAATTTAAAGCTAAAATTAAGTTCATTTATTAATAACGAAGAAGATTTTCTAGCTGTGCTTACGCAAATGAAAAAAACGTATAGTAATAATGCTGATGTACTTATTAAAATAGGGCAGTTTTATTTAGTTAAAAAAGAGTATACAAAAGCGATTAAGGAATTTGAAAAAGCTTATAGGATTATGAGCGCTAAATATAAGCCTCTTGAACTAATTGTATCAGTTTACTTAAAGCAGAAGAATGTCGAAGGTGCAATTGAGAAGCTTAAAACTTTAACAATTATAGATGATCCAAATAATAATGCGCTTATCTATCAGTTCTTAGGTAAGCTTTTTGTTAAACAAAACAATTATATTGAAGCGCGAATTAACTTTAAGAAAGCATTGAAAATATTGCCTCAGTGGGATGATCCGTATTTAGATTTGGCTTCTTTGTACGTTTCTAATAATGGATTTAAAAATGCAATTCATGTATATGAAGAAGCAACTAGAAAAAATGTTAAGTCAGAATCAATTTCTATACAATTGGCTTCATTGTACGAAAAAACAAATCAAACTAATAAAGCGATGCATTTGTATGGTAAGTTATTAAATTCGGGTTCGCGTAGTTTAATGGTGAAAAATAATTTGGCATTGTTATTGTTGAAAAACAGCCCAAATGAGATTGATTTGGATCGAGCTAAGAAGCTTACTAAAACATTCAAAAGTATTAAAAAGCCTAACTTTCGAGATACCTTGGCTTGGGTTTATGTGAAATCAGGTGAGTATGAAAAAGCAGTAAAGATATTAGAAGAAGTTGTAAAAGATGCGCCTAAAGTAGCTGTGTACAAATATCATTTAGCTGTTGCATATTATAATTTAGGTGATGCAGAAAAAGCTAAAGATAGTTTGCAGCAGGCCATTAATAGCAAGCAAATATTTATTGGTTTATCTGAAGCAAAGAAACTAAATAAAATATTGTAACTAATAAGGGCGTTTTAATTTTTTCTTAATTAATTTGCAATATAGTATTTCGTAGGTTGTATATGGGCTGTATCCAAAATAGGGTTTGCTGCGCTGTTCTTCAGGTGTATTTCCCGAATGCAACGTTATTATTTTTGGTTCTAGATTTTGTTTTTTTAGGTATAAATATAAATCATTTATTACTTTTTTTCGTCCAATAAATTCATCTAAGGTGTGACCTGCGCCAATAGTAATTATAAGATCAGATATATCATCGAGTATAGGCACTAATCGAGAAAAGAAATCAGAAATATCAGGTATCATTCTGTGATCAATTCTAAAGCCTGCTATAACATTAATGGGCTTCCACTTATTTTTTGATAATATTTTTGGTAATTTTTCAAATGCATCATTACTATCTTCGTTTAAAGCCAATATTGATTCGGGTGATTGATTGTTTAAGCGTGAATAGAGATCTTTATACTCCGGACTATTGTCAATTAAGATGACTAATTCAGGGTCAGTATAGTGGTTATTAAATTTTATAGCATGTGTGTTTAGTTGAATATTTTGTGTGCTGGTTAGTTTAGGGGTTGCATGCAAGCCTTGGATGTCCCTTGTCCCAGGTCCTGCAGCTAGTGATATTTGTCTGATTGATTCGCTTTTTTTATTAAAAATTCCAAGCAATCTTAATATTTGGCATGTTCGTATGGTGTCTGAAATATGGACTCTTGTTTCTAGCGTGTGTAATTTTTCGTCGGATATTTTATTAAAGGCTGTTTTAATGATATCTTTTATGCCTTCTTCAGTTAATTTTTTCTCAGTTAATGACCAGTCTTTAAATAATTCACAGCAAGCTGCTATATGTGCATAGTGAAACATTTTTCTCAATTTATCTATATTTTTTCCAGGGTCTAAAAAATCAGATGATTTAAAAATTGATTTTAATAATTTTTTATTGTTTCTTTTGTGTTTATTTTGTATGTAGTCTGAGTAGGTGTTAAAGTCATTTATGGCTTCTTGCAGAAAACCTTTTTTTATAACAGATGATAAACCTATAGCATCAGTAGTGTATGCTTCTTTAATGATATTTAATCGATGTTCAATGTCAGTGTTTTTATTCATTTTAAATTTTATGTATTGTGTTTATTTAAATTTTGATAAATTTATTATATATGATAATAGCCTAAAAATCTGTTGTGTTTTTTAAATGTATTCATGTATATATTGAGTTATATATATTAAAAAAATAATATTAGATAATGTATGTAATAAACATATCAATACAATGTCATTTGTTTGTTGATAAACCCAGCCAAAAAATAAAGAAGGAATGATAATGCTTAATGCTAACACTCCTTGTGTTGGCATGTGAAGTGATGCAAAGAAAACAGAGGTTATTATGTTGCTTTGCCACGCGTTCTGTATTGTTTTTTTCAGCTGTATCATAAAGTATGTGCGAAAAAACCACTCTTCAGGTAGCGCGGTAAGAAATAGTATTGCAATCGCAGTGTTAATATAACTGGTGTTAACAATGAGGATAGATGTTGATATGCCTAAGCTAATCAGCCAAAAAATATATTTGAATTTATAAGGAGGTGTTTTTGGAATCGACCACGTTGAATCTAGAAAAGGTAAAAAAAGTAATAAGCTTAGTAGACTATATGTACGCCAATCATTATTAATTACACTAAAACAAAAAACGGCGCATACTAAAATAGCAGCGCCGTTAATAATGAGCAGTTTGTTGCTGCTCAAGGTATGTTAAACCTGTTGTTTATGCTTAAGCCTGAATAGTCCCAGTAAACCAAGGAAGCAAGCAACTATCCACCAGTCAGCACGTTGACTACTTTCAATTGTATTGCCTGACATACTGCAGCCATCTGTACCCGAAGTTCGTGTATCTACTGTGAAGCTTTCTGCTAATCCGCTCGGGTCTGCAACTGTGCCTGGTGTTGTTGCGTCATCGTCATTAGGGCCGTCATCAACTATAGTCAGCCGAATACAACGATCACCAGTGGTTAATCCAGCAGAGTAACTGGCGTTATCATCTGGTGTTGGGCATGTTATATTGGAGCCAGAAACTGTACCAGCAGCTGTGTCTATTGCATTATTACCTGAAGTGTCGAAGTTAACCCAGCCTGTTGATTTCAATTTGCGGTATATAATGCTGTTGCCTGCTGCAGGGGTAGGAATAGCTGTACTCAGTGGTAGAACAACTTGAGTTTGTGCTGTAACGCCTGTTATTACGAAATCAAAACATCCGCCAATACAAGTCTGTAATATGCCCTGTTCTGCGTTGCTGCCATTATCGGTTACGCCAATTTCGATCGCAGTAACTATGCCATTGGTTGATCCGGCACCTGCTGCTGTCGTACCAATAACTAATGTGTCGCTTGATGCTGGGTTATCAAGTGCATTAACAGTCACAGTTACAGTCGTTGCGGCAGATGGCTGTGCGGCATCATCCTCTATAGTGTAAGTGAACGTATCCACACCTGAAAATCCAGCATTTGCTACGTAGGTTATTGCGCCAGTTGTAGTGTTAAAGGCGGAGAGAGTACCGTGGCCAGGTGCCGTTTCCTGTGCAACAGATGCCAAATTTAACGCGCTATTATCAGAGTCATTAGCGGCTACGTCAATTACCACAGGCGTTATGCCATCAGTACTGGCACTATCTGTAACCGTATTTGGAGCAGGGTTTCCTGCTACAGTAACTGTAACCAATGCAGAATTAGATGTTACGGGTAAAGTATCATCAATTGTGTAATTAAACGTGTATGGGCTGACACTGGAAGGGCAGCTTGGTAAGGTCACCGTGCCGTTACCATTATTCGTGATGGTGCCGCAGGAGCTATCATTTAAAATCGCAACACTATTTATATCAAGATTGTCATCAGCATCGGTTGCATTGCTAGCAACATCAACCACGAGAGTTGCGTTTGCCACTGCTGCAACGCTAAATGGGCTGGCAACGGGTGCATCGTTTGGTACAGAAACAGTACCCTCTGCATGTAATACATAGGGTACACCTCCAAAGCCTGAAGGGTCACCCGCTGGTACGGTTGCTTTATAAGTTAGTAGATAAGGGCTGCCATCAACGCAATCAGTTGTAGCTGGCCAGGTCATAGTAGTTGGGTCATCCCATTCACTTAGTTGCGTGGGTATTGGTATGGCACCTGCATAACAGGTCATGCTTGCAATTCCATTATCAGCGCCCGCGCCCATGGGAATAGACGCAATGTTATTCCAGGTAACGTCCCAACCAGCAAAATCGAGTGTAACGTTGCCTCCATTGTTATCGCTGAGAATAGTGATAGTAGAAGTGGATTGATGCATACCAGTACTGGAAAAAAATAACCACGGAGTATCAATTGAAGGGCTTTCTGAACCGGTAGGTGCTCCAGTATGTGATCCTGATGCAGGTTGACTGGTGCCTAATACAATACCCTGATTATTTCTGATAACGGTGACTTCACCCAGAGTAGTATCAACAGTGCCACTAAAATCTTTATCCATTGAAAACCAGGAGCCTTTGAAAGCTGTAGCTGTTATACCATAAGGACAGCCATTAACAAGATTCCCAATACTTTGATCTAATTCACACACTAAAATGGTTAAGCCAGTATTGAGTTCTAATACAGCATTGCCAGGCAAGGCCGCCTGAATAGGCTGGCTTGCCATTGTGCTGGCTAGGCCAATGGCCCCGCACAGTAGTTTAAGATTGTATTTCATTCTGTTTTCCTCTTTTCAGATAACTCGATCCACTGACTGGCTTCGGGTTAAATATTAATTTATTTTGATCTATTAAAAATTCATAGAAAAAGTGGCGCCGACTGAATCCTGAGACATACCGATTTCGCCTGTGCTGCCAATATAAGTAGGACCATTTTGTTTGAATTCAAAGGCATGCACATATGAAAAACTTAGTTCAATGTCAGTGTTATATTTGTAAGTCGCGCCCATGGTTAAGTGATGTTGTACTGTAGCAGGAGCGGCAATATTAAAAATAATTTCGCGTTGTTCATTTATAGGGCTCTTGCCATAGTTCCAGCCACCACGCAAAGTCCATGTGTCATTGTAATCGTACATGGCACCCAGTTTATATACGGTCTGGTTAGTCCAGCCAAATCCCAGTCCATCATCTTCGCCTAGGCCATTGGTTGCTTTATCAACCTGAAAAACATTACCGGTTACGTTGGGGCCAAGGTTACTGACTGCAGCTACATCTTCATACATTATATAATTAATATCCACGGCAATAGTCAGATCATCTTTTACTTTGTACGCCATGCCAATGCCAATATTACCAGGTGTGTTGAATTGGCCTTGTTCAGCAAATAGTTCTTTGTATTTATCAAATTTAGTCATGTAAGTTTGGCTGCTGTACGCTGCACCCAAGGTAAGATCGTCATTCATGAATTCACCCAACCACCCCAGGCGTATTCCAGCACCATAAGCTATGTCTGCACCTTGATTCGATAAATAATCTGGTGTTTGGCTAGGGGTAAATGCCACAAACTCATCTAGGCCATAAGATTTAAAAACCTGCATACCTATAATAAGAGTAGCTCCAACACTATTGTTTTCGTCCAGCTTCATTGCAATAGTAGGGTTTATTTGCATTACTAGAAGACTAACGCCTAGTTTTAAGTCGGGGTCACCACCGGTGATATTATTGTAAAGATTAGGTTCATACCTACTGCCGCCACCGCCCACGCCGACCATGGTAAAACCATAACTTATATCGCCATCATTCCAACTTGCACCAAGGTTAGGCATTATATAAACGCCGTCTGCGATGGTGACGTGATCAGGTTTACTTTCTACTGTAATTCTATCAACACCCTCAGTACCCAGAGACGCTTTAGCAGTGGGTGCAAAAATATCGCCACCCATATCAAATCGATTGCCCGTATGGGCCATTGTGGCAGGATTGATAGCGCTGGATAAAGTATCGTGAGTCATGGCAATAGAGACGCCGCCCATGCCGCGAGATTTGGTGCCTGGCGCAATCAGAAACATGCCATTGGTAGCAAAAACTGAAGCTGGACTGCTCAAAGCAAGAATGGAGCCTAAAGTTAATGAATGCTTTAAGTTTATGTTAATCATGTGTTATCCCTTTAAGGTACATTGGAAATTTTTTTAATAATATTTTTATAATTTGATAGTAATTAACAACTAAAATTAAATTTTAATAGATGCCAAAAAACTTTATGCCGCTTAATTTTGACGTAATCATGAGTAGATGATTTTAATTTGTCAAGAATGAAATTATTTTAATAAAGTGTGCTTTCATATCTTTTTAGATATATGGATAATTTAACTAAGTCTTAAATTTCACTCTAACGTGTAATGGCTGTCATGCTTTGAAGTCATCTATGCTTGGTGTTTGATGTAATCCAGCGAAATAGCTTTGACGGAAAGTTTTACAGAAAAATAAATAGGTAATGTTATTTGCGAGGCTAGCTTCTAAGGTAACAGAGTGTTTTAGCTTAAATTTTATACTTAACTATATAATGAGTCGCAATAAGATATCGTTGTATCTTGTTGAAATATAAAGTTATTTGTTAAAATTAATGGTGTTTTTCGATGCTGTCGATATATTTATCACTTTTGAAAAAAGTTTTATTTATATTAATCTGTTTTCTTCTTATCTTATTGATATATATAGGTTAATTTCTATTGGTACAGCTTTTGCTAAAGTTATCATGCAGTAGCAAAACAGTTTTGTTACGTAAAAATATAATTAAATTGATAAATGTTCCGGAGTAGTAAAATATGAAAAAAATTATTATTGGTTCTGCAGTAGCTGCAGTATTAGGCGTAGTAAGTGGTAATGCAAATGCAGCATTAGCAACAAATGCAATTCTTAATTTTGATGATACAGCACCAACTCGTCATTGTAATGCATACCCAGATCCATCAACACCTACTGGTTGTGCGTATAACTCTTTCACTGATTTAACAGGCGTTAGTTACTTTGCAATGGATACTAATGGTGACGGTCAGTGGACTGACGGCACACAATCAGCTGGTTTTGAAACTCATAAAGATGCTAATGGTAACTGGTTACCAGAATTTACAACTCTACCTAATGAGCGAACTGGTATGAATGGTGGTACTACTGGTATTACTTTAGGTTCTGGCGGCCAAGGTGCAGGTACTGCTACTTATGATATGACTGATCCTGCTGCACCTGTTCTTACTTCATTCACTACTGGTGACATGGATGCAGGTTGGGGTTTCTTCGGTGCAGCAGGATGGCATACAACTAATGATGCAGACGGTGTTACAGTTGCCTCTGATGACCTTTCTGGTAATGCAACTTTAGATATGTCTGGTTGGACTGTATTCTGGAATGGCGGTGATATTGATATGGGTACTGGTATGGCAGCTACTGTAACATGTGGTAATACATGTGAAGCAGGCGATAGCTTTACTCTTGACTACGATGCAGTTGTTCCATCTGGTGGTTTTGCTGGTGTAGCTTATGCATTGCACCTTGAAGGTACAATCGGTGCTGCTTCAGCAGTTCCAGTTCCTGCTGCTGTATGGTTGTTCGGTTCAGGTTTAGTTGGTTTAGCAGGTGTTGCGCGTCGTCGTAAAGCTGCATAATAATTAGAGTCTCTTTATGAGAAACTGATTTAAAAAAGAGGGGGCATTTGCCCTCTCTTTTTTTTGTAAAAAATAAAATAAATCAATTAGATAATAATGTTTGTAGTTTATGACAAAAGTATATAAAAACTACTTTTTTTAGTGACTAAAGACACATAGTTTTTTTTTAGAATGCATTATCTTAAAAGTAGATTTTTAAAAGTTAATTCAAAACTTTAAGTAGGATAAATGATGAAAAATAATGTTGACCAAAAAAATGCAATACTAATGCAGTCAAGAGGTAAAATACTTTCAGGTTTTGTGGCTGTTATTTCATATTTTAGTGTGATTAATATGATTTCTGCTGAGCCGGTTATTTGGGTTGAGCAAGTGGCTGGTGGAGAAGTGCGGTTTTATGACTGGGGTTATCAAGGCCCAGATGGTCGATTGGCAAATGATTTCAGTAGTGTAAATGGTTTTAATGGCGCAACTCAAATTCAACATGTAGTGACTACCGGACCAGATGGTTTAACACCTGATGCACCACAAACTATTTTAAATGACCTTGAAGAAGTATATAGTTTTTATGATTCAAATATGGATAGTCAAACTAATTTTTATAATTGGGGTTATACCACTACAGCAGGTTCCACTTTCAATAATATGCAAATCGATTCAGATGGTGATTATTTAATTAAAAGAGAAGATATGGCTTTTAACTATTATGGAAGTTTCGATTATACACAGGAGTACGTAGAGGGTTCAATTGCTCAAGTACCAGGTATAGAGCAATATATTTATATGCCTCAAGATGGAGAATATGCAACTAACCTTGGTTTTCAGCCATATGCCTTGTCAGATGCAACTGGATGGTGTGGTTCTGCTATGGCATCAAATCCTGGCGCGCTTGAAGCGATGGCAGGGCAGGTTCAATTTGATTTTGGTTTTGAAGCATATTTTCCTTGGACTAATTTAGGAGCAGATGGTATTAAGGATCCAGGTGAGGGTGCGTTCCAAATAATCCAAGATTTTAGTATGCGTAGTTATGGTTCTGTTGAGGTTGATGTGAGTATTGCTGCTCCGGATGGTCAGGGCGGTATAGATTATACTGATCTTAATTATAGTGCTGATGCAGTTGTGAATAATACAAGCCCGCTATCTAGTACAGTGCAAACTGATGCGAATGGTGATGCCATAATGATAGAAGTGGCAGTGTTGAATATGGATGGAACGCCTGCATTAGATTTAAATGGTGTCCCCAGAACCATGATGGTTGAAGATAAACGTGTTGGTGGTGGTGGGACTGATGTAGACTTCTTTAACGAAGTTTCATTTATGGGTGGTGGTGTTGTGCCAAGTGGTGTTTGGGTACGAACAGCTGATCCAAGTGCTTCCATGACAAATGATAATATCTTAGAAGTTTTAGACGCAGATGATGGTGATGCCAGTACCGTTTGGTGGAGCAATAGTTTTGCTGGTTATCCGTTTTTATTACGTGCAGATGGTATACGAGTAGTTGATGCATTGGATATGAGTTTGTACAGTGATTACTGTGGTATCCCTGGTGCAGTTTGTGACGCGGAAGGTAACTTCATTGGTGCGGATGCGAATGCGCCGGGTAGTGCATTTAATGCTAATGGCGAGTTAATCAATCTCGAAGGTACAGTTGTGCAGAATTTGTCGGCTGTTCCTGTGCCTGCAGCGGTATGGCTGTTTGGCTCGGGCCTGCTCGGTTTGATTGGGGTTGCACGTAGTAAGAAATAATTATTTAAGTTTATTTCTCTTTAATAAAAAAGGCAGCATATCGCTGCTTTTTTTATGCCAGTATATTTGTCGAAATTGTTTACTGTTTTTTGTAAATAATTATCACAAAAAACCTACTATATTGATTCTTATAGTTAATTTTAAGTGGGTATATAAGTTGCTGCATTATTGAGAATAATAATAAAAGCCCATGTTAATGACTTCTAAAGTACATTCTGATTTACTTAAATACTGCTTAATGACATGTCTGTTATTGATGTGCCAATCGGTAATCTCTGCGCCAGGTAATATAAATGATAGGGCGAGTCATAATAAGGCTAGATATACAGATCATTTAAATACTCATCTTTCGCGTTTAAATAAAAATACGGCTACTCGGAAAAATCTAGTCACTGTTATTTTTGAAACAGATGACTCTGTTGGCATAAATAAAGATTTAATTAAATTTCATAAAGGTAAAGTAAGGTATCGGCGAGGCAAAGAGTATGAGGTCAGAATACCTGCTGCGGATTTATCGCAATTACTTAAACGTATGCCATCTTCAGTAAATGCTCGTTTACCATATCCTCATCAGGCGGTTGCTGTGACTAGTCAGGGCGTTGGGATTATGGGTGCGGAAGATATGCAGTCATTGTCTCACGGTGGCGCAGGTGTAAAAATTGGTGTGATAGATTTAGGCTTCATTAATTATACTAATGCTCAAGCATCAGGGGATTTACCGGTCAATCTTTCGATTGTTGATTATTCAGGGGAAGGAATAGGTGGAACCAATCATGGAACAAATGTTGCGGAAATCATTCATGATATGGCACCTGATGCAGATCTGTATTTAGCAAAAGTAAAGTCTACGGCTCAGCTAGATGCTGCGATGAGTGATATGGCCGCTGCAGGGGTTAAAATTATAAATCATTCTGTTGCCTGGTTTGGTGCGGCTTTTTATGATGGTACAGGTAGTATTTGTGATACGACTGATGCAGCAGAGTCAGCAGGAATGCTTTGGGTGAATGCAATGGGTAATTCGCGAACCGCGCACTATCTAAAAACATTTACAGATTTGGATGGTGATCTTAAGCATGATTTTGTGAGTGGTTCTATACAAAACTATAATACGATTAACCTGACGGCAAATATTCAGATACAGTTAATTTTAAATTGGGATGCATACCCTACGACACAAGATATAGATTACAATTTATATTTATACGATCATTTGCCTACAGCAACAAGTACTCCTATAGAATCTTCGGATATTTCTCAACGGCGACCTTGGAATAATAAGCCATTAGAAATTATTACTTATACACCATCGGTTACTAGTACTCATTATATTGTTGTTGAAAAAACGAGTAGTTCTACTGTAAACGTACAATTTACTTTATTCTCTACAAGCTCATCCTTTGGTATTAAAACAACATCGAGTAGTTTGCCGCAACCAGCTGATTGTAGTTCTTCGTTGAGTGTTGCGGCTGTTAACTTAACAGATGGGGTCGAGTGGTTTAGTTCTGAGGGGCCAACTACTGATGGTAGAAATAAACCTGAGTTGTCTGCGACTAATCGTACTGTTACCTCACAAGTAGGCGTGTTTGCAGGTACGTCTGGTGCAGCACCTCATGTGGCTGGTGCTGCGGCATTATTATTGTCGCAGGATATATCGCTTACGCCTATGCAGCTAACCGCAATGCTTATTGCTAATTCAAAAGATATATCATCGACAGGTTTTGATTATCGTACTGGCGCTGGTCGTGTAAGTTTGGATGCCGATTTAGATGGTTTTAATCATGATGATGATAATTGCTTATTAGTTTCTAATTCTAATCAGCTAGATACTGATTCAGATGGTTTAGGTGATGTATGTGATGTAGATATTGATGGCGATGGTTTGACAAACTTAGAAGAAGATAGCTTAGGAACAAATTCATTATTATCTGATACTGATTTAGATGGTTTGACAGATGGTGATGAAGTTAATGTTTATTTTATTAACCCATTGTTATCAGATACTGATAACGATGGGTTAACCGACGGTGATGAAGTGTTGTCTTATTCGACTGATCCTAGTGTTTCAAATAAAGGTGATTTAGCGCCTCGTTATTCAACCGATAATAATCTGAATACAGCGGATTTACTGGTTTTATTTCGTCTAATAGAGAAATTAGAGTCACCGACAATCTATGAACTGGCAGTTGCTGATATTAATTTAGATGGTACGTTAGATGTTCGAGATGCATTAGAATTAAGACGTGCTTTAGAGTTTTGAAAAGGTTAGTCAGGTCTTTAAGTAGATATTTTTCTATCAAATTTAAAGAAAGAATATATTATGCGAGATGATTTCATTTTAAATAATGTTGAGTTGTAAATTATGAATTATATGAGTGCTATGAAAATAATTAAATTCATTGAACCACGAATATTTATTATTTGTGCAATTAACTTATTAATTATACAAGGTTGTACAGCTGTTGCATCATTTCCAACAGTTGCAAGAGTAGGTGATACTGTTTCAGTTATGATAGGTGGTACTGAAAGGGCAAGAACAGAAACAACATCCGTTATTTTAACTGATTCGAATTTTACAGATTGGGATTTACAGGAATTAGGATTGGTTCGTTCTGTATTTAATCTAAGAGCTGATGCTCGTTCGAAAGGGATGAACTATTCATCATATCTATCTACTTATTTTCCTTGGTCAAAAGGTCATGAACCTGTTCAAACTGTCTTGGTTATAGATATACCTATAGGTATATCTGTAGGTGATGCCGTGCTAACAGTTAATCATCATAAAGGAGATGACAGTTCAGGATTATTTTTACCATATGCTATAAATATCGAAATATTGCCTGGTAATGGAAGAAAAGATGAGTTTAACAGGAAAGATCCAACTTATGGTCAGCTTCCTGTTAGTTTTAAAAGTCTTGAGCCTGCGCCACATGCAAAGATTAGTTTTGGTATAGATAATGGTGTGGTTTTAGGTGCATTATCTTTAATTGTGGATTTTGATGAAAATGCAGTGACTCCAGGTGATATTAATGTGTACGTTCCTGAGTCTACGGTAAGAGGTAATTTTGCGTCAACAGGTAACTTTGGGGGAACGCAGAGAATGGTGTATTGGAGACAGGATGGAGACAAGGTATTTATCGATGTTATTGCACCGCAAGGAATAAAGCAGGACTTTTTAAAATTATATCTTATGCACCCTTCAGGAATAGTAGGGTTGCCTAATTTTGTTATTACTAGTAGTGTAATTTATGATGTTCAAGGTGACGAGTTGATATTGGTTCCCACATTAGAGTACTTTCCATAATTTTAAAATGTTTCATCTATAAGTTTAATTCTGATAGTTTTGGGGATTTGATATCTGTGTAAAAGAAAAGTTGAGACACATTTTTATGATTCCAGAAGATGACTAAATATTAATGATAAGTTTCCTATAATAGTAAATGAAAAACATGACCAATAATTGCTGAATTGTGTTAAAGATAGATTCGGTGATCTTGATGGATGTTTAATTGCTATTGCCGTACTCGATAGTGATCTAAAAAGTGATGGTGTTGTTAATGTGTTTGATATTATAATCGCGCATCAGCTTTTTAACAGATAACTCATAATTATTCAACTGTAATTGGCTGCATGGAGATGTAGCTTCGTTGGTTAATGGGATTCACTCATCAGATGTTTTTTAAAGTAGTGGATAATTTGATTATTATGCAAAAGCTTGCGGATATGAATGGTTTTAAAAGTAATTAATTATTGCTTTAAATTTATACTAGATATGTATTCTTCGTGTATGGCCATTCTGTTCAGCTTGCTCCCAGACAGAAGAAAAAAACTCGTGCAATTTATTAGATCTATTTTTGCAGCTTGATGATATCGCCTTCTGTGACGTGGCATCTGGCTTAAAAATAAAGCCAGCTTGATCAAATAAAATAAATGAAATGTGCGTACCTTGATAATCGACTGGAGTATCTTTAATGGTGACGATAGAGGATAGTTGTTGAGCTAATCCAATTAATTTGTGGCCACTTTGTAGTGCAGTGCTTATGTCGTCCACCAGTATCTGAATTTGTGCGTGTCTGTTTCCTTGTGTAAAGGTTAGTAGCTGTTTTCTAAAATCATCGCTATTGTATATTTCTGCTTCCAAATCAGGTGTGAAAATTTTTATAGTTCTTAAGGTATTTTCTGTTGCTTGAATTACAGTTTCTGATATTTTTTCTGCAGAATTTAGCTGAATATCGTTTTCAGTATTTCCCTTGCATTCAAAATTGGTGAAGTCGAATGCTGCCATTTTATAAGTCCATCTTCATGGTTTTGTGAGGGATGCCGGCATCCATAAATTCATCAGAGCTAGTTTTAAATCCGTGTTTTTCGTAGAAGGGGATGGCGGTAGTTTGTGCGTGTAGATAAACAGATTTCATTTTTAGTGTTTTAGAAAAATTGATGAGTGCTTCTAAAACAGCTGAGCCAACGCCTTTGTTTCTATAATCTTTTAATACCGCCATGCGCCCGATATGGCCATCCATTTTAATACGGCCAGTTGCAATGGGAATGTTGTTATCGGTTATAAGTACATGCACACATGTTTTATCATCGTCATCCCATTCCAGCTCTTCGGGAACGTATTGTTCTTCTATGAAAACTGTGCGGCGTATTTCGCTAAGTAATGTTTGGTCTTTGTCCCAGCAGGTTAATTTAAGGGTGTATTTCATGGTTATTCGTCTAAATAAAGGCAGCCATTGTTATACAAGTCTAGCAGTAGTTTTTGTTCATCCTGGTTAGCTGTGCTTATAATGTTAATTGCAATAGCTCGTTTTTCGCAAAGTTGTATCGCAAATTCCATTGAGGTGACGTAGTCTTCACCATCTATAAATAACATGCTATAACCTTTTTGTTGGTTATAAGCAAAACGACTAGCAGGATGACGATATAGTGTTGCACCGGCCTGTATTTCTTCTAGCAGCTCATCTATCGATTCAATAGGCTCTTCAGGTATTTCATTATTTTCAGATTTAGGATCGCTCATATAACGACCAAACCAGCGACTAATTTCAGGATGATTTGGATTTAAATATTCTTTAAAGATATTCGAGACGCGATCAATTGCATCATGTGTAATTTCGGCTGGGTGAAATTGTGTTGTTAAATCTGCATCCTGATAGGTTAATTTAGGCGATAAATTTTGTGTGATATGGGAAATAAAATCGTTTAGTAAATCCGCATGACTCACCGCGCGATAACCCACCGAAAAACTAATACTTTCACCTAATGAAACACCGTGGTGTGAAACATTCGGTGGAATGTAAATCATATCGCCGGGTTCGAGTATCCATTCCTGTTCGGCATTAAATGTTTTTTGAATACGTAGTGGCGTGCCTTCTGCTTGATTATCTTCTGTTACTTCGGCAGTGCTTATTTGCCAGCGGCGTTTGCCTGAGCCTTGAATAATAAATACATCGTATAAATCAAAGTGGGGGCCAACTGATCCCTGATCGGCTGCATAGCTGCAGAGCAAATCATCAAAGCGCCAGTCGGGAATAAAACGAAACAGATCCGCTATCCAGGCAAGCTCAGGTGCAACTTTTTCTAAATCGTTGATTGCAAATGTCCAGTGCGATTCTGGCATTTTGGCAAAGGTCTCATCATCCATTGGGCCAAAGATCGGTTGCCATGGGTGGTCGCCGTCTTTTTCTATAATAATGCGCGAGTCGACATTATCTTCGCAGGCTAAACCGGCGAGCTCTTCTGCGGTAATTGGGCAATCAAAATGCGGAATGGCCTGACGAATCACCAGTGGTTTTTTCTGCCAGTATTCTTTGAGGAATTGTTCGGGGGTGAGATTACCAAGAGGGTTAGGCATATCTTGCATATTGGATCTCTCAATTGCTGCGTGCTGAGAATGGCTATAAAAACGCGAGCATTTTTTGCTCGCGTTTATTTAGAACTAGATATTTTTAGTCTGCTGAATAGCATTACCAATGTAATTCATTGGTGTCATATTAATCAGCAGGTCTTTACCTTCCTGCGGCATATCCAGATTCGCTACAAACTCTTGCATGATTTGTTGATTCACTTTTTTACCACGGGTAAGCTCTTTTAGCTTTTCATATGGTTTCTCAATACCGTAACGACGCATAACTGTTTGAATCGGCTCAGCCAATACTTCCCAGTTATTATCTAATTCAGCTTCTAATGCGCCAGGGTTGATTTCAAGTTTATTTAAACCACGCATCATAGAAGAGTAAGCAATAGTAGAATGCGCAAAACCGACGCCTAAGTTACGTAGTACTGTGGAGTCGGTTAAGTCGCGCTGCCAGCGTGAAATAGGTAGCTTCATTCCAAGATGGCTAAACAATGCGTTTGCAATACCCAGATTACCTTCGGCATTTTCAAAATCAATTGGGTTTACTTTGTGTGGCATGGTTGAAGAACCAATTTCACCGGCAACAGTTTTTTGTTTGAAATAACCAACCGAAATATAGCCCCAAACGTCACGGCTAAAATCAATTAACACAGTATTGAAGCGTGATATCGCATCAA
>Ga0316204_10002662_pt1 | contig 39417 bp, 34 predicted proteins | sample 6monrhotite_MG_2_FD_205661 | JGI IMG/M metagenome (GOLD analysis project Ga0316204, IMG submission 205661) | Microbial mat bacterial communities from mineral coupon in-situ incubated in ocean water Damariscotta River, Maine, United States -... | ecosystem: Environmental > Aquatic > Marine >...
TCTGGATCAGGGCCAGTATCAATAACTTCTTCTTCTTCGTCATCATCGCGCTCATCAGCCGGACCAGATGCGGGCTGTGCAATTTCATCGCTATCATCACTGCGGAAACCATTTATTAAATCAGTAAGACGTGACTCTTCGGCTTCAATAGCTTCGTAAGTTTTTAAAACTTGATGAACTGAACGAGGGTTAGTTGCCAGTGCACGCATTACCTGCTTCAGGCCTTCTTCAATGCGTTTGGCAATAGAGATCTCGCCTTCACGAGTCAATAACTCAACCGTGCCCATTTCGCGCATATACATACGAACCGGATCAGTTGTGCGGCCAAATTCATTTTCGATAGAAGCGAGTGCAGCTGCAGCTTCTTCAGCGGCAGTGTCATCTGTAGCGCTGGCATCGGTTAATACCAGGGACTCTGTATCGGGTGCAACTTCATGAACAGTAATGCCCATGTCATTGATCATATTAATGATGTCTTCAACCTGTTCAGGGTCTACGATTTCTTCTGGCAGGTGATCGTTTACTTCAGCGTAAGTCAGGTAGCCCTGTTCTTTGCCTTTAGCAATCAACTGTTTAAGCAGGGATTGTTTGTCTTGGGGTGCGTTAACTACGCCTTCTGGAGTGCCTTGCTCCTGCTCAGAATTTTCGACCACTTCTTTTTCGCTTTTTTTAGTGGCGACTTTTTTGGCTTTTTTGACTTTCTTGTCTTTTGACTTGTCTTTTGTCTGGGCTTTTGGCTGCTTTTTCTGCTGACTCATGTTCTTCCGCTAAAGATTACAAGGTTTTAAAACTGAACTACGAATTTTAGCATGTATATAAGGGTTTTGCTATACCATTAGCTAATTAAATTGGTGTTTTATAGGGTAATCCATGGCTTTTGTGGGTTTACGCCAGCCGTTGTAAAATGGCAAGGTAGTAGCAATGAAAATAGTGGAGAGAAAATAATGGTTAGTTTACAGCCCCCCGTATGTGATTTTGATGAACCAGCGATCGATTTTGCTTTACCTGGTGTAGATGGAAAAGACTGGAGCCTGGCTGATTGTGCGGGTGAAAAAGGCTTGTTAGTGATGTTTATTTGTAATCATTGCCCTTACGTGAAGTCTATACGCGACAGGATAGTGCGAGATACCCGTGAATTAAGGACGCTAGGTGTTAATACTGTGGCGATTATGTCGAATGACCCGGCGGAGTACGAAGAAGACTCTTTCGAGAACATGAAAAAAGTCTCAGAAGAGTTTGGTTTTGATTTCCCCTATTTAATAGATGAGACGCAGCAGGTAGCAAAGGCTTATGGTGCAGTGTGTACCCCTGATTTTTTTGGTTATAACGCTGACTTGAAGTTGCAATACCGTGGCCGGCTGGATGAAAGCCGCAAAGAGGCGGCGGCTGATAATGTGCGTCGTGATCTTTTTGAAGGGATGAGTGAGGTTGCAAAAACAGGAAAAGGGCCTGCTGAGCAGATACCAAGTATGGGTTGCTCTATTAAATGGAAAGAAAGTTAGCCGGTTGATGCTTTAAAAATACTTAAAAGCCTATCGGCACGGCCTATGACAGGAGTTGTGTGTCTACCAAATGGGTTGAAGTGCTGTCTCTTAGGTGTCAGCAGTCATATACGAATTGGCTAAATTGTTGTCTGAAGGTTAAGTCTGCTCTTCACGATTTCTTATAGGTCAATAAAAACGCTTATAGCGAGTTGATGTGTTCTAATTTCTTTATCTTATTGATATATATGAAATTAAAGCCATTTACTTTGGCCTGGAAATGATAAAAAAACACCACTTATCCTGATGATTCGTCATGTAATTCCAGTATAGAGTTGCCGAATGGCTCGAAGTAAGGGAAAATAGCGCCCCTTTATTAATGTGGGTAAAAACCCTGTGGCTTTATTGCAGGCGCATTAATTAACCGAATTCTTGTTACTGGCTTATATTCTGGGATATACCCTGGGATATATATGAGTAACGCAAATTTTAAAACTTGATTGGAGAAGATCCTATGTCATCACGCAAAGAGCTTGCTAATGCAGTCCGCGCACTGAGTATGGATGCAGTACAAAAAGCAAATTCTGGTCACCCTGGTGCACCTATGGGTATGGCTGATATAGCCGAAGTGTTGTGGAACGACAACATGAACCACAACCCTGCTAACCCTAACTGGGCTGATCGCGACCGTTTTATTCTTTCTAATGGTCACGGCTCAATGCTGATCTACTCATTGCTTCACCTGACTGGTTATGATCTGTCTATTGATGATCTGAAAAATTTCCGTCAGTTGCATTCTAAAACTCCGGGTCACCCTGAGTACGGTTATGCACCAGGTGTTGAAACTACAACGGGTCCATTAGGCCAGGGCATTACAAATGCTGTAGGTATGGCGATTGCTGAAAAGACAATGGCAGGTCAGTTCAACCAGAAAGGTCACGACATTGTTGACCACAATACTTATGTATTTCTGGGTGATGGTTGTTTAATGGAAGGCATCTCTCACGAAGCATGTTCGCTTGCGGGTACTTTAGGTCTGGGTAAGCTAATTGCTTACTGGGATGACAACGGTATCTCTATCGACGGTCACGTAGAAGGCTGGTTTACTGACGATACACCTAAGCGTTTTGAAGCTTACGGCTGGCATGTCATTGCTGATGTTGATGGACATGATCCTGAAGCAATCGCTAAAGCAACTGAAACTGCGAAAGCAATGACAGATAAGCCAACAATGATTTGCTGTAAAACTACAATCGGTTTTGGTTCACCCAATAAAGCGGGCAGCCATGCATGTCACGGCGCACCTTTAGGTGAAGAAGAAATTAATCTGACTAAAGCAGCGCTTGGTTGGGATCACGGTGCATTCGAAGTTCCTGAAAAAGTTTATCAGGGTTGGGATGCTAAAGAAAAAGGCGCAGCAGCAGAAGCAGCATGGAATGAAAAGTTCGCAGCTTATAAAGCAGCTTTCCCTGAATTAGCAGCTGAATTCGAACGTCGTATGGCAGGTGATTTACCAGCAGACTGGGCGAAGACTTCTGGTGATTACATTGCATCGGTTAATGCAGATGCGAAAAGTCCTGCTACACGTCAGGCTTCTTTAGCAGCTATCGAAGCTTACTCTCCAATGCTTCCTGAAATGTTTGGTGGCTCTGCTGACCTGGGTTGCTCTAACCTGACTGAATGGTCTGGTTATAAGCCAATGATCGACAATGCAGATGGCAACTACCTGAACTACGGTGTGCGTGAATTTGCTATGAGCGCAATTATGAACGGTATTTCATTACACGGTGGTTTAATTCCATTCGGTGCAACATTCCTGATGTTCTCTGAATACGCACGTAATGCATTACGTATGGCTGCTCTGATGAAAATTCGCAGTCTGTTTGTTTTCTCTCATGACTCTATCGGTCTGGGTGAAGATGGTCCAACTCACCAGCCTGTAGAGCAGATTCCTACATTGCGTATGATTCCAAATATGGCTGTATGGCGTCCATGTGATGCGGTTGAGTCTGCGGTTTCATGGCAGCAGGCTGCTGAACGTAAAGAAGGTCCTTCATGTCTGATCTTCTCTCGTCAGGGTCTTCCGCATCAGGAGCGCTCAACAGCACAGATTGCTGATATCACTAAGGGTGGTTACATTCTTAAAGATTGCGACGGTACCCCAGATGCAATCATCATTGGTACAGGTTCTGAAGTGCAGCTGGCAACAGGTGCTGCAGAAGCTATGTCTGGTAAGAAAGTTCGTGTTGTATCTATGCCTTGCACAAACGTTTTTGATGCACAGGATGCGGCTTACAAATCATCAGTATTAGTTAAAGGTGTTCCAACTGTTGCAGTTGAAGCGGCTGTTACTGATGCATGGTACAAGTACGCAGATGCAGTTGTAGGTATCGATCACTTTGGTGAGTCAGCACCTGCAGACCAGCTATTTAAAGAGTTTGGTTTTACTGTAGAGAATGTTGTTAAAGCGGTAGAAGGCGTACTGTAAAAAAACATTGCCCTGTTTCTGTAATGCAGTTACAGGGCTAGAAAAATTTTGTCATCCCCGACAAAGACATTCGGGAACGACGTAAAATGTTTTAAAGATTTTTAATTTTAATTATTAACCGAGGAAAAACACAATGGCTATTAAAGTAGGTATTAACGGTTTTGGTCGCATCGGCCGTATGGTATTCCGTGCAGTAACAAATGATTTCCCAGGAATTGAAATCGTAGGTATTAACGATTTATTAGAGCCTGATTACTTAGCATACATGCTTAAGTATGATTCAGTTCATGGCAACTTCCCAGGTGATGTTTCATCTGATAACGATTCAATGATTGTTGATGGTAAGAAAATCCGCTTAACTGCAGAGCGTGATCCAGCAAACCTTAAGTGGAGCGATGTTGGTGCTGATTTAGTTATCGATTGTACTGGTTTCTTCTTAACTGAAGAAAGCTGTCAGGCACACATCACTGCAGGTGCTAAGAAAGTTGTTCAGTCTGCACCTTCTAAAGATGCGACTCCAATGTTCGTATACGGTGTTAACCACAACGAATATGCAGGTCAGGCAATTGTTTCTGCTGCTTCTTGCACAACTAACTGTCTTGCGCCTATGGCTAAAGTTATCAATGACAAGTGGGGCATCAAACGTGGTCTTATGACTACTGTTCACGCTGCAACTGCTACACAGAAAACTGTTGATGGTCCTTCTCAGAAAGACTGGCGCGGTGGTCGTGGTATTTTAGAAAACATAATCCCATCTTCAACAGGTGCTGCTAAGGCAGTTGGTGTTGTACTTCCAGAGCTTAATGGCAAATTAACAGGTATGGCTTTCCGTGTACCTACATCTGACGTGTCTGTTGTTGATTTAACTGTTGAGTTAGAGAAAGCGGCAACATACGAAGAAATTTGTGCTGAAATGAAATCACAGTCTGAAAACGGTGATATCAGCAAAACTTTAGGTTACACAGATGAGAAAGTTGTTTCTACAGACTTCCGTGGATGCAGCTTCTCTTCAATCTTCGACTCTGAAGCAGGTATTGCTCTAGACGGTACATTCGTGAAATTAGTTTCATGGTATGACAACGAATACGGTTACACATGTAACATGCTTCGTTTCGTAGAGCACGTAGCAGCAAACTAAGCGAAGCTTTTGTCCGATAGCGGCGTTGTCGGAACAATTTTGAATGATCACGCACTTTCGTGCGTTCAACATCTCAAAATTATTCCTCCGCCTTGCTCTCGAGCAAAATCTTGCGCTTAGTTAATGACTTCGTAGTTTTTTGCTGCGGGGTCATTAACAGTTTTTAGGGGTCGATTTTTTTCGCCCCTTTAAACTTATTTTATAAATGAATTTTGTGGATCAAGTGACTGTGAATATTATTCATAAGTTTAAATTTATTTAGAAAATAAGTTTAGATGAAGCACCTGTCAAAATTATCTCAAAGATAATTAGGTAAAACTCATTACATTTGTTGCTCTTTAATGAGTGATAGATAAAAAGGTAACAAACATGGCAATCAAGGTTGCTATTAATGGCTATGGCCGCATAGGTCGTAACATATTGCGTGCAATATACGAGTCGGGTCGCACCGATGAAGTACAGGTTGTAGCTATTAATGATTTAGGTGATTCACATACTAATGCGCATTTAACGCAGTATGATACTGCGCATGGTCGTTTCCCCGGCGAAGTTCACGTCGACGGGAATCACATGGTTGTGAACGGCGATAAAATTCTGGTGTTAGGCGAGCGCGATCCGGCTAAATTACCCTGGGGTGATTTAGGTGTTGATGTTGTGCTTGAATGTACTGGTTTTTTTGCAAGTAAAGAAAAGGCCTCTTTGCACATCGAAGGTGGAGCAAAGAAGGTCGTTATTTCTGCACCCGGCGGGCACGGGGTAGACGCGACGATCGTATATGGTGTGAACCATGAAGTGCTGAAAGCAACAGATACAGTTATTTCAAATGCGTCATGTACGACTAACTGTCTGGCGCCAATGGTAAAGCCGATTAATGATAAAATCGGCATAGATAATGGTTTAATGACTACCATTCACTCATATACCAATGATCAGGTGTTAACAGATGTTTATCATTCTGATTTAAGGCGTGCAAGATCAGCAACCAGCTCAATGATTCCGACTAAAACGGGAGCAGCTGCAGCAGTTGGTTTAGTGTTACCGGAACTGAACGGTAAGTTAGATGGATTTGCTGTACGTGTGCCAACCATTAATGTGTCACTGGTAGATTTAACTTTTACGGCCAGTAGAGACACCACGGTTGAAGAAATAAATGCCATTATGAAAGAAGCCGCTGATGGTAAGGTGCTTGATTATAGTGTGGCACCGCTGGTATCAGTTGATTTTAATCATACCAGTACGACATCAAATTTTGATGCCACACTGACCAGAGTTACCGGTGGAAGATTGGTGAAAGTGTGTTCCTGGTATGACAATGAGTGGGGATTTTCAAATCGTATGATTGATACTACCATTGCCTTGATGAATGCAAAGTAAAAATTAAAGATCTCGCAACAGAGCGAATCGAATCATAAGCGTTTAGTAAATTAATTGTGCATGCACAAATTTTAATAACTTTATGGTCTGTGACTCTGTAGCAAAAAGTTTAAAAATTTAAATATATTTTAGGAGCAACCATGTCAGTAATTAAGATGACCGATTTAGATTTAGCAGGCAAACGCATGTTAATTCGCCAGGACTTAAACGTACCTGTTAAAGATGGAAAAGTAACTAGTGCTAAACGTATTGAAGCGTCTATGCCAACTATCAAGCATTGCATCGAAGCGGGTGCAAAAGTAATGTTAATGTCTCACCTGGGTCGTCCTACTGAAGGCGAGCCTGCTGCTGAGTTCTCATTACAGCCAGTTGCAGACTACTTATCAAAAGAATTAAACACTGAAGTTAAACTGGTTGCAGGTTACCTTGATTCAGCTCCCGAAATTGCAGATGGTGAAGTTGTTATTTTAGAAAACTGCCGTTTTAATAAAGGCGAAAAGAAAAACGACGAGGCTTTATCTAAGCAGTATGCATCTCTATGTGACATTTATGTAATGGATGCATTTGGTACTGCTCACCGTGCACAGGCTTCAACACACGGTGCGGCAAAATTTGCACCTACTGCCTGTGCGGGTCCTTTGTTATCAGGTGAATTAGAAGCGCTTGGTAAAGCACTAGATAATCCTGCACGACCAATGGTTGCTATTGTAGGTGGTTCTAAAGTTTCAACTAAGTTAACGGTTCTTGAATCTTTATCTAAAGTTGTAGATCAGTTAATTGTCGGCGGTGGTATTGCTAATACTTTCATCGCTGCACAAGGCCACAATGTTGGTAAATCTCTTTATGAAGAAGATCTTGTTGATACGGCTAAAAAATTAACAGCTGATGCTGAAGCGCGCGGCGGTTCAATTCCTGTTCCTACAGATATCGTTTGTGCAAAAGAGTTTGCAGAAACCGCTGAAGCAACGTTAAAGAATGTTGATGAATGTGCAGATGACGATATGATTTTTGATATCGGCCCTGATTCAGCTGCTGCACTTGCTGAAATAATTAAAGGTGCCGGCACTATTGTCTGGAATGGCCCTGTTGGCGTATTTGAATTTGATCAGTTCGGTGAAGGCACTAAAGCAATCTCGATGGCTATTGCAGAATCTCCAGCATTCTCTATTGCAGGTGGCGGTGATACGTTAGCGGCAGTTGATAAATATAATATTTCAGACAAAGTTTCATACATCTCAACAGGTGGTGGCGCATTCTTAGAATTTTTAGAAGGAAAAGAATTACCAGCTGTTGCGATTTTAGAAGAAAGAGCTAAGGCTTAATAAAACGTTTGATGCGGAAATGCAGATAAATAGAACGATTTTTCTGTAATCTCCGTGTCTGTACGTTAAAAGTATTTTTAATATATAAAGAATTTAAGGAGTTCCTCCTTTGCGAAGAACTAAGATAGTAGCAACATTAGGTCCAGCAACAGATGACCAGGAAACAATAGACAGACTTGTGAAAGCAGGTGTCGATGTTGTTCGTTTAAATTATTCTCACGGTAGCCATGAAGAGCAGGCAAAACGTGTTGAAATGGTGCGTGAAGCAGCAGACAGGTTAAACAGAGTTGTGGGTGTTCTTGCAGATTTGCAGGGCCCTAAAATCAGAACAGAACGATTTGTAGACAAAAAGGTTTATCTGAAAGAAGGTGATAACTTCTTTCTTGATGCTGAATTAGATCCTACAGCCGGCACAAAAGAAGGTGTTGGCATAACTTACAAGAGTTTGCCAGGTGATGTGAAGCCAGGTAATCGTCTGGTATTAGATGACGGTCGCATGCTGTTAGATGTTGTTAATGTAGAAGGGTTAAGAATTAACTGTACGGTGGCGCTTAGTGGTTATCTATCAGACAAAAAAGGTATTAACCTTCAGGGTGGCGGCTTAAGTGCGCCAGCATTAACAGATAAAGATAAAGAAGATATAAAATCAGCGGCGAAACTTGAGGCAGATTACATCGCTGTTTCATTCCCCAAAACGGCTGATGATATTCATCAGGCACGTAAGTTACTGCGTGACGCAGGCGGCCATGGTGCAATTGTTTCTAAAATTGAGCGTGCGGAAGCCCTTGAGTGTATTGATGAAATTATTGAAGCATCTGATGTTATTATGGTTGCTCGTGGTGACCTGGGTGTAGAAATTGGTGATGCGGAGTTACCGGCAGTACAGAAAGATCTGATAGCCAGATCACGTGCAATGGATCGTGTCGTCATTACAGCAACACAGATGATGGAGTCGATGATAGAAAATTCTATTCCGACCCGTGCTGAAGTTTTTGATGTTGCTAATGCAGTACATGATGGTACAGATGCTGTAATGTTATCAGGTGAAACGGCGGCGGGTAATTACCCTATAGAAACCGTTGAAGCTATGGGTCGTATCTGTGAATCAGCGGAGCAGCATCCCAGAGCTAAAGTATCTGATCATAGAATGGAGCTAACCTTCGGTCGAGTTGACGAAGCACTAGCTATGGCAACCATGTATACTGCCAACCACTTGAATGTGGATGCGATTGCAGCATTAACTGAGTCTGGTTCTACTGTATTATGGATGTCGCGTATTAGCTCGGGAATTCCGATATATGCTATGACTCGACATCAACAAACGCGTCGTAAACTGACTCTTTATAGAGGTGTTTACCCTACCAGTATCGATTTTGATCAGGTAGGAAATTATAATGTCAGTTCGACAGTTGCCTGTTTGTTAAAAGACAAAGGTATAGTCGAAGATGGCGACAGAATTATTATTACCCGCGGTGATTCGCTGGGCGAGGCCGGTGGTGGAACTAATGCGATGAAAGTCATCACTATTGGTGATGTTTGTGAAACCACAGACCGTTAAAGAATTTTAGAAAGACTTACGATTTTATTATTGATTAAACAAACCTTAATACTAAGGAGTATATAACATGGCACTAATCTCATTACGCCAACTACTAGATCACGCAGCGGAAAACAGCTACGGTATGCCGGCTTTCAATGTAAATAACATGGAGCAGGTTCACGCTATCATGCAGGCTGCTGACGAAGCTAACAGCCCGGTTATCATGCAGGGTTCTGCTGGTGCTCGTTCTTATGCAGGCGAACCATTCCTGCGTCACCTTATTTCTGCTGCAATTGAAATGTACCCACACATTCCTGTTGTTATGCATCAGGATCACGGTTCAGAGCCAGCAGTATGCTTACGTTCTATTCAGTCTGGCTTCTCATCAGTAATGATGGACGGTTCTTTAATGGCTGATATGAAGACGCCTTCTTCTTTTGAATACAACGTTGCTGTAACTAAAGAAGTTGTAAAAATGGCTCACGCTGGCGGTGTTTCAGTTGAAGGCGAGTTAGGTTGCCTCGGTTCATTAGAAACTGGCGAAATGGGTGAAGAAGACGGCCACGGCGCTGAAGGCAAGTTAGACTTAGATATGCTTTTAACAAGTGTTGATGAAGCAGCTGACTTTGTTGAACAGACTAACTGTGATGCATTAGCAATCGCTATCGGTACTTCACACGGTGCTTACAAATTCACTAAAGAGCCTACTGGCGAAATTTTACGTATCGACCGTATCCGTGAAATCCACGCTAAACTACCAAACACTCACCTTGTAATGCACGGTTCTTCTTCAGTGCCACAGGAATGGTTAGAAATCATCAATAACTACGGTGGTGATATGGGCCAGACTTACGGTGTACCTGTTGAAGAAATCGTTAACGGTATTAAATCGGGTGTTCGTAAAGTTAATATCGATACTGATTTACGTATGGCGTCTACTGGTTCTGTTCGTAAGTTCCTTTCAGAAAACCCATCTAACTTTGATCCACGTAAATTCTTAAAAGAATCTACTGCAGCAATGAAAGATATCTGTAAAGCTCGTTTCGAAGCATTCGGTTCAGCTGGTCAGGCAGACAAGATCAAGCCAGTTTCATTAGAAGGCATGATCGGATACTACAAATAAGTAAAGCTTAGTTTTAGTATTTAAAAAGGGAGGCATAGGCCTCCCTTTTTTATTTCTGAAAAATAATTTATCACTTAATCAGTAAATCTTAAGATTAAGTAAAAGCTATTTCCAAAGAAAACCTTCAGATGCTTTTTCCATTTCTATTTCTTGATATGGTTGTAAAAAAGATAATTTTACCTAGAATTGTGTATTATTTAAAAAATATACTGAAAAATAAAAGATATAAAGGATTAACATGCTTGATCAACTAACGGCTTTAAGTGGTGATTTGTCAGGTTTGCTCTGGGGGAGCTGGATAACTCTGGGTGGATTATTAGGCGTAGGTTTGTATTTGACTATCAGGCTAGGAGTGGTTCAGCTAGGTGGATTCAAGCATTCAATTAATATCATTCAAGGTAAGTATGCGTGTAAAGGTGATAAAGGCGATGTGAGTCATTTTCAGGCATTGTCCACCGCGTTATCCGCAACAGTGGGCACAGGAAATATTGCCGGTGTAGCAACAGCAATAACATTAGGTGGGCCGGGTGCATTATTCTGGATGTGGGTAACCGCATTTTTAGGCATGGCGACAAAATTTACAGAAAGTACATTGGCATTAAAATTCAGAGAAATTGATCATCAGGGTGTTTCAGGTGGGCCAATGTATACGCTGTTAAATGGTCTTAAAATGAAACGCACTGCTATGCTATTTGCAGCTTTTGCTGCGATCGCATCTTTCGGAATAGGCAATCTTGTACAGGTTAATTCAGTGGTTGATGGCTTGTCGTATGTTGAGCCAGAAATTAAAAATTATAGCTGGCTTGTTGGTGTCACTATGGCAATGTTAGTTGGCCTGGTTATTCTGGGTGGGGTAAAACGAATTGCTAAAGTAGCCAGTACAATTGTGCCGTTTATGGCAATTGTATATATCACTGTTGCATTGATTGTATTGATAAATGAATATGAGCAAATACCAGCTGCTATTTCTACAATTTTTAATCATGCATTAAATCCATGGGCTGTGGGTGGTGCAGCAGTGGGTGAAGCGATACGATGGGGTGTGGCAAGGGGCCTGTTTTCAAATGAAGCCGGTTTGGGTTCATCACCTATGGCCCATGCAGCAGCTACAACTAATGAGCCTGTACGTGAAGGCCTGGTCGCTATGATGGAGCCATTTATAGATACTTTGGTTATTTGTAGTATGACAGGGCTTGCAATTGTTGTGACCGGTGCATATATAACAGCACCAGATGACGTGACGGGTGCATCGTTAACCGCTTATGCTTTTAGTCAGTCGATTGGTGAGGCAGGGGGCGTTATAGTGGGTGGTGGTCTGGCTCTATTTGCATTTTCAACGATAATAGCCTGGTCATATTATGGTGATCGAAGCGTGAAATTTATGTTTGGTGAAAAAGCAGTGTTGCCATACAGAGTTATCTATACAATGTTAATTGTTGTCGGTGCGGTTGTTCCGCTAAAATTAGTTTGGAATATTGCAGATATTACAAATATTCTGATGGCAGTTCCTAATTTAATTGCACTGGTATTGTTAAGCGCTATGGTTAAGAAAATGAAAGATGAGTATTTTGCTAAGCATAAATAAAATATAGTCGTAAGTCATAATCAAAAATTAAATCAATCAGGCAAGTCTTGGCTGCTTTGACTTACGATTTATGGCTTTAAATTAATTGTCTCTCAGGCAAGAGAGGCTAATAAGAAATGATATTTTTTAAATACAAATAGGAGACATTATGTCTGAATTAGAAATTGAAGAATTAACTGTAGGTGAAGGTCAGGAAGCTGGAGCAGGTGAAGGCGCAGAAATGGTAGTAGTGCATTATACTGGCTGGTTAACGGATGGTACCAAGTTTGATTCTAGTGTTGATCGTAATGATCCATTTAGTTTTACGCTGGGCGTAGGCCAGGTAATTAAAGGCTGGGATGAAGGCGTTAAAGGCATGAAGATTGGTGGTAAGCGTAAGTTAACAATACCACCTGAAATGGGTTATGGCGCGAACGGAGCAGGTGGTGTGATTCCACCGAATGCAACGTTAGTTTTTGAAGTTGAGTTGTTAGAAATACGTTAGATAAGCTCGCGGTAAATAACCGAGCTTTAAATAATTTTCTAGCTCGGTTATTTAGATAGTTAAAAATTATAGATATAACTAAATTCCAGTCCTATGTGTAGTGATTCGCTTGCAGGTTCATTCAATAGTGCAGGTTGTCCAAAAAAATCATTAGTATACACAAAGTCGCTTTTTCCAAATTCCCAGTATTCAGAAATTACTGAAAGACTATAACTAGTATTTTTGTTATAAATCCATGACTTCCCAGCGTTTATACGAAAACCCGCTTTACTTCCAAGCTTAAAAGATTCTTTGGTGTTGGGCAGGAATAAATCCATCGATGGATTGAAAGTGTGTAAGGCAAAAATATTGGTCCAATATAGCGAATTATTTTTTATATCAGTTTCGAAATTTAAGCCAACACTAAGCTCATTCCATTTGTATATCTCGTGTAAACCTCTTACATTATTATTATCAAGTATATTTCTATCCCATTCCCAGTGTTTTACACCAAAAACAATGCGACTGGAAATGGCTTCGATGTAAGTTGTTTTAATCTCAATGCCGAGTTGGGTCAGTTTTTCTTCTGTTTGTGTTGTATGTGGTTGACCTGATTGGGTATAACCGGTGTAGTCAATTTCACCATCATGAATTGAAACATAAGGTGTAAAAATATAGTTATCAGATGCATGTGAATATTTTAATTTAACACCAGGCAAGAAGCCTTTTTCGTTATTTAATGAAGTGCCAGTAGTGCTAAATTCTTCATAATTAAAATGGTATATATTAGGGGTAATCTCAAATGTGTCAGCGATTGCTTTGCTACTAACAATAACGGCGGATAAAGATACAAGGTAAAGTGAAATTGCTTTTGTCATCAGAAGATAATGAGTAAGAAATATAAAACAGGTGCGAAAAGTATTTCGTACCTGTTTTATATTTTAGTTAATACTTATAAAGTACCTTGAGGTACAAAGGTGCCGCTTCCATTATCAAACTCATAAGAAGCAGTGGTAGTGTCTAAAATTGTTATTCTTAGGCGAGTGCCACCAGCACCAGTAATCATAAGCTGTCCAGCATCTGTACCACTAGACCATGTACCTGTAAGTGGTATAGACGTTTCAACCAGGAAACCACCTAATGAAGTGCCAGTTACTGAATATGACAAAGTTTCGCTATACGCTTCTGTTAGGTAATTGCCTGTTTCAGTCGCGTTTAAAGTAATAGTGAATGTCTGTTGAGTGTCACGTATTGTCAAGCTGCCGCTGCCAGTTTCAGTATAACTTCCATCTGTAGTCCAGGTGTCATTATAAGTGAAGCTACCAATTATGGTAATGCTTCCAATTCTACAAGAGTTGAAAGTTATCGTGCCAGAATAAGTACCCGCACTGGAGTCGCCTGTTTCAGTCCAGGTGTCAGAGTATGTGCCAGATGTAGGGTCACCAGGAGAGCAATAATCTGTTTCAGTTATTCCAGTAGCAACTGAAAAAGTATTTTTATCTTTATTGTTATTGAAGGCAAGGTCAGTAATTGCATTAATAGCATTCTGAATTTTTGGCAAACCGGAGTCGACGCCGAGGGCAACGGCAACAGTTCCAATAGTAGATACGGCTGAAATTGCGATTGGTTGAGCATTGGCAGTAGTAATAGTTACAGCATCTGCTGGTAGGCCAGGTGTCGCTGTAGAATCGTCGCTGCTGGATGAGCAGCCAGATCCAATCAAGCTAAATCCGATAATAAAGGCTAAAAGTAATTTATTGCAAGTCATTATGTTGTGCTCCATTTATTCATTATAATTTGTATATTACAGAAGGGATTATTAAGGAAACTCGTCATTTACTAAAATGAGAGAGCGTTTAATTCGACCTGTAAAAGGTAGTTTTTAACAGAAAATCAATTAAATTGATAGGTTTATATATTTTGTGATTTAGATGAATCTAGTTTGATATTGCGGACATACAATAAAGATTAATATTATGATTTAATAGATAAAATTTATAATTATCTTAATCAGAAATTTATAAAATACTGACAGATTTTAAATTAAGTAAATTAACTTATATAAAATATTTTAATTATATGAAATATTGTTAATCGGCTAGCGTGTAAGGAGTGAAAGCACAGGTGTGTTAATTCACTCAATGTGAATTTGGTTTTTTAAGGTGCGCTGTTAGATATGCGTTTGATAAAAATTGAATTAGCTAAACTAAAAAGGCACATCAATTGATGTGCCTTTTTAGTTTAAGGTTAATAATTACCAGGTATAAGAAGTTGCTACACCATCAACTGTAACGGTGTATGAACTGCAGCTATCAAATACAACAGAACCACTTTTTCCATTAGATGAAAAAGTAACACTTCCAGAACCTGGACGACCGGCATTTGGTGCCGTGCAATTGAATGTCACATTGCTAGCATTGATTGTTATTATGCCATGAGTAGGATCAGTTACTGTTGCTGATACGTTGTAACCAGAAAAACCATTTCCTGAAACTGAAATATTGCTTACCGCATAGTTGCGACCGTCAATTCCTGTAATAGACGTGTTTGTAGTGCAAGAAAAAGTAGAGTTTGTGCTTGTACAGGTTATGGTTGCGTTAATAGTGTTAGATTCGCCAAAGCCGGTAATGGTTAAGTTGTTATAAGATATCGTAAAGTTACTTTCATTGCCTCTAAAAGTGACAGATCCATCAATGATAACGCCGTCACCCACATCACAGCTACTAAAAGTTATGTTCCCAGATGCAGAGGAGCTACTTCCAGAAATGTTATCATTATAACTTCCGCCACCAGTACATATAATGCCCAGAGATTGAGCTTCAAAAACAATCTCTCTAACTTTGTTAATAACGACGTCAGTTGAGTTTTCATTTCCTGTTTTTAATAGAAAGTTGGCGCCATCTGTAGCAACTGCCTGTTTGGTGCTTTCTGTTGCTGCTATAGATAGGTCCTGAGAGTTAGCCGCTGTTATGTCTGCTGGTGATGCTCCGTCGCTACTACTGCATGCATTGATTAGTGATAGTAGGCCAGCCATATATAATATGTTCAAATACTTCATTTCAAAACTCCACAGTTGATTTTCAATGCTGATAATATCTGTATAAAGTATAGTATTCTACCCTAAATAACTTAAAGTGATGTAGGAAATAAACCTATACAGACAGGTTAAGTTGAGATAAAAAATCGGCTGATATGCCCTGTTTATAGGGTATAAGAAAAATGGGATAAGGTATAAGTGCTCTAATTTCGGCAGCATTATCGGACAAGTTATTCTGATTCGACTCGTGAGTGGTGTTCAGAATAACAGCGAGAATATTAAGTTGACGCTTCTCAATGGCATTAATAGCTAGCAGTACCTGATTTACTGCACCTACTCGATCTTCCGTCACTAAAATGATGGGGAGATTTAAATGTGAAGCCAGGTCTGCATTTAAAGCACCTGTACATATCGGTGAATAAAATCCTCCGGCACCTTCTACGAGAAGAAAGTCATCTTCAGATAGATTATTGGTAGATGCTGTGATGAGCTCATTTAATGAGACTGAATGACCAGCAAGCTGCATGGCGACTTGTGGTGATATAGCGGGAGAAAAACGGTAAGGGCAAACTTCATCAATTGTCGAGTTGGATTTTGATGCGTTTAATAATAATGTGGCATCCTCAGCATGTAAAACGCCGTTAATTAAATCGCAACCCGTTTCAACAGGTTTTCTAGGTATTACATTTATATTCTTAGAGGCTAAAGCAGTTGCTATTTGGCAAGCAATATAAGTCTTACCTACATTGGTATCAGTACCTGTTATGAATAAACCTTTCATAAAGAAAGTCGTCAGTCTGAAATCATAAGTCTTAAGTCAAAGGAAAAACAAAAAGGTGCGGTCTGATTGTTAGACTTAAGACTTATAACTTACGGCTGCGTTAGCCTCTTAAGTGCTTCGTGATATTTCTCAGAAGTTTTATTAACGATTTCTTCTGGTAGTTCTGGGCCAGGTGTTGTTTTATTCCAGTCTAGAGTTTCCAGATAATCACGAACAAATTGTTTATCGAAACTCATTGGGCTGCTGCCGGGTTTATATTCGTCAGCGGGCCAGAAGCGGGAGGAGTCAGGGGTTAATACTTCATCAATTAAAACCAGCTGGTTGTTTTTATCTACGCCAAATTCAAACTTAGTGTCAGCTATAATAATGCCCCGTTCTAGCGCATATTCTGCAGCGGCTTTATAAAGTCTCAGGCTAACATCTTTAACTTGTTGAGCCATGTCTGTACCCAATAACTTTTCTGTCGCAGCAAAATCTATATTTTCGTCATGATCGCCTACATCAGCCTTGCTTGAAGGTGTGTAAATTGGCTCAGGTAATTTATCGGCCATCTGTAAACCAGTAGGTAGCTCAATGCCACAAATGGCGCCTGTTTTCTGATAGTCCTTCCAGCCCGAACCTATGATATAACCACGGACGATGGCTTCCACAGGCAGTGCTTTTAGCTTTTTTACTACCATACAGTGGTTTACGACAGAAGCGCGTTCATGTTCATCTGTAATGATCTCTGATAGTGGAATATCTGCGAGGTGATTGGGGATAATATATTCTAATTTATTGAGCCAGAACCGAGTGACATCGTTGAGGATGGTGCCTTTATCAGGAATAGCAGTTGGCATAATGACATCAAATGCCGATATGCGGTCACTGGTGATGATAAGCATGTGCTCATCATCAATATCATAAATGTCACGGACTTTGCCCTTGTGGCGTAATTTAAGGTTACTGATGTGGCTGGTATGAAGGCTCATTGTGACTATTTCGGTTAAATTAGAGAGGTAGTATTTTACTAGAATATGGGTAGTGTGGCGAGGGTGATTGTTATGCTTATTGTCATTAGTGGAAATTTTTCAGTTTAATATAATGGTTGTTTATTGCCTTGTTAAGGTCCATATCCATCGGGGAAAAGTATATTGTATAGAACGGACAATATTACATAATCTGGCTAAAACAGGGTAACCGTGCTTTTTGTGCTCCGTCCCCTTATTGATATCATCTAGAGTATTACGGAGTCAGTTATATACACTGTCAGCTTTTAGTGGTTCAGGTTAAGGGGAAAGAGCGCCAAAAAGCGGCGATCTTTCCCCGAGGTATATGTTCCACAGCAGTGCTAATATCCAGCTGTAAATTAGGCTGAATGTATCTATGACTCAGTGTATTAAGTAGGTAATATTTATGCTTGTTTAGTAAACATATCACGTAATTCGCGACGTAAAATTTTTCCAACATTGGTTTTGGGGACTTCAGAAACAAATTCCACACGTTTGGGTATTTTGTATCGGGTTAGTGATAACTCGCAATGAGTCCGAATATCGTGCTCTGAAGTTTCTGAACTTTGACATACAACAACAGCCATCACGGATTCTCCGCATTGCTCATCGGGCATACCAATAACACCCACTTCTAAAACATCATGGTGACTGGCGATCACCGCTTCAACTTCATTAGGATAAACATTAAAGCCGGAAACTATAATCATATCTTTTTTACGGTCAACAATTTGAAAGTATCCCTGTTTATCCATAAAACCAATGTCACCACTGTGGAACCAGCCGTTATCATCAAAAACCATAGCGGTTTCCTCAGGGCGATTATAATAACCTTGAGTTACCTGAGGACCTTTAATGCAGATTTCGCCATCTTCTCCGGTGGGTAAAATATTATTGTCATCGTCCATTATGCACACATCCGTAGATGGCATGGGTAAACCTATTTTCCCGTTATAGGCTTTAAGCGACATAGGGTTGATGCAAACAGCAGGCGATGTTTCTGTTAGCCCATAAGCTTCAAGCAAAGTTTGGCCGGTAACTTCCTGCCATTTTTCAGCCACAGATGCTTGTACAGCCATACCTCCACCTAATGTCATCTTGAAATGAGAAAAATCTACATCAGAAAAACCAGGTGTATTTAATAAACCATTAAACAGAGTGTTTACCCCGGTTAACGCCGTAAATTTTGCATTTTTTAATTCTTTAACAAAATTTTTCATATCACGTGGATTGGTTATTAAATGATTTAAACCGCCAACCTTCATAAAAAACATGCAGTTCGCAAGTAGTGAAAAAATATGATAAAGCGGCAGAGCAGTAATGATGTGCTCTTTTCCTTTTACAATGAAGGGTTCAATCCACTCTGAAACTTGTTGTAAGTTAGCAACCATATTTCCGTGAGTAAGAATGGCGCCTTTAGCAACCCCTGTTGTACCACCGGTATATTGTAAAAATGCATAATCATCTTGATTAACAATCGGGCGTTTATATTTTGAAAGTTCACCCTGCGACAGGCACTGTTTAAAATCATAACTTCCAGGTAAGCTGAAGTCAGGCACCATTTTTTTAACGTGTTTTACTACCAGATTAATAATGGCTGATTTTGGAAATGAGAGCATATCGCCCATGCGAGTCACAATAACATTTTTAATGGGTGTGTCTTTTATAATTTCCTGCAGGGTTGATGCAAAATTTTCCAGCACAATTATTGTTGTTGCACCAGAGTCACATAACTGATGTTTTAATTCATGACCTGTATAAAGCGGGTTTGTATTTACAACAGTAAGACCTGCTCTTAGTACGGCAAATATTGAAACAGGGTTTTGCAATAAGTTAGGCATCATTATTGCGATCTTATCCCCTTTATTCATAGATAACTGATTTTGGAAAAAAGATGCCAGCTTAAGGCTGTTATTATTTATTTCCTCATAACTCAGCGTTTTTCCGTAGTTACAAAAACAGGGGTTATTACTGTAAGTTGAGCAGGCTTCTTCAATAACATCGAGCAGAGAGTCATAAGCAGTAGTATCTGCCTCATGGGGAATGCCTTCAGGGTAACTGGAATACCACGCATGAGTCATATAATTCTCCTTTTATAAACAATTATCAATTGTGTTTAATTATTATTTTAGGACAGTAATTAGAATACGTATAGTAGTTATGCTGTCTTTAGAGAATATTACAATATTAGAGGAGAGCTATATCGTTAGTTTTTGAAGACCAGCAGGCCTGTTTACACATAATTGACAGGAATAAATCAGATTCCAGCCAATAAGTTAACCAGCTACGTAAATTTGGATATTCAGATGTTTCAAACCACTTTATATCTACATACGCAAACTGCCGAATGAACGGGAATAAGGCGACATCGGCAAGCGATACATTGTCATTAATTAAATACTTATGTTGTGTAAGTTTGTGTTCTAAAATCATTAAAAATTTTTCTCCCTGTTTCCGGTAGAAAGAAGCAGTTTGTTCGGGAAAACGATCTGCATATTTATAATGATCAAGGTCGACTTTAAAGGACTGGTCATTCAGTTGTATAAGTCGGTCTATCTCGTGATGTTGACTGATTTGCAACCAGTCATGGGGATCATTCTGCTGTAAGGACCAGAGCATAATATCCAGGCTCTCATCTAATACTGTGTCATTACTTAAAATTAGAACAGGTACAGTTGCTTTGGATGAAGCCAGCAGCATTTGAGAGGGTTTGTTTTTTAAATCTACTTCGCGCAATTCAACCTGTAAATTGCTATAACGAATGGCTAGACGTGCGCGCATTGCGTATGGACAACGTCTAAAACTATAAAGAATCGGCAGTGATTTTGGCATAGGTGTTATGCAGTGTAAGTAGAAGGTAAAAGCACAATACTAAAATTATATATCTACATTATAGAGTAAATATTTTGGCCTCTATAATGTAGCAAAGAATATTGCTTTAATAATTAAGTTCGCTGCAAGGTGTGCTGCTTTCACCAAACTTTTGTTCTAGGTAAGTGGCAATTTCACTGGATTCGTACATCCAGATTGTTTCATTTTTCATATCAATACGTAGGCAAGGCACCTTGATTTCACCACCGCCTGCGAGTAAGTCAGCACGATATGGATTTTTTAATGCGTTGCGAGTTTCAATATTCAGACCAAGGCGTTTAAACGTTCGTCTGCTTTTCAGGCAGAAGGGGCAGGCCTGAAACTGATAAAGAGACATATTGCGAGTGGCGTTGTTTACACACTCTTGCTCATCAGCTGAGCGAGCAAGCTTCTTGATAGGGATAAAAAAGCTAATAAAAATAACGAGATAGCCTAAGCCATTGCGGAGTAATTTTAATAACACATCAACATCCAGATGAATTCTACGGATCCATATTTTATATTAAATTAGAAGATCTGTACAAAAATGGATGAACGGTTATACAGGTGCTTTTAATGAAAGAAGTAATGGTAGCTAATTTGCGCCTCTGTAAAGTAGAGGCCTGTTTGACGCTGCCTTAGCGCAGAAAGCTGTATTGCATGGTTGCGCCCCAGATTAATGTTTTGAATGTATTTGACTCGGTGACGAAATTCATCATGATAAAATTCCTCACCACTGAGTTCCAGATGGGCAGTTCCAAATGAGAAGTGCTGTAACAGGCCGATTGATATACCTAAGGCGGGTTCTATCGCTTGGGTGTATTGGCTGCTTGACTCCAGTCGGGCTGTAAACATTCCATATATGGATGAGCGAGACCATGCATTGTATGAAACGCCTGCGCCACCGGTAACATGAGCAGTTAAATGGTCATGGCCATTTATCAGCTGTTGTTCTAAGCCAGTATATACACGCCATGAAAGTGGTTGGAAAAAATCATTTCTGGGTGTTAGTGAAAAAATATCAATCAGGTCGAGATGCTGTAGCTGTGTGTCATCTTCTGTTGCTCTAAGGGAAAGGCTACCTATATTTATTTGCGCGCCTTCAAGAAAGCCTTCTAAATTATCTTCCAGGCTATGAAAAGACATACGAAAATCTAGTTGCAGATATGATTGGTCATTATCTTCGCCTGCAGTAACCGCTAAGCGTTTACTTAAATGGCCTTTTTCTGGACGTTGAGATTCTGTGTAATTAATCTCTGTGGATGAAAAATCTTTAGTTTTATTGATAGCATCGAGTAAGAGGTAACTGTTTTTTGCGTTAGCTTCTGATCGTCCAGAGTCATTCTGTTGGTAACGTAGGTAACGATAAGCCGTATCTAAAATAATGTTTCGAGTATGATTATCGTATTGTAAAAAACTATCTGTGTGAATCAGTTGTGCATCTTTTGATATTTTTAAAACTAATTCTTGTTGTGATTTATTTAATTTATTAAGTAAATAATTAATACTGGTAGTTTGAGACGGACGATAAACTGTGTCTGTCATTAAATTTGCATATTCAATGCTACGAACCGTATCAATTGGGATAGCTGTAAGTCCAAACTGTTGAGTGAGTTTTAACTCAGGCCTCGCTACTTGTAATAACTCAAGTAACCGATATGAACAATTTTCATCAAAAAAATAATAATCAAACTTTATGTTTTTCAGTTCCCATAAATGTAATACGATACGTTTTGTTTCAGCTGGAGTTAAGTTTAAAGGGAACTCCCAAATGTCGCGGTTTTCATGGCGATTGTATTCCTTAATTTTTTCATAATAAGGAGCGACAATAAACGTCCCTGAATAGCCGCCTGCTAAGCCTTTTACAGCGAAGAATATAGAGTTATCACTGTTTTGAATATTAGCGCCAAAGTTTACAGCCGTTGAAAGCCAGGTTGACCCCTGCTCATTTTCTGCAGGATCTATACGCAGTAAAGTGTGACCAAACATCGATGAAGGACTGTTTAAATGATAGGCAGGAAAAATAAGGCTTACTTTTTCTTCCGGCACTTCTCTGCGCCATTTGTTATATTGTTTGCATACTATGTGAGGTGTATTTTTAAAGCTGTTTGGGTATTTGCTTTTAAGCCAGTTGAATCTGGCAATATTTCTACATTGAGCATGCTCATCCTGGTTCAGGTTACTGGTGGCATAAAGCGAGATAAGGGTTTCTTTTAATTCATTCTTTGGGTTGGTTTTGCCATCTTTTGCATTAAAAAAAACGGGGTCATCAACCTGACTTAAAAAATCTGTTAATTCAGGTCCTCCCTGATAGTGTAAAAGATTTAACCATTCAATGTCCTTCCATAGTTCGGACTTTGAAGTTGTATCAATTAATGACTGTAGTTCCGTATTGTCGGCTGGGGCTTCATCGGCTTGTATTGTTAGAGAAACAGAAAAAATGATTATGGCATATAGCCATGAGTTTTTTATAATGTGCATTTGGTAGGAGGTGTTAAAAAATAAAAAAGGCCCGAGTAAAAACTCAGGCCCCTGTAATTTAAGAGATCTTAAATTGCGTATTTAGCTAGTTGAGTATCAGACTTCATCATTTCTTGTAATGAAGCATAAACTTGATCAGCAGTTACGTCCTGACTAGGAAAGATTGAGCTAAAATTGCTGTGTGTAAGTTGTGCGAAGTGAGCACGATCTTCAGGAGATACACCCATTGCAACAGATACTGCAGTCATTGCTTCGCCTTCACCTTTAGCTGCATCTTCAGAAAATTCATCCATAACTGAAGCAAGCATAGATTTTCCGCTATAACCAATGGCACCGCTAGTGCTACAGCCATTAGTACCAGTTGTCATACCAAAAGTATTGTTACCAGATGTGCCGTTTGTAGTAACAGCTAAAATATGTGGAGCTGGTCCTGACTGGCCTTCGAATAAAGCGTTACCCCAACCACAGCCACCGCCGCCCGGTGCTACTGCAAAAGCGCTTGAAGATGCCAGTAATAATAATGTACTTGATACTAATCTTTTCATCTTGTTGTTCTCCGTTTAATATCTTAAATATTGTCATAACAGGTATTATGCCTGAATCAATACTAGCAGCTTACTCTAGTTATGCAACAATGGGATATTAAGATAGATCACGTTTTTGATAATTAGTAAAAAGAATGTATTTGATATTATGAGAATTAATGAGTTTATTAATAATGGAAGAGAAAAGTGTTTAGGTTTAGACCACTGATTGTTATTGCCAGCTGTTTGCTAACTGCATGTACTAGCACGTTTTTTCAGCCATTAAAGACACATCTGGCAAGCCCGGATCAATATAATATAAAGTATGAGGATATTTACTTTGAAGGGCGGTCAGAAATTAAGTTACACGGGTGGTGGTTCCCAGCGGCTTTAGAATCAAAGGCACATGTGCTCTTTCTTCATGGTAATGCTGAAAATATAAGCACACATTCGGGGTTGGTATACTGGTTAACGCAACACCAGTATGATGTATTTATTTTTGATTATCGTGGATATGGTAAATCGCAGGGTAAAGCTCAAATTGACGGTGTGATGAGTGATATACAAAGCAGCAGAGAGTATATTGAATCACGCAGAGATAAGAATAAGAAAGTATTTATGATTGGGCACAGTCTTGGGGCAAGTATGGGGATTTATAATCTTGCTCAGCAGCCGAAGAATGTTGATGGACTGATCCTGGTATCTCCTTTTAGTGACTATAGACAAATTGCGCGAGAAACCATGAACAAGTCATGGCTGACATGGATATTTCAGTGGCCAGTCTCACTAATGGTTACTGACGAATATAATCCCATCGATTATGTCTCATTATTACCTGATGTACCCAAATTGTTTTTATACAGTGAAATGGACAGGGTGATAGCTTCAGATCATGTTATTAAGCTATATGATAAAGCGAGTGAAAAAAAGTTCATACAAAAAGCGAACGGCTACCACAACAGTATATTTGCAGAAGAAGAAAATCAGCAAATTATCGTGAAGTATCTGGATAAGTGGTCAGAGAGTAATGTCAGTGATGACTAAACTCTCCTTTTGAAGCTGATAATATCGCTATAAAATACTTAACTAGATTAAACGGTTATCCTTTAGTGCCTGTTTAATAGCCACTAATTCTTCATCACTGTAATTGGTGGTTGCAGATTGTCCCCATACCGGTGCTGGCCAGCAAAAGTCATTTATAAATCGACCGATAATATGAATATGTAATTGAGGAACAATATTGCCTATTGTTGCAATGTTTAACTTGTCGGCTGTAAAGTGTGACTCTACAAAGGTTGCAAACTTGTAAGTGGTTTTTTGTACACTTGACTGGAGGTGGGCTTCTAGTTTGTAGACCTCATTCTCATTTGTGTGTGGAACCAGTATAAACCAGGGTACTAATGCATTTTTATGTAATAAAATGCAGCAGTCATCGGCAGTTCCCAGGTTATAACAATCACCTTCTAACTGCGTATTTAATACAAAAGACATTATGCATCCCCTTTCATTGCGTAATCTAACTTAATTATTTGTAATGTTTCACCATCTTGCCAATGATCGTTATTGCTTAATAAACCAAGCGTGATAATAATATGAATACCTTCTATGTCTGCATATTCCATTAAATTTTTCCTTAATTCTTCAAATACATTTCGGTCTACCTGAATACAGGTTTCAAGTTTATTATTTGTTAACAACATCTGACCTAAAACGTGGGTGCCTTGATTGGCTGTGGGATAGTCAGGGGTTTGATCAACCTGAAGAAACTTGATTATGACAGGCGTATCATGATTCTTTAAAAAAGGTTTGTTGAGTATTCGGCTGCTTATGTTGATCTCGCGACCTGTTAACTGCTTATTATGTGATATTGCCTGTTGCAAGGAGTATAGGTGTCCCCAGTTATTAATTGAGAAGCTAAGTAATTGAATATCTTCCATTTTTAGTGCCTTTTTTTTAGCTAATTATACTTTATGGATGATAGGTTAAAAAGTCTGCATCATCTGGGCTATAAATAGGTATATAAAGTGATTTGAAATGAGTGTATTGGTGAATTGCTGCTTATCGATTATAAGGGAATATCAATGTACGTATGTTGTGAAATTAGAACAAAAATAGTAAATAGTGGTCGATTTATCATATTGGTGATAGGCCTGTTATCTGTAAGTGTAACAAGCTTGATAGCGGCTACCAGTCTTGAAAAAACCTACAAACCATCAGCGGGTGAGTCATTTGGCTCTATCGTTGCTATGACTCAGTTGAGTGACGGAACGATTATAGCGGCGGATAAAAAATCTGGCCGTATAATTACTGTCTCTGAGGAGCAAATTACATACAATTCATTAGTAGAATCATCAAAAATATTTGAATCTGAAAACATTGGAGGTTTAAGTCTGGCAGGTGAAGATATGCTTGCAGTGACAAACACGAGTGATAACCGCTTTGTAATTATTACCCGGGAAGGAGACCTGGTTATTAGCATGGGGCAAAGTGGCTCTAGTGCTGGTGAACTTTCAGACCCAAAGGCTATAGCCTATTCAAGTAATCGACGTGTATACATATCTGATTTTGATAATAATCGCATTTCTGTATTCGGCTCAGACGGTGTTTATATTACGTCTATAGGTAAGCAGGGTATAAAAGAAGAAGATCAGCTACGAAGGCCAACTCATATACAAGTGGATAACAAAGAAAGAATCTTTGTACTTGAGGATGTGGACGGTGGGCAGTTGGCCGTGTTTAACCATGATGGAAAACTAATAAAGCGTATTACTCATAATAAGTTTAAAAATATGCTTTCTGCAGAAATTGTATTAAGTGCAATGACAATTGATAAAACAGGCCTGATATATTTGGCTGATTCAGAAAATGGTCGAGTTTATCAATTGAACTGGGAATCTGAGAAAAAAATAACAGCATTTGGTAGTAGAGGTGAAGAGAGAGCGCAATTTAATAAAATTACCGCTTTACTGGTTTTAAATGATGGATCAGTGGCCGTTGCTGATAGTGAAAATAAAAAAATAGAAATTTACAAAATTCCACTACAGTCAGGTGAAATAGGGGAGCAAATTAGACTACCAACCGTCACGCGTTACTTACCGATTAAAATGAAATGTGACAAAGCATATAGATTAAATAATGGTGGTGCTCTGTGCTTAAGTAGTGATAGAAAAAAAGCAAGCATATACTCAGAAAAAAGCAAACTCGTTAAAGAATTCTCAAAACTTGATTATCCGCGTTCTGCATCGATATCTGATAGTAAGATAGTTATATTGGATGGTGAAAGAATAAAAATCTTTAATAATGATGGCGTGAGCCAGTTTGATGGTAAAGGTTATGGTGGAGAGGGGACTGGATTAGGAAAATTAAGTTCCCCATCATCTGTGTATATGCGGCATGGAAAAATATACGTAGCGGACACGGGTAACAGAAGAATTCAAATATACTCAGATGATGGTGTGTTTCTTGACGCTATTGAAAATCCAAAAACTGAAGATAAAGGCATAATGTCAGAGCCTGTTTCAGTAGTTGTTGATGCGCAGAAAAATATCTTTGTTGCAGATAAAGAAAAAAACCAGCTGCATGTTTTTTCAAAAGACAGAAAACATTTGTACTCATTAGGTGGTGAAGAAAAATCGGCCGCATTTAAGCATATATTTGATCTTGCAATAGATGAGGACAATAATCTTTATGTTTTATGTTCGGAAGAAAATAACAAGTATTCTATTCAGGTTTATAATGGGCCTAAAAAAATTATGTCGTTTGCGTCACAGCACAATACGGATGCTGGTATAGAAGATCCGAAGAATATCACTGTAGCAAAATCTAAAAGAACATTGGTAGGCGTGTATGACGAAGAAAAGAATAAATTATTAAATTTTAGTTATATGCAGGTGCCCGCAAAAGTAGGCGGAGTAAAAATAGTGGGTAGTGTACAGAGCACTGAAATAAGCTGGTCTGCAACACCTGGTACATTTATTAAAGGATATAATGTGTATGCGTCAAAAGAGAAAGAGGGGCCGTATCATTTTGTAACGCAGGTTAATGAAAACAAGGCGATTATTGATCATAATAAAAAAACAGATTATTTGTTTTATAAAATAAATTCTTTTAGTGGTTTAGGTTCACAGGGTAAGTTTTCAAGAGTAGAAGAAGATTTTTTCATAAAAGCTTATAAATTATTTGTTGAGAAAAACTATGTTAAATCAGTTGAAATATTTAAGTCAATTCTAACTAAAGATGTAGAGCAGCCTGAGGCGCTTAAATATATAGGTATAGGGCTGCTTAAGTTGAATGAGCTTGATGCAGCAGTACATGCATTTAGAGAAATGTCTAATATTAAGGGTTATGAAGTTGAAGGGTTGAACCTGCAGATTAAAGCTTTGGTAGCTGCAGAAAACTATATAGCTGCCAAAGCTATTATTGATAAAGTAATTGAAGCGAAAACAGCCGCTGATGATACCTATCTGTATTGTGGAAAACTTAGTTTAAAACTGGGTGATCCGATTGGGGCTGTTGCCTGTTTAGAAGAGGCGCTAATAAGAAATGAAAATAGTATTGATGCACATTTTTTGATGGGTGATGCCTACGTGAGATTGGGAGTTGTAGATAAAGGCCTGGAAGAGTTTGATAAGGCTGCTGAAATAGCGCCTGATAATGCTGATGTGTGGTATCGCAGTGGCCTGGCAATGTTAAATTTAGATAAGGCAGATGGAGCCATTGAAAATTTCAATAAAGCCTTAGCAATTGATAAAAAACACAGAGGAGCACAACTGGAATTAGCAAAAACGTTATTAGATAAGAAGCAGTTTGCAGAAGTTAAAACAATCGCAATCTCATTAGCGGGTCAAAATGAAACGGCGGCCGAAGGGCAATATTTATTAGGGCTTGTGTCTCTTGCAGAGAGTAAAAATGGCGAAGCTTTACTTGCCTTAATAAAGGCTACGCGTTTAGATGAAAAACACTCTGAAGCATGGCTGGCATTAGCTGATGTATACATTGCAATGGGGCAGACAGATAAACTACGGCCTACTCTAGAGTCCGCTGTTAAGTCAGATGAAGAGTCGTTTTCTGCCTCCGTAAGATTGGGTGAATTTGAAATGCGGGAAAAGCAATATGCTGCAGCTGTTGTTCATTTGAGTAACGCTGTAAGAATACGAAGAGATGATTATACAGTGATAATGTCACTTGCAAATGCTTCATATAATTCAGCTGATTATAAAAAAGCATATAGTCATGCGCAAGAAGCAAGTAGTTTAAAGGTTGATGAAATTGAAGCAATTGTGCTTTTATCGGCGATATCTAATAAACAGGGTAAAATTGGTAAAGCTATAGAGTACATGAAGCAGGCAATGGATAAAAAAGTTAATTCGTTAGAGCTAACAGTGAGTTTGGGTGAGCTTTATAGTGAAAATAACTTATTTGTAAAGGCAAAGGAGCAATTAGAAAAAGCAGTGTTATTAGATGCCAGTGCTTACAAGCCACATGCATTATTAGGCAGTTTGTTTTTAAAACGTCGTTTATTTGACCAGTCTATATCGTCTTTTGATAAAGCTGTTGCATTAGAGCCAAGTGCAGATAATAAACTGTTACTAGATAAAGCCTATGCAGAAAAGAAAAAATCACTTGAATTTAAATCTAACGCACCGCAAATTGTGCTCAAAGACTTAAGTCTGGAACAAATTTTCTCAGCAGCGTATAAGCAATATGCAAATAAGCCAGTTGGAAAGGTAAGGATTCAGAACTCGAGTGGAACAGACTATGGGAATCTGAAAATAAGTTTTTCGATTAAGGGTTATATGGATTTTCCAACTACAAGAAAAATTGAAAAGCTGGCTGCTCATGAAACACAGGAAATAGATTTATTGGCATCATTTAATAATCGCATATTAGAAATAGATGAAGACACAGGTGTTCAGGTCGAGGTGTCACTTAGCTTTTTTAGGGATGGGCGTGAAGATGCAATAAAATTGACTCAACCAATTACAATCTACGGAAAAAATGCCATCCTCTGGTCAAATACAAATATGATCGGCTCGTTTGTAACACCAAAGGACGATACCTTGCGTGATTTTGTACGCCAGGCGATTAATGAAAACAAGCCTGAACCTGGGCCGCTCAGTGATAATATCGTTAAGGCTATGACATTGTTTGATGTTTATAGTGCGCATGGGATTAGATATGTTGTTGATCCTAATAGTCCGTATTCAGAAATTGATAATAATCGTGTGGACTATGTGCAATTTAGTCGGGAAACATTAAAAGTAAAGAGTGGTGACTGTGATGATTTATCTGTATTAATGAGTGCGGGTCTGGAAAATCTGGGGGTTCAAACAGCTGTTTTAGATGTGCCCGGTCATTTGTTAATGATGTTTGACTCTGGTTTCCCGATAGCGGAGAAAGATCGTATTAGTCTGCAGGATAATTTGATGGTAGAGCATGGAGGTAATATATGGATACCGATAGAAGCTACAATGATAGGCACATCATTTTCAGAAGCCTGGACTGAAGGTGCAAGAAAGTATTTTAAGTCTAAACAGGAAAAATCTTTAAAATCTATTGTTTTAGCGGATGCATGGAGTGAGTACGTGCCGGTTACTTTAAAACCTGCCAACTATTCTATTACTGTACCGAGTGGAGCAAGAGTAAAACCGTTAGTTAATCGTGAGCAAAATATATTGATGCAAAAAAGTCTCGACAGACTGGTGAGACCTTATGAGATTATTTCTGAATTGCATCCCGGTAATATTGACTCATTGATGCAAGTGGCAATTATCTATGCGAAAAATGGTCTGTACTCTCAGGCAGATAAAACATTTGATAAAATACTAAAAAGCAGCCCTGATAATAGTGCGGTGCATAATAATAGGGGCAATATATTTTATTCAAAAGGAGAGTATGATCGCGCAATAGAGACCTATAGTTATGCTGAGCAGTTGGCAGGAAATGACCCGGGAGTCAAAATAAATATGGCGATGTCTTACTATCAACTTGGCCAGCTTGAAGATGCAAGAACAAAATTTGAAGAGGCAAGAACAATTAATCAGGCTGTCTCTGAGCAGTACGTTGGTCTTAGTCAGTTGTTAAGTCGTTAAAATATTTTAAAAGGAGATGTTTGTGAAGATACTAATTATATTAGGCGCGTTGTTTTTAATGAAACCTGCATTAGCTGAGAAAGTTAGTTCTAACGGCGCTATAAAAGCTGAGAAAGATAATGCATTTAAAGGACTGTTGTATACTGTCTGGAACAAGTTTAAATCATTGAGTCCAAAAAATGAGAATTCTGTACGTAGTGTTACTGTAACGATGGGTGTACGTGGCTCTGAGACAACCAGTACTATATTGCAGCCTTACTGGAAGGATGATAAAACCAGTGATGAAAAATTTATGCAACAACTTGAAGATTTTGCTAAAGCTCAAAGTCTGGCAGACAAAGGCAATTTAGAAAGTGCAAATAATGCGTTTAATGGTTTTATAAATCAGTACCCAGCAAGTGATTTAAAACCTAATGCGAAGTTTGCTGAGGCATTAACTATGGCCGCGATGGGTAAAGTGTCATTAAGTAAAAAATCATTTAATACTTTTATAGAAGAATACCCTAAGCATCCATTGGTAGCTGATGCGAAGATGGTAATAAAGGAATTGAAATAACTTATTATATAATCATTAAATCACTAAGATTTTACAGAAATAATTCACCCATAGCAGTGAGAATTAGTTGTTGTGATACACTTCAATAAAATATGTGAATTTATCCGGATTAAATTTATGTTTTGTATAGGGCTGTAAATTAGGCATGTGTTTATTTTCTACCGCCCAACAGTGGTAAATGTCATTCCATATCGGATTACCAAGTATTTTCATGAGCGTATTTATTTGCAAACCATCCAGCACTTCTTCATCAAGCAGGTTTCTGCCATTTAATTTGTACCAATTAAGAATGAATTGATAGTTTCCTTTTAATTGCACAGCATTGTGTTGATTTTTAGTATCAGGCACGTTTTTAAGTTTGCTGTTGTTATGGTGGTCAGGTTCCATGAGTCTTCTTGGTTAATTGAATCGGGCTATTAAATACAAACTAATGTAGAGGGTAGTAAATTAGTCAGTTTAGGATATTGATCGTTATCAATTAACTAGGTATTGAGAGAAATGCCATCATGTTATAAGCTGGCTGTCTTAGAACATCCTTAAATACTGTAATTGACTGGCACAAAGCGGCTCAGGTGAATCTGGTCACGATTCTGGGAAAGATAATTGTTTAAATTAGTAGAATCTAGAGTTAATGAGCTCTTTAAGCGCAATACAAGCGGTTTATTGAACGGTCGCCAGATAGGAGTGGAGAAAGAAAGCTTGAGGGTATCTCCTGAAGGTGGAATTTCCCAATTAGAGCATCCCGTATCACTTGGCTCTGCTTTAGCCAACCCGTATATCACTACGGATTATTCAGAAGCTTTATTAGAGTTTATAACTCCACCTTCAGAGCATATTGAGTCAGTACTCGATTTTTTACGCGACTCACAGGTCTATGTATATAAAAAACTACAACAGGGAGAAATTCTCTGGGCTACGAGTATGCCCTGTGTGGTTGCGGGTGAGAGTAGTATTCCGATTGCGAATTATGGCAGTTCAAATGCCGGCCAGATGAAGAGTATTTATCGCAGAGGTCTGGGGCATAGATATGGCAGGGCAATGCAGGTAATAGCAGGGGTGCATTTTAATTATTCATTACCTGAAAGTTTCTGGCCAATATATAAAGATTTGCTAGGTGATAATGAACTCTCATTACAGGATTTTCAATCCGAGCAATATTTTGCATTAGTGAGAAACTTGCAACGCTTCGGTTGGTTAATTCCTTATTTGTTTGGTGCTTCTCCGGCAGTTTGCAAATCATTCCTGGGTGGAGCAGAAACTAACCTGGAAGATTTTGATGATAGTACCTATTTTGAAACGTATGCTACCTCTTTACGCATGGGTGATATTGGTTATCAGAATAATAAAGAAAGTGAAACGGGTGTAAAAGCCTGTTATCGAAACCTGGATTCTTATGTTAAAACATTACAATGCGCAATTGAAACACCTTTCCGGGAATATGAAAAAATTGGCGTAAAAGTAAACGGGAAGTATCAGCAGTTAAATGCTAATTTATTACAAATTGAAAATGAATATTATAGTACGGTGCGGCCTAAGCAAATAGTTCAGGATAATGAGAAGCCTATCGTCGCATTAAAAAAACGCGGTGTTCGTTATGTGGAATTGCGCTCACTTGATGTTAACGCATTTGATCCGCTAGGAATTAATGAAACGCAACTGCGTTTCATTGAGGTATTTATGTTATTTTGTCTGCTTGCAGAAAGTGAGCAGATTTGTTTTAGTGAAAGAGAAGAAATAGATCAGAATGAATTACTCGTGGCACATCAAGGGCGTGATCCGACGCTGACGTTAAACTACAATGCAAAACAGTTGAAGTTGAAAAAATGGGCAATAGATATATTCGATGGAATGCAATCTGTTAGTGAGTTACTTGATCAGCATAAAGTAGGTACGCCTTATCAGGACTCATTAAAATATCAACGTAATAAAATAATGGATCCTGAGTTAACGCCGTCAGCAAGAATGTTAAATGAGATGCGCGAGACAAAAGAGGGTTTTTATCATTTCGCAAAACGGATGTCTGAGAAACACAACAGATATTTTACCAGTTTGAATTTGTCGGAAGAAAAAAATAATTTTTTTGATGAAGCGTCAAAGAAATCAATAGAAAGACAAAAAGAAATTGAAGCATCAGATACACTAAATCTTGATGACTATTTGCAGGAATATTTTAAACAAACTTAAAATTAATGAGCCTTGATTTGAAAGTTATTGGTAATGTCTTTAATTAACTTAATTAATATCAGTTTATCTTTATAGCTTAAAAAACCACCTATTTCGGTCGACTTACCTTTTGAAGATATAGTAAGGCGAGGTATATTGTAATTTCCCTGATTTTCAATATGAAACTTTGACCAGTAACGTTGGTATTTTATCCGCTGTTCAGCATTCTGATGGCCAGTCTCAATAATGACATTATTTTTTGTAAAACGAATGACCTGACAGACAGTGTAATGCTTGTAGACCAGATAAAGACAAACAGAAACAAATATAACTTCTATACCTGAAAAGGGCATAACGAGTAGAAAACCATGATAAAAAGCAAAACTGGAAATAATAAATGATACAAGAGCAAATATTTTGATAAAACGAACGTTTTCCTGCCAACTAATAGGTCTATTAGGTTCGAGTAATATATGACCTGTAAAGCCATTGGTATTTAGCACGGGAGTTATCATGTTTTTTTACCAATCTTATGTTATCTTTGCAAAAAAATAGAATAAACTATATTTAGTAATAATTAATTCTTAATTCAATACCGGTTGTCTGTTCTTATGAAGCTTAAATACTCTTTACTGAATGCCTTTACTCGTAAACATTTCAATGGCGCACAAATTGCCGTTTTTAGTCAGTCTGATAAATTAAACTCTCAACAAAAGCTAAAGCTGGCGAAAGAACTAAACCTCACAGAAACTGTGTTTATCTCTCGCCCAGATATTTCAATGTGTGATGCTAAATTCGAAATATTTTCACCTTCAGGTGTGGTTGATTTTGCCGGGCATGCAATTGTAGCTGCTAGTTATGTAATGGCTGAGCTGGGTATGGTACAGGGGTCTGACGCCAGAATAGAACTAAGTGGTCAGCAACTTGATATTAATCTTAGCCTTAAAAAGCAAAAAGTGCAGATTAAAATCCCTGTTAGTGAAAAATATGATGAGTATGTGCCTTCTAATAAAGAACTAGGGCAAATTATCGGAATTGATGGGGCTGAGATAGGTTATCTTAATTATAAAGCTATGATTACGGGTTGTCCTCAAGCATGCTTGATGATTCCGGTTAAAAACAATAAAGCTTTACGTGCAGCTCAATTTCATGAAAGCAAATGGCAGCTCTCATTTGTAGCCTCATTAGCCAGTCAAATATTATTGTTTACCGGAGACCACCCTTACGATGAAATTAGCTTCACGGCAAGATTAATGGGTAAGGATATTGGTGTTAAAGAAGATCCGCCTATTGGTGCGGTTGCGCCTGCATTCGGCTTATATCTTTCTCATAATATAAATGATTACCACCGCTCATGTTTGATTCAACGTGGTGATGAAAATTCACGTATCAGTATTATAGAGGTTAGTGTTGATAAAGAAGGTTCAAGAGTAGATGCTATACAACTAGGTGGTCATGCTGTGAAAATGGCAGAAGGCTATTTTGATATACCAGATGAATAGTTTGCCATAATGACGATCAGATTTGAAAAGCATATAGAGGTCAATGATACGTTAACTGCTTTGGCGTGTTTGAGTGAATATACTGAACTGAGTAAGCAGCAGATAAAAAAAATAATGCAAAATGGTGCGGTATGGCTTGAATCTAAATACGGCATCAAGCGTATACGTAGGGCTAAAAAAACGCTTAATCAAGGCGAAATACTGCATGTTTATTATGATGCGTCGATACAAGATTCGAAGCCACCGGAAGCTCGATTAATTTCAGATGAGGGCGATTATTCTGTCTGGAATAAGCCTTGTGGCATGTATTCACAGGGGACTAAATGGGGAGACCACTGTTCTATATATAGATGGTCAGAGCAGAATTTGTTATCACAGAGACCGGCGTTTATAGTTCACAGGCTTGATAAAGCTGCAAATGGCTTGATTATTATTGCACATAAGAAAAAAACTGCAGCCAGGTTTTCAAAAATGTTTGAGCTGCATGAAATCAATAAAAAATATAAGGCAGTTGTTGAAGGTTTGCTTGAAGATATAAAGCTCCCCTACGAAATTAATAATGAACTGGATGGAAAAAAATCTATCTCAGAAATACTCACTACAAGTCTGGATAAAAACAAAGACCAGACGCTTGTTGAAATAAAAATAAAAACTGGTCGCAAACATCAAATACGCCGTCATCTTTCAGAACTCGGTTACCCTATTGTCGGAGACAGGTTGTATGGTGCAAAAAATATAGTATCGAACCTGCAGTTGAGCTCGGTAGAGTTAGAGTTTATGTGCCCAGTTCGTTCAGAGCGTGTTAAGTACGAATTAAAATAGTGTAGTGGTGTAATATAAAAAATTAAGAGATCAAAATCAGTCTATTTATCCCATTTCTTAAAACGCTTAATACAGTAAGCCCTTAAAGAATCATAATCAGGAAAATATAAATCAAAACCGTCTTCTGATGGCGCATCATATTCACAGTAATCATTGGTATGTTCGCGGCAAATGGTAGGCCGATTCTCATAAATGCCACAGCCACCGTCTATTAGTAGGTGTAGGCATTTGGTTTCAATTAAAAGCGTCCAGCCATCATCATCTTTATAGATACGAATATTAGCATGTGAAATTTGCCATAAAAGGTGCTCAAAATCAGACTTGGAACGAGGAGTATCTATGTGCTGTGTTATATAGGTGCAACATATTGAGCCTGTGCAAAAGCTGCACTTATTCTCGCTGGTGATTTCAACTGCAGGTTTAATCGGAATAGTAACAGACATAATATTTATAACCCTAATTCGCGTAAGTTGCCCTTGCGTTTAACAAGATAACTACCATCGGACTGGCGTTTTGCAAACATAGCCATACTCTGTCGTATATTATCTGTTGCACTCTCCTCAGGTGTTATACGCAAATTTAAATCGTATGCTTTTTTTGCATCAAGACCGGCAGTGCCATCAATTAGTAACTGTCCCTTTTTGTTTGAAATTTTTGCTATGAGCTGGTTGTTCTCATTAGTCGTCACGGATAAATCAACAAAACCTAAATCAACTGTTTCAACCATAGTTAATTTAGCATTTTTCCATTTTAAATTCGCTTTAACCAATGGGTTGCCTTGAGGTTCTATTACCAGGTTTTCTATATCAATATTGAACACACCATCCAGTTCGCCCAGAGGCATTTGTATGAGCTCCTGCATAACAGGGGCATTAATTCTGGCGCGAATATCTGACGCACTAATCGTACCGAAAGCAGATACATTAAGTTTACCGGTTATATTCTGATTCTTAATGCTGCCGTTGATTTTAGCATTTAGCTGAGCAAGGAATAACATAGCGGGATTAATTGACCACTGAAGATTATCAATAGGGGGCTGGCCCTGTGTCATTACTTTCTCGGCACTGCCATTCCAGATGCTACCCTGAACACCATAAAGTTTTACAGGCAACTTAGTGTTTTTGTCGACTAAAGATATAACCTTTGCGGCAGGAATATTTCCCAGAGTGAAAAACAAATAAGACAGTACTGCAATTAAAATATAATAACGTTTTTTCATGTATTTATGCTTTTTACAAAAGACGAGTTTTTAAAAACGAGGGCTTAAGAAGAGCGCTCCAGTGTGATTTGTGCATCAACAGCACCTTTTAGTTTGGTTTTTTCAACTTTTACTTTTGTTGCAATAATACCGTATTTGTTTTCAAGGTCAGTTAACCAGATTATTATCAGATCAAAATTGGCCGATTTCAATCTAACTTTTACACCTTTTTTACTTTGATCGATTTTTTCAATGAAAGATTTTACACCAGACGTTATTGCGCTGCGGTCAGCCAGGCTTGAAATAGACTGGTTACGAAAGCGCGCAATATTATTTCCATTAGTTGTACTAAGTTGCGTAATTTCATTTCCTGCATTTTTCATCCAGCTATAGAGTTGACGTTGTGCATCAAACTGTAACTGCTGCTGTTCATGTTTAGATGTAATGGGGTCCCATATAATTAAATAAAATAATATGATTACCAGACTAATTGCACCTGTAATGACAATATGGCGTTCTCGTTGTTCTAAAGTATTTAACCATACGGTTAAAGGTGACATTAAATTATTCAGTGCTTTCATCCTTTAACCTCCAGTCTTAGTCGGCCCTTAACGATGTCTTTTTCAACGGTTGTCGAGAGTACTGTTTTTATGCCTGGAATGGCGGCAAGTTTATTTTTTAGCGCCTCAATATCTTCTAATGATTTTGCAGTTAGGTCCATATCAATATAGTTGTTTCTGTAAACTGCGGCCTTTATATTTGTGCGGTCATTTTTAGACAGGGCAGGAGAGACTTTGGATAAAATTTGCAGGAAGCCGCTCGAACTCGAGCCCGAGCCACCTGATTTTAAATCTTTTAAACGACGTTCCACACGCGTTCTCATACCTGTCATTTTTCGGGCATCGGGAATAGCTCGTTTGAATTCTTTTTCTATCTGTTTTGTTAGTGCGATGTTTTTTTCTTCAAGTTGTAAGCCAATTATACTGTTATAACCCAGATGCAAAACCATCCAAACTGAAGCGGCAATTGCTACCGACTTCCAGGGCTTTATCCACGTTACGCTCTCGCGTTTAGGTGTGAACTCACCCTGTAATAAATTAAAAGCCTGTACCTCTTTCAGGTGTTGAACAAATATTTCAAGAGCATGATTTTTATAGGTTTGTAACTGTATATTAATGTCGAAATCTTGCAGCAGGCTTTCAGCTTCAGTATCATCTTCCTTATAGTAATAGGTGATTGTATCTGGCCGAACTACATTACTGTCAGCCTCGTCCGTTTGCGATAAGAGCGCCTGCAAAATAACGCTTAGATTCTCACGGTCGCAACAATGCGCCTGTGATGAACCAGTTTTTATTAATGCACTATCGTCATCAAGTAATATGCACCACTGCGACTTGTCTCCAGGTAGCGCTACGCTATCAGCTGTTAATGCTTCAATATGAATGTTTTGTTGATTAAAAAGCGCTATGGTCTCTTTTAACAGATTCCGTTTAATAGCAATAACGGGAATGCGATTTTCGTCAGCTTTACCCATTGCGAAAAAGGTGTCTTCAATATCCTCTGCCAGATGGTCTTCCATGGCAAAGGGAATGGCCTGTAATTGCTTGTTGCGATTTTTACTGGGAATTTTGACCGATTCTAGCGTGGTGTAATGAGCATCGATTAATACACTGACTTTTTTGCCACGGGCAATTGCTTTTAACTCATCCAGACTGCCATGACCGAGGGTAATAGACGGATGTTGCTCGGCACCCATGGCCCAGTATTGTAAGTTCGACTGGTGGCCTGGTTTATAATGAATCAGTAAAAACTCATTCATTACAGCGCACCTGTCGTTTGACGAACAAGCTCTGTTTTTGCATTACCCTGATCTCGATAAATCATACTAAATAATTTTATATCACCTGCGCCAAGCATGGTGGTAGTGTGTAGAAGAAAATATTCAGAATATGTTTGTAAACCGCTGCTATTAAAATCTTTCACTTTTAAAGTACCCGTAACATATCTTTTGAAGTCATCCAGTTTTTCAAATGGATCATCATCTTCAGTATTTTCAGCATTGGCGTCACGGTCTTTAATAATCCGTTCTCCGTGACCCTCTAATTGCGCAATAGATTCTAACATTTTGTTACTGGCTGTGTTGACATTGATAGCCGTTTTAACAGCTGGCAAAACACAGACCTCATCTTTTATGAGTTTGATTACTTCTTCTGTATAACCCTTAACAAGACGAAGTTCGCTAGGGCTAATCATCAGGTTGTTCGATGTACGATATGGTTTATCAAGACCAATATAGTAATCAAATTCGGCACCCTGAGGCTCATTTATATCATCCTGGTCTAGCCAGTCAATTAAACTGTCAGTTAATATCCTGTGCAAACTGTTATCAACCTCTAATATTCCTAGTAATTTTATGTATTGAATGCGATAGGTATCTAATTCTGAATTGGTCTTTGATAGGTTATTTAAATTGAAGCAGCTCTGCAAATCCTCAAGCCTGGCTGATACGGTACCACCTTCGACTGGAAATACTGATGTTTTATCGTTAAACAAGGCAATATCTTCAAGGCTATCGTATTCATTGTTGGCTTCTCGATCAAGTTTTAGCAATACCATGCTGAACTCAACTGCATTAACGTTATATAAATGAGCCTGGTCTAGACGTAGTATGTTTTCAGTGCGGCGTATATCGTAATTGAGGTGTTTAACCAGTGAAACAGCGAGTACTGTGGCAAGAGAAACTACGAGCAGGGCAACTATAATTGCAACACCGTTTTGCTTATTTGAATAAGTCATTGGCGTGCGACCCTTATCAAGCGCTTGATCTCACCCCAATCGTTCATTTTTAAAGTGAATTCAACGGCCACGGGAAGAGAAGTTGAGGGCTCGGCTGATGCAAGTTCACTAGC
>Ga0316204_10002665_pt1 | contig 39395 bp, 37 predicted proteins | sample 6monrhotite_MG_2_FD_205661 | JGI IMG/M metagenome (GOLD analysis project Ga0316204, IMG submission 205661) | Microbial mat bacterial communities from mineral coupon in-situ incubated in ocean water Damariscotta River, Maine, United States -... | ecosystem: Environmental > Aquatic > Marine >...
GGTCGTAGGGCTGCTGGGGCCGAACGGAGCAGGCAAGACGACAACCTTTTATATGATCGTCGGCCTGATTTCATGTGACCAGGGTGCTATCCAGGTCAACGGACAGGATGTCACCCATCAACTCATGCATATCCGTGCGCGTATGGGGGTCGGTTATCTGCCGCAGGAGGCATCGGTGTTTCGGCGGTTGAGCGTCAGCGACAACATCATGGCTATCCTGGAGACGCGCAAGGACCTCGACACCGAATCCAGGGCGCAGCAACTCGAGGAACTGATGGAGGCCCTGAAGGTCCCGCATTTGAGAGACCATTTGGGCATGAGCCTGTCCGGGGGCGAGCGGCGGCGAGTGGAGATCGCCAGGGCGTTGGCGACGCGTCCACGGTTTATTTTGCTTGATGAGCCCTTTGCCGGTGTCGATCCGATTTCCGTTTTGGAAATCCAAGGCATCATCCGATATCTGAGTGAAGTCGGTATCGGGGTCCTGATCACCGACCACAATGTTCGCGAGACCTTGGGAAGTTGCCAGCATGCCTATATCGTGAATGCTGGACAGGTCATCGCGACAGGTACCCCGGAAGAGATCCTCGCCGACCAGCAGGTCAGAGAGGTCTATCTCGGGCAGCATTTCCGACTATGAAACGGATGGCGTTTAATTTGCTTTGTAGGTATTGGCAGATGATTTGCTCTGAATCAGGCAGCCACCTAAAATGATCCCTGATCCAGGCTTAAATCACGGGAATAGTTGAGCGATAAATGAAGCAATCTCTGCAACTGAAGATCGGTCAGCAACTGGCCATGACGCCGCAACTGCAGCAGGCCATACGGCTGCTGCAGCTCTCGACCTTGGATCTGACGGCGGAGATTCAAGAGAATCTTGAATCCAACCCCATGCTGGAGGTGGAAGAAGAAGGGGCCGAGCAACGAGGTGACAAGGCCCAAAGTGACTCCGAGACGACCGACCAGGTGGTCTCGCCGGAAACCGAAACCGCTGCGGACAGCGCCATGGAGATGACCGGGACCTCTGATGAAATGCCGGTCGACAGTAGCTGGGAGGATGTTTACGAGAGTTTGGTGCCGCCATCATCGCCATCGGCGCAGTCAGGGGAGGGCGATGATCGTGATCTAGATGCGATGAACAGTCCCGATGCCTCTTTACGTGATCACCTGATGTGGCAGTTGCAGATGACCTCGGTGAGTGATCGTGACCGTTCGATCGCCTTAGCCATTATCGATTCGATTGATGAGCGCGGATATCTAGGGGCGCCGATCGAGGAGATTCTGTCCGATCTTCCGCCGGAGGATGAGGTCGAGATGAACGAGGTCATGGCCGTCCTGCATCAGATCCAAAATTTCGATCCCGTGGGCGTCGCTGCCCGTGACCTTGGCGAATGCCTATTCCTGCAGTTGCAACAAATGCCTAAGTCCACTCAATGGCTTGAGCAGACCTGCACGCTTGTTCGCGACCACATAGATCTTGTCGGCCGTCGCGACTACAAGGCGTTGATGGCGAAACTTGGTTGCGATGAAGACGGCTTGCGTGGCATGTTGAATTTGTTGCAGACCCTGAACCCGGCCCCCGGGGAGCAGATCGCCTCCCCCAAGACCGAATACATCGTTCCCGATGTTTATGTTTTCAAGCATAACGGCGTCTGGAGGGTGGAGCTCAACCTGGAGGCCATTCCTAAGATCCGCATCAATAACAGCTATGCCTCGCTGGTCAAGCAGGTCGAGAGTCCCAGCGACAACGAATACATGCGCCAACAGCTACAGGAGGCACGCTGGTTTGTGAAGAGCATCCAGAGCAGGAACGAGACTCTGCTTAGGGTGGCCCGCTTCATCGTCGATTTTCAGCAGGGCTATTTCGAGAACGGCGAGGAGTCGATGCGACCCATGGTGCTCGCGGATGTCGCAGAAGCCGTGGAGATGCATGAATCTACGATCTCCCGTGTGACGACGCGAAAATACATGCATACACCGAATGGTATACTGGAGCTCAAATATTTCTTCTCAAGTCATGTCTCAACCTCGAGTGGCGGCGAGTGTTCCGCGACTGCCATTCGGGCCGTTATCAAAAAGCTGATCGCTGCGGAGGATAGCCGGAAACCGTTGAGCGACAGCAAGATTACAGCCATCCTGACGGCGCAAGGGATCAATGTTGCCCGGCGTACGGTGGCCAAATACCGGGAGGCAATGTCCATCCCCACATCTAGTGAGCGACGGCAGATGCTTTGATTCGCCGAGTCGTTGTCGGGACGGTGGACCGTCTCCGTTGAAGGAAAGGTCGATATGAAGACGCTAATTAGTAAAGCCAGAATTGCTTGTCAAAGAGAGGTCTCCAGCAAGAAGCGGGCCTTAGATGTCTTGAGCGAGTTGCTTGCCGGTGATCACAGCGGTACGACTCCGACAGAGATCTTTACCTGTCTTCTTGAACGCGAGCGGCTGGGCAGTACCGGGTTGGGTCATGGCGTAGCGATCCCACATGGCCGGGTCAAGGGCCTCGATTCCGCCCGTGCCGCGGTCCTCTGTCTTCAGCGCGGTGTGGATTATGACAGCGTGGTCGACGAACAGCCGGTCGATATCATCATGGCGCTGCTTTTCCCGGAGGAATGCAGTGATGAGCATCTGACCATCCTATCCAAGGTCGCGGAGCTGTTTCACGATGCAGAGCGTTGCGAACGCATCAGAGCGGCCGCAACACCGGAGAAGGTCTATCTGGAATTATTCAGCGAAATGGTGCTGAAGCCCATTGATAAATCTAACCGGGAAAAATGGACCGAGTAAGGCGATGTATCGCCCCCGTCGATTATGACTCATAACTTGCTGACCGCGGGAATCGTTTACGAGCGCTACGAGCAGCGACTTGGTTTACAGTGGCTGGCAGGCCGGGCTGGGGCGGACCGCCCACTGTTCCTCGCGCCGCAATCGGGTGACTCAAGTGAGGCCACGACGGGCGCATTGGCGGGTCATATGAACCTGATTTACCCCTATCGTATCCAAGTGTTGGGGAGCGTGGAACTCGAATATCTGTCGAGACTCGGCAAGAACTCATATGCGGATGCGCTAAAGCTTCTGTTCGGCGCCGACCCGGTCATGATCATCGTTTCCGATAGTGAGCAAGTCGGACGCGAGTTGGTTGAGTTGGCCAACCAGTATGAGTCCCCGTTGTTTGGGTCGTCCCTGTCGGCGGCTCAACTGATCACTTTCCTGCAATATGCACTCTCCGAGGCGGTGGCGGATACCGCATTCGTCCATGGCGTATTCATGGAAATCCTGGGGATCGGTGTCTTGTTGACGGGCGAGAGTGGCATCGGTAAGAGCGAGCTTGCGCTTGAACTCATCAGTCGTAATCATCGCCTGGTTGCTGACGATGCGCCGGAATTTCAACGCGTGGCCCCGGACATCCTGCGCGGGGTCTGCCCGGGGGTCTTAAGGGGGTATCTCGAGGTGCGTGGCCTGGGGGTGCTCAACATCCGCGCCATGTTCGGCGACAGCGCGATCAAGACCGCCAAGCGCCTGAGCCTGATCATTCACCTGCAACGGATGTCCGGCGACGAACTCGCCAAAGTCGATCGTCTCTGGGGGAGCCGGCAGCGGCGCGTCATTCAAGACGTGGAGATCAACCAGATCACGATCCCGGTGGCTCCCGGCCACAATATGGCGGTCCTCGCCGAAGGGGCCGTGCGCAATCATATCCTGCTCGACAAGGGATATGATGCGGTGCAGCACTTTATCGATCGTCAGGCAAAGACACTTAACGGTGGCGCGGCATGAGGTTTTTGGTTATTAGCGGACTTTCCGGTTCCGGCAAGAGTATTGCGCTGCAGTCGCTGGAAGATTTGGATTACTACTGTGTGGACAACCTGCCGCTCGGTTTGTTGCTGTCGTTTGCACAGACCGTCATGACGGCGGACAGACTTGGCCATGAATCGGTCGCGGTCGGGATCGACGCTCGTAATCTGAGCAGCGATATGGGCAGTTTTCCGACGATCATGGAGGAGATCCGTAAACTCGGTTTTGAGTGCGAGGTTATCTTTCTCGAGGCCGGGGATAACGTGCTCAAGAAACGATTCAGCGAGACCCGGCGCAAACATCCCTTGACGGATGAACGAACTTCTTTGGATGAGGCGGTCAAGGCCGAACGCCGGCTCCTCGAACTGATCGAAAAAAACGCTGATATCCATGTCGACACCAGCCTCAGCAATGTTCATCAGCTGCGTGCATTGATTCGGGATTATGTCCGCTCAGATGTGAGCGCACAGTTGTCTCTACAGTTCATGTCATTCGGCTTCAAGCAAGGCGTGCCCGGAGACGTCGATTTCGTCTTCGACGTGCGTTGTTTGCCTAATCCTTACTGGGACCCGAAGCTGCGGACACATCGCGGGACCGACCAGCCGGTTATCGACTTTCTGGACGCCCAGGCTGGTGTCAACCAGATGTTTGAGGATCTGTCCGGTTTCCTTCAGCGCTGGATTCCCGAATTCGACAAGGAGAACCGGAGCTATCTGAGCGTTGCGATCGGTTGCACGGGCGGGCAGCATCGGTCGGTCTATCTCGTCGAACGCCTGGCGGCGTATTTCCATGGATTGAACAAGCATGTCATCGTCCGGCACAGGGACCTGCAATGAGTGCGGGGGTGCTGCTGGCGATGCATCCCGGAATGGGCGAGGCGATGGTCGCGACTGTCAGCGCGATCTTTGGCAGGAGACCGGATAACGTCATTGTGGTTTCTGGTGATTCCGACGACCCGACGTCGTTGACCCGAAACCTTCAGCGAGGCCTGCACAAGGTGGACCAAGGGGCGGGCGTCGTGATCATGAGCGATCTCTATGGATCTACGCCGTGTAACATTGCAATACGCGTTGGACGGGAGGCCAATGTGCCGGTATTGACCGGCGCCAACCTGCCGATGCTGATCCGGCTGTTGAACTATCCCGATGTCGATCTGGCTGTATTGCTTGAAAAGGTTCGTCAGGCCGGCCGGGATGGAGTCATGTTGATAGGTCCGGGTTTTGATCCCGAGACCGTTACTTGAGAAAACGACACCAGGGCGTTTTTGCGCACCATGATCGCTGGGAAAGACTGTTAGATGCAGATGAGCAAGGTGAAAATCGTCAACCGTCTCGGGTTGCATGCGCGTGCGGCAGCGAGGTTCGTGGAGCAGGCCTCGGTATTTGGAAGCGAAGTTCAGCTTCAGCGCGGCGGCCACAAGGTGAACGGCAAGAGCATTATGGGAGTCATGATGTTGGCGGCCGCATGCGGTATGGAGATCGAGATAATCGCGGAAGGCGATGACGAGGAACTGGCTATCAGGGACTTGAGCGAACTCGTTGCGAACGGGTTTGGAGAGATCTAGATGCCTGAGGCTGGAATATGACCTTAGTCCTCGGCGGCACACCGGTCTCGCGCGGCATTTTGATCGCAACTGCGGTCTTGCTCCAGCGAGACCGGCTCGATGTATTCGAGGTTCGGATCGCCTCGGAACTCGTGAGCGATGAGGTCGCGCGATACAAAAAAGCCCTGAGGAAGACACGGAAGCAACTGCGTTCCATCCGCAAACAGATCCCGTCCCAGACACCGGATGAGATCACCAGCTTTATCGACGCCCACCTCCTGATGTTGGCCGACAAGGCCTTGTCTCAGGTCCCCATTAAGACGATCAGCGAACGGCATTGCAATGCCGAGTGGGCCTTGCAGATGCAACGCGACGCGTTGGTCGCCGTCTTTGACGCCATGGACGATCCCTATTTGAAGACTCGAAAGGATGACGTCGACTATGTCGTGCGTAAGATTCTTCAGAATTTGCTGAATACCACGGGGAGCCAATATGAGGCCCTCGACGGACGATTGGGAAGCAGTATCCTGGTCACCGATGACGTGTCGGCTGAGGAAGTCATGATGTTTCATGGCATGAAAGTGGCAGGCCTGATCACCGAACAAGGGGGCGCGCATTCGCATGCGGCGATCCTTGCGCGCAGTCTCGGTATGCCTGTCGTGGCCGGGGCGCATTGGGCGCGAAGATATCTGCGTGACGGCGATACTATCGTGCTCGACGGTCTGCGTGGCCTGATTCTGGCTACCCCGTCCAATGTCGAGTTGGACTATTTTCGTCAACGTCAATCCGAGATCGTGGACTACGTCCGGCGTCTGGAGGTCGTTCGCTCCGGCCCCGCCCGCACCGCGGACGGTTGCGCCGTTACCCTGATGGCGAATATCGAGCTGCCAGAGGATATTCAGGCTGCGGCTGCCGTCAACGCCGAGGGCATTGGTCTGTATCGCACCGAGATGCTATATCTTCAGCAGGTGGCGGAGCCCGACGAGGAATTGCAGTATCTGGCCTATCTGGAGGCCGTACGCGTCCTCAACGGCAAGCCCCTGACCATCAGGACGTTGGACCTGGGCGGCGACAAGTGTTTCAGAGAGGGCGAAGACCTTCAGGCCTACAAGAGCAATCCCGCGCTCGGCCTACGCGCCGTGCGTTTGAGTCTCCGCGATCAAGAGGTCTTTTGTCAGCAGTTGCGCGCGATTCTCAGGGTCTCGGCCGAAGGCCCCGTGCGACTCATGCTACCAATGTTGACCTCGCTAGAAGAGCTGTTTCGGATCAAGACCTTGCTTAGCGAGCAGCGGCAAGTCCTGGTTGCGCGTGGCGTGCCCTTTGATGAACATATTCAGATCGGCGGCATGATCGAGGTGCCGGCGGCCGCGATTATCGCCGATCAGTTTGCACGCCATTTGGACTTTCTCTCGATCGGGACCAATGACCTTATTCAATATACCCTGGCCGTGGATCGTATGGATGAGGATGTCGCCTATCTATACAATCCGCTGCATCCCTCCGTGCTGCGCCTGCTCAAGATGACGATCGACGCGGGGCGAAGGTCAGGGGTCCCGGTAGCCCTATGTGGAGAGATCGCCGGGGATACCCGATTCACGCGCCTGCTGCTTGGTCTTGGGTTGAGGGAGTTCAGTATGTATCCCGCGACCTTGCTGGAGGTCAAGGAAGTGATCGCAAGGAGCGATATCTCCCGCCTGGAGCAACACATGCAGGCCCTCGATCAACTCTCGACCGCCGAGGAGGTCCTCTCCTTTGTCGCAGCCCTCAATGCGGAAACCTGAGTCGGTCGATGGGTTGGCATTGTGCCGGTGGATCAGTATGTGTCGCCACGCTCTCCGCGCGTTCGACAGCCTTCGCAACATGGCATAAACTGCGACGTCGTTATCGTGCCGGCGAGTTTTCCGGCAGACGAACAACGGCTTCGGGAGGCACTGAATTGTTTGGCGCTTTCTTGATTATCGCGCCACTGGAGTAAGTGATGTCGCTTTCGGTCGCAGGCAGAGAGACCCACGAACGTCGTCTTCATACGTTCAAGCATGCCCTGGAACAGGGGGCGCTCTCCAATCTTCGTCAGATGATCAACGGTCTCCATCCGGCCGAGGTCGCCCATTTGTTGGAGTCCTTTCCGGTCGAGGAGCGCGAGCTGCTCTGGGAGATGGTTGATCCGGAGAAGGATGGTGACGTCCTGCTCTACGTCAACGACGAGGTGCGCGCCAGCTTGATTCGCGATATGGGTCATCAGGAACTGGTTGCGGCGGCTGAAGGCCTCGATACCGATGATCTAGCCGACTTCCTTCAAGACCTTCCAGATGTTGTGATCAAGGAGGTCTTGCAGTCGCTCAACGAGCAGAACCGCCAACGCCTTGAGTCCGTTATGTCGTATCCGGAGGATACGGCCGGCGGCCTCATGAATACCGATACCATCACTGTCCGGCCCGACGTGACTCTGGACGTGGTCTTGCGCTATCTGCGCATGCGCGGCGAACTCCCGGACGCCACGGACCGGCTCTACGTCGTGGATCGCGGCGATCGCTATCTGGGTGCCCTGACCCTTTCGGCCTTGCTGACGCGACCGGATGACCAAATCGTCGCCCAGGTCATGGACAGGGGGATTGACGCCATCCCGGCGCTCTCTCCCGAGCGCGAAGTTGCGAATTTGTTCGAAAAACGAGATCTCGTCTCGGCACCCGTGATCGACGAGCAAGGCAAACTGGTTGGCCGTATTACCGTCGATGACGTCGTCGACGTCATCCGGGATGAGGCGGATCACTCCCTCATGAGCATGGCCGGTCTGGACGAGGAGGAGGATATGTTTGCGCCAGTCCTTGTCAGCGCGCGTAGTCGCGCGGTCTGGTTGGGGATCAACCTTTTCACGGCCTTTCTGGCCTCCTGGGTCATCGGTTTGTTCGAGGAGACCCTGAACAAGGTTGTCGCGCTTGCTATCCTGATGCCGATTGTGGCCAGCATGGGCGGCGTCGCGGGAAGTCAGACCTTGACGCTCGTGATTCGAGGTTTGGCCCTGGGCAGGGTGGGCTCGGCAAACGCCCGCCGCCTGCTCTTCAAGGAGCTTGCCGTGGGCTTGCTGAACGGAGTGCTTTGGGCCATGGTCGTGGCCGCCATCGCGGTTTTGTGGTTCGACGACTATCGGATCGGCGCCATTATCGCGGCCGCCATCATCCTGAACCTGATCTTTGCGGCCTTCTCGGGGGCTGTGATCCCATTGCTGTTACGCCGCATGGGCGCGGACCCGGCACTCGGTGGCAGCGTCATGCTGACTACTGTGACCGACGTGGTCGGGTTCATGGCCTTTCTGGGGCTGGCAACGATCTTCTTGCTTTAAAAATGCGCCGAAGGGCGTATCGCGATGTTGGAGACAAGCTCAAAATGCTCACGTAAAGAGTACGCCCCGCTTCTCCCCTCGTCTCCGTCTTGCGCTATATCCCTTGGGCGCGTTTTTCAACGGTTCTCCTAAACAGGTGGCTCCCTGCGTTGGTTTGGGTTTTCCTAGGGTCGGCGCGGGTCACGAATCAGCGATTTGAGTTCGTCTAGCGCCGTCGCGAAGTCGTCGTTGATAATGCAGTGGTTGTATTCCCCGGCATGTGACATCTCTTCGTCGGCCTGCTGCATTCGGCGGGCGATGACCTCCTCGTCGTCCTGTCCTCGCGCCCGCAGGCGTTCTTCGAGGACGGCCTTCGAAGGCGGGTTGATATAGACGGCAACAGCGTCCGGACACCTTTCCCGCACCTGTTTCGCCCCTTGCCAATCGATCTCCAGGACCACGTTCTTGCCCGCCGCGAGTTGTTTGTCTACCGATTCACGCGTCGTGCCATAGGCGTTGTCGAAGACCCAGGCATGTTCAAGGAAGGCCTGGCTCTCGACCAACTCGCGAAAACGGGTCGTCGAGACAAAATGATAATCCCGGCCCATCTGTTCTCCCGGGCGGGGTGGTCGTGTCGTGTGGGAAACTGAGGCCACGACATCATCCATGTCGTGAACGACGCCTCGGACGAGACTGGTCTTGCCTGCGCCCGATGGGGCCGACACGATAAATAACTTGCCTATCTGGTGCTCGTTCAACTTGCTACTCCACGTTCTGGATCTGTTCACGCATCTGTTCGATGACGACCTTGAGCTCGAGGGCCGCGCGGGTCAGCCGCATGTCCTGCGACTTGGAGGCCAGCGTATTGGCCTCTCGATTGAGTTCCTGCATCAAAAAATCCAGCCGCCTGCCGACCGGTTCTTCGCTGCCAAGGAGTTTCTGAACCTCTTGGATATGCAGGCCAACCCGGTCGAGCTCTTCATGAATATCGGCGCGCTGGGCCATCACGGCGACCTCCTGCTCCAGCCGGCCCTCATCAAGGCGAGCGCCCAGCCCGTCGAGCCGTTCCTGGAGCCGCTGTCGTTGAGAGGCGAGGATATCGGGTAGGACCGCCCTGAGCGCCGAGATCTCGTCCAGCACTATCTGGCAACGGGTAGCAAGCAACGGGAGAATTCGTCCCCCTTCGTTGTTCCGGACCGAGCAGAATTGCTCCAGGACCTGCTCAAAGAGGCGTCGCGCGGACGCCTTTGAGGCAGTCAGGTCTACGCTGTCGGCTTCGATCATGCCGGGCCAGGCGAGGAAGTCCATCGGGTTGATGGAGATCGATTTACCCGGCCGCGCCTCTATCAAATCTTCGATCCGACGGGTGGCGAGCAGCAACTGACCGAGTTTCCCGTCATCAAGGTGGAGTTGTTGTTGACCCGTTGCAGGGGGCTTGTGTTTGAGGGTGCACTCACACTTGCCGCGGCGAATTCTGGAGCCGATACGATCACGGATAACCGGCTCCAGATCGCGAAAATCGTCGGGCAGGCGGACAGAGATATCCAGGAATCGATGGTTAACGCTACGCAGTTCCCACGACAATACCCCAAAACTTTCCTGTGTTTCCAGGCACGAAAAGGCCGTCATGCTATACATGAGGTGTCTCGATATCGGGTCATGCGCGTAGTTTAGCAGGCTATAGGGCAACGCGCAGAAGGGCGTATTGCTGTGACGGATGCGCGCGTACTTTAAGTCATTCTTTCCCTTGCCGATAAGGGAAACGTAATGTATCGCCGAATGGGAATACGGATGAGTCAGGAACCGAATCCGGAATAGGTGTCCGGGCGCACTATGAATAAACGCAGATATCAAAGATATTCCGTCAGTTTCGACGGCAAGTGTGTCCTGAGTAATGGGCAGACCTACCCTTGTCAGATCCTGGATCTGTGCATGGGCGGGATGTTCGTCGAGCTCATGGATACCGCTGCGGAAGCAGCCATTCACCTCGATGAACAGTTGACGGTCCTGTGTACCATCCCGGGGACCCCGTCGAGTGCGAGCAGCTTCAATGCAAGCATTGTTCGCGCCCATGATCTGAGTATCGGTCTGGTCTTTATTGCGCCCGATCTGACCTTGGTGAAAGGCCTGATCGATTATGCCCGGAGCCTTGAAAAAAATCATGCCATTGAGGCCGTCCGCCCCGCTCTTGGCTCGCTCGACGAGGTCGTTGCGGCCTGTCAGGCGAGGGTGATCGGCGCCGCGCCGGCCCTGCTCGATACCTACATGAAATCCTGTGCGGAAGAGATTCTCAACAAGGTTGATACGGTCAAGAACCTGACCGCGCAGAACGCGTACTTTACCGCGATCACAATGGTCAAATGTAATGCCGAGGAGTTTCATGGCCGATTTATGGCCTCCATCCGTCAGTCGTTCGAACAACATCAGCCCGCTAATCATCAGGCACTGGAGGTCGACACGGCGTCGTTCAACGAGCTCACGCTCATGGACGACGGGCTCTTTGATGATTGGCTCGCATCAGCTGACATCGTCTGTCATGTCGAGTCAAAGAGCAGGGCCTCTCTGTCGGCACTCCGGAAACGGCTGAGCAAACTCTATGGCCGCGAAATCGACGCCGAAAACAATCCCTTCGGGCCACTGATTTTTTCCGACGCCTTGCAGGCCGCGCTCAAACCCTGGCTATTCGAGCACGACGTCTATCAGATTTGTTTCACGGTCTTTCGTATTCATGTTGTCGAGGCCTGCGAGTCTCTCTACGAGGCGCTGAATCAAGTCCTGATTCAGGCAGGAATCCTGCCCGATCTGCATTTTCAGGCCCCTTTGCCCAAGAGAGTCAACGCACCGTCACCCAATCGGTTGGTTGATGCGGAGTCTGCCGAGGACGCCGGCCAGTCAGCTCATTGGGGGCAGGGTTCCCTGCCCTCCCAGGTTGATCAGCGCACGATTGTCGAGATCGTCGATGATATTCAGCGATTGCGCGAGGAGCTATTGAATCAAGTCCGTCAGGGCGATGCCGGCGCTTCTGTGTCGGGCGCACCTGATCCCGATGTGTCATCCCAGCCTAGTGGTGACCGAGGTGGAAACTACTCGGTCGATGAGCTGATGGGCGCACTGGATGCGATTCATCTCACCGGCGAAGCCTGTGCCGAGACCGGGCAAGCCGACTTCCTGTCCAAAGTTGATTCCTACCTGCAACACCGGACGGGCGCGCGCCGACAGTTCCCCAGGCGGGAACGAAGCATCATGGACGTGGGGAATCGCATCTTTACGTCATTGCGGGGGGACCCCCAGGTATCGGGACAGGTCCAATCCTGGCTCCAGGAGCTCGAGATACCCCTCATGAAGCTGGCGTTGAAGGACGATGCGTTTTTGATGGACCGGGATCACGTCCTGCGTAGAATCATTAACAACGTCTCCATGCTGGAGCTTTACGGGGATGACGAAGGTGGGCCGGGTGACAACGCCGTATGTCACAAGATCGATAACCTCATCAAGCGGATCGTCCAACACCGCACCGGGGATGACACTCAGGTCTTGCAGCAGGCCCTGCGTGAGCTCGAGATGCTAGTAGAGATTCAAAACGACGCCTATCAGGAGAACTTCAACGAGGTCGTTAGGGGTTGCCTCGAAGAGCAGCCGTTATTAAAGCAGGCTAGGGCCGGAGATCCGAACGCTCAGGAGAAACTCGCCTTCTTGAAAGAGGCCTCTGACATCGATACCGGAGAAGTCGCCAGCGCGCCGGGCTTTGTCGACTGGTTGGACCGGGTGCACAGGCTCAAACTCAATACCTGGATCGTGCTGAAAGACGAATCCGGCAATAGGTGCCGGCTAAAACTGGCATGGGTGACGAAGCACCTGGATCGATTCGTGTTCGTGAATCTGCGCGGGCAGAAGGAGATCACGCTGACCGATAGGCAATTGGCCAGAGACTTCATGACCGGGCAAGCCGAAGTGTTGGACAACGCCAACGAACCCGCCATGGAGCGAGCCCAGCACACGATGTTGCAAAAACTGCATCACCAGCTGATTCATGAGACCACCCATGACTGCGTCACGAACGTGCTTAATCGGCGTGAGTTCGAAAAGGTGCTGGGGCGGCGCATGTTGGACGATGCCGAGAAACAGGCGCCCAAAGTCCTGTGCTGTCTTGACCTGGTTCAGTTTCGCGCCATCAATGAATCGTGCGGTAGCGCGGCGGGAGACAGGCTGCTGCGAGAAGTCGCGGACCGTCTCCGAGCCACATTTAGCGAGGCCCCGTTAGCGCGCCTGGGCAACGATGAGTTTGTTATACTGCTGGAAGGCGATTCGGAAGCTGCGCGCGTGCAGATGGATCGCCTGCAGAACGAACTGAGTTCCGAGACCTTCGTGAGCGACGAGAAGCGTTATCCGATCGCCCTGAATATCGGTCTGGTCCCGGTAACGGAGGCCGTCGCGCATCCGGTCAGCCTATTATTGGCGGCCGAAGATGCCTGTCGGAAGGCCAAACAGTCGGATGGCGATGTCTGCATCCTGGCGTCCGAGCCCGTCGAAGATCCCGAGACCACCAAGGCGCTGGAATGGCTGGTCAAGGTTAACGAGTCGATCCGAAATCGGGAAGTGCACTTGCGCTATCAGCCCATCGTGACCGTCTCCGGGCCGCATGCCGGAGCAGTACATCACTCCGAGGTCCTGCTTTCGGTCCTGGGTGACGATGGCCAGCCTGTTTCGCCTCAAGACTTCGTACTTGCCGCTGAGCGCTTTAATCGTATGCCGACCCTTGATCGCCTGATTGTTCAGGAGACCTTTGCCTGGGCGAGTGAGCATTCCGATCTCATTGCGAAGACGGGTTCTCTGGCCATCAACCTATCCGGTAAGTCGCTAAACGACCCGGACTTCCTGAGTTTTTTGATGGACCTGATTCAGACCACTGGCGTACCGGTCGAGCACGTCAGCTTTGAGGTCACGGAGACTGCGGGCGTCAACAGCATGAGTCAGGCATCGGCATTCATCGAGACCGTCAGGGCCGCAGGTTGTTCGTTCTCCCTGGATGACTTTGGTAGCGGTATGTCCTCATATGGTTACCTCAAACACCTTCCTGTGGACTTTCTGAAGATTGACGGCGCCTTTGTGCGTGCCATGGATAAGAATCCCGAGGACTTCGCGATCGTCAAATCGATCACGGAAATAGCGCACTTCATGGGTAAGAAGGTCATTGCCGAGTGCGTCGAGAACGAGCAGATCTTGACCCTGCTTGGGGAGATTGGCGTCGATTACGCTCAGGGCTACCATGTCGGTCGCCCCGCCATGTTGAGCGGGCTGGTCTCAGAACACAGCCATCAGGACATTCCGTCTCAGGCCGTATAGCTGTAGCGCGCGGATAGACAGTGTCGCGCGCCCTGCGACAAGTCGATGCCATCGCTGGCCGCGTTCGTGCTTTCCACGCAAACCATGTTCAGGTGGCCTGATTCCCCCATATCCCCGAGGCGTTCAGCCTTTTCCTCCCAAGGGTTCCAGATGACGGCCGAGTTTGAGCCCTTGCTGGAAATCGAAATCGTACGGTCCAGCAACGGATCAAAGATCGAGTATTCGTCCGGGCATCCTATATAAATGCGGTCGACCTCGGAGGAAATCGTCACCGGGCCTGTTTGTACCAACGCGCCACCGTTGACCTTATCGATATAGGTGCACTGATCGAAGCCGCGGACCTCGACCTGGCGGACGTCACCGACGAGAAAGTAGCTGTGCAAGGCCTGAGTCAATCGATAGGCCTCCTCGCCGCGGTTAAAGGTCTCAAGCTCAAGGGTGAGGTCCTGTCCGACCTCAATCGTGAGCCGGACATCAAGAGCATCCGTTGGCGTGGGACGCCCTGCCGGCCGGGGTAAAGTTAAGACCAGCCGAGTGCCTCCGTCGGGCAGGGATAAAGTCTCCACCGGCGCCCATCGGGCAGTGCGGGCGACACCGTGCGCGGGCGCGTTCGGCTCCGTGGGGTGCGGGCCAAACCAAGGCCAGCAGACCGGGATGCCGCCCCGAATCGATTTGCCGGGGGCGTATCGAACGGCCTTGCTGAGCCATAACAAGGGCTGTTTCCCGCAGGCTTGGAAGCCCATGACATGCGCCCCCTGGAGTGCGATCGAGGATCGACCCAGCTCGTTTTCGATCTCAACGAAATCCAGGCCACCGTGGCCTCTAACGAAACTCAGCTCGCCGGGGAGCGCCAAATCCTCGTATACGGAAGTGCTCGAGCCCATATATTCCTCCTGGTCGGTGCCCTATCGCTTGACGCCATACAAAAAGGCCGTGTCTACTGACATTTCGCGCAACCGCGCAGCAGTTTCGTCGGTCACGTGGGATCTATTAATAGCACGGTGGAGATTGATGGGGGAACATCTCGATATCATCTGGCTCATTGTCGCCTTTGTCTGCGGGCTGGGGGCGTATCTCGTGGGGCTTCCTCCACTTGTCGGATACCTCTGCGCGGGCGTTATCCTGAAGCTGGCGGGATATGTCCCGACGACCCTATTTTTTGCCCTTGCCGAGATTGGCGTCATCCTGTTGCTGTTCAGTATTGGGCTTCGGCTCAGGCTGGCGAATCTGCTACGACCACAGGTATGGGGCGTGGCTGGCGCGCACATGGCGCTGGGCGTTCTTTTCGGCTGCGCGTTGCTCAAATGCCTGGTTATTGCTGGGATCCCAATGTTTCGGGGAATGGGCGCAGGCACGATGTTGTTCATTGGGTTTGCGCTCAGTCTGTCCAGCACCGTCTTCGCTGTCCAGATTTTTCAGGCGAGAGAGGAGCAGGGCGCCCGCTACGGTCAGATCGCGATTGGGGTCCTGATCTTCCAGGATCTGTCGGCGGTACTCGTCATGGCAGGGGCCATCGGTGAGCCGCCGCCGCTGTGGGCCGCCGGCATCCTGCTGCTGATCCCTCTGCGGCATCTTGTACACCGCGGTCTGGACCGAATAGGGCACGACGAATTGTTAGTTTTGTTTGGGGTCGCCCTAGCCCTTGGCGGCGGCGAACTGTTTGAGATGGCGGGACTGCGGGGCGACCTGGGGGCGTTGTTTCTGGGGATGCTGATGGCAGGTCACGGTCGGGCGCACGAGCTGTCGCAGAGCCTTCTCGGGTTTCGTAACCTCTTTCTGATCGCCTTTTTCGTCAGTATTGGGCTGCAGACCACACCGGGCTGGGATATCGTGCTCGCGGCCTGCCTGTTGTTACCCCTGCTTTTGATAAAGTCGATCCTGTTGTTTGGCGTAATGTTGCTCTTCAGGCTGCGGGCGAGAACGGCCGCCTTGAGCACCTTGAGCCTGGCCACTTATAGCGAATTCGCCTTGATTCTCGGGGCCTTTGCCGTGCAGCGGGGCTGGTTGACCCCGGATTGGCTGGCCGTGGTCACGCTCTCGGTCGCCTTGTCATTTGTGCTGGCCGTACCCTTCAACCTCTTCGCTCATCGCCTCTATGCACGTTATGGATCCATCTTGGCGCGTTTCCAGTCGTCCCGCCTGATTGCGGATGAGCGTCCCATAGAACCGGGTCAGGTCGACGTCCTTATCTTCGGGATGGGGCATATAGGCATCGGCGCCTACGACGCGCTGGGCAAACATGGCAATCTGTCTATGCTGGGTGTGGACATCGACCGCGAGGCCGCGCAACGACTCATCGGCGAGGGCTATCGGGTCATTCGCGCCAGTGCCACGGACCCGGAGTTCTGGGAGCGTTTTCAGATCGCTCATCAGGAGATCCGCCATATCCTCCTGACCATGCCGCTTATTGAGAGCCAGTTATTCGTGGCGCAACAGTTGCGGATCATGGGCTATCAAGGGCGCTTGGTCGCCATCGCCCGTTACTCGGATCACGCCGACGCCCTTCGCCAGGCAGGCGTGGATCACGTGCTTGAACCCGCCGGGCTCGTGGGGGCCGGGCTTGCGGACTACGTGCTAAATGAGCACCTTGAATGGCCGGGGGTCCCCTCGCGATAATGGCATTGGGCGGCGTATTGAAACGGTATCGGGAAAGGCCATAGAATTCGTTTATCCCTGAACTTTGGCCCTGGATGTTGGTCTCACGTCTGGTGTTGAACTCAGGTCGGTCTGCCGATGAAAGGGTGGCGGACACCGACTTGTGATTCCGGGGCCGCCTGGGCTGGGCCGTTGTGGAGCCCTGAGCCCGAGACATGCGGAGGTTTACGTGGACGTAAGCAAGCCGTCTTTGCCGACGACTGTGACCAGCGTCAGGGCCAGCAACAAATCCGGGTCGTCTACCCAGGATTTTGATCATAAGGTCCCTGGCGGCGCAGTGCGGGAGCGCGACACTGAGGAAGAGCGACGTTCGTCCGGTGAACGCCGACAGGGAGAACGCCGTCGCGCCGATGACGACGCGATATTGGATACCCGCAGTGGGCAGGATCGCCGCAAAGGCCCGAGACGCCAAACCGATCCACCGCCTTCTGACGACGATAAGCCGTCTTCCGGTATCGACGTATTCGTCTGACGGTCGCGGTTGTCCTTAAACTTTTAATCCCTTAGTTGAGTAGCGATATGCCCTTATTGACCCCTTCGATCGCGCGCCGTTGTTATCTTTTCGCCACGCTGGTCGCGATTGCGCTAATTGCCGTAGCACTCTATTTTCAATATGTCATGAAGCTTGAGCCCTGCCCCTTGTGCATCTTCCAAAGGGTGGCCGTCATTGCCATTGGCATTTGGATGGGGGTTGCGGCGATCGTTAATCCCGCTGCCTGGGGGCGACGGGTCGTGGGTATCGTGACCGCGTTGTTGGCGCTCGCCGGCGGCGTCGTCGCTGGACGCCAGGTCTGGTTGCAACATCTCCCCGAGGATCAAGTACCGTCTTGCGGTCCGGGTCTTGATTACATGCTGGAGATATTTCCCATGCGAAAGGTGCTCGACCTGGTGTTTCGGGGGTCCGGCGAGTGCGCCGAGGTCCACTGGACCTTCTTGAGTATGAGTATCGCTGAATGGATGCTTGTGATCTTCACGGGCATTTTGTTGTTTGGCATCTTCATCACGGTGGCGCGGACTCGGACCACCTGAGCGCGGATGCCCTTCCAATGTGGGCGCTGCCGTATTGACGCGCTTCTCCATGGCGCGTAGGCCATTGCACTCTTAGCACGAATAGCATAGAATCCCTGCCTCTTTGAAAGGACTGGTTGAGTTGCCCACGGGTGATTGGCTGGGTCTAACCTCCTTGCCTTACCACCTTGGTGGAAGGCTGACTAACCCGTAAGGAGCATTATGCGCCACTACGAAATCGTGTTTCTGGTCCACCCTGACCAGAGTGATCAGGTGCCTGCCATGATTGAGCGCTACCGCGCTTCGATCGAAGGGCACGGCGGATCCGTCCATCGCCTGGAAGACTGGGGCCGTCGTCAACTGGCCTATCCCATCAATAAGGTTCACAAGGCCCACTATGTCCTCATGAATATCGAGGCCAATCGGGAGGCATTGGACGAACTGGCTAGCGCCTTCCGTTTCAACGACGCTGTCATCCGCAATCTTGTTATCACCAAGAAAGAGGCCGTTAGCGATGCCTCTCCGCTGGCGAGGAGCAACGACGAGCGCGCAAGCGACAGTGATCAGAGATCCGGTAGCGCCGAAGTCAAGCCTGCTGAAGCCAAGCCTGCTGAAGCAGTTGAAGCCTCCAGCGAGGAAGAGACCGAGACGGCCGAAGCCAAGCCCGCTGAAACCGAGAAGGCCGAGGGCTGAGCCTTCGACCACGCGTCCGGTACTTTGCTGGACGCCCTTAGCGGATTGCAATACTAAACAGAATTCAGGAGATTGTTATGGCGCGTTTCTATCGACGCAGAAAGTTTTGTGCCTTTACAGCGGATAATGTCAAAGAGATCGATTACAAGGATCTGGCGACGCTGAAGAACTATATTACCGAGACAGGCAAGATCGTCCCGAGCCGGATTACCGGTACGAGCGCGAAGTATCAGCGTCAACTGGCTACGGCCGTGAAGCGCGCGCGTTATATTGCCCTGTTGCCTTACTGCGACGCCCATTGATGGTTTCTGATCCCCGTTGTTGTTGACGAGGGTCGCTATGGTATCGGTATGATAGAGCGGCTGGCCTCGTTCATATTGCAGGGAAGGATGAAGGCCGTCCTTTGGGTGGCCGCCTTTGCCGCTCTATCGATGTTGCTGCCGCCGCTTGGGCACCTCAGTGGAGGCGCCCTTGCCCTGGTCGCACTTCGGCAGGGGCTCCGCGAAGCCCTGCTGGTGATGCTGTTGGCAACATTGGCGTTGGGTGTGTTAGGAGCGCTGTCGCATCTTGCTCAGGCGCTCGTGATCGTGCTTTTGATTGTGACCACGGTGATGCTCTGGGCGCCGACACTGATTGCGGCAGCCGTGCTACGGAGCAGTCGTTCCATGGGGATGGCGCTGAGCGTCGTGGGTGTCGTCGCAGTCGGCATGCTGTGCATGCATGCCCTGATCGTGGGCGATGTTACGGTGTGGTGGCAATCGATTCTGGAGTTAACCGTGGGTCCGGTATTGAAGGGGCCGGAATCGCCAGTACAGCCGGGAGATGTCGACAAGATCATCAATGGCATGGCGATGGCCGCCAGCGGCATGGTTGCTGCGACCATTGTCTACACAGCCATGATCAACTTGTTTTTGGGCCGCTGGCTACAGGCCTCGCTGTACAATCCCGGTGGTTTCAAGGACGAATTCCTGCGTATTCACCTGGGTTGGAAGATGGCCATCGTCGCGCTCGGGGTGTTGCTGGTCAGCTCAGTGACGGGTGGCGGATTGGGGCACTTTGCCTTTAATCTGCTCTTGGTCTTGGTGGCGATGTTTTCGATACAGGGGCTGTCGCTCGTGCATGCCACGGTGCAGATTATGGGGGCGAACCGCGGTTGGCTCATGGGTTTATACGGCCTGATGGTGTTTCTGTTCCCTCAGGTCATGATTGTGTTGTCCGCGGCCGGTGTCGCCGATAGCTGGTTGAATTTTCGTCGTCGCCTTTCGGGCCGACAAAGCTGAACCTGCTGAGATTTGAATAAGGGCGCAGTGTATCGCGGCCATAGTGAATTGTTGCTAAGTGAATCGTTGAGATAGAGGTGTCAGATGGAAGTCATTTTGTTGAGCAAGGTCGAAAACCTGGGTGATATCGGTGAACTTGTGAACGTCCGATCGGGTTACGGCAGGAATTTCCTGATCCCGCAGGGCAAGGCCACGATCGCCAACGAGGCCAACCGGGCAATGTTCGAGGCCCGCCGTGCCGAGTTGGAAAAGGCCGCCGCGGAGGCCCTGGCTGCGGCGCGTACCCGCGCCGAATCCCTGGACGGCTTGAAGGTCGCCATCAGCTGCAAGGCCGGCGAAGAGGGCAAGCTGTTTGGTTCGGTCGGAACCGTGGACATCGCCGATGCCGTTGCGGCTGCGGGGGTCGAGCTGGCCAAACACGAGGTCCGTCTGTCCGAAGGCACCATCCGCGAGCTTGGTGAGTACGCGGTCGAACTGCACCTCCATCCCGAGGTCAATGTGACCATCACGCTGGAGATCAGCGCCGAGGAGTGATTTCCTCATTGGAGATGATGTCGGCGTCTCATTCCGGTAGGTTTTAATGGCTAGGTCAACTGAGTCGATCCGTGTTCCGCCGCACTCGGTCGAGGCGGAGCAATCCCTCCTGGGCGGCCTGCTCATCGATGGTCGCGCCTGGGATGATGTTGCCGACATCGTCACCGAGGATGATTTTTACCGGAATGATCATCGCCTGATCTTTTCGGCCATCCGCGATCTGAGTAGCGAAGGCACGCCCGTCGATGCGGTGACCATTGGTGAATATCTGAGTAGGCATGCCAAGCTCGATGATATCGGCGGCATGGCCTATCTTGGCGATCTGGTCAGCAACACCTCCGGCTCAGCTAATATCAAGTCTTATGCCGCGATCATTCGCGAGCGTTCCATCCTGCGTCAACTCGTTCAGATCAGCACCGACATCGGCAACTTCGCCTTTAATACGGAAGGGCGCACCAGCGCCGAAATCCTCGATCTTGCCGAACAGAAGGTCTTCAATATCGCCGAACAGGGTGCCCGCAGTAATAAGGGCTATCGAGCGATAAAGGAGCTACTGGGCGCAGTAACCGAGCGCATCGACCTGCTCTATCACAACGATGAAGACTGTACTGGTCTGCCGACCGGGTTTACGGATCTTGATCACAAGACATCCGGGCTGCAGCCAGCGGATCTGGTAATCATCGCCGGGCGTCCGTCGATGGGCAAGACCAGTTTTGTCATGAATCTCGTCGAGCACGCCGCCATCAAGAGTCGGCAGGCCGTCGCGGTATTCAGCCTCGAGATGCCGGGCGAGTCGCTCGTCATGCGTCTGTTGTCCTCGCTTGGACGTATTGATCAGCAAAAGGTCCGTTCCGGTAAGCTCAGCGATGACGATTGGCCGCGCCTGACCTCAGCCATGAGCCTGTTGGGTGATGCCGCTATCTACATAGACGACACCCCGGCACTGAGTCCCAGTGAGCTGCGCGCCAGGGCGCGTCGGATCAAACGTGAACACGGCAGTTTGGGACTGATCGTGATCGACTATCTACAGCTCATGCAGAACCCCGGCAGCGAAAACCGGACCAATGAGATCTCGGAAATATCACGGGGCCTGAAGGCCTTGGCCAAGGAGCTGCAAGTGCCGGTCATCGCCCTGTCTCAGCTCAACCGCGGTCTGGAGCAGCGCCCCAACAAGCGCCCAATAATGTCGGACCTGCGTGAGTCGGGCGCCATCGAGCAGGATGCCGATTTGATCGCGTTCATCTATCGCGACGAGGTCTATAACGAAGATAGCCCGGACAAGGGCATCGCCGAAATCATCATCGGCAAGCAGCGTAATGGACCTATCGGCACGGTCCGGCTGACCTTCCTTGGTCAGTACACGCGCTTCGAGAACTACGTCAACCAAGGTTACGATAGCGAGGCCTATGCGTGAGCCGGCCGTTGCGGGCCGAGATCGACCTTGAGGCCCTGAGGGCGAACCTGCGCCGCGTACGTCATGTAGCGCCGTACGCGCGCGTCATGGCCGCCATCAAGGCCAATGCCTACGGTCATGGTGTGGTCCCGGTTGCTCAAGCGCTCGGTCATGATGTCGAAGGACTCGCCGTTGCCTGCCTAGAGGAAGCCCTTGAGCTCCGCGATACGGGTGTCGTTGTACCTATTCTATTGCTTGAGGGCTGTCTGGACGTCGCCGAGCTTGTCGAGGCCGCCCGCCGTGACCTCTCAATCGTGGTGCACTGCGAAGATCAGCTATGTATGCTGGAAAAAGCACGGCTTGAACACCCGACTCCGGTCTGGCTCAAGATCAATACCGGGATGAACCGCCTCGGCATCGAGCCGGGCATGGCAAGCGCCTTCCACGCCCGTCTCGCCGCGCTTGGCGCCGACCGAGTCACGGTGCTTGCGACCCATCTGGCCGAGGCCGACGACCGTGAGGCGACCACGACCATACGCCAACTGCGTTGCTTTGATGAGACGATCGCTGGGCTCGGCGGACCCCAGAGCATTGCCAATTCAGCCGCTATCCTGGATCGGCCCGACACCCACCGGGATTGGGTCAGGCCTGGCATCATGCTGTACGGCGCATCGCCGTTTGCCGACAGTGTCGGTGTCGACGAGGGGCTTGTCCCCGTCATGACCCTGAGTTCAGCCCTGATCGCGATCCGCGACTGCTGCGCGGGTGAGGCCATTGGCTATGGCGGCGACTGGCGCTGTCCAGAGGCGATGAGGGTCGGTGTCGTCGCCATTGGCTATGGCGACGGATATCCGCGCCATGCCCGCTCGGGGACGCCAGTGCTGATCCGTAACCGACGGGCGCCCCTGGTCGGTCGGGTGTCGATGGATATGCTCACCGTGGACCTGCGCGAAGTCCCCGATGCCGCCGTTGGCGACGAGGTTGTTCTCTGGGGGCGTGACCTGCCCGTCGAGGCCGTCGCCGAGAGCGCCGGTACGATCAGCTACGAGCTGTTCTGCCGGCTGACCCGGCGCGTGCCTGTGAGTTATCGCAATGGCTGAGGCGCGCAAGGGCAAGAAGGACCGGCTCGTCTATCGTTGCCGCGAGTGCGGCGCCACCAGTCCTAAATGGGCGGGTCAGTGTGGGGAATGCGGGGCCTGGAACGCGCTTGAAGAGGCGCGTCCGGTTGCCGAGTCGTCCAGCCGATTCCGTAACACGGGTTTTGCGGGCACCAGCGAGATCTGCGACCTGGCGAGTGTTGAACTCGAAGGTGAAATCCGCACCGCCACGGGTTTTCAGGAACTCGATCGTGTCCTCGGAGGGGGCCTTGTCCAGGGCTCGGTCATCCTGATTGGCGGCGATCCGGGGATCGGCAAATCGACCCTATTGCTGCAGGCGTTGGCCGCCTTGCAACCCCATCAGTCCGGACTCTATATCACGGGTGAGGAATCGCCTCAGCAGATCAGCTTGCGTGCGGGTCGGCTCGGGCTTGCCGCCCCCGATCTGCGCCTGCTCGCCGAGACTCAGGTCGAGCGTGTCCTTGAGGCGGCGGCCAAAGAGCGACCGGCAATTATGGTCATCGACTCTATTCAGACCCTCTACACCGGCGAGTTGCAGTCCGCTCCGGGTTCGGTCAGTCAGGTCCGTGAGAGCGCGGCTCAGCTCGTACACTTCGCCAAACGCACCGGGACCTCGTTGTTCCTGGTTGGCCATGTCACGAAGGAGGGGGCCCTAGCCGGTCCCCGGGTCCTCGAACATATGGTCGATACCGTGCTTTACTTCGAGGGGGACGGCGACAGCCGCTTCCGTCTGATCCGCGCCGTCAAAAACCGCTTCGGGGCCGTCAACGAAATCGGCGTTTTCGCGATGACCGAGCAGGGCCTCAAAGAGGTCGCCAACCCCTCATCGATCTTCGTCTCGCGGCATGACGAGCCGGTGTCGGGCAGTGTCGTCATGGTCACTCGTGAGGGCAGTCGTCCGCTACTCGTCGAGGTCCAGGCCCTGGTCTCGGAGAGTCATGCCGCCAATCCGCGCCGGGTCGCCGTCGGTCTGGATCAGAATCGCCTGGCCATGCTGTTGGCCGTCATGCAACGCCATTGCGGTGTCGCCATGTACGATCAGGACGTCTTTATCAACGTCGTGGGCGGTGTCCGGATCAGCGAGACGGCGGCCGACCTCGCCCTGATCCTGGCCATCCTATCGAGCTTGCGTGACCGGCCCCTGCCTAGCGACTTGGTTGTGTTCGGTGAGATTGGGCTGGCCGGAGAGATCCGTCCCGTCCAGAACGGCCAGGAGCGCCTGCGCGAGGCGGCCCATCACGGCTTCAAGCGCGCCATCATCCCCAAGGCCAATTTCCATCGCCAGTCGGTCGGGATGTTGCAGGTCGATGCCGTCAAGGACGTCCGTGCAACTATCGATCTGATCTGAGTTCCACTATCGTGGGGCGATGACATTCAGACCAAAAACGCCCCAACCAGACTTATGAGGGCCGACGGCAATAGGCCACCGATGAGCCAGAGTCGTATCCCCTGAGCGGCGAAGGCCAGGCCCATAGCCAGTTTGACGAGCGTATTGACGGTACAGGCCACGAGTACAGCCTGAGCCGCGTGAGTGGCGTTGAGTCCGTCCACGACCATGCTTGAGGTTGACAGGGTGATGGCGTCCACGTCGGAGAGACCCGACAGCGAGGCAAGGGCCATCAGACCGGCATCGCCGTATTCCGTTTGAACCCAATGGGCCAACAGTACGATCAGGCCGTAAAAGGCGCCGAATCCCAGCGCGACATTGAGCGACATCGGGTTGCTCTGCGGCACATAGCCGTCATGACTGCCGTTTTTGGCCTGCCGCCACAGGAACAGGCCGAATGCCCCGATGTAGATCGTCGTGAGGGCGATTGGTAATCCGAGTCGGACCGCCAACTCGGGCGCGATCAGGACGGTCAGGAACAGGACCCTCGGAAACATAACGCCGCAGGCCATCGTCACGGCTAGCGCGGCCGGACCCTCAAGCTCAGGGTTGTCTCGGCTCAGGCGCGACATTGACAGCGTCACGGCCGTGCTCGACACGAGTCCGCCGAGCAGCCCCGTAATGCCGAGCCCCTTGCCACTACCGAGCAGCTTGATCCCCGCGTATCCGGCGAATCCCAGGCCTGAGATCAGGGCCACCATGAGCCATATTTCGTAGGGGTTCAACGAGTCATAGGGACCGAAGTTCCGGTCCGGGAGCACTGGCAGGATCACAATGGATATGATCAGAAACTGAACCGTCTGCTGAATGTCCGCTGGCGACAGCGAATGGGAAAAGTGGTGCAGCAGCTTCTTGAAGTAGAGCAAGGTCACGACGATGACGGCGGAAACGGTCGCGGGCATGATGTGTCCCAGGCCGGTCAGGGCGCCCAGCAGGAAGGTCATGACCAGGACCACCTCGGACGTGATGCCGGTATCCGCTCTTCGGCCTCGGGTCGTACGCCAATAGGATGCCAGGGCGATCCCAGCCGTAAACAGCAGTCCTAGAGACACCCCCCAGGGCATCATGGGGGCGGGCAGCCAAGTGGCCAGAAGTCCGCTTAGCGAGACCAGCGAGAAGGTTCTGATGCCAGCCGCGTCGAGGTGTTTGGGACGGCCGGCATCCTGCCTTTGGCCCCACTCGCGTTCGGTGCCGATCAGAAGCCCGATGCCGCTTGCGGCAAGCAACGACCAGAGTTGGTTGGCGACCAGATCCATAATCTGGAGCCTCCGATCAATCCATGAACGAACGTGTTGTGCGTCTAAAGGCCATCTTCTGCGTTGCGGGTCTTGCCAATAGCTCCGCTATTGCCTGCGATCCGCGCCGTGAATTTGGGCCTTTAGTCATCACAATCCGTTTCGTTCAGGATTAATCAAAGAGTCCCTAAGTCTAGCGCGAATACCCGGACGCTTGCTGGTCTTTGTGGCGCCTTTGGACTAAGCTGGTTACATCACCAGGGTGATGGAGGGGTCGGTTATGGCGCAAGGCTATATTCGCGGGTTCAAGGACCTATCGATCGATGATACCGCGCTCGTGGGTGGTAAGAACGCCAGCCTGGGAGAGATGTACCGGGAGCTGAGCGAGGCCGGTGTTCGAGTGCCTAACGGCTTTGCGGTCACGGCCCAGGCCTATCGTGATACCCTCGAATCCAACGGCGCCTGGGAGCGGCTGCGGCAGACGCTCGAAAACCTCAATCCCGACGATATCGAATCGCTGCAGACCAAGGGTCGACAGGCGCGAGAGATCGTGTTCGCCTGCGCGCTGCCGATGGCCGTTGCCGATGACATTAAATTAGCCTGCGCCGAACTCCGCCGCGAGTACGGTGAGGATATGCGGTTTGCCGTGCGCTCCTCGGCGACGGCCGAAGACTCCCCCGATGCCTCCTTTGCCGGACAGAACGATTCTTTCCTGAACGTTCAGGGCGATGAGGCTGTGCTGAACGCCTATCTGGGTTGCCTCGCCTCCAACTTTTCCGACCGTTCCCTGCACTACAAACACGACAACGGTTTTGATCCCTTCCGGGTCGATATCTGCGTCGTGATCATGAAGATGGTGCGCAGTGATCTCGCCACCAGCGGGGTCATGTTTTCGCTTGATACCGAGAGCGGGTTCCGGGATACCGTATTCATCAACGCCTGTTATGGCCTCGGCGAAAACATCGTCCAGGGCACGATTGACCCCGATAGCTATCACGTCCACAAGCCTACCTATCAGCTTGGGCGGCGCGGCGTGCTCAAGCGTCGCCTCGGCACCAAGGAACAACGCATGATTCTGACCGAGGCCATGGGTGGCGAGCACATGGTCATGGAGCGTACGGCCAACATCGGGACAAGCCCGGAAGAGCGTGGCCATTTCTGCCTCAATGACGATGAGGTCCTGGCACTCGCCGACGATGCCATCAAGATAGAGCGCCATTTCTCAACGCGCGCCGGCAAGCCGCGCCCCATGGATATGGAATGGGCCAAGGACGGTGTCGACGGCAAGCTCTACATCGTTCAAGCAAGGCCCGAGACCGTCGAGTCCCGGCTCGACCGGAGTCTCCTCGAGACCTATGTACTCAAGGAGCGCGCCAAGGTCCTGGTAACCGGCCAAGCTGTCGGTAGCCGGATCGGAAGTGGGGCGGTCAGGAATATACGGGATACCAGCGAGCTACATACATTCAACGCGGGCGAAGTGCTTGTCGCCGATGTGACCTCGCCCGATTGGGAGCCCATCATGAAGATCGCTGCCGCGATCGTCACCAATCGAGGAGGTCGCACCTGTCATGCGGCGATCGTGGCCCGCGAACTCGGCATCCCGGCCATCGTCGGCGCCAAGGACGTGACTCAAGTCCTGGCCGACGGCCAACTCGTGACCGTCAGTTCCGCTGAAGGCGAGGTGGGCCTGGTCTATGACGGCGAACTCGAGTTCGCGATCGAAAAGACGGACCTGAGCGACCTCCCCAAGACCCGAACCGAGATCATGATGAACCTCGGCAACCCGGATATCGCTTTCGGTCATGCAAGTCTGCCTGTCGACGGCATCGGTCTCGCGCGCATGGAGTTCGTTATCAGCCAGTACATCAGGGCTCATCCGATGGCCTTCCTCCATCCCGAGCGCCTGGATGCCGAGGACCGTGCGATGATCGAGGGCATGAGCGGTGCTTATGGCGATGGACGGGACTTCTTTATTAAGACCCTCGCCGAGGGGATCGCGACGTTGGCCGCTTCGGTTCATCCGCGTCCCTGCGTGGTCAGGACGAGCGATTTCAAGACCAACGAATACGCGGCCCTGGTCGGCGGTCAGGCCTTCGAGCCCGAAGAAGAGAACCCCATGATCGGGTTTCGGGGCGCGATCCGTTATTCTCACCCGGACTACACTGAGGCCTTCGCCCTAGAATGCGCCGCGATCCGCCGCGCCCGCGAGGTCATCGGCATGGACAATATCATCGTCATGATCCCCTTCTGCCGACGCCTTGGCGAGGCCCAAAAGGTGCTTGCGACCCTATCCCGAAACGGTCTTGAACGGGGTGTTCGGGGCTTGAAGGTCTATATGATGTGCGAGATCCCCAACAACGTGATCCAAATCGACGCCTTCAGCGCCTGTTTCGATGGATTCAGCATCGGCTCGAACGACCTGACCCAACTGACCCTGGGCGTCGATCGCGACAACGCCATGATTGCCGAGGACTACGACGAGCGTGACCCCGGTGTGCTCGAGATGATTCGACTGGCCGTAGAGGGGTGCAGGCGGAACGAGCGGCACAGCGGTATCTGCGGACAGGGGCCGTCGGATTACCCCGAATTGGCCGAGTTCCTCGTCCGCCAGGGGATTGATTCAATCAGCCTGAATCCAGATAGCGTATTGGCGATGATTGCCCGTGTGGGCGAGATCGAAAAGGGGCTAGGCGCCTGATGGAAAGCGATATAAGCGACAAAGGCGAACGGTCGGAGATCCCGCCACCCGCGCATCCGCAAATCCGCAGGGAGCCGCTGCCCTGGCATGCGCCGAAGTCCTTGCAGGAAGATCCGGAGGCGCTCAAAAATGTCCGCGTCATCATGGACAGTCCGTCGTATCGTCTGGCCATTGAGGACCCGGTCTTCCAGGCCAAGGATGATACCCGCGGGATCCGACTCCAGCTCGATTATTTGAAGCCCGAACGCTTCCTGGTAGAGCATGGCGTCTTTCATACCGTCGTGGTCTTCGGCAGCACGCGGATCGTGGAGCCCCAGGCGGCCGAGGCAAGGGTAGTGGAGCTGCGCCGAACGCTCTCGCAGTCGCCCGATGACAAGGCGCTATGCGGCCGCCTCGCGGTCGCCGAGCGCGTCCTCAGGAACAGCCGATATTATGAGGCAGCCAGGGATTTTGCACGCATCGTCGGCGAGGCCGGGGGTGGGCCGGGTGACTCGCGACTTGTCGTCATGACCGGCGGCGGACCCGGCATCATGGAGGCCGTCAATCGTGGCGCTCATGATGCGGGCGCGAAATCCGTCGGACTCAATATCGATCTGCCGCATGAGCAATACCCCAATCCCTATATCACCCCGGGCCTGTGTTTCCGTTTTCACTATTTCGCCCTACGCAAGCTGCATTTCATGCGTCGCGCCCGCGCACTGATCGCCTTTCCGGGAGGCTTCGGCACCATGGACGAGCTGTTCGAGACCCTGACGCTGATCCAGACCCGCAAGATCAAGCCCGTTCCCGTTATTCTGGTCGGCCGGTCCTTTTGGGAGCGGGCCATCGATTTCGATTTTCTGATCGCCGAGGGCGTCATCGACGCCGAGGACCGCGAACTCTTCTGGTATGCGGAGTCGGCCGAGGATATCTGGGACGGCCTGCTCTGCTGGTATCGGCGCAATGGCGAGGGCCTGATAGAAGGTTATGACGGACCGTTTAGCTGTCCGAAGGAGGATTAGATGCGTCTTTCGTTTCACGGCGCCGCACAAGGCGTTACAGGTTCGTGCCACTTGCTCGAATGCGATGGGCTGAAGGTGCTCATTGACTGCGGTATGTATCAGGGTTCGCACGAGATCGCCGAGGAGAACGCCTGTCCATTCGGTTTCGATCCGGCCGAGATCGACTATCTGCTATTGACGCATGCCCACCTCGATCATTGCGGGCGCATCCCGTTGCTCTACAAGCGTGGATTTCGCGGCGAGATTATCTGCACGGCGGCCACGGTCGAACTGGCGCGTCTGGTCATGCTGGATGCCGCCGGTCTTCAGGAAGAGGAGGCGCGTTATCAATTGCGCAAGCTGCGTCGGCGCGGCAATGGGCGCCAGAACGACAATGAGCGGGGCAAGGACGTCGAGCCTCTGTACACGACGCTCGACGCCATGAACGCCCTGGGCCAGTTCAATCGCCAGGCCGATTATGACGAACCGCTCAAGATCGCCGGTCAGGTCACGGCCACGTTTATCGACGCCGGTCATATCCTGGGCTCGGCCAGTATCGTCCTCGACGTGACCGAGGGAGACCACTCGTCGAAGCTGCTGTTTTCCGGCGATCTCGGTTACAGCGGGCGCGTCATCCTGCGCGACCCGACGCCACCGCCCAAGGTCGATATCGTCGTCATGGAGACGACCTACGGCGACCGCCTGCACCGGCAGCTCGAACCCTCCTTGGACGAGTTTTATGACGTGATCAACGAGACCATCGGGCGTGGCGGCAATGTCATCATTCCAACCTTCGCTCTTGAGCGTGCCCAGGAGATCCTGTTCTATCTGCGCGAGGGTATTCGCGGTCGGAATCTCAAGCACTTTTCCAATGTCTTTCTCGATTCGCCGATGGCGATCTCGGCAACGACGATCTTCGAGCGTCACCCCGAGTGCTATGACGCCGAGACCATGAAGATCCATTGCGCCGGTCAGGACCCCTTTGGCTTCGAGGGCTTGCACTTTACGCGGGAGACAGCCGAATCGATGGCTATTAACAAGATCGAAGGCGGGGCTATCATCCTGGCCGGTTCGGGGATGTGCACGGGTGGCCGGGTGCGGCATCACCTCAAGCACAACCTCTGGAACCGCAGGAGCAGTGTGGTGTTCGTGGGGTATGCCGCGCAGGGGACCCTGGCCCGGCAGATCATCAATGGCGCCAAGACGGTCAAGATCTATGGTGAGGAGATCCCTGTCCGCGCCAGGATCCATACCATTGGCGGCTTCTCTGCCCATGCCGATCGCGATGATCTGCTGGCTTGGCACGCCCGTACAGGCAAACCACGCACGACCTTTCTGATTCATGGCGAAGAGTCGGCCATGCAGGCCCTGGCCGACGGGCTGCCAGATCAGCAGGTCGAGATCCCCGCGCTTCATCAGGCATTCCGGTTGTGAACGACAAGATGGATTTTGGCGCGCGTTTCCTTGTCAAATCGGGCGCGCGGCTCCAACTCGCCGACATCGATCCGTCGAGTCATCCCGGACCCTACGACAAGGACTCGGCCAGAGAGGCGTTGGCGTGCGATGCGGAACGGTTTCAGGCCCTTCAGTATCGGCTCTATGCCGAGGGTAGGCGGGGCCTGCTGATCTGCCTGCAGGCGCTCGATGCAGGTGGTAAGGATGGCACCATACGCCACGTCTTCGGTGCGCTAAACCCGCAGGGCTGTCGTGTGCAGTCCTTCAAGGTGCCGACGCCCGAGGAGGCCGCCCATGATTTCCTTTGGCGTGTCCACCGGGTCGCGCCCGCCCATGGTGAGGTCGTGGTCTTCAATCGTTCGCATTACGAGGACGTGCTCGTGGCGCGGGTCCACAACCTGGCGCCAAAGTCCGTCTGGAAGTCGCGTTTTGACGCCATCAACGACTTTGAGCGTCATCTGGCCGAGGCGGGTATCCATGTCCTCAAATTTTTCCTGCACATCAGTAAGGACGAGCAGTTGGCGCGTTTCCAGGAACGTATCGACAACCCGGCCCGGAATTGGAAAATCAGCAAGGCGGACTACGAGGAACGGCAGTACTGGGACGCCTATCAAGAGGCCTATGAGGATGTCTTGAATCGTTGTAGCCATCCTGAGGCGCCATGGTATGTGATTCCCGCCGACCACAAGTGGTATCGCAATCTGGTTATCTGCAGGATCATTGCCGATTACCTGGAGTCATTGGGTATGAAGACACCAGAGGCCAAGGTCGATATCGCCGCGTTGAAACAGAAATACCACGTGTAGCCGGCATGGGGATGACTTGCGTATCCCAGCAAGCATCGCGAAGCGATACCACATGGCGCTCGCCCGGAACCGGCGCAATGCACTTCGTTTGTCGCGCTCTACGATTGAGCTGATTCCTTCTAAACCTTCCGAGATTCCCGCCGCTGAAAAGTGATCTAGCGCACACTTTAGGAGGAATGCGTCATGCAGGGACAAGTCGAGCAAGGTCCATCGGTCTTTCCCAGTGGCCGAATCTTCTTTCAGAGCACGATCGCCGGCGATGTCTCTGGGTGGTATATATCAATGCATGCCGGAAATGTTTATGGCCCATTCCGTGAGAAGGACGTTGCCCAGGATATCCTTGGTGAGCTAGGTCGGCGTCAAATGCGTCGGCAGCAGGCTTTGGCGGAGACCGCTTGATCCTTTGACTGGGTGGGGGTCGGCCTCTTACAATCGACCTTATGCCTAGAAAATCAAAGAACGAAGTCAGTATTCCGGATTTTGAAAATTCCCTCAAACAGTTGGAAGCACTGGTCGAGAAGCTGGAGCACGGCGACGATAGCCTTGAGGACTCCCTGCGCCGGTTCGAGGAGGGTATCGCTCTGAGTCGGCAGTGCCAGGAGGCCTTGAAGGTCGCCGAGCAACGCGTCAAGGTGCTCGTCGAGGACAAGGGTAGTGACGCTCACCTCGATGACTTCGAGGCCCGCAATGACACATAACCCCGAATCCCTTGAAACGATAATCTCGCTCTGCAAGCATCGCATGGATGCGGTGTTGGATCAGGTCCTGCCCGACGCTGCCGCACCACCTCAGGCCCTGCATGAAGCCATGCGCCATTCCGCGCTATCGGGTGGAAAGTATATGCGTCCGCTGCTCGTCTATTGCGCCGGGCAGGCCTGCGGTGTCCCCATGGCCCGGCTAGACGCCGCTGCCTGCGCCGTAGAGCTGATCCATTGTTATTCCCTGATTCATGACGACCTGCCGGCCATGGACGACGACGACCTGCGCCGTGGCCGCCCGACCTGCCATATCGCCTACGGGGAGGCCATGGCCATACTGGCGGGTGATGCCCTACAGGCCTTGGCTTTCCATGTCCTCGCGCACGAAAACGACTCCCTGAACGCGCAGCAAAGGCTCAGGATGATGGACACGCTGGCCTACGCCAGCGGCTCCCTGGGAATGGCTGGCGGACAGGCCATCGACATGTTATCCGTAGGGCAAGCGCTGGATGTCGACGAGCTCGAGAACATGCATACCCGCAAGACCGGCGCCCTGATTCAGGCCAGTATCCTGCTCGGTGGTCTGGCAGCCGACCCGATCGACGAAGACGTCCTGAGGCATCTAGGTGGCTTTGGTCGCTGCATCGGCTTGGCCTTCCAGATCCGCGACGACATCCTGGACGTCGAAGCCGAAACCGAAACCCTCGGCAAACCTCAGGGTTCGGATGAAGGCGCCAACAAACCCACCTATCCGTCTCTGCTGGGGCTTGAGGGCGCGCACGAGAAGCTGCGTGAGGTCCATGACAAGGCGCTGCATTATCTTGGCGCCATGGGACCCAAGGCTGATTTTTTGAGGCAGGTTGCGGAGTATATCGTGGGCCGGAAGTACTAGCGGCCTAGTGTACGGGCGAATCAAGTATTCGCAAGCTGCGGCCCCTTAATCTCTGGACCGCAGCGCCTACCCGCTAAATGCTGGAGAGAACTATGACCATCGAAAGCAGTGCGTTAATTCTAATTGAGTTTCAACGGGAATGGCTGAGTGACGATGGGAAAATTCGTCACCTTATGCGAGATCAAGAGCAGTTCGAATTTGCGACTGAGTGGGCAAAACAGGCGCTAGTAGCTGCCCGTCAGCACGGGATACCAGTAGTGCATTGCGGACTCCGATTTCAAAAATCCTACCCTGAATTGGGACGGGGGTCTCATGGATTACGGGCGGTGATTCCACGCGTGGGAACATTTCCAGCCGATGGCACAGGGAGCCAATTTGTCGAACCCTTTGTCCCACTAGGGGATGAATTTGTCGTTCAAGGCCGGGTAGGTGGGAGTGGTTTCTCTGGATCGAATCTTGACGCTTATCTGCGCAACCAGCGCATTGATACTATTTACCTAGCTGGTTTCGCCCTGCATGTGTGTGTCGAATCGACCCTGCGTCACGGCCACGACTTAGGCTACAACGTGGTCGTCCTAGAGGATGCCTGTGCGGCCTTTACCCCAGATCAACGAAAGCATGTCTTGGAAGATGTTATTCACCATTACGGCGAGCATACTTCTGTTGAAAAGTTTATCGGGATTTTAAACGGGGAAGAACCATCAACCTAACGAGGTGCCCCAGCCGACCGTTAGAGGTACAATCAAAATAGAGAAGTCACAATGCCCAGAATGGTAGATAAGCTCACGGAAAAAGAAGTGGAGATTGAGAAAAAAATAAGAAGAAAATTCTCTGAAGAACAAATGTGCGCCTATTTTTTAACTAAAACTATCCGAAGCCAGTTTCAGTTTGATGATGATTTCATAATAGACTGGTACGCGGAAATTTTTGATAAAAAACCAGAAAAAATTGAGAGTGCTAGGCGCGATCTAATACAGGCCTATACCAAGATGCTTATGGTTGAGAAGAAATATAGGTTCCACCTTGATTATTGGTTAAGGCAATATCAAGAAAATCTTATCACTGAAATGGAATCATTTTTTGGCGGCGAACCCGGAAAATGAAATGCTTCTAACAAATAATCAAGCACGCCCGAGGAATGCATGGCCCGGATGAGAAAAGGAGGCGAACGGCGCTTCTTTTCAACAAGTCCAACACGAGATTCGGTCATGGCCCCAGAAAAGATCACATGACACTTGAGGATCTAATATCTACATACGGATACGCTGCAATTGGAATTGGTTCTTTCCTTGAGGGCGAGACAATCGTTATCCTCGGTGGTTTTTCGGCGCATCGGGGTTATCTTGAACTACCTTGGGTTATCGTTTGTGCGTTTCTTGGCAGTTTCATCGGTGATCAAGCCTATTTCTACTTTGGACGAATTAAAGGTCAGGCCTGGATCGGAAGGCGCCCGCAATGGCAAGCTAAATCAGAAAAGGTATTCTCGCTGCTCAACCGACATCAGGACTGGCTAATTATTGGGTTTCGGTTCCTGTATGGGCTCCGCACCGTAACGCCATTCGTTATGGGCGCAGCTCGAATCTCTCCATCCCGATTCTTCCTACTGAATTTCTTGGGCGCCGCTATTTGGGCAATCGTGATGGGGGCCATGGGCTACCTTTTCGGCAACGTACTTGAGGCGTTGATTGGTGACCTGAAACACTATGAGCTGCTTCTATTCGGAATTCTTCTTGGTTTGGGGGCGTTGGTTTGGCTGGGTCATTTTATGACGAAACGAAGTGGCAGATAAGGTATGGGCTTGCTCACCGCCTGATGAGTCAGTCGCTGGGCCCCACCCGAAGCAGCTCGGTTAGAGGGTCAGAAGATCATCCCTCGACCTACCAGTTTAACAACGTTATGCTTGCCCATTGTGCCGAAACAACAAATCAACCAGATACGCCACTTCTTTTCAACTCATTAAATACCAGGATCGGTTATAACTCTTAACGTTAGTGGTGGATTGAAATAGGTGATGACATATGAAAAAGTCGAATCTCCCTGCATTCGAAATTGCTGCTTGGATGATAATGATATTTGTGTAGGGTGCCATAGAACGATCGAAGAAATTATCGGTTGGAATAATTCGACGGAAGACGAAAAAAGGGCAATATTGGCTATATGCGATATTCGCAAACAAGATGCTTCGGGCCATTAAACGTTGGGTTGGGCGCAGCGCTCGAATCGATCAATGCCTTGGGGGCGTGTATTTGCTATGAGTCATGAACAACCGAACAATCCACTGCATGGGATTACGTTGGAGCAGGTTCTAACCAAGCTGGTGGAACACTACGGCTGGGAGGGATTGGCTGATATTGTGGACATTAACTGTTTCAAGAAGGATCCATCTATCAAGTCATCGCTGAAGTTTTTACGGAAAATGCAGTGGGCCAGGGACAAGGTGGAGTGCCTATATATCGCAACGTTCCATTGATCTGGGGTAGCCCTGCTTTGAAGACGTATCTCATTGACTGGCGGACCAACGAAATTGGTGATGTTGGCGGCTGCGGCCGGGGTAGTTCGGCGCATCGTTTGTGTCATGAAGAGTCTCTATTATTTATGGTGTTGGGCAAACGAAGGAGGGTGAATGCGCGCGCACTACTTACAGCACGTTCCATTTGAAGGACTTGGCAGTATCCAGCCCTGGCTTGATGCGGCTGGGTACGAAATAACAAGGACCCGGCTCTATGAGTCGGAGAAATTTCCGAGTCTGGAGGCGATGGATCTGCTCGTGGTCATGGGCGGCCCCATGAGCGTGAACGATGAAGCTGACTTTCCTTGGCTGGTGGCTGAAAGGCGGTTCGTTCGTGATGCCATCAATGCGGGGCTTCCGGTCTTGGGTGTTTGTCTCGGCGCGCAGCTTATCGCGAGCGCGATGGGCGCGAGGGTTTACAGCAATCCCGAAAAAGAGATTGGCTGGTTTCCAATCCAGGGCGTTACTTCCGGCGACAATTCCATTTTTAGCTTTCCAACATCAGCCCAAGTCTTCCACTGGCACGGAGAGACCTTTGATCTACCCCAAGGGGCAAGGCATCTCGCGAGGAGCGTCGGCTGTGAGAACCAGGCCTTTCAGCTCGGTAAGTCAGTCATCGGATTGCAGTTCCACCTTGAGACCACGCCGGAATCGGCGCAACAGATCGTCTCCCATTGTCGCAATGAACTGGTGCTGTCTTCTATGTATATACAGCCTGAGGAGGAAATCCTGTCGGTGAAGCCTAGCAGTTACACGGCGATAAATCGATTGATGGGCAGCGTCCTGTCCTTTTTGTTGCCCAACGATGTTTGATAGCGTGTTAATGTCGCTGCAAGCCGGAGCAGTCAATCTCAAGTAATTTGTTTGCAAGGGAATATTATGATCGAGTACCTAGATGGAAATGTCGCCTATTGGCATTGGATTGTCTTCGGGATTTTCTGCATGTCAATCGAAATGCTCGCGCCGACCATGTTTTTTCTCCTCATCGGAACATCCGCGGTCATGGTGGGCGTCATCGACTATGTCAGTCCAATGAGTTTTTCGATGCAAGTAGTGATATGGGCGGTACTGTCTTTGGGGGACACCGTCGTCTGGTTTAAGGTCCTGAAGCCCATTATGAAGGGCCGAACCCAGTCTGGAATGGCGCTTGAACAGGCGCTGGGCCAGACAGGGATGGTGACTAGGTTTGATATCACCCGTGGTCGGGGCATCATGCGTTTTACGGTACCGCTTCTGGGCCAGGAGGAGTGGATAATATTGAGCAAGGACAAACTTACTCCCGGGGATACGGCCAAGATCGACGGCTTGTCGGGTAACTCCCTATTAGTTAGCAAATCAAAGGAGAACTAGCGATGGAACAACCAAGTGTGGAACTGATTGTCATGGCCACCGCTTTGGCGGTGATGGCGCTCATTTTCATTAAACAGGGCGTCAAAATCGTGCCTCAGGGCGACAAGTATATTGTCGAACGGCTGGGCAAGTTCAACCAGATCCTCAATCCAGGACTGAGTTTTATCGTCCCATTGATTGATCGAGTGGCCTATCAATACACCACGAAGGATCTGGTCTTGGATATTCCGAGCCAAGAGGTCATCTCAAAGGACAACGCGGTGCTGGTGGTAAACGCGGTGGCGTATATCAACATAGCCGAGCCTGAAAAGGCGGCCTACGGTGTCGATGACTATGCTGATGCCATTCAAAAGCTGGTGCAGACCTCTCTTCGCTCGATTGTTGGCGAGATGAACCTGGACGACGCCTTGAGTTCTCGGGAGCAAATCAAGGCGGCGCTCAAGAACTCCATTTCCGATGAAATCTCCAATTGGGGCGTTATTGTGAAAACAGTGGAGATTCAGGATGTGCAGCCGTCGATTACCATGCAGAAGGCCATGGAGGCTCAGGCCGCGGCAGAGCGTTCGAAGCGTGCGTCAATTACCACGGCCGAGGGAGAGAAACAGGCGGTAATCCTTGAATCCGAGGGAGTAAAGGCTGCTGCGGAAAACGAGGCGGAGGCAAAAATAAAGTTGGCGGACGCGTCCGCGAAGGCCATTAAAATGGTCGCTGAGGAGATCCAGGAACGCCAGTTGCCTGCGATGTTTCTATTGGGTGAGCGGTATGTGGAGGGGATCAAGACCTTGGCCGCATCGCCCAATGCCAAGATGATCGTCCTTCCGGCAGATTTGCAGACGGCCATCCAGGGGCTTTTCGGAGGGAAACGCTCCTAATTTGAGGTTGAAGCCCCTGAGCACATGGAGGTGGACCACTGTTGTGTATTCGATGATCATCTCTTCAGATATTTTTCCGCAAAGGCATCGGCCGGTAGCGGGGCGCTGAAGTAATAACCCTGAAAACGCCGACACCCCTTTTCCTGAAGGAACTCAAACTGGGCCCGATTCTCGACACCCTCGGCAATGACCTCGAGCTGCAGGTGTCGTGTCATGGCGATGATAGTGTCGACGATCACCGTATCGTTGGCATCTTGGAGGATATCCAGCACGAAGGATTTGTCGATCTTGATCTCATCGAGCGGCAATCGCTTCAAATAGGATAGGGACGAGTAGCCAATGCCGAAATCATCGAGCGAGAAGCGCAAGCCGTGTTCTCTCAATTGCTGCATCTTATCGATGGCGTCGTCGATATTTTCAATGACGAGCCCTTCCGTGATTTCCAGGGTCAAGCGGTCCCTCGGCATGCCGTGGCTCTCCAGGATATCGAGGATCCCCTTGACGAAGGCATTGCTCCGGAATTGACGTGAGCTGATGTTGACCGAGATATGCGGTAGTTCCACCTTCAGGTGATGATCCCATTCCCGGACCTGCATGCAGGTGAGTTCGAGGATGCGATTGCCGATGCGGTGGATCAGGCCGCAGGACTCGGCGATGCCGATGAATTGATCGGGTGGGACCCAGCCACGTTCAGCATGATGCCAGCGCGCCAATACCTCGGCACCAATCAGTTGGCCTTTTTCGTCGAACTGGGGTTGGAAGTGTGGGCGTAGCTCATCGGCGTTGACGGCCTTGCGCAGTTCCTCCTCGAGCGCGAGCCGGAAATCAACGATCGCCTGCATGTTGGGGTGATAGATCTGTACTGCATTTCGGCCCGCATCCTTGGCCCGGTACATGGCCGTGTCGGCCTGCTGGACAACGATCTCCGGGGTTTGGTCTTCCTCCGCCGGGAACATGGTGATACCGATACTCGAGGTCACTACGTATTCATGCCCCTCGAGCGTGAAGGGCTGACCCAAGGTCTCCCGGATCTTTTCGCTGACCCGCAGGGCTTGGCTGATCGCCGTACTGTTGTCTCCGCTGAGCTCCGTTAGAATCACGACAAACTCGTCGCCACCCAATCGGGAGACCATATCGCCGGTGCGCAACAAGCTGCGAATGCGCTCGGCTACAAGGAGGATGACCTGATCGCCAATCGTGTGCCCCAGGCTGTCGTTGATGTTTTTCAGGTGGTCGAGGTCAAGGAACAGCAACGCGCCGAACTGATGGTTGCGTTGGCCGTGGACGAGGGCCTGAGCGAGGTGTTCCAGCATCAGTCGACGATTGGGTAACTGCGTTAGCGGGTCGTAAAAGGCCAGGTACTCGATCTCCTCCTCGGCGAGTTTGCGCTCGGTGATATCGACAGAGATCCAGGCCACCTCGTCTTCGGACATCGGCGCGGTACGCGCCTCGAAGTGCCGTAAGCCGGCTAGGACATCAAGGCTATAAATCAGACTTTGCGGCTCACCCGTCTCAAGGGTTTTGTGGATGACGTGCATGACCTGCTCACTGACATTGGTCGGTAATACGTCGGTGACGCGTTTGCCGATCAACGACTCTGGCGGGGCAAAGAGCAGCCGTGTGTTTACGCCGAAAATGTCTATGTAGCGACCTTCGCTGTTGAGGATGAATGCAATATCTGGAAGGGCCTTGCAGAAGTCGCTGAGTCTCTTATGCGCTTGTACCAGGGCATTGCGCAGTTGAAACTGTTCGGAGACGTTTTGGAATACCAGAATGACTCCCAGCATCTGGTCATTTTGATCAATGATCGGGGCTGCGGTATCCGATATCGGTGTGGT
>Ga0316204_10002667_pt1 | contig 39382 bp, 40 predicted proteins | sample 6monrhotite_MG_2_FD_205661 | JGI IMG/M metagenome (GOLD analysis project Ga0316204, IMG submission 205661) | Microbial mat bacterial communities from mineral coupon in-situ incubated in ocean water Damariscotta River, Maine, United States -... | ecosystem: Environmental > Aquatic > Marine >...
GTTCCATTCGCGTCCTACCTTATCGGCTAATTATCCCCGACCTGGAATGTCCCACCATCGACGAACGATGGATTCTCCCTGCGATAGCAGGGCACGTACAACATTGAGTAGCTGGAAAAAGTTCGTGTTAAAACACGGACTTTTTCCAGCTATCCCGCAATGATTAACCGCTGGTGCGTATAGCGCAATTTTAGCCCAACCATTATTATTTTCATGTTTAAACAATAGGTTATTAAGCTCTATTTTTCAAATTTATTTTTTACTCAGATAGAATCCTTCTGTGACTTTCCGGAATTTTTCCGCCTACCCCGCTTGCTTTAATTTCTACAATGGATTACTGTATAAAAAAACAGTAATCAATAGGCCTTACTATGGAATCCTTTCGACAATCTTCGCCTTTCTTGGAAAAAGTGAGAGAAGCGATTCGAGTGCGTCATTACAGTATTCGTACGGAACAGGCTTATTTGGATTGGGTTAAACGTTTCATATGTTTTCACAACAAGAGGCACCCAAAAGATATGGCTGAACTTGAGGTTGCTCAATTTCTCTCTCATTTGGCCCTCGACCGAAACGTTGCACCTAGCACTCAGAATCAAGCATTAAATGCATTAGCCTTTCTTTATAAGGCGGTACTTGATCGCCCGCTTCAGGCGTTACAAGGGGTCGTGCGCGCCAAAAAACCGCAAAAATTACCTGTTGTGTTGACCACGGAGGAAGTTGGGCGCCTTCTTAATGAACTTGAAGATGTGCAATGGCTCGCCGCTTGTTTGATGTATGGTTCAGGATTGCGGCTACTTGAGTGTTTGCGTCTACGGGCTAAGGATTTAGATTTCCATCATCTCGCTATTTTTGTGCGCAATGGCAAGGGAGGGAAGGACCGCGTGGTAACTTTATCGGGCGATTTAATAATTCCATTGCAGCGACATCTCGGAAACGTAAAAACCATTCATGAAAGAGACTTGGCCAGCGGATACGGGAGTGTATATTTACCCCATGCATTGGCTAAAAAATATCCCAATGCTTCTGTTGAATGGGGGTGGCAGTATGTATTTCCTGCGAGCAAACGCAGCATTGATCCACGGTCAGGCATCACACGCAGGCATCATCTGCATGAGAGCAGCATCCAAAAAGCAATAAAACTTGCCGTTCGTAAAACGGATATTCAAAAACCAGCCAGTTGTCATACGTTGCGTCACTCGTTTGCCACACATCTATTGGAGAGAGGTATGGATATCCGCACAGTCCAAGAGCAATTGGGTCACAAAGATCTACGTACCACACAAATATATACTCATGTTCTGAATCGTGGCGGGAATGCAGTGATCAGTCCGCTCGGTAGTATTTTAAATCTATCGCGAGTGGATGAGTGATGATACCCGATGCTCGGCGCTTGGGTCATCCAGCCCGCATTAGGACGTAAGGCGAATTTGTTTTCCAGTGTTTCTTGTTGAATTCAGCCTGTTAGGTTGAAATTTGATCCTGTTTAAATAAAAGTCATTATTAAATATGTGCTCGCTGTTAATATTTCCCTCATGCTAATCATAGATTTAAAGGGTTACAAGTCAGAACAGATTTGCCTTGCATAGGGACGAGACCAATCAACCACCATGAAATCCTTAACGCCGCGCCAGCAGGAAATCCTGAAAATAATCCAGGACTTTTCAGAAGAATATGGCATGCCGCCCACTCGCAGCGAGATCGCACAAGCGCTTGGGTTTCGTTCTGCCAACGCGGCGGAGTGTCACCTGCGCGCCTTGGCAAGCAAGGGTGCCATTGAGTTATTGCCGGGTACTTCGCGCGGTATCCAATTACTTGAACCGGGAGGTGGTTTGCCGTTGGTGGGAAGAGTCGCTGCGGGAAGTCCCATTCTGGCGACAGAGTTTATCGAGGGTCATTACCGAATTGATCCGACGTTGTTCCAGCCGCGTGCCGATTATTTGTTGCGTGTGCGTGGTATGAGTATGCGCGATACGGGTATTTGTGATGGTGACTTATTAGTAGTGCATAGCACCCGGGAAGCGCACAGTGGACAAATTGTCGTGGCACGGCTGGAGGATGAGGTGACTGTAAAACGTTTCCGTAGACGCGGTAATCGGGTGCGGTTGTTGCCAGAGAATGCGGAGTTTGCTCCCATTGAAGTAAATCTAAAGCGTGACTTTCTGGTGATCGAGGGTGTTGTTGTGGGGGTTATTCGCAACAAGATTTAAAAAGGGTAGGCATGTAAAAAGGGAGGACCACGCTTGTTCTGCCTTGCTGGGTAAAAAAATTAGGGGCAGGTCTTGTCTTTTGCTTTTTTGAAGTCTCGTATCACTCGACTAGCCTGAGAGTAATGCAGCTCAAAATAGTTTCCAATTTCCTCCCTACTATAGCCATCACTTTGATAGGCCTGCGTTATCGCTGTGTTTCTATCTGAGTATTTCTTTTTATAATAACCCAGGCGCTTTGGAGGCTTGAGGGAATTTCACTCAGTGTAGTGTCTGGTGATATTTTCCGTTGCATATCGTCAGCAAATTTATCAGAGCCCTGGAAAATCTGGTTTTTCAATTGTTCACCACGGTGAGGATTGATTCTTGCCTTTTGCGACGAAAGCTTTATAACGTGTAATTGCGGTTTTCCTTTGTTTGGCAAAAGCTGACAAAATCCAATCAACGTGTAGCCAAACGAAACCTGGGGTATCGGCCCTGTATTCCTGGTGGAGCATTGTGGCCTTAATCCTAGATTAATCATAGTGTTCACCCAAAATTTCATCAATCCTTCCCATATTCAAGGGGTATACTATTGATATATTCCTGTAGGAGACTATAATTGGATATACTATTGGGATATACATGGAGATATCGATGGCGACCATCCACACCACGCTATTCAAAAGCAATAAAAGCCAGGCTGTACGACTTCCTAAACCGGTGGCATTGCCGGATTCAATCAAAAAAGTGGATATTGTAGCCATTGGTAATACCCGAATTATTACCCCCTCAGGAGAGTCTTGGGATCAGTGGTTTGATAGCCCCGGTGTATCCGATGATTTTATGCTCGATCGCGACCAGCCCGCTGACCAGGAACGTGAGGTGTTTTGAGCATGTTGAAATACATGCTTGATACCAATATAGTTATTTACACGATCAAGAATCGCCCTAAACAAGTCCGCGAAGCCTTCAAGCAACACGAAAACCAGATGTGTATCTCAGCCGTTACATTTGGTGAGCTGATTTATGGTGCCGAAAGATCAGCCCAACCTGAGCGGAATCTTGCAGATGTCGAGGGATTGGTTGCACGCCTGGAAGTGGCTCCCTTTGAAAAGCATGCATCGGAACACTTTGGCCAGCTGAGGGCTGAGTTATATCGTATCGGGAAACCAATCGGGCCGTACGATATGATGATTGCTGGTCACGCAAGGGCGATGGGTTTAATTTTAGTCATTAATAATATGAAAGAATTTGAACGGGTTCCAGGTCTTCGGGTTGAAAATTGGGCATAAGCGGTAACAATCCCTGGTTACTCCCGATGCTCCGTGTTACCTGATATTTCCTATTTTCTTAAAGCATGGCGCCAGCCCAGTGTTCAAAGCGTATTTGATTTAGGTTAAACGAAAATACAAAGCCAACAGGTAATTGGCGGAGATTTTTACAGCACTCTTTATTGGTATTAAATGTAAGCGAGTGACCTTTAGCTTTTCATTGGTCAGTTTTTAGACTCGGCAACCCGATACCCCATTGCCCGATAACCACGCTGGCGTTTATCCCACATTCGTAACAGTGCGGGGTGTCCTGTGTCAACAAAGTCAATAATTTTTACATCGGTCTTAGATGCGTGTTCACGATGTAGCCGCCCCGCATATTGTTGTAGAGTTCCTTTCCATGAGATGGGCATTGCGAGTATCAATGTATCGAGTGGCGGATGATCAAACCCTTCACCCACCAGTTTGCCTGTTGCTAGCAGGATGCGGGGTGCATCACCGGGCAGGGCATCCAGTTCAGCAATCGTAGCTCCGCGCTGTTTTTTCGACATGCGGCCATGCAGGGTGTAAAAATTATGGGAAAGAGACTTAAGCGAATCTTGAATTGCTTCCAAGTGGTTAGTTCGTTCTGTCAATACAAGCACCTTTCGTCCTTGCAGGTAGAGTTTTGTAATCGTGTTAGCAATAGTTTTGGTTCTGTTTGAGTCTTCCGCCAAATGGCGAAACAGATCCTGAATACGGGCCTCAGCAGAGGAACCTATAATCGAGGAAATGTAGTGTGGTATAACCTTCAGTTCTTTTGGGGCGTTTACTGGAGTGGTAGCGGTGTAACGAATTGGGCCGCATTGCATATAGATAATAGGTTGTTGCCCATCGCGGCGCACCGGTGTTGCCGTCAGTCCGAGCACATGTTTTGCCTTGGTGCGCTTAAGAATGGTCTCGAACGATATCGCTGAGAGGTGGTGACACTCGTCAACAATGATATGTCCATAATGCTCCAGCCTGTCATGTAGTTCATCCCGTCGAGTTAGCGTTTGCATCACTGCAATGTCGATAATACCTGTAGGCTTGACCTTGCCTCCACCCATCGTGCCGATAATGCCTTTTGTCATGCTAAGAAATGTCTGTAGTCTTTCCTGCCACTGCTTCAGCAGCTCAGTACGATGTACCAGTATCAACGTGTTTACACCTCGGCGTGCGATGAGTGAGGCACCGGTGATTGTTTTTCCGAATGCTGTAGGGGCGCACAATATACCGATATCATGTTTAAGCATAGCGTTGGCTGCTTTCTCCTGGTCTGGGCGGAGCGTACCCTCAAAATGGACGTCAATTGGATTGCCGGCAAAACGTTTGTCATGTAGTTCGCAGCGGATATTGTTGCCATGCAGTAATTCCTGAATGGCTTCCAGGCAACCCCGGGGTAGCGCAATATGCTTAGGATAATTTTCTGCACAGCCTATTATTCGAGGTTTATCCCATACTGGAAAGCGCATGGCTTGCGCCTTGTAGAATTCCGGATTTTGGAAAGCTGCTAAACGAATCAGTCGATTGGCCAATGGTTGCGGTAGCCGCTGCTTCTCAACATAAATAAGATTGGCCAGTGTGATAGTCAATGACTCGGGCATTGGGTCAGCCAATTTCTTCAGTGTTGAGGACAATCGTTTCCACGGTTCAAGTTGATCCTCTTTACTAATAAATGTGACATCCAGTGGGTGTGTATTGCCCGTGGCAAGCAGGATTGCGGCTTCCAGGTCTTGATTGGGCATCACTTGAATTGAGGCGAGAAAGGCCCACTGATCTGGGTGAGGCTGGAGCATCTCGTCGACAAACACGCTATGCCCTTGTTCACGAGGCTGTTTCTGTAATGGCAGCGCGACCAGGTTTCCAAAACCACCTTTTGGCATTGTGTCCTGATTCGGGAAAAAACGATCATAGGAACCGAGTTCCAGCTGACGGGTGCGGTTACATGTGTGGCTGACGATTGCTGTGCCCAATCGCCTGGCATCTCGAGCTGAAACCGCCGAGGCGAAGAAAATCCAGGCGTGGGCACCATTACCTGAGCGGGAAATTTCCAGGGCCACTGGGACACCTAATTCATTGCATGACTGCACAAAAGCACGGGCATCCTCTTGCCACCCCTCCTTATCAAAATCAACGGCAAGAAAGTAACAGCTGTCATCATTCAATAAGGGGTAGACACCAATGGTGTGGTTCCCGGCAAGGTGGTCAAAAATGGTTTGGTCGCTTAGTGTGAGTAGTGAGCGCTTACTACAGTCCGCGCACTTGATGCGTGGTTTTTCACAAACCCCAGGCTTCCATTCATTGGCGCACGCCGGGGAGTAACCTGATTTGCCCGCTTTGCTTTCCCAGCGAACAGGGTAGACATCCGCCCTACCTCTGAATAGACGACGAAATAGTGCAACCTTATTTACTGTGGTCAACGAGGAGGATTCTATTTCAGTAGTAGGGCGTGGTGCTTGTGGTATATGCCATTCGATTCCGTGTGACTCGAGTAGAGCGATCAGGCGGGCATTTTCGGCGCGAAGAATGTGGAGTTCGTCTTTTCTCATGTGCTGATTGAAATGCTTAACGCTAACCAATGTAATGGTAAATTTGGCAGGTAACTCAATTAGTTCATCTTGAGTTTGCCAAAAATAGGTCTCAGCATTGTCGCTTTAAATTGATTGCGAGACGTCTATACGGTTTATAGATGGTGAATAAAAAGTTCGCTAAGCTCCTGTATTTCCTGAGTATTTGTGCTTTATGCCAGCGACTGAAATTGATCGTTGGAACATGGCATAAAATTTACTGGCCAGTGTGTCTTTAGTTTACACAAGACTCGATATTGAAGTGGTGCGTCTGGATTAACTTGCTCAACAGTCACTTTAACGTTTTCTTGTCCGTTCGATTGTAATAATTTTGTTACTTCCGCTGAAAAATATTTAGGCGCGTATCCGGCTAATGAAACGGGATCACCCGTTCTTAACAAAAGCGACATAGCAACGTATTTGTTTTGTAGATCCTGCATTAAATATAGCTGTTCTCCGAAACTTAACATCTTTGCGCGTGCTTGATTTTCTTTATGCATGTGTCTTAATCCACGGCTAAAAAAGAATACTTCATAACTTTTATCTTTTGTTTCTGTAGGGCAAGGAAATAGTTCAATTGAATCAGTAGCACGAAGTCCTGCAGTACGAGAAAGTTCTTCCATTTCGTCGTAGTTTTGCTCATTTAATCCCAGCCAGTGCATATAGTCTCTGTATTCCGGACGTGACTTTGGCAACACCCGATTAGCAAACAATGGAAATAGCTCTTCGGATTTGTATTCAGCATACAAATCACGCATGCGTCCAAAAGGCCGAAAATTCGGGGTTTCTTTAGCGCCTAGTGTATAGACAAATTTAAACTCATGATTATCTTTAGACAGGCGCCCCACAGGTGCCCAATGGCGACTCAGGGGCTCTTGCCAAGCTACAAAAATAACGTTCATAAGTTTATCCTTTCGTTTCTAATAATCTTCTAGTGTTACATTCTAACATTTTCAAGGCAAATTCAATTCCAACTTTACTGATTTCGCCCGGAGGGACCTGATTAAAAATTGCCTTGTACGCAGCAAAGTCTACTTTTTCCAAAACCCCTAACCAGTATCGCCCGGCATTTGGTCGTATTTTAGACGCTTCTTGAAAGGCTTCTATAGTTGTTAGAGGATTACCACTGGTAGGTGTTTCATGAAGTGCTGATTTAGCTCGTCTTACATAAGAATCTACGGTATAGCCAGCATCCGTTGTACTTAGTCTTGCCGATCGATTTTCGTCGGTTTCATTCCTCCCCAAACTTGATGCATGATCAAAGGTGGGGGCTATATAAAGTTGCTCACCCATCACTAATAAGCCCCAATTTTCATGGTGCCGGTCTTGATTGCCAATTAAAGCATCTAAAATTAAATAACCCACAAACATATCGCTTGCTTTTACAAGAGGTTGAAAATTCCAATTTATGGGGAGTTTAATTTCCGGGATTGTGGTAATCGCCATAACTCGTCGAACGGTATGCTGGCTGGAGCGATATTTAGTACTTTCATCATAAGCATCTTTATATACATGACCCAGCAATTCGTTTCCCAATATTAATCTTGCCTCATTAGGTACGAACGTCTCAGTAACTACACCCTTCTACACCCTTTGCCTCCTGGCATTGTGCAAATTCATAGTGCGCATGTGGAATATTCAACAAACTACAAATTTCACAGCTTACTTTTTCCGCCCAGTTTTCACCAGTATTTGGTCTGCCGATCTTAAAAAGCATTCGTCTATTTTGATCATCCGTATACCAAAACTTAGATTTTGTACCTAATTGTTCTAACTGATTTGCCGAATCTGCTGGTACTTCGATTATAGGGAAAGTCATGAGTATAAAATTGGTCCAAAAGATGTTTTCCGTATTCTTGCCAGCCTAAAATTCAGCAAGTCTTTTAAATTTAGCGTTTCATTTAATGCTAACGTCATAATGCGCGTTTGTATTCTGGATCGGAAGCATAGCGTTTGTATAAATCTTATTCACGGTTTTTTTACAATCCGATAGACTGACTAATAATTTTCTCTAATGCAAGACGGCGATTTTATTCATCATTGTTTTGTGACGGCTACCGTTCCCCATCAGTCGATGTGAGTCCAATTCTGATTACTATTCCTGCGGGGTGAATTCTGCGCTACTATGCACATTTAACTATATAGTTAAATGTGCATTTAAATTGACATTTGTTCGTTTTTTGGGCTATTGTTAATAGGATATGTGAGGAGGAATCACTATGGAACATTTATTGACCAACAAAACAGCATCCTTAACAGAGTTACGTGATCCCAAGCAGGTTATTGAGAAGGCTGGAGATACGCCCGTGGCAATATTCAACCGCAATCAGCTTGAGGGCTACTTTGTGCCCGCATCGGCAGTCGGTAAAATTGAATTTACCTTAGCAGAGTCTGATGATGTCGCCGCTGCTTTACAGAAACGCCGCAAAGCTTTAAAGCCAACGCTTGATTATTTAAAAGATAAATAGTTTATGCGCTATCTGTCATGGAAAGATGTAGTCGCAATTCACGATGATATTCTTGACTCGCATGAGCTACAGGGGGTGGCTCAGAATAAATCAATTGAAGCTATTATTGCCCGTATAGATAACCGTCTTACTTACGGGTTGATTGCAGATATTTTTGAGTTAGCGGCGTGTTATGCCTGCTATATTGCGGTAGGCAATGCCTTTAATGATGGTAACAAGCGTACGGCTTTTGCGACGATGGATATCTGCCTTGCGGTAAATGGTATTGAACTGGAATATGATACAGAGGAAGTGGGTAATAAAATCATCAAATCTGCCCAGGGTATCATTGACGAGTCTGAGTTCGCCCAATGGCTCAGAAGCATCACTCACTAATTTATCCCTGCTGAATAATAACGCCCTCTATTCGGGAGAACAAACATTGGGCGTTATCGTGTTTTACCACCGTTCACGGCCATTGGCGTCCCCGCCTGTACCGCAGAGCCATATTCCCCATCTTTTTTCTGCAATCCACAAAAAATGACATCATCGCCAACAACACCGACAATTTCTCCTCCCATGCGCCATTGTTTTGAAAGTATTAATGGATGCCTCGTTCGTAAAACCACGCGAAATATGGCGGGTTATGGCTGTATACATACTGAAACATACCTTGACGAAGCAAGGCCTTGTCATTGATTGGTGGTTAATCACAGGATTTAGCCAGTTTTGGCTAAAAGTAGAATGGTGCCCAGGGACAGAATCGAACTGCCGACACGAGGATTTTCAGTCCTCTGCTCTACCGACTGAGCTACCTGGGCATTGTGCTGGAAATACGGAACGCGTATTAAAGCGGTTGCGCGGTTCAGAGTCAAGTTTCATGAGCAACTGTTTGGTAAAAAACTCTTAATTTCCCTGTCAATTCCAGAAAATCACGGTGTATTCGGGATGGCTATGCTAATCTAGGGTACAGTTTTAGGGTTTGTGTATCGGTAATGGTTAAAATATGTTCTTAATTGTAGCGGGAGCATATGCTGAGAACCAAGCTCTATCATCGATTTTAAATATGCTGCTGTAAATAGCGACCAAGGCCAGGTAGTAACTTCCCATGATTCAGGAAAATTCAGATTACCAATTAGTTGAAACGCGTCTGCAAACCAAGCTCGACAATGGTGCCACACAATGTAATTTATGTTTATGGCGTTGCAAAATCGTGCATGGTCAGCGGGGGTTTTGCCAGGCGCATGTGAATCGCCATGGCACGCTCTATAACCTTTCCTATGGCATTATCAGCGCCATGGACATCGGTATTATTGATGATAAGCCAGTCCGGCACTACCGCTCGGGCTCTAAGGTGTTGTCCATTGGCAGTTATGGCTGTAATTTTCGTTGTAAAGGATGTCATAACCTGGATATCTCCTGGGGAGTGACCGCATTGGATGATCTTGCCCAAGGGAAATGTAAGGCGGCTTACGCATCACCGGAACAATTAATCGAAGCAGCACAGCGTCATGGTGTGGATGGTATTGCGTTTACCTATTCCGAGCCAGCGGTGTGGCTGGAATATGTGCTGGATGTGTCCAAGCTGGCTCATGAGGCGGGCTTATATACGGTTTATGTCTCCAATAGTTTTGTTACCAGCGATGCTTTGGCGTTAATGGCGCCCCATGTGGATGTGTTATGTTCCGATATCAAGAGCTTAAGTGATGCGTTCTATAAGGATGTGTGTCCTGTGAGCAAGGTTGAGCAGGTGTTATCCTGCATTAAACAAGCGCACGAATTAGGCATACACGTTGAGGTGCGTACGAATATTATCCCCGGCAAGAACGACAATTTCGACGAATTGGAGCAAATAGCGCAATGGATTCACGATAATCTCGGCGAGGACAGCCCATGGCATATCACCAAGTTTTTCCCAGCGTATCAATTGTCGCACCTGCCTGAAACGCCCAACGAATTATTGTGGCAGGCTCATGAGCGCGCCAAAAAAGTGGGTTTGCGCAATGTGTATGTTTATGGTGACAAAGGCTGTGATTGCGCCACGGAAAATCTGCCGGTGGATCAGATTTTAAATGCCGACCCGGATGCGTTGTACCAAGCCAAAGTGTGTGCAGCCAGTTGCTGTGGTGACGAAGGCATTGTGTTAAAGAAATATGAAACCAGTGGGAGCTAGCGACTAGCTTTGCCCCTCGGGTGGTACATAACCCTCGGGCATCTGCTCATTGCCTTCAAACAAAAACTTTTCCATTTCCGTTTCCAGAAAGCTGCGATGCTTGGGATCGATGACCGACAAGTGGTTTTCGTTGATGAGCATGGTTTGATGTGCAACCCATTGCTGCCATGCCTGCTTGGAAATATTGTTGAGTATTCGTTGCCCTAGCTCACCTGGGTAGGGTGCGCGTTCCATCCCTTCAGCGTCTATGCCTAACTTTACACAGTGCACCATTTTAGTCATGTGATTTACCTTCGTTGTTGCCTTAGTTAAGGCCTTATTAGTACCTTATTGAGGTCTTAGCGTTTACGAGAACGATTAGCAGAACTACCAGCGTTATCGTATCACGATATGTTTTAGTCGTTGGTATAAAATATCATTTGGGTTAATGGGGTTGGCAACTTATCGATTATTGCGCCAAATATTGTGTTAATCGGGTTAATAGATGTTTTACCGGGGTGGCAAGCCCCACCTGCAGTTTGTTATCGCCTTTATACCAAATCCAGCGGTCATCTTCCATGACCCGATGGGTATTGCGCCGAGTATTGAGCACCACTGGCGTGATTTCCAGGTGAAAATGGCTAAACGTATGACGTAACACGGCCCAGGGTTGTTGTTGGGTTACTTTCAGTCCGAGTTGTTGGTGACACCATGATTCCACGCATTGTGTGTCGTCCAGTTCAGGGAAGCCTAACAGCCCTCCCCAGATGCCACTGGGTGGGCGGCGTTCCAGCAGTACTTCCTGGCGGGCATTGACGAGCATGAGCATGGTGGTTTGTTTCACTGGCAGGGCTTTTTTCTTCTTTGGCTGGGGGTATTGGTTCTGGCATTGCTGCGCAAACGCTTTGCATCCGGTGCTAACAGGGCACAGCGGGCAGGCGGGTTTGGTGCGGGTACAAATACCGGAACCCAGATCCATCATCGCCTGGTTATACTCGGTAACCTGCTTTTTTGGGGTAAGTGTTTCTGCCTGTTGCCACAGTATTTGTGCGGTTGCGGTGCTGCCCGTCCAGCCATCCACCATAAAGTAACGCGCCAGTACCCGCTTAACATTGCCGTCAAGGATGGCGTGCCGTTGCCCGGATGATAAGGATAAAATGGCACCGGCAGTGGAGCGTCCGATACCCGGCAGAGCTAAAACGTCGTCCAGGGTATCAGGAAACTCGCCATTGTATTGATCCATGATGATTTGGGCGCTTTTATGCAGGTTCCGCGCGCGCGCATAATAGCCCAGGCCTGACCAGTGGTGCATGACCTCGTCAGTGCTGGCCTGGGCCAAGGTTACGACGTCGGGAAAGCGTGCCATAAATGTCTGGTAATAAGGGATAACCGTGCTTACCTGGGTTTGTTGCAACATGATTTCTGAAATCCACACGCGGTAAGGCGTGCGCGGCTGTTGCCAGGGTAGATTTTTTCGGCCATGTTTCTGGTACCACTGGATAACATGTTGGCTGAATTGATGCGGTTTCATGGCAACAAGGCGTCTCTATTCATTGCAGGCAACACTGCAAGTACGATCGAAATATTGTATTTAGATGGCATTAGAAATTAAATTTGTTTAGTAGCTTTTCTTTCAGGTCGTCGGTTTTTTCCTTGATGCGTTGTTTTTCTTCGGTGACTTTTTCATCTTTCTTCTGTTGCAGCTCTTGTTTGGACTCTTGTTTTTTCTCATTGAGGCTGGATTTAAGCTGCTCTTTTTTAGTGTCGAGTTGTTCTTTGTATTTGTTTTTATAAGATTTCAATATGGAATTGTAGTCAGTGCCGATGTCCAGGTTATTGAAGGGGCCTTTGATGCGCACCGGTATTGCCAGGCCTTTTAAGTCATCCAGTTCCTTGCCCTCCTGCCCTTTTGATGTGCTCACAATATAGGCCGTGACCAGGTAGTTCATGGTGTCGCTGGGCAGTTCAACCCTGCCCTCGCCCTTCACACGCAGTAATGGCAATTTAGATGAGAGGTCGTTGTTAACCACGATGCCGTTGGTAATGGTGGCGCTACCACTTAGCTCGGTGAAGTCTGTTCGTTTTAATGTTTCGTCAGGGGTATATTTTTCACCTTTGAGTTTGGTTTTAATTTTGCGTGTTATTTCACCTAGATTAAACCCCTTAACGGCACCGTCGGCAAAACGAAATTGGGTGGTGCCATTGAGGTTCTTTTTCAGGTCGCTAACAAACAAACCGGCGCTGGTGATATCTGCATTCAGCGTGACGATACCGCTTACATGATCGTCTCCTGCAACAGCAATTAATACCGGGCCGGCGTTAACCGCCTCAATTTGTTGTTTCAGGGCTATTTTTGGCGTATCACCTTTAACATTCAGTTGGGCACTGCCTTTTATGCTACCACCGGATACATTGAGGTTGAGCGGGTTAATATCGATGATGCCATGTTTTGCCTTCAGATGAATTTTTATATTTTCGCTTTGTAATTTTGAGACGGTAAGCTGTTTAACGTTAATTTCACCATCGATATTTAAGGTGCGCAGCATTTCCGAGGGGATTGGTAACGGTTCTTCCGGGGTGCTGGTATCGGCCGGTTTAGGTGCCGCGGCGGTGTCGGGTTTTGATTTAGGATCGGCGACTGGCGGTAAATAGCGGTCCAGGTTTATGTTGTCAACATTGAGGCTGAATTGCACTGCCGGTTGGTTGAATTGTTTTATGGTGCTTTGTGCCGTAACGGCCGTGTCGTCCAGTTTGATATTCAGCGGCTGCACTTGCAGGTTGTTTGTGTCGCCCTTCAATTTAACGTCCAATGCCAATGATGACATGACCTTGGTATCCGCCATGGGTGGCAGGCTAATGCCCAGTTTTGTTAATAATTCCCGCGGATTAAACGTGGCTAAGCTAAGGTCAGCTTCATATTGTGGCGTTTCCAGGAAATGCGTTGCTTTTAACTGTCCCTTAAGATCCAGTCCCATTGCTTGCAGGGTAAGCTGTTTAACATTGAGCTGTTGCTGGGCTATATCAGCCGTGATTTCTGTGTTCAGCCGTGCTGACAGAGATTTGCCGGGGATAGCATCGCCTTTGGCATCCACTAACAGTGTTAGGGGTAAAATTTGATAGCGTTGCTTTTCCAGGTCCCACTCGATGCGCTCGCTGCTTAATTCAATGTGGCTTTGTATTTTCGGTTCTGAGCTGGAAACATCAAACGCCATTTGTAATTTAATGGGTTTGTTAAGTGCAATTTCACTAATGAGTATATTAAGGTTTTTCAGCTCATATTTGGTTTTGGCTTGTTGGTCGTCCCATACCAGCATGGCATTTTGTATTTCAATACCTTCCACTGATAATGCGGTTAGCGCCTGGGTGGCGGCTCCTTTTGTGTCTGGGGGGCTGTCTGTTGGGGTGGGCGCGGTTGTAGCGGGTTCCTCTGTCGGTGCAGTTTTATCGCCGGCTAAGTCTTCCCAATTACCGACCCCCTTGGTGTTGCGTGCCAGTGACAGGTTTAACCCGGCAAGGATGACCTTGTCGACTACGGGTGTTAGTTTTAATAGTGACAGGGTATCGACTCGGATCTCGGCTTTTTCGATACTGACAAAGTGAGGTGCCTGAAACCCCTTGGCATTGCTCAGTGAGATCGCACCTACTGTTACGCCAAGCCAGGGAAAGAATGATTTGTTTAACTCCCCGGCTACGGTTAATTGCCTTCCTGTTGCTTTTGTGACGGCCGCGGATATATCCTCGCGATAATCATTCAGGTCAAGGGTTGCTAGAATGACCGCTGCTACCAAAAACAGCAACAGTGGAATAGCAATTAGCACCGCGAGAATTTTGAGCAGTATTTTCATGGGATAACCTGTAAAGTAAAATTAGTTGTGCGAGGTGGTTGGAGCCTAATTGATGAGAAATGTCCTTTGTATATACTTTTCACCGAATTACAGGCAACGGGGCTGGCGTTGATCTATTGCCTCTGTTATTCATTTTATTATTTATAACATTAGTTTGCGTGCTAATAGAAACATTATCGTCAGGCTTATCCAATATAGGAAAATATACTGACGGTGTCGGTGATTATTTGATCAATTGCTTGTGCGTACACCATGTAAATAATCTATAAAGCCATCGCCGACCTTGGCTTGATTTTAACATAACGGCAATGTCAGAATTGGTTTCCGCTGTTTTTAAAGCTGTCTTTAAAACTATCTTTAAAATAAAGAGTTGCAACAATAGAATTGCAACAAAGAGTTGCGCTGAAAAAACAACGCTATCAAAATAGCGTTTAATACCCTGGTTGCGAGGTACAGTATATCGATGCCTCCTCTAAGCGCAATCATAATCTGGTAATAATAAGCGAGCTTATTTCAATACCGTCGTGGATTCGAAAACAATATTTAAATTAAGGATTTCAATTTGGTGGTGTATTATTTAGGCGTCAGCCATGCCCTCGGATAAAACCCAGGCCATCTATTTTCGTGGCAATGGTGACGAAACATCCACCGATGCCGAGTTGTGTGTAACGCAATACAATGAGAAGGATCGGCTAAAGCGAGCCTTCACGCGGCTGGGGCTATTTTGGTTATTGGCATTGGGTTCAGTGCCAATCATTTTTGCGCACTGGGTTCTGGTGCCGGGGTTTTTTATTGCCGGCCCCATTGCCGCTATTATGGTGTATCGTATAAAAGAAGCGTCCGACTGTGCTCGAGGGCGTTGCCCCAGTTGTCATGAATTGGTGGAAATTGCCCTGGAACCCAAAGATCACATTCCACTATGGACTTATTGTCCTCAGTGTAAGCAATCCATACATTTGGATCATTAATAGAATGAATTACAAGCCTGTACTTGCTGTTGTTGTCCTGGTTCTTTTTTTTACCGCTTTGCTTAGCGCAATCGGTTTATTTGTATTCCAAATGGGTTTTTTTGAGTAATTTAGCTTTATTTTGCCGCTGTTTGCCTGGTTTCAGTACTGTAATGCAACGCGGGAGTAAAGTAATTTGCTTTTGTCCAGCCTATTTGAAAATAAATTGGCCTAAGGAATTTTTCAGATCAGCCGAATACATGTTCAGTCCTGGGTGATGTTTTCTGACATTAATACCCAATGAGGCCCGAGAAGCATAGACCCCCGTAATGGAAGCAAAGTTTATTAATCCGTTTTTAAGTTCAATCGTCAATGTCTTGTCGACGATGGCACAGCTACAGCCCAAGCCTGGTAAACCGAGTCTTAAAACCGAAAATTTAGCGCCTGGCGTGGTTACCGGCGTGATCGCGATGGATGGAAAGCAGGTTAAGGGCTCATTAGCCATTAGTTTCACTGCGCCAGCTATATTCGATATTGGCAAACGCATGTTGCGCGAAGAGCTTACTGAGGTAGATGATACCGTTAAGGATTTAACCGGCGAATTGACGAATATGGTATTGGGGGGCGCCAAAGCTATCTTCACGGAAGAAGGCTATGATTTTGATCTGACCTTACCGGAAATCCTCACCGGTGAAAATCACCTGATTAACCATTCCGTTGAAGGCCCTAAGATTGTCATGCCATTTACCATTGAGTCTGGTGAATTCTACATCGAGATTTGCTTCGAGAAGCACTAAGCTAAACGCTACGGGAATAAATTAAACCCGCCTCCCCCCACAAGCCACAGCACCAATTCTAATTGTTAGCTGGCAGCCGATTGAAATGCATGCAGCAGTTTTGTTAGTGCCTGACCCCGGTGACTGAGCTGGTTTTTAGTGGTGCTGTCGAGTTCTGCTGCTGTGCAATTTTGTGGCGGGACCAGAAAAATCGGGTCGTAGCCAAAGCCGTTATCTCCCTGGGGTTGAAATAAGATCCGTCCCTCCCAGGTTCCTTGAAAAATCAGTGGTGTTGGGTCGTTTTCGTGCGCCATATAAACCATCAGGCACTGATACCGTGCGGTACGCTTGGCGTCAGGTACGTCTTTGAGGTCGTGCAGCAGTTTTTGCAGATTATCCAGGTCAGAGGCATTTTTACCCCCATACCGGCCTGAATATATACCGGGCTGACCATTTAATGCATCCACTTCAATGCCCGAATCATCGGCCAGCGCGGGCAATGAAGTGCATTTAGCGGCATTGCGTGCTTTGATAATGGCGTTTTCCACAAAACTTAAACCGGTTTCTTCCACATCAGGCACGTTAAATTGGGTTTGTGGCAGTGCTTCAATATGCAAACCAGAAAATATCTGTTTTATTTCCCGTAATTTCCCTGGGTTTTCGCTGGCCAGTACAATCCGGGGAGGTATTTGTTTAATCATTGAAATTTAAGAGTATTTCGAGCGTCAATGGCGAATGCTAGTTATCATTAAGGGCTTCTTGCTGCTTGGTTACCAGGGTGCTGATGCCTTGCTTGGCCAGAGCCAGCATGGAGTTCAGCTCATCGGCGCTAAAAGCGTGCCCCTCAGCGGTGCCCTGTACTTCAATAAACTGACCGGCATCGTTCATGACCACATTCATGTCGGTTTCAGCGTTAGAATCTTCGGCATAATCGAGGTCGAGTACTGGCGTACCGTTGTAAATTCCCACCGATACCGAGGCGACGTGGCCATAGATGGGGTTTTTAGACAATGTTCCCTTTTTCATCAGCTTGTTAACGGCATCCATCAGGGCAATATATGAGCCGGTAATGGAGGCTGTGCGAGTACCACCGTCGGCCTGGATAACATCACAATCCACAGTAATCATTTGTTCGCCCAATCCTTCCAGGTCCACCACAGCCCGTAACGAACGGGCGATAAGACGTTGGATTTCCATGGTTCGACCGCCCTGTTTACCGCGTGCGGCTTCACGTCCCATACGCTCACCGGTAGAACGTGGCAACATACCGTACTCCGCGGTCACCCAGCCTTTGCCGCTACCTTTGATCCAGCGTGGCACGCGGTCTTCGATGCTCGCGGTGCAAATCACCTTGGTATCACCAAATTCCACCAATACCGAGCCTTCGGCATGTTTTGTATAGTGGCGGGTAAATCGTATATCTCTAAGTTGTTCGGGTGTTCGGCCACTGGGTCGCATGCATGCTCCTTTGAATTTAGCGGTTTTTAACGTCATGTTTTGTGTAGCTAGCCGGGCATTATTGGGATGAGCCATTCTGCTCGGCTATCTGCAGCCAGTGGATTATAACCTGGAATTTCGGTTGGCTGCTAACACCGTGTTTTTGAGGGAAATGATTAAATATTACATTTTTATTGGATTATATCGTGATATTTGGACCAAGAATGGCGTATCTAGTCGACATTAAGGGCAAACTTTGGTATAAAACGCAGTTCTCGCGCCCGTGTGTCCCTTGCATAAGGCGCATTGAAATAAAATTACGCAATAGACAATGAATAAAGGCAATCCGTAACGTTGCCTGTTAAATGCACTGCCGTAATGAAACGGTATATAGAATTTTGGAGATTGAATCATGGCTAGAGTCTGTCAGGTAACGGGCAAAAAACCAGTGAGCGGCAATAATGTGTCGCATGCCCATAATAAAACCCGGCGCCGTTTTTTGCCAAATTTACACAAACACCGTTTTTGGGTTGAAAGCGAAAATCGCTGGATCAGCCTGCGTGTTTCCGCCAAAGGTATGCGTGTTATTGACAAATTGGGGATTGACGAGGTGTTGTCTGGTATTCGCTCACGGGGCGGAAAAGTTTAATCAGTATAAGCGCCGATTGACGCATGCAAGAGAGGGTTTATTATGAGAGATAAAATTAAACTGGTTTCGTCTGAAGGGACGGGCCATTTTTACACCACGACGAAAAACAAACGTACCATGCCTGAAAAAATGGAAGTGAAGAAATTTGACCCTGTAGTGCGTAAACACGTTATCTACAAAGAGGCGAAAATTAAATAAACTTTTAGGTTAGCGTTCAGCGCCAGCTTTTTTTATAGAGCCCGGTTAATCCGGGCTTTTTTAATGGTGGTTCTTGTATCTTTGACGGGGTGTGAGCTCTGGCGTAAATATTAACACGGTTATTATCGTTTACGGCGGTTAAGATAAAAGCCGCGTTAGCAATTGCCATAGATTAAAATCCGGTTCGACGTAAACCTATTTTGCTAAAGTGTGAACTTGCCGCGGCAGTGTGATGCCTAAGTGTTGGTCATACAATCAATCAGGACTATTCGCAAACAGCATTCGCAAACAATCAACGTGTGGGCGTAATGAAAGGAGTTCCATAATGAAGTTACGCGTTTTACTTGCATTATTCGTGGTATTGCTGGCTATTAGCACAACGGCAACTGCCCGCAAATTTGACCTCAACTTTAGTGATACGTCGGCTCAATTCAAGTACGACTTTTTGGTTGGTGCGACGAATTACGGCCGCACGGAATTGGGGGTTGGATTTATTTATAATGAAGATGATAACAACCTGGCCGAGTTAGGTTTGCAGGTGATCGACCAGGCAGGCAGTAAGTCACCGGGGTTGGAGTTGGGTGTCGGGCCTAAGATTTTTGTTGCCGACACGGATGCGGGTGATGCGGCTGCAGTGGGACTGGGTGGCATGTTACGTTATAAATACCCTCGGATGCCTCGCGTGGTTTATGTTGGCATGTTTTATTTTGCACCTGGGATTGTTTCATTCCTTGATGCTGAGGACATGTATGAATTTGGTGTGCGCTTACAATATGAGTTGTTACCCAGTGCCAATGCTTATCTGGGGTATCGAAAAATTGAGGTGGAATTTAAAAATACAGGTGACACCGTAATCGACGATAGCGCCCATGTGGGTTTGGAATTTAAGTTCTAACGATTTGCAGGCTAGCCATATTGACGGTATCTCGCCGATTGGCGCACATGAAGGTGGATTGATGGTCCTGCGTAACGCAGGGGGGCTTAAGAATTTCCAAAAATGATGAATTTCCAAGCTATATTGGACCTGGATAAGGCGCACATTTGGCACCCCTACAGTGCCTTTAATGCGGATGCCCCTGTCTATCCGGTGGCTTCTGCCAGCGGCGTGAGAATCGAGCTGGCAGATGGCCGTCAATTGATTGATGGAATGTCATCCTGGTGGTGTGCAATTCACGGCTACAACCATCCCGCGCTGAATCAGGCGCTTGAAGATCAACTGAAAAAAATGTCGCATGTCATGTTTGGTGGGCTCACTCATGCGCCTGCGGCAGAATTGGCAGAGCTATTGGTGACGTTGACTCCGGAGCCTTTGCAGTCGGTGTTTTTTGCCGATTCCGGTTCGGTGTCGGTAGAGGTCGCCATGAAGATGGCGATTCAATATTGGAATGCCAAAGGGCTGGCGGCCAAACAAACGTTTTTAACCATCCGGAATGGATATCATGGCGATACCTTCGGCGCAATGTCCGTTTGCGACCCGGTTAATGGTATACACTCACTGTTTAATGCTACGTTGGCGCAGCAGTATTTTGTGGATGCGCCCCGTTGTCAATTTGGTGAAGCCTGTACCGAAAGCGATATTGCACCTTTTGAAGAACAGCTACAGCAGGCCAACGGGCAAATTGCAGCCGTGATCTTGGAGCCGGTTGTCCAGGGTGCCGGGGGAATGCGTTTTTATTCTGCGGATTATTTACGGCGGGTGCGAACCTTGTGTGACCGCTATAACGTGTTATTAATTCTTGATGAAATTGCAACAGGTTTCGGCCGTACCGGGCGAATGTTTGCCTGTGAGCATGCACCGGTTGATCCGGATATTCTGTGTGTGGGTAAAGCATTAACCGGTGGGTATCTCAGCCTGGCAGCAACCCTGGCCACCCTGGAAGTAAGCGCCACCATCAGTAACGCTGAGCCAGGGGTGTTTATGCACGGCCCGACTTTTATGGCGAACCCACTCGCCTGTGCGGCTGGGGTGGCGAGCCTGAAATTATTGATGGCAAGTCCCTGGCAACAGGCGGTATCACAAATAGAACAGCAACTGGAAAAAGGCCTTGATGGCTGCCGTCAATATGACGGTGTTGCCGATGTTCGGGTGCTGGGGGCGATTGGGGTTGTCGAGTTGGTTGAGCCGGTGGATATGGCAATTGTTCAGCCGATGTTGGTTGATGCAGGAGTATGGTTGCGGCCTTTCGGTCGGCTGCTTTACATTATGCCACCCTATATTATTACGCCGGCCGATTTGCAGGTGCTAATTACCGCAGTTACCGATGTTGTGGTTTACCTGTCGACGCGTCATGATGCATCATCCTAGGTTACGCTAAGTCATTCTGGTTGGTTGCAGCGGGAGCCAGCTGCTCAATGATGGCTTGCTATTGTTGTACTGACCATTACGATACTTGTTATTGAGATAATACCACTTTACCTATGGCCTGCCCTGATTCAAGGCGGTTGTGCGCGTTGGCCACTTCAGATATACGGTAGCGCGTTTCATCTATTAAGGGTTTCAGGCCAGCGTTATTCACTAATTCAGTGATGTGATTTAATATTGCCCCTTGATGCACACGTCCCCGATTTTTATTGTGGTCAGGTTGAGTCGCTGGTTCATGCAGCAGCGGGATTAACATAAAAACCACGTGCAGGCTGAGTCCTTTTGCATGCATTAAGCTGAGGTCTTGTGAGGAGCGTGTTGAGACCGAGATTACCGTGCCATTGCGTGCTGCGGCTTGAAATGACGCCTGGATATTGTCGCCACCCACCGTATCAAATACCACATCAAAACCTTTGCCTGCGGTGAAGTGCTCAACATACTGGTTAACGTCCATGTCATGATAGTTAATCGTATCATCGGCGCCTAAGGATAGGGCGATGTTTGCTTTTGAGGCCGAGGAGCAGGTGGCATAAACCGTAGCGCCTTTGGCTTTGGCAATTTGAATGGCGACGTGACTGACGCCGCCGGTCGCGCCGTGGATTAATACAGTCTGGCCAGGTTTCAGACGGGCCTTATCAATCAATGCGGTCCATGCGGTAATGCTGACCAGTGGCAAGGCAGCAGCCTCCCGGTGAGATAAGGATTGCGGCTTTAATGCCACAAGCGCGCTATCAACCAGAATGTATTCAGCCAGGGCACCACTACTACCGCGCACGCCTCCACCGCAGGCATAGACGTCATCCCCCACTTTTAAATGAGTCACGCCTGGTCCCGTTTCGGTTATCACGCCGGAGACATCACCTTGTAATACCGCAGGAAATTCCGGGGCGATTGCCGCCAGAGCGCCTTGCCGGATTTTACAGTCCACCGGGTTTACGCTGGTTGCGAATACGTTAATCACTACATGGCCAGGTGTTGCGCTGGGTTTGGCAAGGCGTGCTGCTTTAAAGACAGAGGGATCGCCAAACTGTTGAATTATCATTGCATCCATCGTGTCTGTCATCATTGTCTCCGTTGTCTCAGGATTATTAATATTCCATGTAATGCGCCAGTCAACTAAGGGTAAGCCAAAGCCCGGGCGCAAAGCCATACATCAACCCGGTTAGCACCTGCTTGCTTTATAACACGCGCTAATTCCGATACCGTATTCCCGGTTGTCATTACGTCATCAATAATAACAACATGTTGAGCGCTAATGTCAGCTCGCAGGGCAAATGCGCCTTTGATGTTGTCGATTCGTTGTCTTGCACTCAGGCTGGATTGCTCCGTTGTTGCTTTAATGCGCACACAGCTGGTGTTGTTTAGCGGAATCGTCAATTGTTGTGCAATGGGGCGTGCGATTTCCAGTGCCTGGTTAAATCCGCGCTGACGCAGGCGTTGTGGATGCAGAGGAACCGGTATTATCACGTCTGGTCGCTCGCCACTGTTGCGGGTGATCTCTGCTGCCATGAGCATGCCCAATAGTCGTGCATAATTTAACTTATTATTAAATTTTAAGTGTTGGATCAGCCGGTCAATTGGCGGTTCGTAGATGGCAAGTGCATAACTGTGATCATAAATTGGCGGATGTTGTAAGCATTGTCCACAGACATTGGCGTTATTCTGTGTTGCTTCGAGGGGGAGTGCGCACCTTGGGCAGGCCGGCCTGTTCTGTGCTATGTCCATAAGGCAGCCATCGCAAATATCCAGTTTGTTGTGGCCAGGTGCGCCACATACCGTACAAAGCGGTGGCATTATGCGAAAAAGCACATTATTCATCCATTTGTTCACTAGTTTGATAGCCATAAGTTGACAAGCGGTTATTACCAGATAAGATTGCCTTCAGAAAAGCAGCTTAGCCAGCATCCATATAAAACGTTCACATAATTGGAGATCATCCATGGATAATACTATTTATCAACGCATCGATTCCATCACCGCGCGCATTCTGGACGGTGGAGACATGACCGTAGAAGAAGGGCGGTGGATGATTCGTTTGCCTCATGATTATTTATCCTGGTTAATGGCAGGCGCCGATCGGTTACGTAAGACCTTTCGCGGCAATGCGATCGAGGTCTGTGCGATTTCCAATGTGCGTTCTGGCAACTGTTCGGAAAATTGTTCGTTTTGCAGTCAAAGTGGGCATTACAAAACCCAGTCACCCACTTACAACTACATTAGTAGTGCGGAGCTTAGCCGCCAGGCTCAACAGGCCCGTGCCTGGGGCGCCAGTGATTTTGGTGTGGTGTCAAAAGGCTGGGGGGTTCGTAATGATAAAGAGCGCACACAATTAAAAGAATATTTTGGTTCGTTGGAACAGAACAGTGATATTGGCCGCTGCGCCAGTCTTGGGGTGCTCGATAGTGGGTCTGCCCAAGACCTGAAAGAAATGGGTATGGAAAATTACCACCACAATTTGGAGTGCGCCGAAAGTTTTTTTGACCAGGTATGCACCACTCATACTTATCAGGAAAATATCGATACCATAAAGTCTGCCATGGATGCGGGTTTACGGGTTTGTAGCGGTGGAATATTAGGAATGGGGGAAAGCCTCGATCAGCGTATTGAATTAGCGGATACACTACGAAAGCTCAACGTGAAATCAGTACCGTTGAATTTTCTCAATCCACAGGAAGGCACACCGTTTGGCGATAAAGAACCGTTGCAACCAATGGAAATCCTAACCAGTATTGCGGTGTTTCGTTATATGCTGCCACGGGCGGAAATACGTATTGCCGGTGGACGGCAATTTTTAGGTGATATGCAGTCCATGATTTTTATGGCAGGCGCATCCGGTGTCATGATTGGCAACTACCTGACCACTAAAGGCCGCCAGGTGGAAGATGATTTGAAAATGCTGGCGGATCTAAAATTGTCGCCAAGAGAAGATACGCAGCAACGGCGACAATCTCAGCAGGGTACAGACTCAGCGGCATAGTGCCAATCGGTTTTTAAGCTGATGGGTTTTTACATTGATTGGGCTTTAAATCGGTTGATTTTTAAATCAAGGGATTTTTAAACCAATGGGGCGTTTGGTTGCCTGGTTGTTATTGTGACTATAATTAATGTGAATATAACTAATGTAAAAATAATTAATGCAATGTGGCTACCGCAGCATTGTTAATTGAAAATTTTTCGTCGCAAAATTATTAATCGTAAGTTATTTCTGGCCAGTATATGCAGGCAGCGCCACTATCATCGTTGGATCAGGCTCTCATGCCCGCCTTGGAAAAGCGCGAGTGTGATGCGCTATACCGTACTCGCAAAGTACTGTGTGGGCCTCAGGGCACGTTAGTCCGCATAAATGGCAAAAGCTGTTTATCCTTTTGCAGTAATGATTATTTAGGGCTTGCCAATCACCCGGATGTGGTTGCCGCGTTCCAGCAGGCGGCCGGGCAATTCGGGGTTGGTAGCGGCGCGGCGCATTTAATTAGCGGTCATCACGACCTGCACCGGGCGTTAGAGGAAGAACTGGCGGAATTCACGGGCCGGCCACGTGCGCTGCTGTTCTCCAGCGGATACATGGCTAACCTGGGGACCGTTGCCGCATTGGTGGGGCGTTCCGATGCGGTGTTTGAAGACCGTCTCAATCATGCCTCGTTGTTAGATGCGGGGCTGCACAGTGGCGCACGATTTAAGCGTTACCCGCATGTTGATCTCAATTCCCTGAAAAAACAACTGAGCGAGTCCTCGGCACAGCGAAAGCTAATTATCACTGATAGTGTTTTTAGTATGGATGGTGATATTGCACCGCTGCAGAAACTGGCGGAATGCGCTAAACAGCACAATGCCTGGTTAATGGTGGACGACGCCCATGGCTTTGGTGTGTTGGGCAACCAGGGCGCCGGGTGCAGCGAGCACTATGGCTTAAGTCACTACGAGTTGCCCATATTGATGGCAACCTTGGGAAAGGCATTTGGTGTTTATGGTGCGTTTGTGGCAGGCAGTGACGCCTTGATTGAAACCTTAATTCAGCAGGCGCGTACATATATCTACACCACCGCATTACCCCCTGCGGTTGCAGCGGCCAGTCGTGCCAGCTTGCGCATCGTTAAAGCAGAGCAATGGCGTCGTGATAAACTAGCAAGCCTGATAAAACAATTTCGCCATGGTGCCCGGCAATTAGGGTTTGAATTATTGGATGCCACTACCCACATTCAAGCCATTATTGTCAGGGGGAATGAGCGGGCACTATCCATTAGTCAGGGCTTGTTTGAGCAAGGTTTGTTGGTGAGCGCCATCAGGCCACCAACGGTGCCTGAAGGAAAAGCCCGTTTGCGCATTACATTTAGTGCGCTGCATACCGAGGCACAAGTCAATCAATTGCTGACCGCTCTGGAACTGTATGCGTAATGCTTTATAAAAAAACCGCAGGCCGGGGTAGGCCGTTGTATTTGTTGCATGGCTGGGCGCTCAACAGTCGGGTCTGGGATAGCGTTATCGATGAGTTGCGGTCACGCTGGACAGTAACCACGATTGATTTGCCGGGTCATGGTAAAAGTGCCCTGCCCGCTTCTGGTGGTTATACGCTTGAAGCATTAACGGATGTGATCGCGCCAGAGATTGAACCGGATGCCATGATCATTGGCTGGTCCCTGGGGGGAATGTTAGCCATGAATTTGGCGTTGCATCATCCGCCGTTGGTGTCGAAGTTAATAATGGTGGCCAGCAGCCCCCAGTTTGCCCGATCCGCCGATTGGCCTCACGCGGTGGATGCCGAAATAATTGATGGTTTTGCCGCAAATCTTTGTAAAGACTATCGTCAGACCATTTTGCGTTTTCTGGCAATTCAAGCCATGGGCAGTGAGCATGCGCGTGAAGCGATTCGTGGCTTGCGCGAAAAGGTTTTTTTGAGTGGTGAACCACACATACTTGCGTTGCAAGGCGGGCTGGATATTTTGCTCTCAACCAATCTGCGGCCCTTGCTGGATCGCTTAAGCTGTGACGTGCAGTTTCTGCTTGGTGAAAAAGATACCCTGGTACCACAGTTGTGTGGGGCTGCAAGCACTGCATTAATTCCTGGTAGTCGCTGCGATATTATCGCCGGGGCAGCGCATGCGCCCTTTGTGACTCACGCAAAACAATTTATTCAGTTAGTAGACGGTTTTTTAAATGAATGATAAGGATCTAACCCGGCTTCAGGCCATTAACAAGCAGCGCGCACGCGCTGCATTTAATAAAGCGGCAACAACCTATGATAGCGCTGCAGTATTGCAGCGCGAAGTGAACAGGCGGTTGATCGAGCGCATGGAGATTGTTCGCATGGTGCCCGCCATGATCCTGGACCTGGGTTGTGGTACCGGTGATTCCATTCAGCAACTTGCTGTGCGTTATAAAAAGGCCCGGATTATTGCCGTGGATTTTGCCACGAATATGTTGTTACAGGCGCGCAGTAAACAGAGCTGGACGCAGCGAAGCATAAAACGTCAGCAGTGTTACCTCTGTGGTGATGCGGAGTCTCTCCCCATCGCGGATAACAGCATAGATCTGCTGTATTCCAACCTGACGGTGCAATGGTGTGTTGATATCGACAAAGCGTTTAGTGAGTTTCGTCGCGTGTTAAAGCCGGGTGGATTGCTTATGTTCAGTACCTTGGGGCCGGCAACCTTGACGGAGCTGCGCCAAAGTTGGCTTGCGGTGGATAAACAACACCACGTGCACTCCTTTATTGATATGCACCACTTGGGCGACGCCTTGTTGCGCGCAACATTTTCAGATCCTGTAATGGATGTCGAAAACTTTACCTTAACCTATCCGGATGCCTATAAGCTCATGCGCGACTTAAAGGCGTTGGGAGTGCACAATGCTTCGTTACAACGTTCGCCGGGTTTAACGGGTAAATCAAGTTTAAAAACCATGACGGCAGCCTATGAGCAGTTTCGCCACAATGGCGCGCTGCCAGCGTCCTATGAAGTGGTGTATGGGCACGCATGGGTAGCTGATGAAACGGTTCAAAAAAACAATACGCCGACGTCGCGGGACGTGAAAGTGAATTTTTACCCCAAGCAGCATCCTGTTTAATGCCTGGCTTACGTTTATATTATACCCGTAGCGTTTAGGCATAATTGCACCCCCCTATTTGTTCATAACAGCTTCCATGGCGGCGTTGTCTACCGGAATGTAGACAAAGGGCGTGAGCAGGATGCAGAAGCGTTGGGAATCCTTGCAATCGTTCAGCTATTGCGCGTCATTTCGGCTTTTTTAAGGAGCCTACTTTTGGTCTCATGCTTTTGGTTACATGAAAAAAAATAGCAAGCACACTTAACACCTAAATCCTAAACGCCACGGGGATAGATTAATGCATGCCGGATATTTTGTAACAGGAACTGATACCGATGTCGGAAAAACCCTTTGTGCCTTAGCGTTGATGGAGGCCTTGAAACAACAGGGCCTGACCGTAGCCGGGATGAAGCCGGTGTCAGCCGGATGTTATCAAACCGCTGAAGGTTTTCGTAATGCGGATGCTGATAAATTGTTAGCGGCATCCAGTAAACCGTTTACCTACCAAACTATAAATCCCTATGCTTTTGAGCCGGCGATTGCGCCGCATATTGCCGCCGAACAATTAGGTGTGGAAATGCAAATAGGCCGCATCCTCGAGCACTATAAAAATATCAGTGCACAGGTGGATCGGGTTGTCGTAGAAGGTGCCGGTGGATGGCTGGTGCCACTTAACTCACGCCAGTCATTAGCCGATGTAGCCTGTGCTCTGAAACTGCCGGTGATCATTGTGGTGGGAATGCGTGTAGGTTGTATCAATCATGCAATGTTAACGTATTGCAGTATACAGGCAGCGGGCATTAATGTTGCAGGCTGGATTGCCAATCAAATAGATGGGGATATGGCATCACTGAATGAAAACATTAATTGTATTGCGCGCAAATTCAATGCGCCATTGTTAGGCGTCATCCCCTTTGATCGAACGCATGATTCCAGTAGTGTGTTAAATTGTTTTGACCTTAGACGAATAAAAACTTAGGGCCTAATTAAATGTAACGTTAACCATGGACGGTGGCGCTACATGGTCTACACTACCTTTAATAACCGTTGTCACCATGGTGGTGGATGTGAGCGGTTGTTAAAAACGGTAATGTCTTATCTCAAATTCATAAATGGTGTTTGCTAAAATAGAGTTTATATTTTGGCACTATTGCTGATAATGCAAGTTTTGTTCAATACAAGCGATTGTTGCGATAACGGCTTATCGATAAAAGAAGCATAGCAACACCTGTCTTATAATCCATGCCTATTTAATAGTAAATATCTTCCGTTTACTGGAATTTTTGTTAGTGTTAGAGTGACCAAGCTTGGCCACCTTCAGGTGAGTAAGTGAGGTATATTAAGTAAGAAGTTGTTGTTGATAATAGTTGTTGATAATAATAAAAGCAGGGCAGACGTTATTGAAGTCGATGTAAGCCCTTTAATTGTGAAGCAAATGTGAAGAGTTGCGCATTGGTGATGTTTGAGTAATTTGAGCGCTTAGGTTTTATGGGTCTTAAGTTTAGAGGTAAGTCGAAAATATTTTAACCGGTCTCATGGCTGGTTTAATCAAGGAGGAAATAGAATGAAGTTTTCGCTAATAAAGCTGACAACGCTATTGTTTATAGGTGTGACTGTTGTTGTTGCTGGTTGTGGTAATGTTGAAAATGAGACGCCATCAGGTCCGGTATTTTCCGGGAAGCGTGATCCCGCTGTGGTTGATGTGAATACTGCTGCTGAATTAGGTGTGGCGTCAACGGAGGGAGCTCAACAGGCTATTTATACAGCGACCACCAATATGGGGGAGCTGGCGAATGCGTTGTACGAGGGGCTAAAGCTGTATTCCGAATCTTCGCAAAACAGTAGTGATAACTTGCCCGCAGGCATTTCAATTCCAGCGAATATAATTAGTCGTGGGTTTTGCGGAGGGGTGATTGCGACGACTGACTTGATTGTCCCTGGCTTTACGGATGCTAAGCTTGAGTTTCAAGACGTTTGTTATGACAGTCGCGCCAGTGGCAGAATCATCGTGGATGGCCGAGTTGAGGTGAGTCGGTCAGCAACTTCTTTTACGATGAAGTTTGTTCAGTTTACGGTTAACGTTAACGGTGCAACACAGGTAATAAACTACATTGTTAGTTGTGAAGGAGAGGTCTGTACCGCTTTTTCTGATTTTGTTGGTACCGATGGCAAAACTTACCAAATTGCTAATTTTGTTGTCAGCGGTGATGAGGTCTTGGGCTACACGGTGAGTGCAATGTTGTTTCACCCGGAGCTTGGGGCTGTTACCGTGAAAACGACAGCCGCTGTTACGCTTAATTGTGGTAAACGTTACCCCGGTGCCGGTACACTTGAGTTTTCCAGTGCCAATGGCAGCATGGGTAGTATTACGTTTCGGAGCGATTGCACCGGGTATGATGGTACTTACGATGATGGCGTGAATACAGGTACTTTTAGCGGTAATTGGTCTTGATGCCACATTAGTTGGTTTAGTGTAAAAGCGCGGGCAGTGTAAATATAGTGTCCGCGCTTTTTAATTATTTTCGGATTAAAGGATTTTGATTAAAAGAAGCGTCGTTCAAGATCAAAACGCATTTCAACTGTGTGGGTAGTGCTGTCAGGTTCCTTGATTGCCAGTGGTGTTGATGACTCGTTGCTCAACGTTTTGAATTTACTGGCACCGAATTTCCAGGTTTTATATTTCCCCGCCAGTTTGAATTGATAATTATTTTCGGTGTGGAGGGTGTATGAAAGTTCGATGGCGGTTCCCAGCTTGCTTACCAGATCGATTTCAGGTTTGCCATATCCGTGTGCCGATAAATCCACCATTATTTCCGGGCGTATCGTGCGGATGATGCTAAGGTTTAGCGTCAAATTGTGTGGCGTGGTTTTGATTAAGTTAACAATTGTTCCAAAGGAAAGTTCCCACCATTTATATCGCTCAAAGAGTCCCTGGCTAATTGTTGTTGCTAGAATGTCTCTATCCCATTGATGGTATTCCATCGAGGTATAGATGCTAAGCGGGGTCTCAAGCCACTTTAGGTTTTCACCCAGGGTCAGTCCGGCATGATAGAACGTTTCATCTGTTTGTGTCCGTAAATTGGCCCCATCCTGTGTATGTCCATCGTATTGAGCCCGTCCATCAAAGAGCCCGGCGTTAATGCTGGCGTAAAGACGATCGTTGTCCCATTGCCGGGTAATCTTGCCTTGAAGGCCGGCGATTAGGCCGGTTTCCTTATCCAGGAACTTGCCGGCGTCATTCACTTCTTTGTAGTAAAAATTGCGAAAACTGGGCGATACAGTGATTTTAGACTGCGCAAAGGCTACGCCATTGAGTGTTGCGATTAGCAATATTGCTGTGGTAATTCGTTGTTTCACAGAAGGTGGTGACAATAATCAGTTTGGGGTACACCTTGTTTGTAAAGGGCTCTTTGCAGGGTATCGGTTTGACGTGTTCCAGGCACAAAAAAACCGCAAACAAGCGGTTTTTTTGTGTTTATTGTAATGGTAGCTGATTGCATTGAACGAATGGTCTTGATATATAGCCAATATGCTTTGGTTAGCAAAGGGTTATTGGCAAATACATGCTTATGCAATCATTGCTGTTTTCATTTTTTTCATGGCGTTTTGCTCCAGCTGTCGTATGCGTTCAGCGGATACGTTGTATTGTTTGGCCAGATCATGCAAGGTGGATTTCTTTTCAGATAACCAGCGTTGTTGTAGGATGTCGCGACTGCGGGTATCCAGCATTTCCAGCGCCAAAACCAGTTTTTCATTGTTGTGATCGGTGGTGTTTTCCCGCTCTAACAGCAAGGAGGGTTCCTGGCTGAGGTCCTGCAGGTATCCGGCCGGCGCAGGTGAAAAGTCATCATCGTCGCCGTTGTCGACGGCGCCATCAAATGGCGTGTCCTGCCCGCTCATGCGTTTTTCCATTTCAAGCACAACGGCAGGCTCGACATTCAGATCTTTTGCCACCGCCTGAACTTCATCATGACTAAACCAGCCCAGATGCTTTTTGTTTTTGCGCAAATTAAAGAATAATTTACGTTGTGCTTTGGTGGTGGCTAATTTTACGATACGCCAGTTACGCAGTATGAATTCATGAATTTCAGCGCGAATCCAGTGTACGGCAAAGGAAACCAAGCGAACATTCATCTCGGGGTCAAAGCGTTTTACTGCTTTCATTAAACCCAGATTACCTTCCTGAATAAGGTCAGCTTGTGACAGGCCATAACCGCTGTAGCCGCGGGCAATGTAAATGACAAAACGTAGATGGGACATGACTAAACGTCGAGCTGCTTCCAGGTCACCGTGTTGCTGCAATTGCCTCGCTAATGCGCGCTCTTCTTCCACCGCCAGTACTGGTATGTGGTTGGAGGCTGCAATATAAGCTTCCAGACTACCACTGGGATTAACAAGATCTAACGCGAAACGTTTGTTTATCATGGTGTTCACTTTTCCCCTTATGAATCCACTGTAAGTTTAGCATTCGTACCATTCACTGCCAATAAAAGTTTGGCAGTCAGAGAATAAGAGTGCTAATCCACTGTAAAGTTCGATGGCGGTCATTAGTTCGACTTTTCTCTCTGATCGATAATAGCGATATTGCGGCTATTTTGGTTCTATGGCATGTATATGTCGGGTTACTGCGATCCAGGAACCCGCTAATCCGAGGCCGATACCTGTGATTAATGTGTATACAATGCCGGTAAAGCTTAATCCTGATAATTGGAAGGTGCTGTTATATAAGGTGCTAAGGCTATGAATTGGCCCACTAATTAACCAAAATAGTGTGGCGATTAGCAACACGGCCAATACCGCTCCCATAAACCCATACCAAAAACCGGTATAGAGGAAGGGCTTGCGAATAAATTGGTTGGTGGCGCCAATCAATTTGGTTACCAGAATCTCCTGGCGGCGGTTGTGTATGGTCAGCCGGATGGTGTTACCGATGACCAATAGCACGGCGATGGCAAGTAGTGCCGAAAGTAGCAGCGCACCACGCTTTCCCAAGGCGACGAAGCTGTTAAGTCGTTGTATCCATTTAAAATCCAGTTGTACAATATCCACCTGAGCTAATTGCTTGAGCTTTTCAACCAGAGGCTCGATATTGCCGGAAATCAGGTATGAGGCCTGTGGTTTTACAATAATGACGGCGGGTAATGGGTTTTCCTGCAGGATGTCGAGCGCGTCGCCAAACCCGGATTGTTGTTGAAACTCATTAAGTGCCTGTTCTGCGCTTAAGTAGGTTGCATTGGCAATTTTTTCCCAGCTTTGTAGTTTTTTAGTGAGCAATGTGGCTTGCTGGTTCGAGGTGGACTTTTTCATAAAAACGGATACTTGGGCGCTGCCCTGCCAATCGGTGACAATTTTTTGTAAATCAGTTAACAGTAGAAACAATCCCGCCGGTAGCGCCAGGGCGATGGCGATGACGGCAGCCGTCATTAATGTTGATAAGGGTGTTTGCAGCAATTGTTGTAGTGTTGCTTTACCCACCCATATTTGTTGCGCGAAATAGCGTGATAGCGCCGAGTGTGATTTATGCCGAGGACGGCCATCTGACTCATAATCGATGAATGATGTCAGGTTTTGTTGTTGCCGCCGTTGCTGCGCCGTTTGCCGTTGGTGTTTGTTTTTCCGTGAGGCCATGGATTACGCCTCGCTATTGAGGTCTTGGGTTGAACCATCAGCAACCAATTGTCCTTCCTGTAAGGTAAACAGGCGATGCTTCAGTTGCCCAATCAAGCCTAAATCGTGAGTCGCGATAAGCACTGTAGTACCAATGTTATTGAAATCCTCAAACAATGCCATAATTTCGCGCGAAAGTGCTGGATCAAGATTACCGGTGGGTTCATCCGCTAATAATAAAGGAGGGCGGTTGACCACGGCCCGTGCAATGCCTATTCGTTGTTGTTCGCCGGTTGATAAGGTAACTGGAAATTGTTTTTCCTTGTTCAATAAACCCACCTTGTCCAGCGCGGCACGCACCCGGCGTCCGGTTTCATTGGGGGGGATGCCGGAAATAATCAGTGGTAACGCCACATTGTCGAACACGGTTTTGTCGTTGAGTAAGTTATGGTCTTGAAACACCATGCCTATTTTTCGTCGTACATAGGGGATTTCCCTGCGGCGGACCCGTGAAAAGTTTTTGCCATCCAGCACTACTTCGCCACGAGTGGTACGTTCAATTAAGGTGATTAACTTAAGCAGTGTGCTTTTCCCAGCGCCAGAGTGGCCGGTTAAAAACGCCATTTCACCTGCCTGTAGATGACATGAAACGTTACTTAGCGCATCGTGGCCGCCGGGATATCGTTTGGATACGTTAACTAGTTTTATCATTTTATTTTTGCCACGCTATTTTGAGGCAGCAATGTAGTTTGGTGGAGTTGGCTATGTTTCTTCGTGCTTAATTAAGGGCTTTTCAGCCTTGATGTAAGGGACCGCTGGCGTGTTGTCGGAAGCGTTATTGGGCGCTTTTATTGTTTTTATTGATCAGGGCGCTAACAAAATCGGCGGCTATAAAATCCCGCAAATCGTCAATGCCCTCACCGATACCGATCAATCGTATGGGAATTCCCAGTTGCTTCGCAATGGCGAATATTACGCCGCCTTTTGCTGTTCCGTCCAATTTGGTTAACGTAATGCCTGAAACGGACACGGCCAGGTTAAACTGCTTGGCTTGCGCAATGGCATTTTGGCCGATACTGGCGTCAAGCACCAGCATTACCTCATGTGGCGCGTTGGTATCCAGTTTACTCATAACGCGATGCACTTTTTTCAGTTCCTCCATTAAATTGGATTGTGTGTGCAGTCGCCCTGCGGTATCGGCGATAAGCACGTCAACACCACGTGCCTTCGCAGCCTGGAAGGCATCAAAGATCACCGATGCGGAATCTGCGCCAGTGTGTTGGGCGATGACCGGAATCTCGTTACGTTTACCCCATTCCTGTAGCTGTTCAACGGCAGCGGCGCGAAAGGTATCTCCCGCGGCCAGCATTACTGTGCGGCCTTCATTTTGCAGGCGTTTAGCCAGCTTACCGATGGTCGTGGTTTTGCCTGCACCATTAACACCGACCATGAGAATAACGTAAGTGGAATTACCTTGCGGAATTTCCAGCGGTGCGCAAACCGGTTCGAGTATGGCTTCCATGTCTTCCGTCAATGCCGAAAATAAAGCATCTGCGTCATTTAGCTGGTTGCGCTTTAATCGTTTCGTAAGATCGTCGATAATGATTTGGGTGGCTTCTGTGCCCACGTCAGCACTTAATAGCAGGTCCTCGATTTCTTCGAGTACGTCTTCATCGATGATTTTCTTGCCTAATACTAAATTGGCGATACCGTCCGTTACATTGCTGCGGGTACGTTTTAAGCCATTAGCCAGGCGCGAGAAAAAGCCCCCTTTGGATGCCGGTTCAGCCTCGGTCTCAGCCTCGGTTTCAGTCTCAGCCTCTACCTTATCGATGGGCGAAGGGCTGGAGGGTTCATCCGTGACTTTTTTGTCTTTATTCTTTTTGAAACCAAACATAGGTGATCACTGTCTTAACTAACTGTTTAAAATCGGTTGTAAATTTTGGTTGTAAATTAAAGTTTTAAGTTGGCGAAGTTTAATATGGTGCTGTTTTTGCAGTGCTGGTTTTGGGTTAAGTGTAGTGCCAAATAAACCTTAACTTCGATCGAAATTAGCGCTTAATTAAACGGCGTTAGTCGATGGTTTGTTTTTGCACCAAGCACCTAATGAATACATGAGTCACATTCGGCGTGTTAATCAACGTAATGTGGCCGCCATTCCGAGCAAGTAAAAAATGCTACCGGGATTGTAACGAAAAAGCGTGTAATGGCGCAGCACTAATTTTGTTTTTAGTGATGGGGCTGATTATATTTTCAAGTGTTGATTAGGGTCTGTTGTAGTCACAGGGTATATTCGGCACGCTGTAAATGATGGCGTCTGCCCAATAAAATAAGAAATAATTATATATTTCAGGCAATTAATTAAAGTATATATGCTAAATTTAAGTGCTCAGCTAATCGGTAATCAAATAATTAGTAGTCAAATAGTGTAGTGCCCAATAATGTTCACCCACCGTTAACCCTATAAAAGAGAGAGAAATTATGATCCAACGTCGACTTTGGAAGCCCTTGCCGCTTTTCGGATTTCTAATCGCCGTGGCCCTGACCGGCTGTGCTACGTCAAATATGCAGAGTACGGATGCTCATAATACCCAGGCCAAGGCGAAGGGTGCTCAGGGCAAAACGGATAATGCCAGTGTACATGAGTTTAGCTTGGATAATGGGTTAAAGGTGTTGGTTAAAGAAGACCATCGTGCCCCGGTTGCGGTCGCTCAGGTGTGGTACAAGGCGGGCAGTAGTTACGAAAAAAATGGCACCACCGGTGTTGCTCATTTGTTGGAGCATATGATGTTTAAGGGGACTCATAAGTTAGAGCCGAACGAATTCTCAAAAATTATTTCAGCCAATGGTGGGCGTGAAAATGCCTTCACTGGCAAAGACTACACCGCCTATTTTCAGGAGCTGGAAAAAAGCCGTTTGGATATCAGCTTTAAGCTTGAGGCGGACCGCATGGCTAACCTAAATCTTAGTGCGGAAGAATTTGCCAAGGAAATTCAGGTGGTTATGGAGGAACGCCGTATGCGCACCGACGATAAGCCACAATCAAAGACCTATGAGCAATTTTTGGCGGCTGCCTATGTGAACAGTCCGTATCGGCATCCAATTATTGGCTGGATGGAGGATTTAAAAACCATGACGGTGGATGATGCGCAACATTGGTATAGCAGTTATTATGCGCCAAATAATGCCACCCTGGTGGTAGCCGGTGATGTTGATCCGCAGGAGGTTCTTGCAGCGGCTAAAAAATATTATGGCCCGCTCAAGCCACGGGTAATTCCTACATTAAAATCACAAACCGAAGTCATCCAAAAGGGTGAGCGCCGTATTGTTGTTAAAGAAAAGGCGCGTTTGCCCTATCTGATTATGGGATATAAAGTGCCGGTGTTAAAAACAGCGGAACTGGACTGGGAGCCTTATGCACTGGAAATGCTGGCCTATGTACTAGATGGTAGCGACAGCTCCCGATTTTCCAAAAACCTGGTGCGTGGCCAGGAAATAGCCACCAGCGCCGGTGCCGGATATGACCTTTATAGCCGCATGAATGACTTGTTTATATTCGATGGTACGCCGGCACAGGGGCGTGGTATTGATGAATTGGAAAACGCCATTCGCCAGGAGATCGAAATACTTAAAAAAGAACTTGTCGACGAAAAAGAGCTAAATCGTATTAAAGCTCAGGTGGTGGCGAACAAAACCTATGAGCTGGATTCGGTATTCTATCAAGCCATGAAAATGGGAACCCTCGAAACGGTGGGGCTGGATTGGCGTTTGATGGATGCCTATGTTGACCGGTTTCGGGCGGTTACCCCCGAACAGGTACGGAAAATGGCACAAAAGTATCTCGTGGATGATCAGCTAACGGTTGCTGTTCTGGACCCGCAGCCTTTAAACGACAAGTCAATTGCCAGTACGCTTTCCAGTCACGACAGTGGAGCTCAACATGCGCATTAAGCCATCCTTACTATCGTCAATTATTTCAAGCAATACGGACGTAAATATGATGAATTCTAATTCCACCGGTGCCGGCAAACGGTTTGTCCAGTTAATTCTGGTTGGTCTGTTGGTCATCGTTAGCCAACCCTTGTTCGCAGGGGTCAATATTCAGCACTGGAGTACCAGTAATGGCGCCCGAGTCTATTTTGTGGCTGCACCGGAATTGCCCATTGTGGACTTGCAGGTCATTTTTGATGCTGGTGCCGCCAGAGATAATAATAACGGCGGTGCTGCAATATTAACCAATGCCTTGCTGGCAGAGGGGGCTGGCGGTCTGGATGCAACTCAGATTTCAGAACAATTTGACGAGCTTGGGGCCAGTTTTGGTGCCGATGCACAGCGGGATATGGCAGTGTTAAAGCTGCGCAGTCTTTCTGAGCCAGCGGTACTGAAAAAAGCGCTTGAAACTCTTAAGCTGGTATTAACTAAGCCTGACTTTCCAGACAATGCTTTCCAACGGGAACGAAAACGCCTGCTGGTGGGGCTTGAGCAACGTAAGCAGTCGCCAGGAGCACTGGCTGATGAAGCATTTTATAAGGCGGTTTATGGCAGTCACCCCTATTCATCCATGCCAATGGGGTATGAGGGTAGTGTAAAGTCGCTAAAGGTGGATGATCTCAAGGCGTTTTATAATCGCTTTTATGTCAGCAATAATGCTGTTGTTGCCATCGTGGGGGCGCTTGATCGGGCTGAGGCCGAGCGGGTGGCGGAAGCGCTGGTTGCCAAATTACCGAAAGGGGAGCGTGCAGCAGAGTTACCGGGGGTAACGGCGCTAGGTGAAGCAGAAAACGTGAAAATTGATCATCCCTCTGCGCAGACCCATATTTTGGTAGGACAGCCAGGCATGAGCCGCGGAGATCCGGACTATTTTGCGCTTTATATTGGCAACCATATTCTGGGGGGGAACGGCCTGGTCTCTCGCTTAAGCAATGAGATTCGTGAAAAGCGTGGTTTGTCTTATAGTTCGTACAGCTATTTTTTGCCGATGCGTAAGAATGGGCCTTATACCATTGGCCTGCAAACCCGCACCGAGCAGGCAGATGAGGCACTTCAGGTGCTGCGCCAGACCGTGGGCCAGTTTATTGAAAAAGGACCAACCGACGAAGAACTGACCGCTGCCAAGACGAATATTACCGGTGGATTTCCGCTGCGTATATCCAGCAACAAAAAGATCGTTGGTTATATTGGCATGATTGGCTTTTACGGTCTGCCATTGGATTATCTCGATACTTTCAACGATAAAATCAATTCCGTCAGCGCTGACAATATCCGGGATGCATTTAAGCGCCGTCTTGATCCCGACAAGATGGTGACGGTATTGGTGGGCAAAATGTAGATTCTCTGCGCGCCGCCATCGGGTCTGCTGGTTCAACCGGTTGATTCACGATCATGGCGGCGCCGTTTTTGCTTCGGTGTCATCTGCTTTGCAGCGTTTCTCGTGATTTAATGTGCTGAGTACTCGCGACGTGGGGCCAGCAATTTCCTATCCTCCCCCCATTGCTTATGTCTTCGGCAATAGCAATGTCATCTGTTCCCGGTATCACCTCCCGCTATAAATCGTTATAATGCCGTCAGTAAGTCGAATGTCATAATCGACATCCATTTCTCCCGTTTAGTCATCAATAGGCCAATTAATGAAAAAAATTCAACTGAAAATTCTGGATGATCGTATCGGAACCCAAATACCACTGCCGGCTTACGCAACGGATGGTTCAGCCGGAATGGATTTGCGGGCCTGTATTGATGAGGCCATTGAGTTATCGCCGGGGCAAACGGCGTTAATTCCAACCGGCATTGCGATACATATTAATGACCCTGGGCTGGCCGCAGTATTATTACCCCGCTCCGGTTTGGGGCATAAACATGGCATTGTTTTGGGAAACCTCACCGGGCTGATAGACTCTGACTATCAAGGTCAGCTATTTGTGTCCTGTTGGAACCGTAGCAGCGAAAGCTTTGTGATAAACCCCAGTGAGCGTATTGCGCAAATGGTATTGGTGCCAGTGCTGCAGGTTGAATTTGATATTGTGGCTGAGTTTACGGACAGCCATCGTGGTGACGGTGGCTTTGGTCACACCGGCCGCCATTAAACAGCAGTTCAGTTATCATAGCGCCTGCGGTGTGGGCCCCAATGGCCAAGGGGTGTTAGGTACAAGCTATGGCGAATTTGTTACGGCGCCTGAACGGTTACCCTTGTATAATAACCTGAAATAATTTATTGAATTGTCCTGTGAATGCTTGTCTGGCATTTATGAATTGCAGGGGCTATTTTTTATTTATTGTGATTAACCTACCGTAAGCCGACAGTCGTCACTAAATAATGGTAACCAGCTATAATGTTTAGTACGCTGTATATATAATTAACTATTGTAATTTACGACAATAACCAACGACCGCAATCAACGACAGGTGTGATAATGCCAATAGACGATCAAACCACCCCCATTGACGCTTCCATTTTTAAAGCCTACGACATCCGTGGGATTGTTGATAAAACCCTAACTGAAAACGCTGTTTATCAAATTGGATTAGCCATCGGTACCGAGGCCAAGGTCCGGGGGCAGCAGCATATTTATGTTGGTCGTGACGGGCGGCTATCCGGTCCCATGCTTATAAAAGCGTTAACTCAGGGATTGCTTGATAGTGGCCGTGATGTAACCGACGTAGGCATGGTGCCGACACCGTTATTATATTTTGCGGCGTATCATTTGGGTACTGGTTCAGGGATCATGCTCACCGGTAGTCATAACCCGCCTGATTATAATGGTCTGAAAATGGTGTTAGGCGGAGAAACCCTGGCTGGCGAGACAATTCAGGCATTACGACAACGCATAGAAAACAAAGATACCGGCACGGGCGCTGGCAATTATAACACCGAAGATGTC
>Ga0316204_10002669_pt1 | contig 39365 bp, 25 predicted proteins | sample 6monrhotite_MG_2_FD_205661 | JGI IMG/M metagenome (GOLD analysis project Ga0316204, IMG submission 205661) | Microbial mat bacterial communities from mineral coupon in-situ incubated in ocean water Damariscotta River, Maine, United States -... | ecosystem: Environmental > Aquatic > Marine >...
CGGCCGAGTCCAGGGTGGCGTGGCCGGTGATCATGATCACCGGAATGTCGGGTGTGGTCTCACGGATATGACGTAATACATCCATACCATCGATCCCGGTCATGCGCAGGTCGGTTAATACCAGATCAAATTCAGTCGATTGCATTGCAACAAGGCCGCTTTCACCATCCTTGCAGGCGGTAACGTCATAACCTTCACGTTCAAGCACATGAGTGAGATTAGACAGGGCGATCATTTCATCATCGATGAGCAGGATATGGGGTTGGTCTTCACTCATGATGCCACCTGTGCTGATAGTTTGTTATCCAGAGTCGTTTGTTCACTCTCAACCAGCGGTAACCAGATGGAGAATCGTGTCCCTCCCTGTTGGTGATTTTCAACGGACATACAACCGCCATGTTCGCTAATGATTTCTGCAACCATATATAGTCCGAGGCCGGTACCGTCACCGCCGGTTTTAGTGGTAAAGAAGGGTTCAAAAACATGTGCCAGATGATCTGCTGGAATACCTGAACCGTCATCATCGATGTGAAATAACAATATGGTGTTCGACTGGCTAATATTGTTGATTTCACCGACCAGGTGATCGGTATTGTCCGGCATGCTCTCGGCCCAGTTGGTTTCACGTGCGACGATATTTATATTCGTCGCTCCGGCATCGACGGCGTTTTTAATCAGATTAATAAACACCTGCTGGATACGTTCGCGTTCCACCAATAGTGAACTCTCTGGGATATCTTCGATGTGGAGTAAAATCGTTGGCGGTAACAAACGGTGTATGAGCATTACCGCTGATTGTACAAGGAGTGCTGCTGTGTGGATTTTCATATGCATTTTAGGTTGACGCACGGTATCGAGCAGGCGTCGCACAATGCGTCGTGCTCTCTCAGTTTCACTGTCGACATGTGATAGCCATTGACGACGTAAGTCTTCGCGACCGGTGCCATCGTCTTCCAATAATAATTGCACTGAGGTGGAGATATTCGACAGGGGATTGTTGAGCTCGTGTGCCACGCCCGATACCAGTACACCAAGCGCGGCAGCCTTTTCATGATGTCGCAATTGATTTTGTTGTGTACGTAGTCGATCCAGCATGGAATTAAAGTGATGGACGAAAGACTGGATCTCTTTGTCATTAGACGTCAGGGTTAGTGTCTGTCCTGTGCTTTCACCAAATTCGTCAAGTTGTTTTTCAAACTGTCGTAGCGGGCGGACGACCTGTCTGATCATAAACAAGGCGCTGGCAATGCCGAGCAGAATAACGGTGACAGATGCTGCCATTAACGTCCAAACAACAACACGAGTCGTGTCTGACAGAATGGTGCGTTGGCGTTGGTTAAAGTCACGAGTGAGTTCGGAGAGGGCATGACCGGTAGATCGAATCTGCTGTTGTTTGGTCGTTCTGGCTTCTCCACTGAGTGCGGAGTAGTCACTGAGCTCCTGTCGATAGCGATTCAGCAGGACTTCGATTTGTTGTAACTCCTCGGGGCTGGCGATAGCAGCGAATATACGCTCCCCCTGTTGAAGCGCACTCTGTGCGGCATCCAGCAGGGACTGCAGCTGTTTATGTCCATCCCTGTCATGATAAAGAAATAGATTTTTTTCCTCTCGACGTAACTCCTGGCTGGCAAGATGGAAGTCGTATACCGCCTCCCCCTCAAGAATATTGACTTGCTGGTAATGCAGGTCAGCAATGACGACTCCGACAAATATCAGCAGGGCTATCTTGGAGAGCCCATAGGTGGTCATGATTTTACTACGTAAACTAGTCATTAATAGTATGCACACGTTTAGTATGGAACTGTTTCATAATACAACAGTGTTACATAGGCTAGCTAGGGCTCAGGAGATAAATGTTACATGTTGCAACTAATTTAATTTCAGTGAATTCGTATCTTATTGAATTTTATAAGTTTTTATTATGGCATGCTGCTTGCAAAATGTTTTAGCAATAAATAATTTAAACATTTTTGGAGAAATTCCCATGAAAGTGCTAACAGACGCGTTAAAACAGATACTCAATTCCCTGGCGTACGCCAATGCCGGTGAATATATGACGCAACGAGACAAGGCCAGATTTCTGAACCAGTCTACCGCTGATATCAAGACAGTCATTGAGCCTGTTGAGGTCAAAGTCGTTAGTAAGGCTAGGCACATTGCACTTTATACGGGTAGTGAGTTGCCATCTGAAGTTATGGATTATGTGATTGAAACCTGCCTGCGTCTTAAGAATGATTTAACTGTGCTTACCTTTGAATCGAAAAAGGCATCAACTGCTCTATTACAACCCTACGAAAATATTTTGGCGAAGGCAGGTATCAATATGCAGGTCGCCAATCTGACGGGTGATCCCATCACCGGTCTTGCACGCTACCTACGCAAACACCCCGAAGTTGCCTTTCTGGCATGTAAGGACAGCGGCTACCTGGGCCGCAGTTATGTTAATTCGTCACAGCGTAAAAATGCCCTACCGGTTCCTATCGTCGTAGTAGCAACCAGCAAGACAGTTACTCACACACCCGCACAGGCCAATGCCGAAGACAAGGCAAGTGTTGCCTGATACAAGCAGTATATTCTGATATAATTCACGGTCGCTAAGTAGCAGCTCAGGCGGACAGACTCATCGGGTTTGTCTGCCAAACCTGTGTGACGTTATTTAAATTAACAGTGATTGTTTTGTGTTAACAAAAATTTTTCCATTTTTACGCTGGTTTCCGCCAACTGTTGAGAACCTGCGCGCCGACATTATCGCCGGTATTACCATTGCTATGATCCTGGTGCCTCAGGGGATGGCTTATGCCTCTCTCGCCGGCCTGCCAGTGGTTTACGGTTTATATGCCTCATTCCTTCCCGTGATTGTTGCTTCCATGTGGGGTGCCTCACGCTTTTTGCATACTGGCCCAGTGGCCATGTTGTCCTTGATGTCGGCCGCCGCGATAGAACCGTTGGCCACACGTGGCAGTGAAGAGTTTATTCAGATATCGATAACACTGGCATTGCTGGTCGGCGTGTTACGTCTTGCACTTGGTCTGTTTCGCATGGGTGTTCTCATTAACCTGGCATCTCATCCGGTTATACTGGGATTTACCAATGCCGCGGCATTGATTATTGGTTTATCTCTGGTGAACAGTTTTCTTGGTGTTCCCATGCCACGCTCGGAGAGTTTTCTCACAGATTTGTACATGGTCTTCGGCCAGATACCTTACCTGCACTTACCCACGCTGTTATTTGGTTTGATTACCTTTGGTCTGCTTTACTGGCTTCGTGCTCAGTTTCCCAGAGTACCGGGAGTGCTGATTGTTGTCGTTATTGGCACCATTATTAGTGCCAGTATTGGTTTTGAAAAAATCGTCAGCGTTGCACCAGAGAAGATTGCTGATAGCACTGTACGGGAAAAATTTGAAAAATTAAAAAATGATCAGGCAAAACTGGTCAGAATTAAAGATGAGAAACAGGCGATTAACGACAGGCTATTAAAGATTAATGTACATAGCCAGGAGGCCTATGACTTGCAGGCGAATATTCTACGCTTGCAGGGCGAAGACAAAAGCGTGAAGCATAGCCTTTATATCAGCCGCATTGAAACGAATCGTATTGGCCTGGTGCCGGAGACCCTGAAGAGTGGTCAGATAATTTATAAACAGGTGGAAGAGCCTGGTCCGTTTACGCAGGTTTGGCGCTGGGCCGGACACGCTGAAAATGAATTCAAACTATCGGCTGGCGGCGCAGTCGTCAGTAGCATACCGAGCGGTTTACCTGGGTTTAGTGTCCCTCGCATGGATTTTGGCCTTATTTCAGACTTGTTTGCGACGGCATTTATTATTGCCATGATCGGTTTTATGGAAGCGACGTCGATCTCACGCGCACTTGCGGCCAAGACCCGTGAGAAGCTCAATCCAAACCAGGAATTGATTGGCCAGGGGCTGGCAAATATTGTGGGTAGTTTTTTTCAGTCGTATGTTGTCAGTGGTTCCTTCTCACGCTCTGCTGTGGCAGCACGAGTCGGTGCGAATACAGGTTTTTACGCGATTATCAGTGCGCTCGGCGTTTTGCTTGTCATGCTGTTTTTAACGGACTACCTTTATCACCTACCCAAGGCTGTGCTGGCCGCCATTGTGATGAGTGCGGTATTCAGCCTGATCGATTTTAAATCCATGATACATGCCTGGAAAGTACGACGGGCTGACGGCATAGTTGGTCTTGTTACTTTTGCGACAACCTTACTCATGGCCCCTAGCCTTGCCGACGGTGTATTAGTGGGTGTGATACTGACCATTGTCATGTTTCTAATCAATATAATGAAGCCACGTAGTGAGGTGCTGGGACGTACAGCGAATGGTTCACTTGCCGGTATTGCGACGCATGATCTGGCCCCCATCAGTGAAAAGTATGTTGTGCTGGGATTTGATGCATCATTGGTTTTTATTAACGCGGCACATTTTGAATATGCCGTTTTGAAAGCGCTGAGTGAATTTCCACAGGCGCGTGCGATTCTTGTGATTGGTAAAGGGATTAACCGGGTCGATGCTACGGGTGAAGAAAAATTACGTGCACTGGCACAGGACCTCAAGGCAGCCGATATCACTCTAATGTTAGCGGGTTTGAAAAAGCCGGTGATTGAGGCCCTGGAGCGCGCTGGCCTGGATCATCTAATTGGCCATGACAATATTTTTCCCAGCAAAGATACGGCGCTACGTGAGCTTGAAGCAAGGTACCCGACATTATCGGACAAGCAGGCGATATAGATTTCCTAAAGAAAGGTGTCACATTGTGGCTCAGATATAGTTGTTTGAAAGGTCGGTGAAATCATTCACCGACTTTTTTTCTTAAAAGTAATCAGGCTATGAAGATAGAGTTAAGTAATCGATCTATAAAACATGTTCATAAAAAATAGTGTACTGATTTTAGCAATTTGCATTGCTCGTCACGCGAATTTTTTTGGCGCGGCCATTCTCGCCCGGAAATTCGTTAAACATAGCTTCTAAAATTTCATCGAATACTTCAACGATCTGATTACAACTACCGCGGCTCTTAGCGCGACTTTCCAGCAAGACGACGGGCTTGCCCTGGAGAAAACTTTTTGCTTCTACGATATCGAGTGCAATGGCACGTTGGTAAGTGGTATGTGATCCGGAGGTCATGCCAACTATGCCATAGCTCGGCATGGTATAGGTTGAGCCAGAGTAGCTGGCCGTTTGACCACCACTATATACTGTGCCGGATTTATACGTTGTACCACCACCGGTTTGTCCATATATGGGGGTAGAGACCTGTGAGGTCTTGCCGCTATCTATGCCATAGGACACCAGGGCCAGATAATCAGCATCGTTTGGCTGTGCGACAATCTGGTAGCCGATATTGGCCAGTTTTGCCTCAAAGCGGGACTTGTAGTGTGCAAATTCCAGTGAACCATCAACCTTTGAGTCTGCTGCAACGACGGACACTTTACCTTTGCTATGATAGTCGGGTTTGTAAAAATTTGTTGTATTGGTAACGACGTATCGTGCACAACCCGTTAACAATAAAGTGAGGCCAAGTATGGCCATGAAGAGCAGGTTTTTCATTGTTGTTTCTCGCATTCTGTTGAAGTAAAGAATTACTATTTTATTAATAAATAAAACTCACCACGTTGCTAGCCTGATCGGGTTGTCCCGTTAAGACGCGCTGCCAATAGATCTACTCAAGCCATCATCACCGTCATCACCGGGCTGTCCACTTTGAACTTCCGGCCAAACATTGCCTCTCGGGCCGGGTTCGCCCCCAGATCCTCCGCTGCCAGCTATGCCACCTGAGCCTACTGTGTAGTTGTTATCACCACGAATATCGGGATTTGCTGATGTGCTGACAGTGGCCTGGAAGATACTGTAGCTGTGACCACCGCTGCCGCCACCACCGCCACCGCCAGCGCCACCGGCGCTGCCATGGCCACCATTGCCACCATCGCCACCGGGCTCACCACCATCAGAGCCCCCGCTGCCACGTAAACCACCACTGCCACTCATGCCGCCGCCGCCACCGTTACCACCAGTACCCCCCCCCACGGTGGTGAGCTGGTTGCCTTCGATGATAGGGGAGGCATCGATCAGATAAATCGCATAGCTGCCACCACCACCGTAACCACCGGTACCGCCACGACCCGCGCAGCCGCCACCGCCGCCGCCACCACCACCACCACCGGTATCAGCAATGTTGTTCCAGGCCAGAGGACCGCCGGCACCGCCACCACCACCACCACCGCCGGTGCCATGTTCACCCGTTTCTCCGGTAAAGCCTCTGCCCGCAATATAGAAGCCGTTGCCATCCAGAGTGCCACCGAAACCGCGGTTACCGCCGGCGCCACCCTGAACGAAATCGGTGAGGCCAGGACCACCGTTACTAGCTACACCATTTAAGATCAGGCCACGCTGACCACCGTTGGTGCTTGAGCTACCATCCGCCCGCCGGCCGTCACTCCCGCTGTCACCGCTATTATTTCCATAACCGCCTGAGCCACCATTACCCCCTCTACCTGAACCACAACCGGCAGCACCTCGGGTACCCCCATTGGGTGTCGAGTTGCCATTGCCGCCATCGTCGCCATCTGTACCAGGGGAACCACTGGCTGTCTGGGCCGGTTGCACCCCGTTGGCACCATCGCCGCCGCGACCAGCGGCGATGTCGTTATTACGGATAATGAATGCGCTGGGCGTACCGTTGCGCACTAACAAACCGATGGAAGCACCACCGGCGGCATTGATACCCGCTGCACCACTTTGTACGTCGAGGTCAATACGACTGAGAGTGGTTGACATAGTGATGTCCTGCGCGATGATGCCGGTGGTTGTATTCACTCTGATCCGGGTCCGGGCACCGGAATCTATCCAGCCATCTATCTGGTTGGGATTGTTCCAGACGGTTTGCGCCAGCAAACCTCCATGTATGCTCACACCATCGGGCAGTGAAATCGTGGCGGGAATATTCGTAAAGTTCCCGGACAAATAGATATCTCTGGCGCTGGCGCCCTGGCCAGCGAGTGTCAGGGCACGGGTGAGGGTTTGCACCGGGGTATTCCAGGCACCCAGATTTGCATCGTCACCTGAAAATGTGTGTACGAACACCGCATTGTCGACATCTTCCATCGCCAGGATATAAGTGGAGTCCGTCGAGGTATTATCAGATCGATCGGTGACCGTCAGCACGAACTCGCCACCGGTCACATAATCCGGTGCAGTAAAGCTGGCAATGGGCTGGTCCGCATTGTTAATGGTAATGTCGGCCGGTCCGCTCCATGCATAGGTCAGAGTATCGGCGCTTTGTTCACTGTCCATGCTGGCACTGCCATCAAGGGTGATGGTATCGCCGTAATTGACAAACTGCCGTCGCGCGCCGACATCCGCTGTTGGGTTTCCATCAAAGGTACTCGAAAACAACCAGCTGTCTCCGGCAAACCGATTGCCGGAACGATCCGTGATGTCACTGCTGTAGTGAATTCGGTATAACGTTTCGGCACTTAACAGGTCGTTCGGCGTCAGGACAAAGCTGCGGTTGTTGTCAGGGGTGCTGATAGTGGATGGAATGATATTCCCGTTGCTCTCTTCCACCAGGTAAAAACTGGTGCTGGTAAATGAGGCCGGATCCATGATATCACTGAATTGTACCGATAACGTCGCATCGAAACTTACCCTGACAATCCATTCACCGGTGACGGAATCCCGATAGCCACCCAATGTTTGGCTTGGCACAACAGGGTTGGCAGTCGGTGGAGTGGTATCCACCGGCCACACAGTCACCCGCACTTCATCGGTATGATTCTGTACACCGTTGGAGACGGTCAGCTGAAAACGCATCTCGCGATCAAAGTCCTGGGTCGAGACACCCGGCGCCGTAAAGCTGATGGTCTCGGCCGTGTCATCGGCAATCACGGGATCGGGGCCGTAACGGTTGCCGTTATCATTATCACCTGTATATCGCCATTGATAAGTTAATGGTGAACTGTAGGGATTGGTGCTAGCAGCTGCACTTAACGTGGCACTGTCACCTTCGGTGACGGTCTGGTCTGAACCGGCACTCGCCATCACGTCATACGGGCCTGTGGTCGCCGCCGTCAGATTAATCATCACGGTATCCAGACTGTTTAGTGAACCATCGGAGACACGCAATTCAAATGTCAGTATTTCATCGATGGCTAAAACTGGCGGAATAAACTGTGGAGAGGGCACATTGTTACCGGGTTGCAGGCCCACAGCATAGCCGCCGGTTTGCGTCCAGGAATATGTTATCGCATCACCATCTGGGTCATTACTACCACTGCCATTCAAAGTAACTTGTGTTCCACTACTCGGATTTTGATCCGGTCCGGCATCGGCGACCGGTGCATTATTAACGGCACCGGCGGCAATCGTAACGGTGACCTGATCCATGGCAGATTCACTGCCTTCGGTCACGACTATTTCGAATATTAGTGTTTGCGCACTGCCGGGAATCGATGGGGGTGCGGTAAAGGTGACAGTTGGTGTGTCGTTGGCCGATAGCGTGACGTTCGGGCCATTGAGTTGCCGCCAAGCATAGGTAAGTGTACCGCTGTTACCTGGCGAACTGCCTGTGGCATCCAGTGTCACGATACCACTGGGGCTTGCGGTAATCGCACCACCTGCATCCGCTGTCGGTGGTGGTGTATTCAACGGTGGTGGTGTATTCACTGGATTGCCTTCTCCACCACCACCACCACACGCAGTGAATAGCAGGGCCAGTGCGATGAAGATCCAATTTTGAATTAATGGACGTAAGGAAAATTTGGGTGCATGCATTTTTTTGTACCTTTTTTATGGCTGCGTTACAGATCAAAGAGCAATACCGGTCAATGATGTGGGAGGTAAGATTCGTAACTCACCAATGTGCACAATTTTGCTATGTAATTGTTTAGAGTTGTGTTGGAGTTGTCTATTAGACAAAGGTCGGTATCGACCCCATACTTTAGTCGGTACTCTGCGAATATTTATGGTTCAGCCTGCACAACAAAGCCCCGTCAAGCGGGGCTTTGTTAGCCGTTTGTTACCTACAGGATCTTTTAGTAATCAAAACCTCCAACACTACCGCCTGCTACCAGGCTACCGGTAATATCAGTGGGTTGTGTTTCATCGATGCCGACTCGGTAAAGCAACCAGGGTAAGTTTGGTGAGGGGGAAGTTGTATTGATGCTGGCGCTGAAAATAAAATAACGACTGTCCGAGGTCCAGGGTGAATACGTGAAATACTCATCGACATAGGGTTGATAACCGAATCGACTCTGTGACGTAAATGCATTACCCGATACTTTACGTGCCGACAGGTTATCGTTCGGTGTCGTAACATACAAACCTGTCTCATCGCCACTAACCACTTCATAGGCAATGAAATCACCGTCAGGTGACCAACTGAACCGGCTATGTTGCACAACACTGTTGGTCAGGTTGGCAAGGGAGACCTTGATACTTGCACTCCCCCCGTCCGCGGCTGCTGTATAGGCCTCCAACACATCATTCGTATCCTGATCCGCGACATAGGCAACACGGCTGCTGTCCGGAGACCATTTGAAATCTGTTACATCACCATCAGTCGGTAATACGCCATTAAGCCTGATACTACTGTTGGCTACGCCGGGTAGTGCTGAATACAGTTCAATCTCGTTGTCGGTATCCTGATCGGCCATATAGGCCACACGACTGTCATCCGGTGAAAAGGCAAATCGATTTATGCTACGACCACTGGCTAGCGAACCGGAGATATTGACGCCATTGCGTGCCGTAGGATTCTGCGTGTCATGGGTATACAAACCACCAGGGTTAGCGCCTGTGATGTTATAGAGCAGGTAACGGCTATCTTCAGACCAGTACAGTCGGAACAAAACTCCCTGGCCTGACGTCAGCGGTACATTAACCCGGGATTGCTGTGTAGTTTGTCCGGCAATGGCAATATACAGTTCACGCACCCCCGATGTATTTTCAAAGGACGTATAGGCAATACGTGTGCTGTCTGGCGACCAGACAAATTGATTCACCCAGTCAGTCCGGTTTGCTGCGGCTGTGCCGCTGACGCGCACACTGTTGGGTCCACCGATAGTCGTATCATGGGTATTAATCGCGATGCGATCGACAGCATAGCCGCTATGGAAAGGTGTACGGCTACGGACAAAATAAGCCACATAACGACTATCCGGTGACCATTGGGCCTGACCGATTTTTACTGTGGTGCCGACATTGCCATTAATTTTGTGATGGTCGCTACCGTCGGCATTGACCAGAAATAATTCCTGTATTTCATCGATATCGGTGTCGGCCAGGTACACCAGTCGGGTGCTGTCCGGTGACCACCAGAAGGCATCGGATGTATTACCGTGATAAACATCCGCATTGGGACCCAGTCCCTGCGAAACTTTTAACATACCCGTGCCATCGACATTTGCTACATAGAGATCAGTAACGCCGGAGGTATCCTGCATAGCGAGGTAGGCCACTTTGGTTTTATCCGGCGAGAGTTTGAATAGGCCAACACCACCGCTGAGCAGCGAGCCGGACAGCTTGATCAGGCCACTACCATCATCCTGCATGGCATACAATTCCCTGACGTTATCGACCTCCTTGTCTGCAACAAAAACAACGGTCTCTGGTGTTCGAACATTGCCGCCTCCGCCAACTCCAGGAGTACCGCCGCCACCGCCACCGCAGGCAGTCAGAAAAACAGTTATACCAACAAGTCTGGTGAGTGGGCTTATAGTACTTACAAAATTCTGGAACATCATAGTGATTACCTTAATGACGATGTAAATATTGTGCTAAGGACAAGTGTGGCGGATTAAGTGGCTGGATTGCCCGGCTCAAATACTTTAATTTAATTATTGTCTGTCAAAAGGATGGTTATGGGTATTAGACAAAGGTCGGTATTGATCCCAGACTTTAGTCTGTAATTCTGTTTTGTAGTAGATATGGAAAATTTGTATTGAACAGATGAACGTTCTATTTACCAGCAGTAGAATTCAGTCTGAACTTTGGGATAAATTTTAATTAAGTGTATACAGCGTTCTTTGTTGTAGTTGCTGAAAAACAGGGTTATTTCAGGTGGCTTAAAACAAGGTGTTTCATATAGGCAAGCATAAGCCATGTCTTGCTGATACATAAAGTGCTGGTCATGTACTGTGCCGGGAACTTATGCCGTTAAGCCAAAGACTATCTCGTTTCACTCCATCAATATTTCATTTGGCAGTTTGTTCGTAGATTATGATTAATATGCCGACATAGACTAAAGTCTGGGATCAATACCGACCTTTGTCTAATACCGGAACCGTCCAGTCGAAATTACACTCCTAACATCAAAATTATTTAACCGGTCTTGATGCATAAAAAAGGCATCGTCCATGCAGCGTATTGTTGTTAAGGGTAAGGAGACATATCTTTATGCGGTGACAATTGCGCGGCTTCAAGTCGAGTTAGTCAAAGCAGGTTTATTAAAATTTAATGAGTCTAAAGGCGAGTTTGACGATAGGACGTCAAAAGCTCTGGAAATATTCCAGAAATCAAAAAAATTGCAGCCAACCGGTTTTCCAGATCAGGCGACCTTATGGCTATTATTTGACTCACACGTTAAAAATGTACAATAGCAGGGATGTTACAGTGGTAGAGTAGTACCAGACAGGTACTATATTATGGCGCTGACAATAAGAGAGTGTTTATAAAATATTAAATACATGAATCAGCGGAGTGATTTTACGCGCGGATTCAGTTAGAGAAAAACACCGAATCTAATGAACAGTGAATAATGAAAATTTGATGTATGATACTTAACATGAGTATCTCTTCCGAATATTTACTGGATCAAAAAGTACTTGTTGAACAGATCAAGATTCAGCATCGAACACTAATCCCCATTTTGTTTGTCAATCTCCTCGTAAGCCTTGCCCTGACCTATGGTCTCTGGGATGTTGTTTCACAGACAAACTTGAAAGTCTGGATGGGCTTGATGGTTTTTATTCTGGTGGTGCGTGTATTTTCTTATTTAATCTATCGTTATAAGTTTAAGCCTGAGCAGGCACAACGCTACGGTATGTATTTTGTGATTGGTGCTGGTACTACAGGCTTATTATGGGGTATTGGTGCTGTAGTCTTATTTCCAGACAACGGATTGGAGTATCAACTTTTTGTACTTTTTGTATTAGTCGGTATGGGGGCTGGTGCGGTTTCATCTCTCACCACTTATTTGCCGGCTTTTCTCTCTTATTTTCCCAGCTCGATGTTACCGATTGGTGTGAAATTGCTATTGGTGGGTGATCCCATTCACTTGTCATTGGGCGTCATGTCGTTGGCGTATATTATTGCTTTAACCTATTTTGGTATAAATATTAACCGTACAATTATACAGTCACTGAGGTTGCGTTTTGAGAATATCGATCTGGTTGAACAACTAAGGCAACAGAAGGATGAGGCAGAACAGGCTAATCTTTCGAAGACAAAATTTCTTGCTGCGGCCAGCCACGATCTTCGCCAGCCCTTGCATGCCCTGACATTATTCACCTCGGTGTTGAATGAAGAGATAAAGTACCCAAAGGTTCGCCGGGTGGTGGATCAAATTAATGCTTCTATTGAGGCACTACAAAGTCTATTTAATGCTTTGCTGGATATTTCGCGTCTTGATGCCGGTGTCATGAAAGTTGAAAAAACAAATTTTCAGCTACAGGTGCTATTTAACAAGCTAGCCAATGACTTTAACCCGCAGGCAAAGGAAAAAGGGCTTGAGATATTCTGGCCCGATATCGACGAGGCAATATATACCGATGCCTCGCTGTTTGAGCAAGTGCTGCGTAATTATGTGAGTAATGCGATTCGTTATACCAGCAAAGGCGAGGTACGAATTAGTTGCGAGGCCAATGGGGAACAGGTAGTCGTTAAGGTGAGCGATACCGGTGCTGGTATTCCTGATGAAGAACGCGAGGCAATTTTTGATGAGTTTCATCAATTAAGTAATCCAGAACGTGATCGTAGTAAAGGTTTGGGGCTAGGTCTGGCAATTGTGCAACGTACTGCAAAATTACTTGGCCATGTCATTGACCATGAGTCTGAGTCCGGTAAAGGCTCGACGTTTTCTATTACTGTGCCACAGGCAAGTATTGTTGAAATTTCGGCATCATCATTGCCGAATGAAACCGACATACCAAAACAGGAAAAGCATAGTCTGATTCTTGTCATTGATGACGAAGCAGCAATCCGCGAAGGCACAAAAAGCCTGATGGAGACCTGGGACTGCCAGGTAGTGACTGCCGTAGACAAGGACGAAGCACTGGCAAAACTTAAGAAGCTCAACCAGTCCCCTGATGGCATTATTGCCGACTATCGTCTACGTGAAAATCAGACCGGACTTGAAGCGATTCATGCCATCCATACGGAGTATGGTGATCATATTCCGGCCCTGATCGTCACGGGTGATATTGCCGTGGAGCGGCTGCGTGATGTGAACAACAGTGGTTTTCAGGTGCTGCATAAGCCGGTGGCGCCGTTAAAATTGCGTGCCTTTTTACGCAATGTGCAATTGAAACACAGTTAAACTTTGGATCAAAGTGGGCGCACCTGGGCATATAGGACATCCTTGTCCTCTATGGTATTTTCATTTCGGAACAGTTGTACTATTAAACCTCGGTTCACGAGACCGAAACCCGGTCGTAATAATCTCGATATTGGAATCACGTTCCCTTAAGACAAAGCGCGAATATTGATTAACACTTTCTATGTTAAACGTCTCCGGTGAATCAAGTCCGGCTGCCCAGCGATTCACAGACACGTTATCGGCAAAGGTATAAATCCTGTCTTGCGAATCCTTTTGCAAATATCGGTCACCTAAACCCGGCACGGCGTTAATGAAATTCCCGCTCAAGTCCCAACGCTCAATATCACCATCAGGTCCTGTCGCGACAATAAGCCGAGCCGTTGCGCCTGTGCCAACGGATATGATCGAGCGTGAATAAACGAAAGTGACACTCACACTCGGCCATTGTGCCGTCGCCTCACTTACCAGCTCCGTCACACTGTTAAACGACGAACCATCTATCCGTTGAATGCCATTATGTTGTGCCGAGGTTAAGGGATTACCTGCCACGATGTACAAGTCACCTTCACTCAAGGCTAGGTCGTAGATTTCATTTAACGCATCCAGATTGGCGCCGTCGAAATAGGCGTTGGCCAGGGTCAACGTTTTGTCCTGTAAACCTGTAAAACGGTCAAAACCCTCATCGTAGGTTCGCACCAGCCATAATTCATTGTTGATTAACCTGAGACCGTAATCCCATTGGCTCTCGTATTCAAAGACAGTGGCTACCGTCATTTTATCAAATGAATACTTCAGAATTTTAGAAGGACCCACATGCACACATTGGACGATAAATAATGCATCGCCTATCGGATCATAGGCGGTACCACACATTTCAGCAGTCGTCCCCGGTACGGCAAAGCTACCATCCTTGAACAAATTGGTGAGCTTGGTATGGTTGGTGACGAGGGGTTGTAGGGCGGTATCATAGCCATACTTCACATACACATCACCGCGATCGACCAGCGTACCGGACAATAAAGTACCAGACACACCGCCATCGGCCAGGCTGGAATAGAGTTCGACAACACCGGATGTCGTCTCGGAGGCATGATAGGTTAATGCACCACTATCACTGGCCCAGGCAAACGAAAAGACACCGATGTCGTTACCTGTCGGTAAGCTTGTGGCGGAAATCAGGCTACCCGTCCAGTCACCTCCCACGTGACTGGTATACAGGGCATCGATTCCGGTGCTTGTCGCATCGGCACGATAGGCCAGTAAATTACTATCCGGTGACCAGGCGAAGGCCTGCACATCCCCCTCACTGACGAGTGGATCGGATACCTTCGCGCCAGTTAGTGAACCATCCCGTTTACTGATGTATAACTCGAAGACTTCATCGCTGTCTTGATCCGCCAGATAGGCAACCGTGCTTGCATCAGGAGACCACTGAAATCGTTTCACATTACCACCGGTGGTTAAAACACCGGACAGCATAGAATCGATCGATGTGCCATCCGGTGTACTGGCGAACAATACCTGATCAGGATTCGCTGCAATATAAGCGATGCGCTGACTGTCAGTTGCCCATTGAAACGAAACGATTTGTGTTGCGCTTGATAATGAAGTCCCCAACGTGCCGGTAAAATCACTGCTAAACAAACCATTGCCACCAGCCGTTTCGGCGACATACACCAAGTAGCTGTCATCTGGTGCCCAGGCAAATTCCGTCACACTATTGCCTGCACCCAGGGCATGGTTCATTTTCGTACTCGTCTGACTAACACTGGCAGTACTGATATACAGCTCATCCTGACCGGTAGTATTTTGATCCGCGCGATAAGCCACTCGATTACTGTTCCCTGCCCAGGCAAACGACTTGAGGCTGCGCCCCGCTGCGAGAGAAGGATTGAGTCGCACACTGAAACCCGGGTCACCGGCGGCATTGGCCTGGCTATCATGGGAGTTAATGCCGATCACCTCAGCAGGGTTATTTTGATTATATACCTTGTAGGCAACGTAACGACTGTCGCTGGACCAGGCAAACTCACCTATTTCAACGACGCCACTGACAGAGCCGTTAATTTTACGCAGGTTGTTACCATCACTATTCACCATATAGAGTTCATCAACGTCATTGACATCTACATCTGCCAGGAAAATGAGACGGGAACTGTCCGGTGCCCAGGCGAAGGATTTCACATCGGCAAGGCTACTCAATGTGCCGGATACCTTATAGGCATTGCCCGTTTTATAATTGTTATTCGCTGCATTCACCGGAACAACGTAAAGTTCATATATTCCATAGGTATCCTGATTAGCTAAATAGGCGACGAAGGCCTTATTCGGCGAGACTGCAAAATCCATGACGATACCGCTACTTGTCAAGGTTTCGGATAATTTAACAGGTGTATTAGTGCCATCATCAAAAGCCGCATATAGCTCGGTAATTCTGTCTGTCTCCTTATCGGCAAGGAATATCACCGGCTCTCTGCTTCTGCTACTAAAAGCAGAGGCACGAGTAATTGTAATGGTGTAGGTCTTTTGTGTGACACCATCCTCTGCGGTAACAACGACATTGATCGTGTTCATACCAACAGCTAGAGCAATTGCAGAACTGGCAGTTCCAGATGTGACCAGTGCACCGTTTACCCCGAGACTACTTGCATTGTCATCTTCCTGAGTCGGCGTTACCGATGTACTACTGACAGTGTTGGCAACGCTGGCGGAATATGTGGTTAGGCTGGGTGAAAAGACCTGATCCAGCGTGACCGACGACAAAGACAGGCTACTCAAATTTGCATTGCCTGAGGCGCTACCACCGTCACCACCACCACCGCCACAGCCGGTAAATGCCAGTACACTTAGTAGTAGAGTGAATGTAAATGCCAGGCGATGTTTAATAGTGAGCACGATAATTATCCTTAAAGAGTGAATGCTGTGAATTTTTCAGCTGAAAGGAGGCGCAGCGCTTGCCATCCATAGTCAGTTATTAATGTAAGTTGGTATTGTCTAATATTTAGGCAGGTCTGCCTATTAGACAAAGGTCTGGGTAATACAGACTAAAGTCTGTATCAGAATGATGCTGAGTAAAGTAGAGTGTAAAACGAAACCGTACCTTACGCTGATTAAAGGGGAGGGGGGGGCGTTAATAAATATTCCCTCTGGACTAGCCCTTTTTCCTTGTTATTAATGTTCCTGAAAAACGAGAAGAGGTTAAATCTGACTCCGTCCTTTGCTGAACTTGTCCCGCTATAAAGGTTTTATTTTTAACACTGAGAAATTACTGATTATAATTTTTAGTTGGGTCAAGAAAAAAAGTCCTACTTAATACCACTATTCACTGCCAAAGCTTCTCCTATTATGTGACGAACTCTTTTCGAGGGTTCTGTACGAATCAGATTCTGTAAGACCGGTTTATACTCCGGATGTTTCGCTAAATTTGTACCCATAAATTTCGCCATAGAATAGCGAGCGGATTCATCGGTCTCGGTTTGAATGGTCTTACTTATGCTGGCCATCGTTTTTGAGGTATCGGCTAGTGGCAATCGGGTTAATGATTCAGCCATGGCGCCGCGAACCTGACTGTTGCTCTCTTGTTCAAAACGCGAGGCCAGTGCTTTGGCACTTTGTTCCGATGGCATTAAGCCAAGTGACAAAGCTGCTGCGCGACGAATGGCGGGCTGGTCATTGTCTAAAAAGGTGGTTACCTTCGGAACCACCTCTGGGTCGCGGGTATTACCCAAAGCATAAATAAATGTTGCCTGTTGTTGAATGTCGCTATTATTGTCGGCACCACTAATCAGGTTGTCGCGCAAGGCTGGGTAGTCAGGATTATTAGCCGCTTTCATTCTGCTGCCGATGCTACCCAGTGTGTAGGTGGCAGTGCTTGAAATTTGCGGCCGCTCAGTGTAGGCCGTATCCCACAACATCTTTAAAGTTTCGGCGCTAGGCTTGTTGATTCCTGCCAGCGCGACGGTTGCCCGTATGGCGTCACGGGTAGACCAATCGGGACTCGACATCACCAGGGTTAAGGCGTCCTGTGCTTCCACGGTAGCAGCCAGCTCCAAAGCCAAATACAGATCAGCACGAGTGCGATCACTCAAGTCCTGGGTTTGCATTTGCTCAAGCAAGGTTGCTGGCATGGAGCTGTCAACTTGAAGCAGATCTCTTAAGGTATGAATGTGCTTACTTCTTGCCTCTATGGCGGCGTTTAACGCTGGCAATTCCGCAATGAGTCTCCGGCGAGCCTCTTGCGGAGAAAGTTTAGGGATTGACGCTGCTGGTTTAAGTAAGATTGGCTGTGGCGCCGCTGCTATAAAATTCCAGTGTTCTTTAGAGACTCGCGCATGGTTACTGGAAACAAAATCCAGTTGAGCGTGATTAATAATGCGCAGTGTCGGGCCATGCTTACCGGGTGTTTGCAATGTTTCATTAACCGTCATGCTGGTAATCCAGCTACGCTTCTCATTGAGCTGAATGGTTTCTTTCGAGGTGATGGTTGCCTTGTTCAGCATGGGCGAAGAAGACAAGGCGACGAAATTGTCCTTGCTCTTTTCAAGCTGAGTTGGGCCGACGCGCTGGTAGGTTGCCAGATATTCACCGGAGGCATTCTTTTCTTTGGCCACCCAGTTTTCCTTATGTTCTGCCATCGACACAGTAAAGGTGCGCACAATATTTTCTAACATGCTTTGTTCTTGCCCGGTAAGGCCTTCCGAGAATTCGAAGTGATTGGGAACGCCACCTGCTAAAAATTGCACTCTAAATGGTTGTTCGAGCATCCGATTCATCTCTGGGTCAGACTGACCAGAGATGTTGACTCGCACATCGGACAACTGCATTCCCACTCGCGCTTTATCCCTGTCTACCTCTAAGGTAACGAGGTCGAGTAGTGAGCGAATGGTGACCTGAACATTTTGGCTGCCATCTGCACCAAGCGTGTTTAAGCGCATAGATGAATCCATTGTTACTCTATAGCGTTGGGAAGTACCTGCTTGCCAATGAAAAAAGTGCGGTTTACCTTGCACAAGATGATGGTTAACACTCGGGCTTCCCTGCAGAAACCAGAACACTCCCACAATTGCTGAAATTGAAAATAATGCAACAATAAATCGTTGTTTAGAATTCATCTTCATCATTTGCTATTCATTTGGCCCTGGAACAAAGTACTCAGGTTCTTCACCATCTAACAGCACCACATCAAGTACCACGCTGGGGTCTTCATAAAGTACATCCACAAACTGAAAGGCGGCCCGCGAAGTGAATAGATTCTTTTTCACCTTGACCCTGACAAAAGCCGGGCAGCGGATTTTGACAAAGCCAATTTTACAGGTTTTGAATTTGAGTACAGGGAATTCAGCAAAGAGATTAATTTTTCCCTGAGGACCGGTGAAGGTATTGGTTATTTTAGGTCCCTGGCTAATAACAAATTCTGCAGGGGCAGCACCGACACCTTCATTGATCAGTTCGATTTCAATGCCATAGAAGAACTCGAGCTCTTCACTTAAGAGTGTTAACACACCTTCAACACCAGCAATAATAAATTTCCTGCTACCGAAACCGCCGTACATGGTTGCCTCGATATTGGCGAAGGGAGTGATTGCCGTACCCAGTCTGTAATCATCGTCGGCGCTGGTGAAGAGAATGGGGTTTAAGTTTTGATCAGCAGTCCCTAACCTGACACCGATGTTACCCGTTACATAACCGCCTGCACTCATGGGAACGGGACCAACAAAGAAGGTGGCTTCGAGAAGTTTGTCTTTATCCGGGTCCGGATATTCCTTGGAGAAAGAATACAAATTATCCACCTGGTCTATGGATATTTCGATGCCACTCAGTACAGAGGGCTCTTCTCCAGGGGGGACGGTAACCCAACTCGTCAGGATTTGGCCGATATGGCGTATTTCTAATGAAATTTTATTCTCATCCTCTGTTGGCTTGCCTTCGTAATCGGGCACCAATTGTGCTCGCATATCAATGGCCACAAAATCAAAGGGGACGGCAAAAATAGTCACCGGCACGGCCGCATTGATGGTTTCGACGTAACCCCGTTTGTCCGCCGTGGCATAGTTGCCAAAATTAACCCCGAACGAAAAAACCGAACCACCGCCTTTGGTGTTAAAGCCCACACCGTTTTTTAGTGGCGCGGAGGGAGTCGAATATTGAGGCGTGTAGCCGTTTAGGTCAGGAGCGGGCAGAACGGTTGATTCAACTGGTGGCAAAGTAATGGCCAGCGGTGAACACACTTCGTTGTCTTCTGGCTTAGCATCGGTAATAAGTTGATCAGTGGGACGGACTTCAACACAGATAGCAAAATCCGTGACATCCATTGCCAGGGTTTCATTTGTCGCGACATCACAGTTTGCTGCTTTCGGGTAACTGCTTAAAAATATCTTTAAGGCATTAATGGCCTCTTGAGTCAGATCCGGTGGCGGCAACGTTGGCTCAGTAGGTGGTGGGATATCAAATACGACCGGGATATCGGTTCTTGTGCACCTATAACGCATCGCAAGTGCCAGCTCGCTACCGAGTTTACCGGGAAAGTAATAGCTCATTAATGTGGAATTACGACCCACATCATCAAGCGTAACGCCTTCAGGAGTAATATTCCCTTCTACTTCTGATCCCTGGGTAACCAATTGCGGATTAAACGTACCCAGTGATAGCCATTCCTCAGCCGTAGTATTGCCGCCAGGATCAATGCCATAGGCATTCATATAGCGTTTTTCGTCTGAATTCCAAAGGTAAAGCGGCACCTCATGGCTTGTTCCTCGATCGGTACGCGTAATTCTTAATTTCGCAAAGGCTTCAATATCAATGGCCTCACCAACTTTTAAGCCATCTGAGCCTACTGTTAACGTGGCGCTGGCGTCTGCGTTGTAAACGTTACCGTTTAATTCATTGACCTGATTCTCATAGGACAGTGTGCTAATTTCGAGGGAAGCACGGTCTAGAGTAAGATCAGTAATTAATAGATTGGGGTCGACCGGAGCAGAAAAAGTGACCTCGGCAGAGGCGACGTTATCCTCTTCATTGGTTTCAAGTTGCTCATCGGCCGCATCGACAATGGCCAAAACATAATAGTCACCGGGTAATTCGACGCTGGCCGGTATATTGATTTCAATCTCATAAGGCCCACCTCCGCTAACAACATTCTCAACGGTTGCGGTACCCAAAGGTATTTGTCGAGCCTCCTCTTCCGGGTCCTCTTTTTTCTCAACTGCGAAAAGCGACACGCTGATTGTGTCACCCTCTAGATCACTCTCTAATTCAACTTCAACAACCATTGGATAGGAGATTTCAGGGTCGATGGTAAGCACTTTGAGTGCTGTCACCGATACATTACCTTCTGGCTGTATCGGAGTAGCACCACCACCGCCACCACCACAAGCGGTAAATAGCAGCGCGCTCAGTAGCAGAGTGAGTATAAAAGCTAGACGATGACTAATAGTGAACATGGGCTTATACCTTTAATTGGCGTTTTTAGCGTAAACACTAAGCGGCGTTAATTCTTTTGAGCATAGCGATGTTAGCGAGCATTCTGAGGGGCAATTGTCGATGATTTAAGCAGGGCTGCCTATTAGACAAAGGTCGGGGGTAATACATACTTTAGTCTGTATAAAATGGCCTGTACTAGACAAACCACTCATGAGCAAAGAGAGAGAATTATACGGATCCGAACCACATGTGGTTTATGCGAAAGTTAAACAAGGTGATATCAGATCTAGTTATCAGCAGTTAATGAAGCGATGTATTGTGATAGCACACACTGAAATAATTTAATCAGATGCGGGAATTAAACCAAGTTTATCCGCCGCGATTACGGCCTGGGTGCGGTTAGCAACGCCGAGAGTTTTCATAATTGAGGTGACATGCATCTTGACCGTGGCTTCTGCAAGGTTAAGTTGTGTAGCAATTTCTTTATTGGCAATGCCTTGTACTAATAAGTGAAGGACTTGCTGTTGTCGCGGAGTTAAGTGGAGTGAATTGCTTATACTGTGGGGAGTATTTTTTGGCTCATGTTGTGCAAAGTTAGGTGGTACGTAAACACTGCCGGACAGAATTAAACGTAAGGCGTTGAGCATGACGGCACTGGTGGTATCTTTGGGGATATAGCCCATGGCACCTGCATCCAGTGCCTGTTGAATATCACTGTGCTGGGTGGAAGCAGAAAGAATTACAACGGGTAAGGCCGGATAATGCTTTGAAAAAGTATCAAGGGTTGTAAAACCATTCTTGCCCGGCATATTCAGGTCAAGCAAGACGAGATCAAGATTGGGGTTGTCTGACAAGCACTGCATTGCCTGGGCGTTATCGGGGGCCTCTAAAATTGTCACGTTGTCCTGTAGTGCGTTTAGGACATGACAGAGTCCCTCACGGAACAGGGCATGGTCATCGACAATAAGAATTTTCATATAGCTTCCATTCTTTTATTCAGTTTTGAATATAACAAAATCGTTAAATTCAAGACTCAAATCATAGCTGAAGTTTAGTCGAATAATATATAGATAAATAGTTATATATTGCACCATCTGCAAGGGGTAGTGGCTTTTTTCGACTGGTGTATGTTATAGAGTCAGAATAAATTTTAATTCAAACATTGAAAATCTTGAGTGATGTTCCAGATTGATTTTAGGTGGGGACTTTTATTAATTTATATTTTTACTGGTACGATAGAATAATAGAGAATATTTCTTAACCTGCCTTTTGGTTATACTTTTTTTAATGCCAGTTAAATTGTTCAATTGGAATTGGCTTTTCAATGGCATATCCCTGAGCGTAGTCAACACCAATAGAATATAGTAGATCCATAATTTCTGGCTTCTCAACAAACTCAGCTATAGTTTCCAAATTCATTACCTGTGCGACCTGTGTAATGGCCTGTACCATAGAGCGGTCAATGGGGTCTTCGATGATGTCTTTAACAAAGTTGCCATCAATTTTTAGAAAGTCGACAGGTAAATTCTTAAGATAACTAAAAGATGACATACCACTGCCAAAATCATCGAGCGAGAATCGACAGCCATTTTTCTTAAGTTCATTAATTATCACACTTGCACGTGACATATTGGCAACGGCAGCAGTTTCAGTAATCTCAAAACAAATCTTTTCAGCAGGAATTTTATATTCATTAAACAAATCTGTTAAAAATATAATGAAGTTTGGATCTCCAATAGTTTGACCGGACAAATTGATCGCACATAGATCCAGGGTATCGAGGTGTTCTCTGTTTTGTGATAACCATTCAAAGGTGTTTTTGAGTACCCAGCGATCGATAAAGGTCATTAAATTATATCTTTCCGCAGCAGGAATGAAGGCGCCTGGTGGTGTGGGAACCTCAGCACCATTTTTCATAGTTAATAGTATTTCAAAATGATGATTTTGTGAGTGTGAAGCAACAGGGACAATTTTTTGTAAGTTCAGCATAAAGCCATTATTGTCAATGGCTTCATGTATCCTGGAGACCCATTCCATTTCACCGAATCTTTTCGCGACATCGTAATCATCTTCATGATAGACATGAATACGATTACGTCCTGACTCCTTGGCAATATAACAGGCAGTATCGGCAGCACTTAGTGCCTGGGTAATGTCGCGTGTATTTCTATTGATAGTGACGACACCGATGCTGGCTCCAATGGCGAAAGTTTTTTGCTCCCATGTAAAACGATAGCCGCTAATAATTCCCTGGATTGCGTTTATGTTATTAATTGCATGTTCGAGTTCGCAGTGCAGGAAGAGTATGCCGAACTCATCGCCACCCAAACGTGCAAGGGTATCGCCTTGACGAATTTTCCCCTGTAACAGGTTGCCTAACTGTCTTAACAGCTCGTCACCAGCAATATGCCCACAGGTGTCGTTAACGACTTTGAATTGATCAAGATCGATGTAGCATAGAACATGTTCCGATCTTTCAATCTGAATATTATATATTGCCTGCTGTAATCGATTTTCAAATTCATGCCTGTTAATCAAGCCTGTTAAAGTGTCATGGCTGGCCAGAAAATCGACTTTGCGCGAAATAGCACGTTCGTGAGTGATGTCCCTGAATACCACTACGACACCAGCATTGTTATTGACATCTTTGATTGGGCTACAGGAGAGCTGCACAGGAAAACACGTTGCATTTTTGCGCCACATGACCTGATTATCGCCATGATAGATTTGATGCTCTTGTGCTGCACGATAGATAAAACTGTATTTTTGATTAAAAGGAGATTTGTCTTCATGGCTATGCTGAAGTAGTTCATGAATATTTTTGCCAATGACATCCGGGCTGTTCCAGCCAATCATTTTTTCTGCAGCGTTGTTAATAAATGTACAGGTAAGATTGTTGTCAACCGCAATTATTGCTTCACTTGTTGAGTTTATTAATGTGTGAATATTAATGTTAAGTGCTTCTGATTTTTTCTGCATGGCAATATTTTGCTCGCGTAACCGCTGTGTATGTACAGCAATGGCAATTTCACTGCAGATACTTTCTAATAACTTGATTGTTTCGTTTGGGTAGGATTCAGAAGATGTGTTATGGCCTGTTAGAAAGAGGCCAATATTTTCATCTTGTACTTTTAACGGTAAGGCAATGATGCGCTTTAAACAAAACCTTTCTATGCCATCGCTTTGATAAATGATGGGTCGTCCGAGGTTGTCAATAACAATTTTTTCATTATTTTGAGATACCCTGTTGAGAGGTAAAGCATCAGGGTAAGGCATGCTGAAAATGCCATCGGGAATATATCCAGTGTTATTTTGTGCGAGACAGATTAGTTGCTGGTGTGCGGGATCATCAAGAAATATCCAGGCACTGTTATCCTGGCTAACGGATTGTGCTATATCAAATAATTGTGTTAAAGCAATACTTATCTGGCTGGCATCATCCGTCTGGCGGAGTAGCATATTATTAATGGTAAGAATGCGATTCTGTGTTTTAAGAGATTGAATCATTATATTGTAGCGTTGTGTTAAGACACCAAGCTCATCGGTAGATATTGGATCGGGCAGGTAAGAAATGTCGTGATTTTGTACGGGATGTTTAACAAGCCACTCAAGTGGACGCAGCGACTGACTAAAACTTCTAACGACGAATAAACTTCCTGCAATGGCTAATAATTCAAGGATTAGCCAGACAAACAGGGTTTCGTATGTGAAGTAACCCGTTTTAGTCCAGTAATATTGCACAATCATGGTGCTGATTAATAGCGGAATAAGCGCACCGGTTAAGAAAACTTTGGTGCGTATACGTAAAATTGGCCTGGTTTTAATTAGTGAGCCAAAGTACCGCCCAAAAAGATCAAACATCATAAAAAATATCGGTAGACCAACAATGATTGACACAATGAGTGCGACAAGGTGAAGGCGAAACCAGTCAATGGGTAGTGGGTGAAAATCGGTATAAAGAATGGCACTTAAAATTATCGTAGAAGGCGCAATAAGCAGATAGCCAAGAAAGACTCCCCAGAAATGAAGTGGAAAATTCCGTAATCGTGTTAGCACATGCTTGCTATCTTTTTGTAGTCTTCCGTTAAGGTAGGCCTGTAAGGGTTTAGCGTAGAAACGAAAATAAAGCAGGGCGGCAACAAAAGTTATTGTGACAAAGAGCGGCACTAATGGTGTTGTAAGAATCGTAATGATCTGTTCATTGGAGAAGAGTTCGAAGTAGTGGATAAAATAAAGGCCAAGGACCGGCGGTATCATCCAGTTCATAAAAATGAGTCGGCGGAAGAGTCTTAAAAACTGGAGACCCGTTTTCTGGGAATTCGTGTGGTTCATATTGTCTGAAGGAGTTCCTCAAAATGCACTATATGTAGCGGCAAAAGGGGAAATTTTCTGAAGTCTATCTGAGTCTTTTATTGTTGACTAAAAAGCATGCAAAAACTCGGTTTTGATATGAGGAGCCCACAGCCGAACAGGCTGTGGGCAGATGACTGAGGTAAGTAATTAGTCCCGTTGACGAACAATTAACAGCAAGGGTAATCCTAGGAAAAGAAGCAAAATTGAGGCTGGCTCAGAAACAGTTACCGTTTCAAAATGTCTGGTGAAAAAATCACCTACTATTGATTCCAATGGCGCATTGGCGCTATTTCGTAAACTATAGTTTGGATCCAATGTGTAATTAGTTCCATCGAAAGTATAAGCACTGCGTAGCTGGTGGCAGCGATTGACATTGCCATTTTTATAATATGGAACATACACTCCATTACTTCTCGCATAATAGGTACCATCATTTGGTGGACAGTCGATAATTTTCTGCTCGTAAAAATCTGGCTTACCAGCGAATGACGTTCTACGTAACCCAGCATTTACTACTGCCTGAGTGTCATTGCTGCCATAGATATCTAGCACATTGATTGAGTTAATGAGGGCCAGATTGCCGATGGTATCGAGTACATTGAGGTCATTAGCTGTCGTAGGTGCAGAGCCAGCAAGAGAGGAATACATGCCGACGCCAACCAGACCTACCAGCTCCATTCCATAACCCGAAAGGTCAATCATTCCTTGATCAATGGCAGCTGCTGAGGCAGTTGCAAAGCGTGAGCCAAGACTAAACCCGGAGAGTACGACTCGGTTAATTCCCTGGCTGGAAAAATTATTGAGGGCAACCCCGAGTCGAGCAAAAACAAGATCGTCAATATAGTCTTCGCCGTTGGCATAGCTCTGGAAGTCGGTTAGCCCGGAAGCAGGTACAGGATTGGATAAGGATAGTGTGGTATGTCCCCGATCATTCAAACTGGTGCCCAGGTGGCGCACCACATCACCATTAGGATGTTGTCCTCGACCATGAAAAAATATTACACCAAGGTCACTGCTACCTGTTCTGAGTTCAGCAGAAAAATCGAATGTGCCATCGTTAAGCGTAATAGGAACGGCATAAGCAGGTAAAGTCAGGACGGTAGCAAGTGTGAGGGCCAGGCCCGTTATTATGTATTTTTTTATTGTGAAAGTTATCGAATACATCATTAAAACTCCCTTTTGATTTATTTGTACGACTTATCTTAAGTAAGCCTGGGATTAATTATACAATGCTCTTTATTTTTTGAAACAGGTGAAGGTTGTGAAGTTTAGCGACACAAAAAAGGCCGCAGATGCGGCCTCTCATGACTTTTTAAAGGTGCTTTCTAACTACAACCTTTTGGTCGCGGCAAGCCTGCAACTTTATTGGCACATTTAATTAGGCCGGTAGGGAACAGTGAGTAGATGTACTTCTGACTGCTACGGTCTTTGCCAAATCGTTCTTTCATAATTTTGGTAAAATTGCGTGGTTCACAGACAGCGCCGTTATCCTGAAAATATTCACGTGCCGTGTTGATAATATCCCAGTGTTCCTGGTTGAGATCACCAATTTTTTCATTGATTGCAATCTCAGCGGCGAGCTCTTCACTCCACTCGTCGAGATTCTCCAGCCAACCAGCTTCGCTTAATTGTATGGTCTTACCATTAACTACCGCTTCCATAATTTTGCCTCAATCTTTTGTGTCAAATACCTGAGCAATTATATCAGGATAAAGGATTGCCCACCAATACTTATATGGTTTGATAATACAAATTTTGTGGGTGATTTGCCTGTGCAAAGAAAAACCAGCGCTCCGCAATCAGGCCGACATATTGCACCACAAACGCCGCTAACAGAGTGCCAGTACTCTGACTGTTCATACCACTCCACAGTAAAATGAATGGCACGACAAAGGTCAGGAGTAGAAAAATCCACTTCATGGCCTTTAGGAATCTCGCTGTTGCGTGATGGAAAAAATCACGTGTATTGACGGAACCGCCCATAAAGCCCATCGCCTTTTGTTCTATTTTGGTATGACGGACACCGATGGCGGTCTGAATAGTGGATTTGGCTTTAATGCGACTATTACGAAACAAAGATGCCATGCGGGTAATCAGGCCAGCGGCGATAATGATCATGCTCCAGATGGCATAGAAGCTCATCAAGTCAGGCGCACTGACATTGGCAAAAGCCGTCGCGAGAGTGAAACCTGAGGCTGTGCCGAGCAGGATGTAATTAATCACCGTTAAAGGACTATGCCACTCCTGTAAAAATTTAAGGCAGGCGTAGATCATGGCGGTGCAGATAAATAATGCAAAGGTTGCCAGCATACCCAAAACGCCGATGACGAGCGTGACCTGTAAACGTGCGCCGGTTTTAGCCGTGAATAAAATTGTATCCCACTCAAACCAGTGCATGAGACTATAGATAAATACCAGTCCCATCATAATAGGTAGAACAATGACTTCACGTGATAACCACGAAGTACGCCACTGAGTGGCGGCGCGCCAGGCACGTTCGGGACGACCCAGGTGAAAGAATGAGGCGATTAAACCACCAATCAAAAATAAAAGTGCAATCATGCCACCAGTAGCATAAAAGTCTGCACTGTTTTGAGTTGGTAATAGTTCAACAGCGGAATAACTTTGGCCAGTGAACAGGGCCAGAAACATACCCTGACCCACACCGATTAAAGTAGTTAAAAATATAACGCTAAATGCTGGATGCATCTTTATCTCCAGTAAATTTTATTTTGTTGTCTCTGTAGGAGCGCCGTCTCGGCGCACTTATATTTAAATCGTGGTGAAACACCGCTCCTACATAAAGTTTTACCATGAAGTACTATCATCAAGTGTCGGTTCCTCAACCGGTGCACTTGGGCCACGCTGTTCCTTATTAAGCGGGTTATCAGCACGCTGTAGTTCATCTTCATGGATATGCATATGGGTCTTGCGACGTGGCAGATAATGATTCGCTGGCTGGGTACCCCACTCCGGCATTAACTGGTAACCACCTTCTTCACGAATAGTGACAGAGATATCTGATTCCGGATCATGCACATCACCAAACAAGCGCGCGCTGGTCGGACATGCCAACACACATGCAGGTTTGCGCTCGGTTTCGGGTAGTGATTCGTCGTAGATACGATCGACACACAAGGTACATTTCTTCATGACCTTCTGTTCCTCATCAATTTCACGAGCACCGTATGGACAGGCCCATGAGCAATATCGACAACCAATACACTTGTCGTAATCGACTAAAACAATACCGTCTTCCTTGCGTTTGTAACTGGCACCGGTAGGGCACACGGGTACACAGGGAGGATCTTCACAGTGCAGACAACTCTTGGGAAAATGCATAGTTTCAGTATTGGGAAACTCGCCTATCTCATAGGTCTGCACACGATTAAAGAAAGTCCCCGTCGGGTCTTTATCATAAGGATTTTCATCCGTCATGAAACCGGCTGGGCCAGAGGTATTCCACTCTTTACAACTGGTGACGCAGGCGTGGCAACCAACGCAAACATTTAAATCAATAACAAGGGCTAATTGACTCATTTATTTTGCTCCCTTGGTAAACTTACCGGCAAAGAAACCTAATATTTTTTTCGCTTTGCCAGTGCCTGGAAAAGCAGGCATTTCTTTAAACTGTGGAAATGTGACTTTGGGCTCATCGTCATCGGCTTTATAGATCCGTACTCGTACGTCATACCAACCGGCCTGACCGGTTAATGGATCAGAGTTAGAGATGTGATCACCAGCATCGTGCGCAGGTAATTCTTCTGAAATCAGATGATTCAGTAGGAAGCCTTTTTGGGATTCATTGGCTTCACCACTTAAACGCCATGCGCCCTTGGCTTTGCCTATAGCATTCCAGGTCCAGATGGTGCCCGGTTCAACCGCCTCGGTATAACGGCATAGACAACGTACTTTACCGTGCATGGACTCTGCCCACATCCAGCCACCATCTTCAATATCAACGGCCCTGGCAGTTTGCGGATGCACATACATAAAATTATAGGTATGGATCTGTCGCAGCCAGGCATTTTGAGAATCCCATGAGTGATACATTGCCATCGGGCGTTGTGTCAGGGCATTCAACGGATACTGATGTTTGTCGGTCAGTTGTGATTCCAGCGGCTCAAAGTAGAACGGCAATGGATCGAAATAGGTTTCGACACGTTTACGTAGATGATCCGGTGGCTGTTTGCCGTCAGTCTTGCCCTGTGCCGCGAGACGAAACTTCATCAGGATTTCTGAGTAAACATGAATATTAATTGGCTCGGCATAACGCGCCAGATTATGTTCCTGTGCCCACCTTAGATAACCACGGTTCCAGTTGCGCATGTACTGAAATGACTTGGGTAATTCGTACTGGAAGACACAGTTGTTCTTCTCGTACATCTTCCACTGATCAGGATTGGGTTCACCCTTCATGGATTTTTCACCACCCTTGCCACGCCAGCCCGCGAGGAAGCCGATACCGGAACCAGGTGCTGTTTCATAATTCACAACAAAGTCAGGATAGTCGCGAAATTTACGCTCACCCTTGTCATTGGTAAAAGCAGGCAGGTTTAAACGCGATCCCATTTCAATGATGACTTCCTGGAACGGTTTACAGTCACCGGTAGGTGGTACAACCGGGATACGTACGGAGTCGACTGGACCATCGAATTCAGAGATAGGTCGATCCAGCATCGACATTACGTCATGGCGTTCGAGGTAAGTGGTGTCTGGAAGAATTAAATCGCCATAGGCAGCCATTTCTGACTGGAAGGCATCAGCGACGATAATAAATGGGATCTTGTATTCACCATTTTCTTTTTTATCGTTGAGCATCTTGCGAACGTCATCGGTATTCATCGACGAGTTCCAGGCCATGTTGGCCATGAAGATTAATAGCGTATCAATTTCGTAAGGGTCGCCACGCCAGGCATTGGTGATAACGTTGTGCATCAGACCATGCGCAGAGAGTGGATGTTCCCAGGAAAAGGCCTTATCGATACGAACCGGCTCACCCTTGTCATCGACAAACAAATCGTTTGGATCTGCTGGCCAACCAAGTGGCATACCATTCAGAGGTGTATTCGGTTTTACATCTTCCGGGCCTCTGCCGGTTTTGGCACAAGGTGGGATAGGACGCGGGAACGGTGCTTTGTGGCGGAAACCGCCAGGACGGTCAATGGTTCCTAGCACGGTCATCAAAATCGACATGGCACGAATGGTCTGAAAACCATTCGAGTGTGCCGCGGTGCCACGCATGGAGTGGAAGGCTACCGGATTACCCGTGATGGTATCGTGGTCCTTACCCCAGGCATCTGTCCAGGCAATAGGCAACTCGATTTTCTCATCACGAGCAGTAATGCCCATTTCATAGGCCAGGCGCTTAATTGTCTTAGCCGGAATACCGGTGATACCTTCAGCCCACTCTGGCGTGTATTCTTCAACGCGTTCAGCCAGCAACTGAAATGATGATTTCGCTTTTCGGCCATCCGCCAGGGTAAATTCACCACCGAGTAAATAAGGGTCAGCACCATCTTCGCGGGCGTGTACGGCTTTGTCCTTGTTGCGGTCCCACCAGACATGGTCTTGTGGATCGAAACAGTCAGGGTCGCGTGGAACATCAGTACGTACAAACAGACCAAAGTCATCGCTGACCTCATCGGTGCTGACCAGCTCGGCAGAATTAGTGTATTGCACCAGAAAGTCGCGGTCATAGAGGCCGGTTTTGATTAGCTCGTGTATCAATGCCAGCATTAATGCGCCATCGGTGCCAGGTTTAATAGGAACCCACTCATCGGCAATGGCCGAGTAGCCGGTACGTACCGGATTGATCGAAATAAAACGACCACCGTTACGTTTGAATTTGGACAGAGAGGCCTTCATTGGATTCGAGTGATGGTCTTCAGCAGTACCAATCATGACAAACAGTTTGGCGCGATCCAGGTCAGGTCCACCAAATTCCCAGAAAGAGCCGCCGATAGTGTAGATCATGCCTGCGGCCATGTTGACCGAGCAAAAACCACCATGGGCAGCATAATTGGGGGTGCCAAACTGCTTGGCAAACAGACCAGTCAGAGCCTGCATCTGGTCACGGCCAGTGAAAAGGGCGAATTTCTTCGGGTCTGTCGCGCGCAGGTGTTCGAGACGGTCCTGCATAATCTGAAAGGCTTCATCCCATTCGATTTCGTCATATTGGGCATCGCCGCGCTCAGTGCCTTCCTTACGCTTCAGCGGTTTGGTCAGGCGAGCGGGTGAGTACTGCTTCATGATGCCCGATGCACCCTTGGCACATATAATACCCTTGTTTAAAGGGTGATCCGGGTTGCCCTGAATGTAACGGATCTCGCCATCACGCAGTGTGACGCGAATGCCGCAACGGCAGGCGCACATGTAACATGTGGTATTTTTGGTTTCAATGCGGCCTTCAGGGGCCTTGATCGGGTCATGGATGACAGACATAGTGAACCTTCAATGTTAAGCAAGCGGGCGATTATAGGTGGGTGTAACCTAGCAAGCCAATCAGGATTATTAAGAACATAATAAAATCATTATATACTAATAAACAGTTGTTTTGCAGTGTCTTTGATGGAAATTCTATAGCCATCAATATGTTATGGCTATATCCGGGGCAGAACTGCTTTTATTTATCGGCTGGTTTGAGGATGTCATTAGGTCTGACAATCATTCTATTCGGTATCGATGCTGAGTCGTTTGAAAAGCCCAACTATCTCAGCAAATTTAGTAGAGACTATGGGCGCTGAGTCAGAGAAATCTAAGGCATTGATCTAAGACATCATTGAAGCTGCTTATGATGGCGGTGCTGACATGATTGTCACGCCCTGTCCTGTTTGTCAGATGAATGTTGAAGATATCAAAACGATATTAATGCCAGTTGTTCATTATTCGACCCTGATGAGTGTTGCTGATGGTAAGAATCGCAAAGAAGCTGGCCTGGATGGATAAGTGATTGCGGCTAAACAGCTCGACGATATTGCCAGGTAAGCATTGCCTATCGTGGTTGAAAGGTCCCATTTGGGGCCTTTTTTGTGCAAGCGGATAAAATTGTCAGGGAAAAGAAGTTTAAACGGTGACAAAATAATTATCCTTTTATTAACAATATGTTATTGTCATGTCATTATGAAATTAAAGGCATACTTAGATTATGTCGATAAAAGTTGCAGTATATTTTTTATCCAGTGCAGCTATAAATATTATTGAGGATGGGGTCATTAAGGGGTGTTTTTAAATGAAAGGAATAGTAGTAGTTTTTATCGCGATATTTTATGCCGGTTTTATACAGGCGGTGGAGCCTCTAAAAGACAATACGCTGCTGTGGGCGGGTTGCGGTATAACAAAAAAGGCCTTTATGGCTGAGTTGGCCAAGGGCTTTGAAAAAAAATACGGCATTAAGGTTAAGTTGTCAGGCGGTGGCGCAACGAAGGGTATTCGTAATGCAACCAAAGGTGAAATCAATATAGGTGGAGCCTGTCGCGCCTCAATGGAAAAACACCCTGAAGAGGCTCAAGCGTATCAAGTGCCCGTAGCCTGGGATGCTCTCGCGGTTATAGTTCATAAAGATAATCCAGTGGAATCTGTTACCTTTCAGCAAATTCAAGGTATTTACCTTGGTAAAATTAAGAATTGGAAAGAAGTGGGTGGAAAGAATGCGTCCATAGAACTTTATGTTCGCAAAGGTAAATTTTCCGGTGTTGGTCGTACGCTGCGTGAACTGGTTTTTGCCAATTTTGATCAGGAGTTTCCAGCAGCGACGCATGTGACTAAATCATCAGGGCCATTAGAAAAAGGTATTCAAAAAAATCTAAATGGAATTGGTATTACAGGTATTAGTAGTGCGAAACGGCGAAACGTGAAGATTCTGAAGCTGGAAGGTAAAGATCCTTCTGTTGAGCATATCAAGAAGGGTGAATACTTGCTGTATCGCCCACTGTATCTGGTCACGCAGGGCGAACGATCTCATCCAACCGCTAAAAAGTTTATTACCTATGCATTGAGCCGTGAAGGTAAAGAAATTATTCGTAAGGCAGGCACCTTACCTTATGCGGATGCTATTGGATTGGTGATGAAGCAGGTTGAACAATATGAGCGTGCGACGGCAAAGGGTCTGTATCGCTAAAGTCTGTGTGAATGCATGCGGTTTTAACCGCATACTTTGCATAATTATTTTATAAATTTACCAGTCATATGCACAAATCAGGTGCATAAGTTCAGACATTATCTCAGAAAATCCTCACTTTTTAGCACAGAATTTACCCATACTATATGCATGGTTAAATCTGTGAAGTCATCTGGTAAAGGACTGTTCAGGCAGAAATGCGTGAATATAAAATTTTTGTATAGGTGGGGTAATTCATTCATGCTCGACGGTCAGCAATTTTAGGGCTATCCTTGGCGCCACTATTTTTTGTGGATAACCGATTAAGGTTGTTTTAGTACAATAATTTTGAGGATAACGAAAATGTTTAGTATCAACCCATTTGCCGAGCTTTCGGCATTAATACCAGTCTCTGTAATGCAGATGTATATCATTGTGATGGCCGTCCTTGTCGCAGGCGGTACAATACTTGACATGATGCATAAGAAAAGTGCGAAGTACTTTTTTGAGAATGCAGAAAAAGCAAAGAAAGATGCTAAACGTACTGTCGGTGCTGGAGAAAAAGCCGGTCTTGCAGTTGCAACACTAGCCAACGAAGTATTAACGTCTGGCGAATTCTGCAGCATGAAACGTAGAATTTCTCACCTTTTAACAATGTATGGTTTCATCATCTTTGTTGCGACTTCAGCATTAATGATTTTTGGTTGCGATTCTATTGCAGAAACGACTCTTGCAAGTCTTTGGCACATCGGAGCAATCATGCTTTGTGTTGGTGGTTACTGGTTCTGGTTCTTTATCCGTGTGGACGTAGCTGCAGAAGGTACTAAGTGGTATCACCTTGTACGCGCCGATATTTTCATCGTATCGCTTTTCACAACCGCAACATTCGCACTCATCTGGTCTTACTTACAGTCTAAAGGCATGAATGGCAAAGTTGCGGATATGGGATTAACAACATTGTTCTTCGCATTGTTCATTGTTTCAAACACAACGCTTTTTGCTAGCGTATTGTGGTCCAAGTTTGCTCATATGTTCTTCAAGCCTGCAGCAGCATTACAAAAACGTATTGCTCAGGCAGATGGTTCAAATTTGAATTTGCCTCGTGATTTTGATTTAACAGATCCTGCGGTACAGGCAAAATTCCCAGATATTCCAGAATATATGGGTAAAAATCCAGCTTACATGGGACATGGTATTAGACGTGAGTCACCAAACCATTACTAATTTATTAAGCCAATAACAATTATTTAAGTAAAGAGAGAATATTATGCCTACTTTTGTATATATGACTCGTTGTGATGGTTGTGGACAGTGCGTTGATATCTGCCCATCTGACATCATGCATATCGATAAAACATTACGTCGCGCTTATAACATTGAACCTAATATGTGCTGGGAATGTTATTCCTGTGTAAAGGCCTGCCCACATCACGCTATTGATGTACGTGGTTATGCGGATTTCGCACCACTGGGTCACTCTGTGCGTGTACACCGTGATGAAGAAAAAGGCACCATTGCGTGGCGTATTAAATTCCGTAACGGCAAAAAAGACATGGAGTTATTGGCTCCAATTACGACTAAGCCTTGGGGAACATGTATTCCACAGCTAGCTAACGAAGCAGCACCAGTTAATGACATGGTTAACAGTCAGCTTCTGTTCAACGAGCCTAAGTACGTTGCTATGAATGACAGTGCTTTACCTACGCTTGAATCAAATGGCTTGGAAATTAAAGAAGGGGTGTACTACTAATGGGCTACAAGACAATTATTGAAGATGATATTGACGTCTTAGTTGCAGGTGCGGGCCTTGGTGGTACCGGTGCTGCTTTCGAAGCAAGATATTGGGGTAAAGACAAAAAAATCGTTATTGCAGAAAAAGCAAACATCGATCGTTCTGGTGCGGTAGCACAGGGTCTTTACGCAATTAACTGTTACATGGGTACACGTTTCGGCGAGAACAACCCTGAAGATCACGTACGTTATGCTCGTATCGATTTAATGGGTATGGTTCGTGAAGATTTAGCATTTGATATGGCGCGTCACGTAGATTCAGCTGTACACCAGTTTGAAGAGTGGGGCCTGCCTATCATGCGTAACACCAAGACAGGTGCTTACTTGCGTGAAGGTCGCTGGCAGATCATGATTCACGGTGAATCATACAAGCCAATCGTTGCTGAAGCGGCGAAAAACTCGGCTGACAAAGTATTCAACCGTGTCTGTGTTACCCATCTGCTGATGGATGAATCCAAGGAAAACCGCGTCGCGGGCGCCGTTGGTTTCAACGTGCGTACTGGTAACTACCACGTATTTAAATCCAAGACTGTAATCTGTGGTGCGGGTGGTGCTTCTAACATCTTCAAACCACGTTCAGTTGGTGAAGGTGCCGGCCGTGTTTGGTACGCACCTTGGTCTTCAGGTTCTGCATATGGTCTGATGATCGAAGCAGGCGCGAAAATGACACAAATGGAAAACCGTATCGTATTAGCACGTTTCAAAGATGGTTACGGTCCTGTTGGCGCATACTTCTTACACCTTAAAACGTATACCCAAAACTGTAACGGTGAAGAGTACGAATCAAAATGGTTCCCTGCGCTTCAAGAAATGGTTGGTAAAGAATATCTGGATCCGGAAGCTTCGCATGCAACGCATCGTCCGATTCCAACTTGTTTACGTAACCACGCAATCATCAATGAGGTGAATGCGGGTCGTGGTCCAATCCACATGGTTACAATGGAAGCATTCCAGGATCCTCATCTTGAAGAAATCGGCTGGCATAACTTCTTGGGTATGACTGTTGGTCAGGCGGTTCTTTGGGCGGCAACTGATGTTGATCCTAAATACGAAAACCCTGAATTAACAACTTCTGAACCATATGTAATGGGTTCACATGCAACAGGTTGTGGTGCATGGTGTTCAGGTCCTGAAGATGTATCACCAGATGAGTACTTCTGGGGTTATAACCGTATGACGACCATTGAAGGTCTGTTCGGTGCCGGTGATGCGGTTGGTGGAACGCCACACGCATTCTCATCAGGTTCTTTCACTGAAGGTCGTCTGGCTGCTAAAGCTGCTTGTAAATATATTGACGATGGTAAGGCTGAAGGTATCCGTGTAACTGATGCTCAAATCAGTCGTCGTAAAGAAGAAATCTACAAGCCAATGGAAACCTACACTGTAGGTCGTAACGAAATTGTTGCTGGTACTGTTAACCCTAACTACATCAACCCACGTCAGGGTCTGGATCGTCTGCAGAAACTGATGGATGAGTACTGTGGTGGTTTCGGTGTTAACTACATGACCAATGACAAACTTCTGAGTATTGGTCTTAAGAAGATGGCGATTCTGGGTGAAGATCTGGAAAAAGTCGCTGCTTCAGATATTCACGAGCTTCTTCGTGCTTGGGAACTGAAACATCGTTTCCTTACTTCTGAAAGTGTATTCCAGCACACGATGTTCCGTAAGGAAACTCGCTGGCCTGGTTACTACTACCGTGGTGATGCTATGAAGGTAGATGATGAGAACTGGCATGTATTAACCGTTTCTCGTCGTGATCCTAAGACAGGTGAGTACACCATGGAAAAAGCGCCTCTGTACCACCTTGTAGGTGACATCGAAGACAAAGACCTGGCTAAACTGAAAGCAGAAGGTCACCACTAAGCAAATACAGGCCTGGCCTGGTATTACCTGGGCCAGGCCAGTTAAAGCTTATTTGTGATAAAAAAGGACTGACATGTATAATGTTGGTCCTTTTTTTATCTATATGGAGTGTAGTTTGATCTCGCTATGGATAAGGTTAAGAAAGATTTTGTATTTTATTGAGATAGTTAAATGAATATTATTGAAAAAACAGATGAAGAAATTTTAGAGCATGCTCACTCAATGTGGGCGGATCTTGTTAAGTATTCTAATGAAGGAAACTACGGTGCTTTCACTCGAAATTTCTCGGCTTCATTCATGAAGGGTGCGAATGAAATCGAGATGGGCAAGCAGTTTGCAAGAAGTGACCTGGCAAAAAACCTGTCGGAAGATTATTCATATCTTGGCATGATACGCCGTGGCGAACATGTCACCGTCCTGTATAAAGTGATTAACAAAAAAGATAAAGGTGAATGGCTGGGTAGACTGGTACTCGGTTATGAAAAAGATAAAGTTAAAATTTTTGGTGCTACTTTATTCTAAGATCAGCTGTTCTAGGATAAGAATGCATTAGCTAAAACAGGTTTGATTAAATATGTCAGATACAATTGAAGACGAAAAATTCGTAGAACTAAATTATAAGGTCGTTGATGACAAAACCGGTGATGTATTGGTCACCGTTGATTACCCAATTGGTTATGTTCATGGTGTCAATGATGTGATGTCAGAAGAAGTGACCAAACACCTTTATGGTAAAAAAGTGGGTGATATTATCGATGTGCCGGTGGATACAAAACTGTTATACGGTGAGCGAGATGAATCACTGGTATTTACCGACCATATTGAGAATGTTCCTGAAGAATACCGTGAAATTGGCATGACCATCACCATGGAAAATGAAAAAGGTGAACCGAAGAGTTTTATCGTTACACGTTTTGATGATAAGACATTAACTGTCGATGGAAATAATCCACTGTGTGGCCGCGATGTCACTTTTGTACTGGAAGTTTTATCTATACGTGAAGCCTCAGATGAAGAAATTGACCTGGGTGGTGCCGTTGATGCCGATCCTGATTTAAACGAAATACTTGACCGCGCGAAATGAAATATTCAAATAATTACCTTTTATATCCAGTAAATAGAGTCTTAGAGCGTGCAATAGCCAGCTCTTTAGGCATGTTGAGTAAAGAGCTGGTCACAGCTTCAACTCCGGATACCCAGGTAACAGTCGCTGATAATTTTCTTTTCGCGCGTGGGAACTATGAACAGCACAGTTACAGTTCTAATATTTTTGAAAATTTACGTGATGCACTTGAGGCAGCACTTACAGATGATTATCGCAATCAGGAACCGTTGGCCTGGGCTGAGACTCAGAATCGTCTTGGCAATATTCTTGCCGCACTTGGACAACAGCAGAGAGATGTTAATTTGTTTGCAAAGGCCATTCAGTGTTTCAACAATGCGTTAGAAGAGTTTAACCAGGAAGTTTCACCACTCGATTGGGCTACTACACAATCTAATCTGGGCACGGCATTACAGGCTTTGGGCAGACAGGAGTCTGATGCGAAATTATTGAACAAAGCGGTTGATGCTTATACTGCGGCCTTATTGGAATATTCTCGAAAAGAAACACCTGAAGAATGGATGTATTCGATGCATCAACTGGGTGCAACTTTGCACACTCAAGGCAAACTTCTTAAAGGTAATCGCACCTTCCAGAAATCGATTGTTGCTTATAAAAATGCACTTGCAGTACTCGATGCTGATAATTATGCAATAGAGTTAACCGCGACACATAATAACCGTGGTGTTGTTTTACAGCATCTTGGGGAGTCAGAAGAAAATCCTGAACGTCTGGAAGAAGCCGTAAAGTCATATGATAAGGCGATAACTGTGAGTATGGAGCAGCAACTCCCCATTCACCTGGCAGTAATATGCAGGGTCAATAAGTTTACTGCACGAAGCGTACAGGCTGAGTTAACAAAAGATGTGAGACTCGCCGATGAAGTGGCCGATGAGTTTGAAATTATTATCGAATGTTTTTCACATGCGCTGCAGCCACTGTGTTTAAAGCACTGCCAGGAACAGATGGATAAGATGCGGAAACTCGCTGAGGTTTCAGCGGCCTAATAGTATCAGTTAGAGTCTACCAGTATTCTTTCTCAGCCCTGATTAAGACAGGGCTGGGATGAACCTTGTCAGATTCGTTCAGACAGTTCGTAATCTACACTAATAAATGCGCCAATCTCAGAACAAAACTTGATCACACGTGAGCCAAAACCGACATCTGGCGTAGTTTCATCCTTATCAA
>Ga0316204_10002670_pt1 | contig 39355 bp, 34 predicted proteins | sample 6monrhotite_MG_2_FD_205661 | JGI IMG/M metagenome (GOLD analysis project Ga0316204, IMG submission 205661) | Microbial mat bacterial communities from mineral coupon in-situ incubated in ocean water Damariscotta River, Maine, United States -... | ecosystem: Environmental > Aquatic > Marine >...
ATTCTGAAACACCCGGTAGTTCTCTTGCTCGGCTTTTTCTTTTGCTTTTAATGAGCTCTCAAAGAACTTTACCGGGTCCATCTCAAAAAAAGCGGCCACTTTTTCCATTTGGGGGACGTCTAGTACGGTGTCACCCGTCTCGATACGTGACACCGTCATAACACTTACCCTAAGGTGGTCTGCGAGGTCTTTCTGATCGTTATGCTTTTCCTCCCGCAGTCTCTTTACCAATTGGCCAAGAATTGAGGCGTAGCTCGTTGCTATGATCTGTTCTTGCACAAGTCACCCAATATCTGTTATCATATTTGTGATTCAATAATTGATATTTACAATCTATATTGAGGACGATCATTATGTCAAACTTTTATCCCGGGCAAGTCGTTGAGATAAAAAAGGGACTGGTTATTGACCACCCTGGAATCCTTGTCGCGACCACTATGGGGTGGGGCGTGGTGCACAACTCCCAAAAGGCTGGACAAGTCGAGCTGTGTAGCCTCGAAGATTTCCTGGAGGGCAATCTGCTGCACATCTCAACTAGATACAAAACGGTCCTCCAGCCTTCTGAAATTACTCAACGGGCGATCAGTGCTATCGGGAGAAAATGGACGCCATTCTACAACTGCCAATATTTTGTAAATAAAGCCTGCGGGCTGGAGCCCAAAAGTCATGACCTTAGGATGCTTGGCCTGTTCGGTATGTTTTTGTTCGTCTGCCTCGCAAGAGCCAGATGAAGAATTGAAGATTGGGGATTGTTGTTTGACCCTCATCGAGAGGAAACATGGAAATTGCTTCGCAACTTCAGCCTGACGAATTGCTCCACAGTTTTCTGATACGCAGGATATTGATGTCGGGCGTTCCCGCAAGTAATGACGTATACCGCATCTTTAGCCGCCGCGGCACATGGTTAGCCATCCCAGAAGTTAGCGAAAAATTTGATTCGGCGTTTGAAGACATTGTCTACACCGGTAAAATTATGTTAGTTCAAAGAACTCTTAAAATATGGAAGACAGGCTTTAGCACCAATCCTCTCAACATTCCGTGGATTGTATCAAAAGTATTCTTTGGAGATTCAAATTCAGTTCCTTTCCACTATGAGGGAATAAAGAGCTTTCCCGTCCGGTTCTGCCCACATTGCTTTACCTCGCAACTTAAAAAATCGGGCTTTACATGGTTTAGACGCAGTTGGGCGAGACAGACCCACTGTGACAAGCATCGTGTGCAGCTACTCCGTCCAAAATGCAAAGCATGCGAGACCAGAGAACAAACGGCTTTCAGTGACATAAAATCTTGCCTGTGCGGTGTGTGTCAAAACTGCGGTGAGGATTTTTGGCGCAATGCCAGGCCTGACGAAACCAGAGCTTTTGAACCATATGACCTTAAGCAACCTGCTATTGGTGAAGTAGATCGACTGCCTGCAATACTTCCCAGATACGCACCCTGTTTAATCTGGAATGGCTTGTTCAAAATTCCTTGGACAGCGGCGAAAGCACAGTTCAGAAACCCAACAATTGCCGAGGAAAGTAGTATCAATAAGTTGTTAGCTGCCGCAGAGTTCAAAGGAAAAGCAAACCATACGGTAGTGAATGCCTACCTGAAGTTCCTTAAGCTCCGCAGTCTCGGCATTGGTTTGTATGACGAGTTGCTTCACAAAATCACAGAGAAAGTCTCATTGACAGTACAATTTAACCGCAAAAGCAAAGCGTCTTTACCCTATTACACGCTCAAGTCACGCGACTGTGTTAATTGCTTGCTCTCCATCGAGGATTGCCCGTTGAAAAAAAATTCCGGAGCGCTTGGAACAGTGAGGGCAACATCATGGGATTTTAGGTATATGGGGTAAGATGAACCACCTCCAGGAAGCTGCTGCCCCCTCTGCCAGTCATTGGAGATCACATTCATGCATTTGATGGCGCTACAGGCACAAATCCATATGGCGCGCCGCGAGCTCTGCGGATTTTGGCAATCTATGGCGATATTTTGAAAACCAACTGCGACCTCCACAAGCCTTATCTAATCCCGCCCAAGACGTAGGGGTGGTCTTTTTGTCTACCAGGTCTCGGATGAGTGAAACCAACGCTTCGTCCCGTGCGGCCCAATCCACTCGAACCGGTTTGATCGATTTCCTTGCCGGGGGCAGCATCTTGTACAACCACTTGCGATCATGCCTATACAACCAGTGAAATGCTGCACTTTGCTGCTCCGCGATTGATGTCCTGGACTGGTTTGAACTCATCCCTACCTGCTCATTAATTTTTGCCCTATGCTGGACCTGACGGCGACGATAGGTGAGCAGTTTTCTAAACTTCTGGGTTTCTGGAGAGCAACTGAGGTAGAACTCCACATACGACTTTTTGACATTTGTTTCTCTAGCAATCTCTTGCAACGAATATCCGGCTTTTGCTTTTAATAATAGTCGCGTTGTCTCGTTGTTTCGAAACTGCGTGGAAGATTGCAAAGTTCTCAATCCGCCTGTGATTGCCAGCCGTTTCACATAACTACGGCTCTTCCCAATGGCTTTGCTGGCAGCACTTATTGACGAGAAGTCTTCAATTTGTTGCATGCAACGCAACCTTTCTTCGCTCGGAGTCTCTGCGGGCTCGAGAGAATTTGCGTTGTCGAATTGTATGTCGGACCTGGCATCAAAACACTCTTCAGCATTTTCAAAAACATTGGCCAAAACAACGAGATTCGTAACAAGATGTTGGCTTCGAAACTGCTGTCCACGAAACAACTTTGCAATTTTCCGATAGAGACTTTTTTCGGATAAACCTGAGCATTCAGAAAATGGCCCCAGCCACCAGGTGTTCATAGCCTTTACTAATCGCTTGCGTCGCAAATTTCCTGTTTTTGTCAAAATACCCAGCCTATCAGCTGCCCTACCGTAAAGCGGTTGACAACAATTGTGCTCTTTTCTTGCCATAAGGAATTTGAGTGAATTGCTGGCGAACTTGGCAAAACGCTGATTGTTGTAGTTTGCTTGTACAAACCCGGTATCCTGTGGCAGATCACAGACTGTGTCCCATCCAGAACTGGGAACTATAGAGTCCACCAATTCACATCCATGGGTGCAACACGCAGACACGGTCGGGATTTGATGGGTCAGGTGCCAGTAGCTGAATCCAAAGCTGCGTATGTCGTAGCTCGCACATTCCGGACACCATCGAAGACTCTTGCGAACTCGAAGCTGATTTGAACCCCAGCGAACCAACGTAGCCACGTTTGCAGGGCTCTCCCCTAACATCGCCGCAGTGAGATCATTGGAAGCGTCAACAGACATAAAGGGACGGTATAGAGAGAATAGTGTATGGTTTCTTAGCAAATCGTTAGCGTTCTTACCCAGTAGATCAGACAAACCATCAAGAAAACTGGGAAGACCCGGGTGAACTCTAACTTTCTGACGCTTTGTGGCGCGAGAAAGGGCCTCTTTCATTGAGCAGCCGTTGAGAATACAGAACCGATTTATAATTGATCTGACACATTCGTCTGGAGGAATCCAAAAAAGCTCGCCCGCATGTGTAGTGAGGTAGTGCATCTGCTCATATTCAACTGGTCTGATTGTCCACTAACTGAAGCAATTTCGGGAATGCCGTTAGCGGCTCCTCGAGCAGGACATCTTCATTAATCACATCTTGATCAACACCTCCTTTGCTCATTGAACGCATCAGGTCGGTTCGCCGCATTACATCACGCAATATTGGGTTGTCTCTGGCCTCGACGAGCTTTTCAAAAAACTCTGGGTGTTGTGGCCGAGTCAAGTCACCCAACGAAGGCTTATTGACAGTCTTTCGCCTGTTCGATTTTGAACCCCGCGACCTTTTGGAGGGAGCTTGAGTAACAGGCTCCGTGGAATCCTCCCGGGGCCAACTAAGATACAGGTCCTCATAGTACACCGTGCCAGATGAAAACTGTTCTTTGTCAAGCGAGTCGAGGCCTACTCGAGTAAGAGGGCAGTATGTGTCACGAGCCTCCTTGAGAATTTGCATGGTTATTCTCTCATCGCCGGAGCCAATCACCAGTGCCTGTGCGCCCTTAAACGTCTTGATGGCGAAATCGGCTATTCCTGCCGTAAAGATATAGAGCTGGTTCACTATCTCGGGCGTCAACTTGGTATAAACATCGGTCCACTGATGCTTCCACATGTGTTTGATAAACACACTCCAGTTCTTTGGACTCATCGCATCAATTTCAACATATCCTGCTTGCTCTGCACGCCTCGCTATTCGAAACTGTCTTGTAACGACCTTCAGAAGTTTCGGGTTTCCGCACAATAGTATTGGCACCCCTGCTCTATCGATTAAATTCAGCAAAAATGCAGTGATCCGATCTGCACCAACGCTCCCTCCAGCATCAAGCTCTTGCAACTCATCTATGGCGACAAGTCCTACGAAATTCAGTCGGAGCTGCCGCTCAATTTGGAGCGAAAGAGCGTCAATCGTCGATGCCGGCTTTGTATATTCACGATCCAACGCCTCATCAAGTGCACCCAAAATTCGAAGGCACAGCCCCCTCAAGCTCATCCCATCAAGGCACGTCACTTTCAGCCATATCACCTGCTTCAACCCCATTTTGGACTCCTGATATTCCTCATGCCAAAACACTTGAGGGTAATAATCCAGGACCCGCTCCAGCATTCTGGATTTTCCGACGCCCGTAAGCCCTACTATCGTGCCTGCTTTGGCAAGGCTCTTCGGCCGCCCTGTATCGGGAGCCTCTATGGTGTCATCAGGGTTTAGGTAGTGGAGATAATGGTTGGTCGTTGCACTAAACGGGTTCCTCGCTCTATATGAATCAAGGATAGCTTTTTCAACCATACGAAATGTAGGTACATACTCGGGCTGTGGAATGATCCACGAGTCGAGACGATCAACTGCTTCTAGCCTCGATGCTGCATCCAACGACCGTTCGACTTCTTGAAACTCAATTTTGCGCCGAAGACGCTGAAGAATGACTTTGTCGGACGCGCACGGAGGTAACGCTTCAACAAACGGATTTCCGGCGTCTTCGGGGTTACGTGGCTCTCGGTATATCGGCTGAACTGGAATTACCATATCCTAATCCTCGCTAAACACATCGTCTATGAGGTCCACAAGATCATTTTTTCTTCTGGGCCGACGTCGAGTCGATTTCTCGTTTCGTGGTTTGCGGCTCTCCAACTGGATAACGTTGTCTGCAGACTTTTCGGCTTCACGGTAGCGTTTTTTGTCTGCTCTTCTTTGAGATTTTGATTTTTTGGAGGTGTTGGCTTTCTGGCTATTGCGAGCTTCGTTGACAATGCACTCGCGGCGTTCATGAGCTTCAACATCTGCTACAGTGATCTCATCAACTAGACGCTTCTTTTTTTGCCAGTCCTGCCGATAACTGATCTCCGTGGTATGCAAACCTGATAGCGACTGTGATCTCGGTAGCAATGAACATGGCTCCAAGGGTTTATCAGCACTGGGCCTTATAAACAGGATTGAGCTATCACCCTCGTCTACACGAGCCTCGACCTTCCAACGTCCACTTGCTCGAGCTGTTGTCTGCCAGTGTTCTTTTTGTGCAGTTTCGCATGTATAATAGAGGCCTCGATGCTCTATCCCCATACTTGTAACATGTGCCGTTGCGACATCCATCAGGTTTGCTCTCAGCGTGGCTTCGTCCAGCTCGGAAAGCCGGTGCTGATGAAAAGCTAGATGTGCCTTCCAGAAATTTATCGGAGTGGGTTTCTGGTCATACTCTAGTAAAAGTTCGCATTTCGCAAGATCATCAAATTGACGCCTATTGTGAGCCAATACGTCATCGGCTAAGAGCGTAGCAACTTTGTGAAGAGTTAAATTCGCTTCAAACTCAGGGTCTTGCACCCCACGTTTTTTGGGCTTGCCTAAAGTAGACCCATCAAGCTGGTTAAATAGTTTCTTGTCGATCAGCCCAAAGCGATTTTCGACGATAGACTTCATGTCCGCGCGATATGGAGGTGCGAACTGCAAATTCAGTAAAGGCGTTAACGCAACCTCAGCCTCAATCCCAATCATTTCGCCACGATCACATGTGATCGCGTCAGGGAGGTGATGACACGGATAATCGCTTTCGACGATGTCTATGCCATATTGCTTATACTGCGACACCTTAGGAAGGAACGCATTGATGATTGCCTGCCTAGCTGCCTTCCAGCTCGCATGCTCCAAAGATATGTAAAACCCAACAATTACTCGGCTCGCGCGGTCTGTGAGTGAATAAACTGTGGGGCGTCCAATCTGTTGTTTAGAATTGAATCGCGACACGAGATGTACGTTGGCAATAGTCGCGTCTATCTCATAACAACTGCCCGGAACTGGGTCATTCTGAGAGGCAAAACCCCTTAAACCTCTCTTGTTAAGAACAAAGTCCCTAGGGTCACTTTGCTTGACTGTCTTTTCGAACTCGGAAACAAGTATTTTAGCCCAATAATAAAACTGGTCCGGAGAGGGAGCATCCGCAACTCGAGACGAAATCTCGGCGAGTTCCACCTCAGTTTTATAATGGTCAGCGATTGTCTTCCGTCTTACCTCAGCTAATGGCAGAGGCTTATTGACTAGGTAGTATTTTTTTAGACCCTTGAGAATTTTCTCACGATCACTTGCATTGACATTTCGGCCTTCGGGCATCTCTGTACTTGCCAACAACGTCTTGCGAGGAGCACCACGCTTTTTTTTATTTGGCTCCCTGATATTTCCTCGTGCTCCGCAGTTTGAAAAAGCAGGTAGCAGTGCGTTCTTTGTTTGCCCAAATCGCCAATATAGGTTCAGGATTTTCGTTACTTGGGTATTTGTTCTGTTCAGTCCTCGGGCAAATTCAGTTAGGGCTGCACATTTTTTATTACCCGCCAACGCACCCAATAAACTAGAAGACTGATAAAATTTCTCTACTATAGTAAACCGTTCATCTCTTATGCGCTTATGTTTGGCAGTTATCTGACCCTCAGACACACTGAGCCGGGCTGGTAATTCAAAAACGCCCAACCGCATAACTTCAGCCTCTACTAACGCATCGATTTCATCGATCCCCATGAGTTGGGGTCGAACAAGCTTTTTTCCTTCCCCCAAAAAGAAGACGACAGTGGTTTGATGCGTCAAATCGGTATCCAACACTCGATATAGTCCTCGCCCATAATTGCAGCCCGCATCTATCTCCCAAACACTGTTACGCGCTATATGCATTGGCTTGCTTCTTGAATCGAGTATCAACGATTTTGACCACTCCATTTTCGATAATGGGGGACTCCAGCGGCACCACTAAGTAACCTGCATGTATTAATGAGAGTAGAAGGTTCCGAGCTTGATTAGTTGTTATGCCACATTGCTTCTTCAACCGGTCAATACACTGATCCAATCGGAAAATTCCTGTTGTAATGACTTTCGAGGCCCGGTCTACCAACTGAGGTTTAAGGGAGTAGCCTCTACGACAAGGAGCAGATATATCGGCTAAATTACGGGCTTGAATGGAAGTATTGTCATCGCCACAAAACACACGAAACGGCACTCCAAGAATTGACCACCATTGCCGTTCTATTTCCTGTTTCTCCATCGTTCTTTTATCACACAGTTTGTCCCGCGGTTTCGCGCTCACTGCCAAGTAACGCTCACCAGAAGACGTAAGAACAGTGAGCAAAAAGTCAGTCGTCATGACATTTTCAACAGAAGTGCCTGGAACCCTTGGATGTTTGATCCCAAGTTCCGAGGCAATTCGGATAGACAAATTTAACGGTAGTAGTGGAAACTGCTCTCTAATGTCGATAACGCCCGGCTCGTGGTCAGCGAAATAGAAAAACTGAGTTTCAATGCTGGAGACAAATTGGTGAGTTCTGTGGGACGTTATGCCTTTTATTTTTGTGCTGAGACCTTTACTCTTGACGTCATTGACACGTAGCCAAGGTTTGTAGTCGGTCCCTGAACCTTGCCCGAATCCTTGCCGGATCGCACGCTGAAAATCTCCATAAGATTTGAGTTCTCTACCCTTAGCCATTTTGACCCCCCAAAGGCCTTCAAGGGATAAGGATACCACATATAGTGGAATTTTCCGAGTCTATTCCATATGTTGCGGCTATTTTTCCGACTTTATTACAACTTTTCCGAGTTTATTCCCGCTTAACAATTTCACACAGCGTTCCCTGCCGCGTGCCCACTTGCCCATGCCCACTGGAAGTTATAGCCCCCAAGCCAGCCCGTAACATCGACACATTCGCCGATAAAATACAGGCCTGATGCCTTATTGGACTCCATGGTTTTGGACGACAACTCAGCAGTTGAAACACCACCTCGGGTTACTTCCGCCTTTTTGAAGCCTTCTGTACCCTTCGGGGCCAACGTCCAATTTGTCAGTCGGCCCGTCAATGCATCTATTGCAGAATTGGATAATGAGGCCATGTTACCGGGAAAAGAGCCTGCAATCTGGTTGGCAAGCCGAGCGGGCAACCAACCGGACAATATGGCCCCAATAGAGGCTTTCGGGCTGTCAGTGCGCTGCTGCCTTAACCACGCCGAAACAGCTGCCTGATCTGGGGCTAAATCGATCGTAATGGCCCCACCAGATTGCCAATATGATGAAATTTGCAAAATAGCCGGACCGCTCAGGCCGCGGTGGGTGAAAAGCAAATTCTCCCTGAAAGAAGGGGCGGTTTTATCTTCCAATACCGAAACCCTGCTGTCAGCTGCCACCCCGGCCAGCTCTTTCATACGCTCAACAATCTCGGGCTCAAAAATCAATGGAACTAATGCCGGGCGTGGCTCAATGATTTTCAGGCCAAACTGCCTAGCCACTTTGTAGCCAAAGTCTGTCGCCCCCATTTGGGGGATGGAAAGGCCGCCGGATGCAATGACAAGTTGCTTTGCGGAAAAATCATCCTTACCCCGAATGAGATATCCGTCGTCTGAACCCTCAACACCGTCGATTTCAACCTCAAGCCTAAGTTCGACCCCCGCTGCGGAGCATTCATCCAATAAGACCTTTAGGATAGCTTTCGCACCTTGATCACAAAATAGCTGACCGAGAGTTTTTTCGTGCCAGGAAATACCGTGCCGAGCCAATAAATCCATAAAGTCCCAAGGGGTGTAACGACTGAGAGCAGACTTGGCGAAATGGGGGTTCTCACTGATATAGGCGGTTGGGACGATATCCTGATTTGTAAAATTGCAGCGCCCCCCACCGGATATCAAGATTTTAGCGCCAGGTTTTTTGTTTCGCTCCAGCAATAAAACACGTTTACCGCGCTTGCCCGCTGTTATCGCGCACATTAAACCCGCAGCACCTGCCCCAATTATTATGACATCGTAATGATCAGGCATTATTGGTTTTCTTTCAAACTGGAACAATGAACGGACGTATCCTGAAAAGCTACCTGACAAAAAAGAGTAAGTAAATCAGCATGTTGCATGCTCGGTATCGAAGGAATCTCAAAGAAACATGAAAAGGCCCTACGGGTGAAATACCTTTAACCAATACGCGATAGAAGAATCTAGAGAATATAAGCTAGGTAAGAACAACAAAAAAACCACACTTTTAAGATTCGTTAACCCCCATATGCAATGAATCAGTTTGAGTAAGTTACACACACGCTTAGTTCAAAGTTCAAAAGGATACTACACATGTCTGCGACGATTGGGGACACTAGCATGCGCTGGTTTAACGTCAGGAACCTGTTGCTGTTTGTTACATTTCTGCTGATGATTGTTGTTGTAGGGTTAAACATTGCACAAATGTCACGTTCGGTGGCTGCAAAAAACATCGCAACACGCGCTCAGGCTCTTAATGAGACCATAGACAATATTGTTCAGCTAAAGCTGGCTTTGGCAGATGAGCGGCTGTTTAGTTATGCCGCATATGGGTTTGAAGCCGATGTACCGGGTTTTTTCATCACCCGCATTCGAGACAACCGATCCAGAGTTGAAAATGCGTTTAACTCTATCCGACGCGATTTAGCCAGTTTGGCGCCATTTGACGGCGACCAAAATAGTGCGCGCTACAAAACAGCGATGAAAGATTTTGAAGCAATAAAAAATAACTTTCGTGAAGCCCATGCGGCATACACAGCCCAACAATCGCTGACGGACGCCGACCTGCAATCCTTCGGAAAGGAAAACGATCAATCGCGTGGTCGGGACGCAGCCAAATCAATGGACGGCCTTATCGAGGTTGCCGCGGCGTTGAGAATTGAAATTGAAAGCAATTATGACTTCGGGGATGACCGAATCGGTACCGTCAACAGACTGAAAAACCAACTTTGGGTCATGTCTGAATATGCCGCACGCGAAGCCGCATCCTTGTCTGACAATGTTGCAGCAAGCTCATTTATAGGCATGAACGAACAGAGCACAGGCATTAAATATAGTGGCATAAGTGAAGGGGCGTGGGACCAAGTAGTTACCTTCGCAAAATCTGCTACTGTCACGAATGAAATTGCTGAACAAATCGAAGCAATCAAGACAACATTTATAGAGGACTTTGGTGGTAGTCGCTTCGATCTCTATGACGCCTCTGCTACCGCTGAAGAGGATGAGGAAGATAGTGCCACCTATGATCTTACTGCAGAGGAATGGGTTAGTTTGGCCCAGGAAGCATCAGCCCCAGTGTTCGAAATGAGCAATTATGCAGACAACTTGGCCAAAAACCTCAACGAGTCAGCTGTCAGCGGCGCCAACGCCAGCGTTATAGTTTCAGGTATTTTGATCACCATTTCATTCATCGTGGGTGGCCTAGCTTTTTGGGTCATCATGGTGCGGGTAGTTCGCCCTGTTAATGCCCTGTCAGACACAATGATGGTTCTTGCCGATGGCAACCTGGAAGTTGATATTCCGAACGCTGACCGCAGCGACGAAGTCGGCGATATGGCCCGCTCTGTGCAAATATTCAAAGATAATGCAATTGAGCGCAGAGACCTTGAAATTGCCCAGCGGGAAAAGGAGGAATTGGAAAGAAAACTCCAAGAGGAAGAAGAAAACCGTACCCGGGAAGAACGAGAGGAAAATCGGGCACGCGAGGAAATCAGGTCTGAGAAGGCCCGCGCCGAGCGCCGCCAATCCATGCTTGATTTGGCTGACAAATTTGAACAGTCCGTCATGGCACTGGTTGAGGGCGTATCTACTTCAGCGAAAGGCATGGAACATGCTGCGAGTGGTATGTCGGAAACAGCCGCTGATACGTCCCAACAGTCGGATGTGGTTGCAAATGCGGCACAGCAAGCAAGCAGCAATGCCCAGATGGTGGCCAGTGCCGCCGAAGAACTCTCCAGTTCGGTTCGGGAAATAACCGGGCAAACTAACCAATCAAGCGCTGCGGCCCGCGATGCAGTAACGCGTACAGACAATGCCAGCAACGACGTAGCCCAATTGGTAGATGCTGCGGAGAAAATTGGCGAAGTGGTGAAGCTTATCAACGAAATCGCCGAACAAACTAACCTGTTGGCCCTAAATGCAACCATTGAAGCTGCACGCGCAGGCGATGCCGGCAGAGGGTTTGCTGTTGTTGCAAGCGAGGTTAAATCACTCGCGAATCAAACCGCCAAAGCAACGCAGGAAATTAGTGATCAAGTTTCCGGAATGCAAAATGCCACCGGCCTAGCGGTGAAGGCCATGAACGAAATCAAAAGTATTATAGGCGACATTGAAGCGACATCAGTTTCCATTGCAACTGCGGTTGAGGAACAGGATGCATCAACGCAGGAAATTGCCCGAAATGTTGCAGAGGTTTCAACAGGAACAGAGGAAGTGACTTCAAACATTCATACTGTGAATCAGGGCGCTACCTCAACCGGGACGGCAGCAGCAGAGGTATTGTCCTCCGCAAAGCAATTAACGCAGCAATCCGATGACCTTAGAGGGCAGGTTGTGGATTTCCTTAAAACAATCCGCGCTTAAGAAACATTTGCATTTGACGACATTGAGGGGGCTTGCGAGTCCCCTTTCCTCTTTGTGACTATTTTTTCCAAATTTAACGCAGGTTAAATTGCTACATGCATGCCTTATGGCCAAACTTTTCAATAAAACTTGCCTCAGCACTGAACATGGCTATAGTGCGGTCCGCACCGGGATATTGTTTGATAAAATTATCTATCAAATAAGTAGGTACATAATGGAGTCGTGGCCGAGTGGTTTAAGGCGCACGCCTGGAAAGCGTGTTGGGTGGCAACGCCCTCGAGGGTTCGAATCCGTCCGACTCCGCCATTTCTCAAGCCTGTTAAACAAAGTGATTTTAACGCGTGCGGCTAGTTTTTATAATAGCCGCTCTTGGTGCCGTAATAGTACCCTTGGTCACCGTAACCGTATGATTGGTGGCGTTTGATATTCACCTGGCTGATCACCGTACCCGCAATCGTTGCACCAGCTTCTCGTAACTGATTGATACCACTCTCAACCGATTTTTTAGGCGTTGTTTCCCACTGAACTACATACAGCACAGCGTCAACATGATGCGACAGAACGATCGAGTCTGAGACAGCCATAACAGGCGGTGTATCAAGCACCACCAAGTCATAATTATCTCGTGCCCACGTGATCAGGCCGCCAAATTTATCACTTGAAAACAGCTTCTGAGGATCGGGGTGCCCCTTGCCGCCGAGAATATGCAAGCTTGACGCCTCATCCTTATACAATTGTTGCGTATTAGGGCCTGTTTGCTCCAGCACTGAAACAAGGTTCGTATGCTCTCCAACAATGTTCAAGCGGGCGTGTACAACGGGTCTGCGCAAATCAGCTTCAAGCAGCAATACTTTCAAACCCGATTTCGCCATCAACCGAGCATAACAAAGCGAGAAAGTTGACTTTCCTTCCCCTGGCACCGAAGAGGTCGCCATAATCACCTGCGGTGTATTTTGCCGTGGCCCTGAATAGAGCAGAGATGCGTGGACATTTCGGTGCGCCTCAGCAAATGACGATGAGGGTTTATCAAGCAGATAGTCTTCCACCGACGAGCCCTGCAGCTTATTGGCTGCAAGCATTGGAATTATGCCAACGCCGCGCAATCCAAGGTCTGCTCTTATTTGCTCCAGAGTGCGATACCCATTGTCCAACGTTTCCAGCAAGAATGCCAAGCCAACACCCAACCCTAAAGACGCAAACACAACCAATACAAAGATCAGTTTCTTTTGGGGAAAGGACGCAACAATTGGGGCATCTGCCCTTGAAATAATGCGCGCATCAGCTTGTTGAATATCCTGCTGGTTAGTTGTCTCTTTAAAACGCGCTAAAAAGGTTTCCAGCAAAATGCGGTTTGCTTCGGCTTCACGTTCCAGTTCACGCAGCTGAACCTGTGCCCGGTTAACCGCTACATTCTCGGTTTTCAGTTGCTGCAGGCTGTCTTCCAGGGCACGCACGCGTGCACGGGCAACATCCACTTCGCTTTGAATACCATTAACCACTTTTCTAATTTCCAGGCGAATATTGGAATCGATATCCTCAAGCTCGGCCTGAACATTAATCATTCGTGGGTGCCTGGGGCCATAACGCGTTGCAAGCTCTGCTCTGTTACGCAGAACCTCTGACTGTTGTTCTCGCAGGCGTTGAATAAGCGGCGAGTCTAAAACTTCAGCAAGTCCATCATAATCAGCGACAGCAGGATCAGCAATATCGCTCAATTGGCTAAAGCGCGCCTCGGTGCGTGCCAGATCAGTACGTGCATCAATAAGTCTTGTATTCAACTGCGTTAGCTGCTGGTCAGACACCAGTCCAGCCGTACCAGACCGAATCAGTTGATTCTCCTCACGGAATGCTTGAGCTGCAATTTCTGACGACCGCACATTTTCCCGCAGGTCAAATATACGTTCATTTAACCATTCGTTGGCGCGCTGTGTGGCCTCAAACTTAGCCTCCAATTGGTCAGTCAGATATAAGTCAGCCAAGCTGTTGGCGACACGAGCCGCTTTGCGTGGGTCGGCCGATTCGAACGCCATAGATATACTGTATGACCGCGCAGGGTTTGAGACATTAAGTCGGCTGGTTACCACATCTATAACCTGCGCCCGCTCCCGAATGGCCTTGTCTTCAGGGCTTACCGCTTCCGGGTCACCAACTATTGAACGACGCCAGCTGTCTGGCAAATAGGAAATAGGATTGAGGTAAGAAAGCAGGCTTCTTTCTGTATTAAGCGCGCCGTTGAATTCAGGGTCTCTCATTAACCTCAGGGCATCAACAGTTTTGCCAACCAGGCGACGCGACGTCATTACATCAATTTCAGTTTTTATCGCCGCAACATCGGTTCCAATACCGGACATAACCGCCTGTACATCAACAACCTGATTCTGACGCGTTTCAAGTGCCAACATGGCAGACGCAGTATAACGGGGCGTTAGCTGGAACAGGACAAGTACACTCAGGATGGCACAGAACAGCGTTGTATTAATAATAATCCACTTGCGGCGCATCAAAACCATGAACAATGCGCGAATATCAATGATATCGCTTTCATCATTGGATTGCCCACGGTCAGCGCCAAGGGCTGGATCAACTTTATCCTGATAGTTTTGATCGTACATTAAATTGTTCCAGTATTAAAAACTTGGCAAAAAGCGCCCACGGCATATACCTAAACAAAATTTGTCAGATAACCTATTAGAACAAACGTTCAGGCACTCGCAGAATATCGCCCGGCAACACAGCTTCCGTCAGCTTGATCCTGATCTTCTGCTCTTCGCCTTCAATCCGGCGCGTGACCTCGATTTTATTCTCGCTGGCACGATATGTAAATCCGGACGCAAGGGCGATGGCGTTCAACACCGTCATGCCGCTAACATAAGGGTAGCTTCCCGGGCTGTTTACTTCGCCCAGAATATAGAAAGGTCGATAGTTCAAAACTTCTATGCTTACTCTGGGGTTGATAAGAAACCCATCCGAAAGCTGTTCTGCAATGAGGCTTTGAGCATCCGTTAGAATCTGACCACCAATAGTAACTGAGCCTATCAGAGGTAAGGAGATTGTGCCGGTTCCATCAATCTCGAACTCGCCCGACAAATCCTCTTCACCGTAAACTGTCACTTTAATTTGGTCGCCAGAACCAAGTTGATAGCGGCCGATGATTGAAGCCGCATCGGCGTTTTCCGTCAATGCACCAGCCGACTGCATAGCGCTTACAGGGCCATAAGCAGGAACAACAACGGCACCCCCTATCAGGAGTGCCGCCATTATCAGATATTTTATTTTTTGTGTCACCATCTACTCAAATACGCATGTTTACAAAAGGTGCTGCTGCATCAAAAGCTTAGTATTTTTTCTTTACCACTGAGCTTTCAAGCCAACCATGAACATGTGACGCTTGAAGTCCTGTCCAGCCTGCGTGGTGTTACGAGCATCAAATGTATAAGTCGCATCAACGCTGAAATTGCGGTTCAGCAAATAACTTGTGCCAAGTGACGCATTGAATGTGTCATCATCGCGGTTTGTGTTTACAAATTCGCCTTTGCTGTACCTTGCTGTTCCCTTAAGCAGAACATTGCGCTGCAACTCATGCTCAACATCAAGACTAAAGGTTGTGCTAAGAATACCGGCGGCGGGTGTCACAAAGCCATTCACAACTTCAGCAACAATTGTTTCTTGTACCGCGCGATTTACGCCAGCACGAACCGACGTAAGCCCTGTTGGGTTCCAAAGCATTGACGCCCCAAAGGTGAAGTTTCCAACATTTGCCAGTGAATTAGAGTCGTAATTTTGTTCGATGTAACCAACAAAAATCTCACCTTGCGACGTACCGGTAATATCAAACGCAGTACCAACAACAGCTTCCCAACCGTCTGAGTTTCTCTGCGGTCCGCCGGTCGCCTGGCTATCGTCATAATTGGTTGCATTCGCAGTAAGACGAATGAAGGTTTCATAATATTGGTCAACTTCGTAACCAAGGCGAACGCTACCTGTGAGCTTTTCATAGTCACGAATATCGTTGTTAAAAATGCCGCCACCAACAAGGTCGGCATTATCATAATTATAGTTCTCGTAATTACCGCCGACAGAAAGGGACACCAATGATAGGTCACGCGTGAAGCCAACATTTGCCCTGAACACATCATACAGGGTTGGTGCAGCGGCACGACCGATATTATTCGGCGAACCACGATCCTCGTGCAGATCACTATACGAGGCGCCTATATCAATAGATGTTCCACGCGAAACATCCATCCGCCCGTTAAAACCAAAGTTAAAGTCTTCGTAATCCTCGCCCGTATTGTCACCGTATTTAGCAATGTCTGCATCCGCGTAAAGCGAGAAGAAATTCTGATTCCAATCGGAGGTCAGATTGAAACCCGGCTTAACCTGGAAAATAAAATCATCAATCTCGCCAGCGATCTGCGCAGTAGCTCCTGCGCGCGACGCGTAAATATTCGAATCGTATTTTACCGATGTGGAAATTGTGGGGTAAAACAGGAAACTGCCTGTCCGTGCACCCGGCGCTGAATAATCAGGGCGGCTACGCTCATACACCGATACAACCTGATCTTCAGGAGCGCCGTCCTGCGCGGCGGCAGAAACACTAAGGCCTGCGGTCATCGCGAGCGCAAGAAATGAGGTTGTTGTATAAAGTTTCATCAAATTTATCCCATCAATTTGGATGTTTCCGACACCTTTGCTGCTAATAGTGTCAAAATTTACAATAATCTTTCGGCAAATTACCCCAAGTGCAATCAATTGTCATAATAGATTGAGCGGAAAAAGTCTATTGAAAATATTATCTTGGCTGTTGTTGCGTCCACGCCACACTGTACTGTGGACAATGGCTAGGTTGTTATAAAATCAACACTTTCGCCGTGTAGCACAGCGGCGGTCAGCCGACCTGTCGCATAAGCTGTTGTGTCCACCGCAATACGCCCCGGTAAAACAACAGGGTTTTGCACGCCGGTATGGCCGTGAACAACCCGCACGCCGAAATCATAGTTGCTGCCAGTAAACTCCTGCCTGATCAAAGTCAGGTCGCCCGGATGCTGAGCATCCAAAGCGATGCCGGGCCGAAGGCCTGCATGAACAAATACATAATCTCCGATTCGGTGAGACAGAGGCATGGACCGAATAAAGTCACGGTGAGCACGCGGGAATTTGTCGTCGAAAAGAGATGCTGTTTTCAAAAGGTCGAAACGACCGATCTCATCTTCTTTTGGGCGGGTGTCATAACTGGCGAGCGTTGCCATACCGCCAAAATGCAGCCAGCCTTCATTATCAAGTGGGTCATCAAGGAAAGCGAGCATCATGTCCTCATGGTTGCCGCGCAGGCACAGCACGTCAAAGCCGTCCAGTTCAAGCGCCTGCAAATAATCAAGCACCTGTTTTGATTGGAACCCCCGATCCACATAATCGCCCAGAAAAACAAGGCTGCAATTTTCCAGATGTGCTTTAGAGGCCCGGTCTTTTTCGATCATGCCAACCAGCTTCTCCAACAGATCAAGCCTGCCATGAACATCGCCGACCGCATAGACCACATGCCCCGGTGGTACGCTATAGCGCGAACCTGAAGCCGAGCTGCTCTGCGAAAATAATTTCTTTAAAAACTGCATGGGTCCATCAAGCGCAAATGCGCCCCAAAGTCAAAGCCATATCGGTCAAGCACAGACGTTTTAAACAAAAAAAGGCGAAGACCTCAGTCTTCGCCTTTTCAATGAACCGCCATACAAGCGGCCCAATGTAACTATAAATTAAGGGCTCGCTGGCGCACCGTCACCACCAACAGCAATGATTTCAGGCGTAACACCTGCCTGACCGGGAGGAGGCGCGGGCGGCGTAACAACAGTAACCGTAATGGTCACTGCATTTGCTGCAGGCGTACCACCCGTTGGGGCGACAACACTCACATTCGCCACAGCTGCAGGTGCAGAAGGCGGAGCCGCCGCCGCCGCAGTAACGGTCGCAGCTGCATCAGCATTGGATGTACCACCTGAATTATTATAGGATGAAGCGGCAGCGCTACTAGCAGGCGCAGCAGTCACAGCCGCGCTTACGGTCGCCGCAGCAGCCGTATCTCCAGAAGCCGTCGCCTGTGTTGCCACAGCAGAGGCAACAGAACCAGCATTGGTTGCCGCCGCCGCACTAACGCCGGCATTTGGATCAGAAGCTGTTGCAACCGCGGCAGCGGCCAAGGTCGCAGCGCTGCCAACATCGCTGGAGGTTGTCGCAGCGGCTGCACTTGCAAGTGCGGCTACAATACCATCACCATTACCCGCCGCAACCTCAGCATCAATGATAGCCTGCAATGCAACTGGATCATCCGCCGCTGCAACCAATTGAGCTTCAAGGCTCAATGTTTGAACTTGCTGCTGCTGTGTTGCTTGCGCCACTGCTGCACTCATCAAAGAGGTAGGTGCCAAAACCGGTGCACCAAGCATCATTCCAAAGGCTGCTACCATCATTGCGTACCGCATAATATTGTCTCCAAAAAATCAATCACTCTCAAAAGCAAATTTAATACTTAGAGTGCATATCGCACAAATGTAGCACCAAGTCAAAACCAATTGATGGGCGGCATGGCATTTTGTGACCCAGTATTGGCCGCGCCGGGAGAGAAAAACCTAGCTCAAAACATGCACCCGCATAAGAAAGGCATAAAAAAAGAGCGAAAGCCTGTGCCTTCGCTCTTTACACCTAACCGAACAAAACGGTCAGAAATTTTTATTTGTCATTTACGGGCTCGCTGGCGCACCGTTGCCACCAACAGTAATAACTCCAACTGTAACCCCGGTCTGACCAGGGTTAACAGCACCAATGGCAACAATAGCGCCAAGACCAAGTCCAAGCGGGCCTGCAGCGGCAAGACCACCAAGACCACCAGCAGCACCAACACCAAGACCAAGACCACCAAGACCAAGACCAGCACCAACACCGCCACCAGAACCAGCGCCAGTACCACCGGCCAATTGTACTTGAGTTGTAGATGGGCCAGCCACAGTAGACTGAACAGCAGGAGGTACTGTTGAACCACTTGATCCACCAGCATTACTATAAGCTGTCTGCGCCGACGTATTATTGCTAACCGCGGTGGTTACACTTGTGCTTGCTGCTGCCGCACCCGGCGCAGTGCTGGTTGCCAAATTTGTCGCCACTGTACTTGCCACAGTGCCAACTGTTCCAGCAACACCAGCCGAAACACCCGGAAGACTGAGCGCCTGCGTAACCAAGGCCGCTGCTTCAACAGGGTTGGTTATCGCCAATTTTACAGCCGCACTTGCAAGCGCTGTTGCTTTGTCGTCAGCTGAAGCAGTGGACGCAGAGAGGATCGCCGCAATCTCTGTCGGGTTACCGGCAGCTGATTCAAGCTGGGCAGCGAGAGAGATAGTTCCTGCAGGCGCAACCCCTAATCCACCAACCACCGCTTGAGCGCTGGCCTGATTCATCGCTGAGGTCGGCACCAAAACCGGTGCGCCAAACACCATTCCAAAAGCCGCTAAAATAATTGCCAAACGCATACTGGAAGCTCCGTTTCGAATAAATATAATAAACTTTAGTGAAAAACCCAGTAGGTGGGCAAAGTGCTTATGAAATCAGGTGCGCAGATTTCCGCAGTAATGTCAAAGAGTTATATTTAATAGTTTTGCACCTGTGATATATTTACCCATGCCATTCACTGACCACCAATTATCAAGGGACTCTGCCGGAAATATCGCTACAAGATTCAATTGCTCTAAACTATTGCCGCCTCCGGAGACAGCGCCATTAAAAGAGAATCGGCAATTTGGTCCTTGCTTGCGCAGGCTGGTGCGATAGTCTGCGATGCAGTGTAAAACAGAGGACGGCACTGCTAAAATAAAGTTGGAGCAGGCGGATGAAAATATTGGTGACAGGCGCGGCGGGCTTTATTGGCAGCCATGTGTGCCATTTTTTGCTGGCGCGCGGCGATGATGTGGTGGGACTGGATAACCTGAACGATTATTATGACGTAAGCCTGAAGCAAGCACGGCTGAACCAAATCAAGCTGTTCGCAGACGGCGAACTGAAAGAACCCTGGTTTCCCAGTAATGGCAAAGTTGGATCGTTCACCTTCATCAAGCAAGACATCAGCAACCGCGACGCCGTAGCCGCGCTGTTTGCGGCTGAGGGCTTTGACGGCGTGGTGCATTTGGCGGCCCAAGCCGGGGTGCGACACAGCCTTGATGCGCCGTTTGATTATATCAACAGTAATGTGACCGGGTTCCTCACCATACTGGAAGGCTGCCGCCGTAACGGCATCCGGCATTTGGTTTATGCCTCTACCAGTTCGGCCTACGGCGCCAACACCAACATGCCCTTTTCGGTGCATAACCCCGCCGACCACCCTGTTGCCCTTTACGGCGCGACCAAACGCGCCAACGAATTGATGGCGCACAGCTATTCGCATTTGTTTAACATTCCCACCACCGGATTGCGGTTTTTCACCGTCTACGGCCCGTGGGGGCGGCCTGACATGGCTTTGTTTCTGTTCACCCGTGCCATTATCGCGGGCGAACCGATCAATGTGTTCAACAACGGCCACCATATTCGCGATTTTACCTTCGTGCATGATATTGTGCGCGGGGTGGTTGCGGTGCTCGACAACCCGGCAATGCCAGACCCGAACTGGGACAGCAACGCCCCCGCCAGCGCCTCATCAAAAGCACCGTGGCGCGTTCATAACATTGGCAACGGGCAGCCTGTTGAGTTGCTCAAGTACATTGAAGTGCTGGAAAGCTGCCTTGGCAAAAAAGCCATCATGACCATGAAACCGATGCAGCCCGGCGATGTGCCAGACACCTCAGCGAGCGTAGAAACACTGGTTGAAGCCACCGGCTATAAGCCGGAAACGATGGTGGAAGAAGGCATTGAACGATTCGTCAAATGGTATCAAAGCTATTATGGTTGAACCGCAAAGGCGTACGACATAACGACGAAAGCCTTGTTCTAAAGGAATTTCCTTCTAATTATAGTTGAAACAATAACTGCGTGCGGCATTTTGCTCGATGATCAGACAACCAAATTGATATAAGCAAATGCGGCTTCCGCCCAATTGGGCGCGTTGATGGTCAATGAAGTTCACTGCACCTGAAGCCCCTGCCCGCAGACCAAATTTAGAAGCGATGTCTAAAAAATATTGAAAGAATAGCGACTATGAACCGAGTGCTGAAGGCATTGCATGTTTCAAAAAAATCCGAAACAGCGACCGGCTTTATCCAAATATTATTTGTGCTTGTCGTGGTCGGCGGCACCATCGGCATAACCGGTTTGTTGAAACTTACAGCAAACACCGGCCCCACTCTTTCCTCTGCGCCCGAACAAATTGTTGTGGATGTTTTAAAGCCCGCTATTTCGATTCACACCGCGGTCCGCTCCTTAACGGGTCAGGTTGAAAGCCGCGCCAATGTGGCGATCAGCCCCGAAGTTACCGGGCGTGTTATCAGCCTCCACCCAAATCTTATTCCCGGCGGCACCATCGAAGCCGGAGAAATATTATTTTCCATCGAGTCGACTGACTATGAAATTGCCTTGAAGCGATCGCGTGCGGAAGTGGCAGCAGCAGCAGCCGACCTGACGCAAGCAAAGGCTGACGCCAGTAATTTCATCAAAGACTGGCAGCGCGTCTATCCGAACCAACCAGCCCCGGCGCTTGTGGCCAAGGAACCACAAATCGCGGCAATAGAAGCCCGGCTGGCGGCAGCAAAAGCCAGCGTGGAACAAGCTGAAACCAACTTGGCGCGTACCCGCGTGACCGCCGACAGCAAAATCCGGGTTATTGATAGCCGCATTGAAGTGGGGCAACTGGCCGCGCCTGCCGGACAATATGGCAGCTACTTTGTCGCGGACGGGCTTCGTGTCCGCGCCAGCGCCGAAGCCGCCCTTTTTCATAATTTGGGTCTTATTGTTGGCAAGTCCGTTGAAATTATCGCCGATGCTCCGTCAAGCGGCAACTCAAGTAACAATAGGGGCATTGCCCGGCACGCATCAACCATTGTCAGCATGGGTGCTGCGCTTGACGAACGCACGCAGCTGCGTCCTTTGATCATCGCAGCGCCTACAGAGCTCAATTTAACCCCCGGCACTTTCGTAACCGTGCGGGTTTCCGGCGATGAAAATGCAGATGTATTTACCCTTCCCGCCGCCGCTATGGCAACCCGCACCAGTGTATGGCGCGTGGGAGACGGCAAGCTGGAGGAAGTGGCGGTCGATATCATCGACATTACCGAAGAAACGGTGATTGTCCGCAGCTTCGACGTAAAAGACGGCATTGTCATTTCACAAGTGCCAACAAGCTTTGTAGCGCGGCCCGTTAAAATTCGCGGTACACGCGATGAGGCTGCACAATGAGCGACGACAAACCTGTGCCGAACACAGATGAACCCGAGGTAAGCACTAACGCAGAAGTACCCGCAAACGCTACCGGCGTGATGGCTCTGGTTGCGCAGTTTCTGAACAATTCGGTGATGACCAACCTGCTGATGGTATTATTTATTTTCGGCGGCTTGATGACAGCGATTACCATGCGTTCGGAAGTTTTCCCGGTGGTTAACACCGGTACAATCAGCGTTATTGTTGCTTACCCCGGCGCCACCCCGCTTGAGGTGGAAGACAGCGTTAGCCGCCGCATTGAAGAAAGTGTGCTGGGCATCAACGGTGTTAAGCGGGTGCGTTCCACCGCCTTTGAAAACCGCGCCAGTGTGATTTTGGAGCTGGAAGATTTTGTCGACCCCTACCGCGTCAAGGACGAGGTTCAGGCAGCCGTGGATTCGTTAATTGACTTCCCGCCCGGCAATGCGGAACAGCCGGTGGTTACAGTAACGCAGCCTTTGTCCAATGTAGTGACGCTAGTACTGACCGGCCAAGTAGGCGAAGACGAGCTTCGGCAGGTAAGTGAAACGCTGGAGCGTGATCTGCTCGCCATCGACAGTGTAACCGCTGTGACCATGCGCGGCGCGCGTACCCGCGAGATTTCCATTGAGGTCAGCGAAGATACCCTGCGCCAGTATAACCTGACATTCAACGAAGTGTCTGAAGCTGTGCGCCGCTCATCACTAGAATTATCGGCCGGCACCCTTAAGTCGTCCGGCGGGCATATCCTGCTGCGCACCGATGCCAGAGCGCGCATTGGAACCGAATTTCGTGACATTGTTGTGCGGGCCAACCAGAACGGTCAAACCGTTTATTTAAAAGATATTGCCTCAATTATTGACGGCTTTGTCGATGAGGAATTGAGAAACGAATATAACGGCGAGCAAGCCATCCTTCTGGATATTCTGCGCAATGAAAGCGCCGACATTCTAGCGGTTAAACAAAAGGTCATGGCGTTTCTTGAGACGACGACCATGCCGGAGGGCATCGAGATTTCCCTGTTCCGCGACCAGACCAAAATTCTGGAACAGCGCATTAGCCTGCTGACCGGTAACGCACTTCTTGGTTTCGCGCTGGTTTTCCTAATGCTAGTTTTAACGCTGGATCTGAAGCTTGCCTTTTGGGTCGCCATGGGCATTCCCATCAGTTTTCTCGGCGGCTTCCTGTTTTTTGGATCACTCGGCGTATCGCTGAATATGATCACCCTGTTCGCGTTGATTGTTGTGATTGGTATTGTGGTTGATGACGCCATTGTTGTGGGCGAAAATATCTATTCGGAGCAGCAAGCCGGTTATAAAGGCAAACGTGCAGCCTTTGAAGGTGTTAAAAATATATACGGCCCGGTTCTGGTAGGTGTTTTAACCACGATGGTCGCCTTTGCGCCGCTATTATTTCAAACTGGAACATTTGCCAAAATCACCCGACCAATTCCTGTTGCCGTGATTGCCATTTTGGCTGTGTCCTTGATTGAAGCCTTTCTTATATTGCCGCAACACCTATCAAACGAAAAGCGCTGGTCAAAAGGGTTGCTGCGCAAAATACAGGTTAAAATTTCACGCGGATTTGACAATTTCGCCGCCAATGTTGTGCAAAAACTGACCATCCTGTCCGGCAAATACCGTTATGTAACTTTGGCCATCTCAATCGGCATCATCATGATAGCATCATCTTTGGTGAGCAATAACCATGTGCGCGTGGTATTTTTCCCGGTGATTGAGGGGTCAGAAATAACAGCCAAACTTGCACTGCCCGAGGGTGCGCCGTTTGAGGCGACCGAACAGGCCATTGAACAGATGGAAGTGGCTCTGCGCAAGGTGGAGGCCGAAATACTGGCCGAATCGGGCGAAGATGTCATATTGGCTGTCGCCGTCACGGTTGGTGGGTCATTTACAACGGTTCAGGGGCCGGGCGATTCTTCAAGCAGCGCTACAGCTACCCATCTCGGCCAAATGAGCGTCGAGCTAAGCGATGCTGACGTACGAACATACTCTGCCGCCGAAATTCAGCGCCGCTGGCAACAGGCAACCGGCAACGTACCTGGCGCAGAAACCCTAAGCCTTTCTTCAACTTTAGGGCCTCAACAAGCTGATATTGGTTTTGAGCTAACCCATTCAGAAGAAGATCAGCTTTTTGCGGCCACAGCCCGTTTGGCAGACCGCCTAAGCGCTATTGACGGCGTCAGCCAGATCGATTCGGGCCTTGATCTTGGCAAGCGCCAGTATGAATTTATTATGAAAGATACCGGTATTGCTGCGGGCCTTCAGCCCGGGGATTTGGCGCGGCAATTACGGCAGGCCTACTTCGGCGAGGAAGTACAACGCATTCAGCGCGGTCGTCAGGAAATAAAGGTGTTTGTGCGCTATCCGTTTGACACACGCCGTGCATTATCTGCACTGGAAGAGTTACGCATCAGACTGCCGGACGGCAGCGGCGTGCCGCTTTCGGTTGTTGCAAGTATTGAAGAAGGGCGCAGTCCGACCTCGATTGAGCGTGTCAACGGCCGCCGCGTGTTGAATGTAACGGCAGATGTGGATGAAAGCATAACCACCCCCAACACGGTGAGTGCAATTGTTGAAAACCGGATCATGCCTGAACTTATGGCTGAGTTTCCGGGCTTGCGCTGGCAGCCGGAAGGCCAGTCACGCGAGCAATCTGAAGACTTTGCAGCACTGGCAAACGGCTTTATTTTGGCAATCATTGTGATCTACGCGCTGGTGGCAACTCAGCTGAAAAGTTACATCCAGCCTGTGGTGATTTTATTCTCAATTCCTCTCGGAATATCTGGCGCGGTATTTGGCCATTTGCTCTTGGGCTTCGACCTATCTTTTGTGTCGCTTTTCGGGGTAGTTGCCTTGGCCGGTGTTGTGGTCAATTCATCCGTGGTTCTGGTTGACCGTTTCAATATTGAATACGCCGTACCTGGAGTTTCAGCCATGGATGCTGTGGTAAAAGCCACCATTCGCCGTTTCCGTCCAATCACTTTGACGACGATCACAACTGCGCTGGGGTTATTGCCTATCATGTCTGAGACCAGCCCGCAGGCTCAGTTCCTGGTGCCAATGGCGGTTAGCCTTGCAACTGGACTTGTGTTCTCAAGCTTCATGATGATGTTTGTGCTGCCCGCGCTTGTTCTGGTGATGGAAGATGTACGCAACTTTGTTCCGGGTCATGTCCATGATGTGGACGAAGAGGCTACCGAAGACCAATTAGGGCAATAAACGGACCTCGAACCGGTTTGGTTTGGAAGGGGCAGAAAGTTAACTGGGCCAGCCTGCTTGTATGGTTAGGAAATCTATTGGGTCCATTCCTGCATCGGCGAGCCACTGATCGCTTGGACCATGCCACCGATAAGTACCCCAATGTATTTTCCCGTTGGACGAGAATTGCACCCCTTCAGCTTCAAGTCGTTTGCGTTGTCGCTCAGCACCGTCACGCTCACTGATCTTGCCCATCGAGTTGACCACCCGCTGCCAGGGAATATCCTGCCCCGCAGGCGTGCCAGCAGTGGCAAAGCCAACAATGCGTGCCGTCGCACCGGGGATTAAACTTGCAATCATACCGTAGCTGGCGATCTGCCCTTTGGGGATTTCTTTGATCAGGGCGTAAACCGCCGGGAAACATTTGAAATTTCTTGCCATCAACTAACCTGCCAATCGCCTTGTTGACATTGCAGTGAGCATTTTAACAATCCACCACAGTTGCAGCGATGGGAACAGTAACAGCAAGACCACCTTGAGCGGTTTCTTTATACTGGGTTTTCATATCGCGGCCCGTAATGCGCATGGTGCGGATAACTTTATCAAGCGAGACAAAATGGCTGCCGTCTCCGCGCATAGCTAACCGGGACGCGTTAATCGCTTTTATTGCGGCCATCGCATTGCGTTCGATACACGGCACCTGCACCAGTCCGCCCACTGGATCACATGTCAGGCCCAGATTATGCTCCATGCCAATTTCCGCCGCATTCTCTACCTGTTCCGGCGTGCCTCCCAGCACCTCGGTCAAGCCCGCAGCTGCCATTGAACAGGCGCTACCCACCTCACCCTGACAGCCCACTTCAGCACCGGATATGGACGCGTTGGTTTTGAACAGAATACCAACGGCACCGGCGGTGAGCAGAAATCGAACAATTCCGTCATCGTTTGCACCGGGCACAAAGCGCGCATAATAATGCATGACTGCGGGCACAATGCCCGCCGCACCGTTGGTGGGCGCAGTGACCACCCGGCCACCGGCCGCATTTTCTTCGTTTACCGCCAATGCATACAGATTAACCCAGTCCATAATGGTGAGCGGATCAGTCAATGCAGTTTCAGGCCTGGACGCAAGTTGCTGGTATAGTCGGTTGGCGCGGCGGCCAATTTTAAGCCCGGGCATTTCGCCGCCACGCGAACAACCATTTTGAACGCACTCTTCCATCACCGACCATATTTCAAGTAACTCGGCCCTAATCTGGTCACCGCTTCTCAAAACCAGCTCGTTAGCCAGCATAATTTCGCTGATTGATTTTCTGTTTTTTTTGCAATGTTCCAACAACTCATCGGCGCTGGAAAACGGATAGGGCTGCGCAATAGTTTCGGTTTCGAAATGATCTGCCGCAGCCTCGCTTTCGTGGACGATAAAGCCGCCGCCAATTGAATAGTATATAACGCGGGCCAGTTCACGGCCCTCAGAATTATATGCCCAAAATTCCATACCGTTAGGGTGAAAGTCCAGCTGCTCACGCGGCAACAGCTCCAAGTCTTGTTCTTCCTCAAAATGGATAACATGGCGGCCCAGTACCGGTAACTTTGCTGCCGTTCGAACCTTGTTAACTTTGCCCTCAATCAATTCTACATCAGTATCGCGCGGCGTTTCCCCAATGAGGCCCAGAATTACCGCTACATCTGACCCGTGGCCACGACCTGTAGCACCAAGCGACCCGTATAGCTTGACCGCGATTCGGGTCACATCATCCAACAGCGCGTTTTCAACCAAGTTTTCAGCAAACTCAAGCGCCGCCTTCATCGGCCCAACAGTGTGCGAACTGGAAGGGCCAATGCCTATGTTAAACAAATCCAGAACACTCGTCGCCATCGCAGTATCCACCCCAAACTATAAAAGAAAGCAGCACCCTAGTGCTAAACATGCTCGCCAGCCAACAAAATATAGATGCCGTATACTGTTGGCGTCAATCAGCCCGCCAAATACTCTGCTCAGACATCGAACCAAACGATTTACCCGGTATGCTGCCACCTAACGCGTTGGTCCTTCTATGGTTGCCACAACAATTTAAGGAGACCAAAAATGAAACTATTAAAAAATGCAGTGGCAGGGGCAATTGTTGCCGGTGCCATGGCCATAGGAAACGCTTACGGCGACAAGCCCGGCGACAGAAACTTTGGCTTCAATTATTCGCCAGATGAAAAATACGTAATTTTTTACTCTTACCGGGGCGATGCAAGGCCAGATATATGGGTGCGCGGCCCTCACGGCACTGAAAAAAACCTGACGGCAAGGACAGAGACATGGGACATTGAACCGAACTTTTCACCCGATGGGAGCAAGATCATTTATGCGTCCGGTCCCAACATGGGCATGCTTTCTCTGCGTATCATGAATGCAGATGGTTCGGATGACCGAATTTTTTATGACGGTGATGATAACGAAGTGGCACCCAATTGGTCGCCGGATGGATCAAAGGTTATTTTTTCCGCTTTCAACCGAAACGAAGATACCAACATCATTTATATCACTGATGCGAACGGTGGCCACGCGCGCAGCCTGACGGCCGATCTACCCGGTCAGTCATCGAATGCCAGCTGGTCCCCGGACGGGAAGTGGATAGTGTTTTCAAATAAGCTTGGTGACGATGGGCAGGCTGACATTTACAAAATGCAAAGTGACGGTAGTCACCGCCAACGCCTCACAAATGATACACTAAGCCAGATTGCACCGGTTTTTACCCCGGACATGAAATCCATTATTTTCATCGGCTTTGCTGAAAATGGCCGTGCCGATTTATACTCTATGCCTGCGGACGGATTACATCACGGCACTATGTCAACCAGGATTAGTCACACTAATGGCGATCTAAAATATTTCCTAAAGTACACCCCGAACGGGCAGCATCTGATTTTCTCTGAAGGCGACTGGAACAAGGGTTTTAAGTTAGCGCACCTTGCCGCCCCCAGATAAAATCAGGGAACGGCGTAGCGCATTCTTCAGCCACCCATTTTAAACTGGTCGTGCTGTGCTAGATTTTGATATCCGTACTGCCAGATATGCTGGCAGTGCGAGCGAAAGCCCCACCAACAATGTTGCGGGCACGACCAACCACCAGCCGCCAATATCTTTGTCCTTCGCATCAGAGAACGACCAAACCCAAAAGGCTGTCGACGAAATAACAATATCAGTTGAGAGGCCTGCAGAAGCGCCGTTGACAAATAATGCCGCGATAAAATCACTCACCGCTGCACCATTCTCTGCCATGAACTTTGCGAAAAAATACCAGGGCCCAATTGAACCAACGACAGCAAGCGCAATGAAGAAATATCTAAGTCCGGGCATAATGAAATCCTTTCCTGGATTATTTTTATGGGCCGGTTTCAGTCTATTTTTCTGGCGCCTGCTCTAAGCTGAAACAAATTGCTAAACTGTCGAACGAACACAATTCAGAGCCAAAAAATCACCAGTTGCTGATCCGGTTATTCCTACAACGCCGCAATCCACACAATGGTTCGCATTGCACAAAAATAAGTAATTTCTCTCAGCCTTAATGTTTAAGAGCCGGGGCCTCGCTGGCCCGAGCAAAATCGGCATCAATTTTTTTTGTGTTGTTAAAGGCTGTTTTTTGCTATTCGCGCTAGACGCGTGCCGAATTTCCCTGATACTGCAAATAGGCATGCGCAAACTTATTGTCATTCACGCTGCTCGCAAACTTGGACTCTGCGAGCTTATTTCGGGCACAAAATACGGAACGCTACACAATGGTAAAAATTTCTGTCACTGACCTAGCTGGTCAAACCAGTAACATTGAAGCAGAGGTTGGCCTCTCGCTCATGGAAAATATCCGCAACAATGATTTTGATGACTTGGCTGCAATTTGCGGCGGGTGCTGCAGCTGCTGTACGTGCCATGTTTTTGTCGATGCCGATGACATGGAACGCCTTCCCAAAATGGAAGATGACGAACAATTTCTGTTAGAAGACAGCGAAAGCTATGATCCGGCATTGTCGCGCCTATCCTGTCAAATCGAAGTTGATGACAGCATGAATGACCTGAAAGTCACAATCGCGCCCGAATCCTGATTTCAAAACACTGCCATAACCCCGTTTGGAGAGTTGCATGCCCATTCCTGCCAACTGCCTGTCATCTGCCAAGGCGAAAGACGGTACGATTACGCTTACCCCGGTGAGCAAAAAATCGTTGGACGATACGCTACAAAGGCTGGGCAAAGTTCAAAGGTCATGGGTCTTGGCAAGTGGTTTTGAAGCCCGTCAGGGTACCTTTGCTGTCGTTACCGGCAAGACGGGGAAAATTAACCGGGTTTTAATTGGCACGGGCGCGCAATCTCTACCCATTGAAAATCCCTGGTGGTTGGCTGATACGGTAAAGAATTTGCCCGAAGGCGATTTCGTTTTTGATAGCAACGTTGATGAAAATTCTGCTGAAACCGGCGCACTAGGTTGGTGTTTGGCCCACTATGTTTTTGATCGCTATAAAAAGCCCCCGAAAGTGAAAAAACGCCGTTTGGTGGGCCTGCCCAAAACACCATGCGCGTCGGTTAAACGTACAGCAAGTGCTGTGTCTAAGGTTCGCGACTTGGTTAATACGCCCGCCGAAGACATGGGCCCATCCGACCTGCAAGACGCTGCCGAAGCGCTTGCGGAGACATACGGCGCAACGTCGGAAACCATCGTTGGTGATGACCTTCTGGACATGAACTTACCGGCAATTCATGCTGTTGGCCGCGCGGCAGCACGTGGCCGTGAACCGCGTCTTATTGATCTTCAGTGGGGCCCTGCAGACGCGCCCAAGCTAACGCTGGTGGGAAAGGGCGTTTGTTTCGATACTGGCGGCCTTGATCTCAAGCCAAGCGCTGGCATGCGAACCATGAAAAAAGACATGGGCGGTGCCGCACATGCTTTGGCGCTCGCCGAACTAATTATGGCGAGCAAGCTCAAGGTGAACTTGCGCCTGCTTATTTCCGCTGTTGAAAACTCGGTTTCAGCTTCCTCTTACCGACCCGGCGATGTGATCAACACCCGTAAGGGGTTGACCGTCGAAATCGGCAACACGGACGCGGAAGGCCGACTGGTCTTGTGCGATGCGCTTACGCTAGCCTGTGAACAATCCCCCGACTTGCTATTGGACTTTGCCACGCTCACGGGTGCGGCCCGCGTAGCACTGGGCGCTGATTTACCGGCTACTTTCACAAACAATGACAACCTATGGCGCGCGCTTGAAGACAGCGCCAACACAACCCAAGACCCATTATGGCGCATGCCTCTTTGGGCCGGTTATAATAAAGACCTGTCCAGCCAAATCGCGGACCTAAGCAATGTGGGGGGTGACGGTTTTGCCGGAGCGATAACGGCGGCACTTTATTTGCAGAATTTCGTTAAATCTGATGTGGCATGGGCACACTTCGATGTTTTCGCCTGGAACAAAAAACCAAGACCCGGTCGCCCGGGAGGCGGTGAAGCTCAGGGGCTGCGCGCCGTCTATAGCGCCGTAAAATCATACTTGTCGATTTAATCTCACCAATGACAAACCCATCTAAACATTGCTTATAGGCGTTAGGACAGTTTTAAGAAACAGTTGATACACAGACACCATTGCTCTGAATGCACCGAACAACGCAAAGGACCCCTGTGTGAGTGAAAAAACCAATCCACGCATGTTAAAAGTTTGGCGCGAAGCGCACCGGGCTTGTGTTCGTTCCAACGATCCTGACCTGACATCGCGTCAAATGTCTGTATTATTGTCTATCTATATGACTGAACCGCCCCACACAGTGAGAGCACTGGCAGCCGATTTAAACATTTCCAAGCCGGTTATAACCAGAGCATTGGACACAATGGGGAGGCTTGGCTTAGTCAAACGAAAGAAAGACCCAATGGACGGGAGGAGTGTGTTGGTGCAGCGTACAGTAAAGGGGGCAGTTTTCCTGAGCGAGCTATCCGACCGCATTGTAAGCGCCGACAAATCTGTCCCGCCCGAACCTAATAAATAAATGCACGAGCCTGAAGGGGCGTGGCCTTTGGCAAACAACACTAAAATGAATTCTTTCAAGGTCTACGGACTGCCTGCCCTTTTTGACCCGAACGGCGAATTGGCGAGGTCATCCAATCTTTTCGATTGCTCGCATGTGGATGTGCAATGCACAACACCGTGGGCGGCGCTCAAGTCTGAACCTGATGCCGCGGCAATGACGAATAGTGAAGTTTTGTTTGGAGAACCTCTTCAACTATTGGACCGAAAAGATGCGTGGCTTAAAGTCGCCGCTATTACCGACGGATACATTGGTTGGATTTTAACCGGGGCAACCACACGGGGCCAAGCCAACCCAACCCACCGCGTCGCCGTGCCAATGACTCATATTTACAGAGCCGCAAACCTTAAATCCGAGCCCCTTTTGCCCTTACCGATGGGTAGTTATCTGCACGTTAAAACACCAAGCGTACTCGAACAGGGGTTTTTACCCTTAGAATCCGGCGGGTTTGTTTTTGCCAAACATATTGCTGCACTGGGCAGCTTTGCTGATGATCCGGTAACCACCGCTGAAAGTTTTCTGGGGGCACCCTATTTGTGGGGCGGCAGAACCAAGATGGGTATTGATTGCTCAGGCTTGGTCCAGCTAGCCCTGTCCGCTGCCGGGCACCGGATTCACCGAGATAGTGGCGCGCAATATATAAGCCTGGGCCGAAAGTTAACCAAAAGCGAACAACCCGCACGCGGCGACCTCGCCTTTTTCCCGGGACATGTAGGCTGGATGGTTGATGCTGTGCATCTGCTTCACGCCAACGCAACCCATATGGCTGTCACCATAGATACCGTTGATCAGGTAACTGAAACTATTCGGGCCACAGGAGAGGCTAACCCTTTCTATGGGTTCAGGCGCCTATAACAAAAAAGCGGACCAAAAGGCCCGCCTTTTCAAAACTGAATTAGACTAGTTTAGTTGCCACCTGTCACTTCCGCAGCCTGCTCCAGAACTTCTTCGGCTGCACCCTCAGCCGCGTCCATAACCTCTTCAACCGCCGGGAATGGCACTGGCTGGTCGGAGAAAGTTGCAAGATAAGCAAGCAGGTCGGCGCGCTGATCAGGCTTGCGCACTGCTAGCACCATTTTGGAGCCCTTGGCCATTGCCTGCGGGTTTTGCAACCATTCGTCAACCATCTCGTAAGTCCAGACCGATGTGCCCAACTCCTGAAGTGCACTGGAATAACGGAAGCTATCCAGCGCGGCTACTGTGCGTCCTACAATACCATATAGATTGGGACCCTGGCCGTTTGAGCCATCTTTATCGATTGTGTGACAGGCCCGGCATTTTGCCCATTGGCGCGCGCCGCGGTCAGCGCTGGCACCAGCCAGCATTTCTGCAAGGCTTGGTCCCTCTTCAACCACAACTTCAGCGGCACCAGCCTCAGCTACTTCTACAGTATAGGCGGGCTTTGCCTGTTCATGGTGAAAAGGTGTTTCAGCGATAATTCCAATCACCATAATAAAGAGCACAGTCGCGATAACGGCTGCGAATATTTTGTTCCACTCAAAGGAATCCACTGATCTTCTCCTTACAGTCGGCCATAACCGGGCAAAACTGGTTGTTTCAGCGATAACATACGGCCAATTTCGCGTTAAAGGCGTTCAGTATTGGCCAACTATTACTTTCGGCGCGACCATACCCGCTGATTGCTAGAAAATTCAAGTCGAGATTTAACCGATTTTGGCATCTAATCACTTTTATTGGCGAATTTCCCGCGACAAATGGGCGCAATAGAACGCAAAGTGTCCCATATCCAGGTGCCACATTGACTTAACAACCGGCAATTGGCACAAACAACGCGCGCGAGACAACAAATACGCCCTGCTCAATCTTTTCTTCTAAGTGATTCTTATGCCACGTGAAAAAGCTGATAAATCAAGCCAAGTTGCAACACCGCTTCCTACAGGAGGCTTAGCAAAAAACACGATCGCATTTCAGGGCGAACTGGGAGCCTATTCCCATATGGCATGTCAAGCTTGCTATCCAGACATGACCGTTTTGCCATGCCCCAGTTTTGAAGATGCTTTAGCCGCTGTTTCCAGCAAAAAAGCCCAGCTGGCCATGATCCCGATAGAAAATTCCACCGCTGGCAGGGTTGCTGACATTCACACCCTGCTGCCGGGCAGCGGGCTTTTCATTATCGGCGAGCATTTCGAATCGATTCGGCATTGTCTTTTAGCAACAACCGATGCCGACGAGACAACCCTGAAAACGGTAACCAGCCACGTTCAGGCGCTGGGGCAATGCCGTAAGAATTTGCGCGCGATGGGCCTGAACCGCGAGCCTTTTGCCGACACAGCCGGCTCAGCGAAATATGTGGCTGAACAAGGCGACAAAACCATTGCAGGCATTGCGAGCGAACTGGCCGCCCAAGTATACGGCCTCAAAATCATCCGCCGTGACTTGCAGGATGAAGGTAACAACACAACGCGTTTCGTTGTCCTTGCCCGTTCACCGCTGGACTATAGCGAAATTGAGGGGCCGGTAATGACCAGTTTTACTTTTGAAGTTCGCAACATACCTGCCGCCCTTTACAAGGCTCTTGGTGGATTTGCGACCAACTCGGTCAACATGACCAAACTGGAAAGTTATTACGAATCAGATAGCTTTAAGGTCAGCGAGTTTTATGCCGATATTGTCGGCCATGAAGGCATGGCAAATGTCGCCCGCGCGATGGAAGAACTTCGGTTTCACACCAAACGTGTTCGAGTTGTTGGCACATACCCGCTCGCTCGGGACAGAGGCATCACTTAGTATTAATGTAATTGAAAATAAAATGAGTTTCATATCTTTTTAGCGACGTTGTATAGCGGGTGTATGAGCAGGTCAGTTTTCAAGAATGGGCGTTTTTTGCCAATGCGGAGCATAGTCATTGCTATGGTCGTGGCGTTTCAAAGCGCTTGGGGCAATGTTGTCGCACAAGAAAACACGCCTGCCGCCATGACCTTTTGCTATCAAGATAAAGAACTTTTTCCTAACTATATGGGCGAGACAAACGCCAAGCTTGTCAGCAACCCTGGCATTAACATTGAACTTGTCGACCAGATCGCTTCGGAGCTCAATCTGAATGTTCGCTACGTGCGATATTCCTGGAATCGTTGCCTGGCTCTTCTAAAGGTTGGGCGAGTAGACAGCCTGATCGCTTCCTATAATAAAGACCGCGCCAAAATTGGCGTTTTTCCTATGGCTGGCGATAGCCCTGATGCCGCAAAACGGATTAATACTCTGGGCTATTATATGTATCATATGACAAATTCCCCTGTTTGGGACGGGCAAGGGCTTGTCGACAACAAAACTGTGGTCGCCGCGCCGCTTGGCTACTCCGTTGTCAAGGCACTGCGGGGTTTGGGCATAGATGTTATAGAAACCGGTTCACCAGAAGATGTTTTAAAACTTTTACGTTACAAACGTGTTGACGCAATCGCAGCGCCCGGAACAACCGCTGATGCCCTTATCCGCGCAGATATAACCAAATACAGCGATATCAAAAAAGACCCAATTCCGATAACAAAACGACCCTATTTTATCGTATTTTCACAAAAATTTTCTGGGCAATACCCCGAGCTTACGAAGGCCATATGGCAGCAAACCGAAGTTGTGAGAATCGCGTCCCGCCAACAGCTCGTCTATAAATATTACAACCCGTAAAAACCAACGGCCCATCGATTTGATGCGATGAAAGCACCCACATTAGTAGGTGCGGAACGGTAAGTTGGGATAAAATGAATCAAAAAGTCAGCCAGTCACCGCCAGCGCCTTTTTCCAGAATATCCGCAAGGCCGGAAACTTCCACGGCAGGGCGGGTAACAAGCGCAGCAACGTCAATGTCGTTCTCTCGCAGTGCGGTTTCGCAAGCAACAAACCGGGCATCAAGAGCAGCGAGACCATCCAGCAGAACCGTGCTGTCAGCCACGCCTTTCGCGATAAGGTCGGCATCCATTTCCGGGCCAGTTTGACCTCGAGCTGATTCCAGCGTTGCCCAACCATCCGTTTGCAGAAAGCGAGCAGCATTTTTAGAAAAAAAGAACGTCACCGGCCTGCCCACAGCGGCAGCGGTTGCGCCCATCATCAGCGCCATATGAATCCGGTCCGCCTCACCGGACATCATCACCAGCGTCATCGGGCGCTTGATTGCTTTAGCCATTTTTGCTCACCTCCCGCACAAGTTTGGCATTTGGGGTCCTGCGGCAACCCGATGGTGCGGGTTGTTGCGCTCAGGGCGTCATAAATAACCATTTTGCCCGCAAGGCTGTCGCCGATACCGAGTATCTCTTTCAACACTTCAACCGCCTGCAATGTGCCAACCACGCCTGCAACCGCCCCCAGAATACCAATGTCCGAACAGGTACGCTGCATATCAGCGGGGGGCTCTTCCGGCAAAAAGCACCGATAGCAGGGCAAGCCTGCACCCGCATGCGGCTTGAAAGTTGCCAGTTGGCCTTCAAACGGCCCAAGCGCCCCCGACACCAACGTTTTCCGCAGTGCCACGCATGTATCGTTTACTAAATGGCGTGTTTTGAAATTATCGGTACCGTCAGCAACAATGTCATAGTCCTCAATGATTGAGGCGGCATTATCGGCGGTTAACCGCACGCCGTGCTGCACCGCATTAACATCGTTATTAAGTGCTTTGATTTTTGCAGCTGCGCTTTCAGTTTTCGGCAAGCCTACGTCACCACTTGCATGAATGATTTGCCGTTGCAGGTTCGACATATCTACCTTGTCATCATCAACGATACCGACTGTACCGACACCGGCTGCAGCAAGATATTGAAGCATTGGCGACCCCAAACCACCTGCGCCGACTATTAAAACGCGAGCGTTTAAAAGGGCCATTTGCCCCGCTCCGCCCACATCTTTCAAAATAATATGACGGGCGTATCGCTCTAGCTGTTCATCGGTAAAGTCCAAAATTGCGCCCCGCCTGTTCTGGCCTAGTTACCGATGAAGTCGATAATATTGCCAAGCACGCTACTCTCGCCGCGATAAAACTCTGTGTAACTACAGTTATCACAGGTGACGGCGGTGAATTTTCGGTTTTGTACATTGAAAAACCGCGATAGCCCGCTGCCAGTCATCCGCACATCATCAGTGTCATAATGTGTGCCACCACACTTGGGGCATTCCCAACGTTTGCTCATACTGAATTCCTATCTTGTGCCAGTTGACCCGAAACCACCAGCACCGCGTGCTGTCTCATCGAGGCTGTCCACTTCGACCCACTGTCCTTGCGTTACCGGCGCAATAACCATCTGCGCCACGCGCATACCGCGCTCAATGAAAAAAGGCTCATTGGACAGATTCACCAAAATCACTTTCACTTCGCCGCGGTAATCCGCGTCAATGGTGCCCGGCGTATTCAGCACGCTGACACCATTTTTTGCCGCTAGGCCGGACCGCGGTCTAACCTGCGCTTCAAAGCCTGCTGGCAGTGCCATCGCTAAGCCGGTCGGGATCATCGCCCGCTCCAGCGCACCCAATGTCACGGTTTCGCCTTCGGCCAATGCAGCATACAGGTCCATGCCTGCGCTTTGCGCCGTTTCATATTTGGGCAGCGGCAGGCCTTCGCCGTGGGTCAACACCTTAACGTTAATGGAAACAGTGGTCATAATATTACTTTCAATCTTGTGTTGCCAAAGCATCTGCAATTGTATGCGCAAGCTTAATCGCCACATCTTTTTTGCTCATGGTTGGCCAGCTTTCAACACCGCCGCCAGTAATTACATGCACCTGATTATCGGCCCCGCCCATCACGCCGGAAGCAGCCGATACATCGTTAGCAATAATAATGTCGCAGCCTTTGCGTGCCCGCTTGGCTGTAGCATATTCAATCACATTCTCTGTTTCTGCGGCAAAGCCAACAACAAGTGCAGGGCGGCCTTCTTCCATTGAGGACAGGCCTTTTAAAATATCCGGGTTTTCGCACAGCGCCAATTCTGGAACACCGTCTTTGGATTTTTTTAACTTCTCGCCCAAGGTGCCAGATTGCATGCGCCAGTCAGATACAGCCGCCACACAAACGGCGGCGTCTGCTGGCAGGGCCCCGGTAACCGCAGCATTCATTTCCAATGCTGTTTCCACATCAATGCGGTTCACACCGACTGGCGTATCCTGCGACACCGGCCCTGCCACTAGGGTGACATCAGCGCCCAGTTCCGCCAGTGCGCCCGCAATCTCAAAGCCTTGCTTGCCCGATGACCTGTTGGCGATAAAGCGCACTGGGTCAATCGGTTCTTGGGTTGGCCCAGCGGTTACAATAATTTTCTTGCCCGATAATGGTCGCGCGCTGCCTGCGAAAAAGTCCTCAACGGCCGCCACCATGTCCGGCACCTCGGCCAACCGCCCAGGGCCAACTTCGCCGCACGCAAGCATGCCTGCACCGGGCCCAACCATCAACACGCCGTCGCGTTTTAGCGTTTCCAAATTACGCTGAGTGGCCTTATGCGCCCACATCTCCGCGTTCATCGCTGGTGCCACCATCACCTGTTTGTCCGTTGCCAAAAGGATGGTACTGGCCAGATCGTTAGCGAGACCGTTCGCCATTTTAGCCATCAGATCAGCGGTTGCAGGCGCGATTAGCACCAAATCAGCTTCCCGGGAAAGGCGGATATGGCCCATCTCGGCCTCGTCTTTCAGGGAAAACAGGTCTGTATAACACTCATTGTTAGTAAGGCTGGCAACACTAAGGGGAGTGATAAACTGCTGACCGCCGAGTGTGAGCACACCGCGCACACTGGCCCCGCGCTCCATCAGGCGTCGTGCCAAATCAAGTGACTTATAGGCCGCGACACCGCCGCCGATGATCAATAATATTCGTTTGCCGTCCAGCATACTCGCTCAAAGCCTCTTTATTCTATGAACAAGACATATAAGGGGCTTTGATGCTCGCTGCAAACATCCTCTCACTGTCGTGATGTGAACCCCGTACAATGACAGATGCGCTAAAGCGTCAATATCGTATTCACAAACTCTTTCGATTGACCAAGCAGTTTGTCAGCATCCTTCTCCATCGCAACCGCAGCGACTTTTACATCTTGAGCCCGATCAAGCGTATGACCAGCGGTTTCGCTAACTGCACGAATGCTTTCTGACACTTCAATTGTTCCTTGTGATGCTTCCTGAACATTACGGCTAATTTCAGATGTGGCGGCTGTCTGCTCCTCGGTTGCAGAGGCTATCGCACCAGCAATTTCATTGAGGGATGTGATCAATTCTTTTATTTGTGCAACGGCCTCAACAGAAAGCGTTGTACGGTCCTGAATATCCTTGATTTGATCTCCGATATCATTAGTCGCGGTGGCAGTTTGCGTTGCCAGGGATTTAACTTCACTGGCAACAACGGCAAATCCGCGCCCCGCATCACCGGCACGAGCCGCCTCAATAGTTGCATTGAGGGCCAACAAATTAGTTTGCCCGGCAATATCACTAATCAGTTTAACAACATGCCCGATTTGGTCTGACGACCGACTGAGCTCTGCAATCGTTGTGGATGTCGTGTTGGCCTCATCCTCGGCTGTCAGGGATTTCGCAGAAGATGTGCTGACTTGTTGCGCAATCTCTTCCACGGACGCAGAAAGCTCTTCGGTTGCGGCGGCAACAGTTTGCACGTTGTTAGTCGCCTGCTCAGCTGCTGCAGCAACTGCTGCGGCTCTTTCCTGATTGTCTCGTGCATCCTCAATCAAACTTTCTGCCGCCTGGTTGGTCTTGTTCGAATTTTCGCTGATGTGAGAGATAGCGGTAATAATGTTTGACTCGAATGATTCTGCGAGATTGGTTAACAATGATGTACGATCATTATCGGTTTTTTTCATTCTTTCAGCGACTTTGTTAATAACGCCAGCCTGTCGGCCATAGT
>Ga0316204_10002671_pt1 | contig 39339 bp, 35 predicted proteins | sample 6monrhotite_MG_2_FD_205661 | JGI IMG/M metagenome (GOLD analysis project Ga0316204, IMG submission 205661) | Microbial mat bacterial communities from mineral coupon in-situ incubated in ocean water Damariscotta River, Maine, United States -... | ecosystem: Environmental > Aquatic > Marine >...
CAACAAATCCCGGCGGCGGCTTAAAATACGTCGACCGCCGCCGGTTGTTTTGTTCTAACTAGGCCCGCGAATTACATCGACAGGTTAGCAAGTGCCTTAGCGTCGTTTGCGAACTTAGCGCGTTCGGACTTCGGCATCGGGATCAAGCCCTTGTCAGCGAGGTAGCCTTCGTCGCCCCAAGCTTTGGCGGAGGTGAACTCGCCAACGAATTCTTGGATGCCGGGGACTTTACCGACGTGCGCGTTCTTGACGTAGAAGTACAAGGCGCGCGACACCGGATAATCGCCGGACGCGATGTTTTCAAACGTCACGTCTTTGCCGTTGATGCTTGAGCCCTGAACCTTGTCGGCGTTCTGATCCAAGAAGCTGTAACCGAAGATGCCGAGCGCGTTCTTGTTGGCTTCCAGTTTCTGCACGATCAGGTTGTCGTTTTCACCGGCTTCGATGTAAGCGCCGTCTTCACGCACCGTGTGGCACAAGGACTTGTAAGCTTTCTTGTCTTTTTTCTTCAAAGCTTTGATCCAAGGAACGGTTTTGCAACCGCCTTCCATGGCCAGCTCTGCGAACGCGTCACGCGTACCGGAGGTCGGCGGCGGGCCAAGCACTTCGATCTTGATGTTGGGCAGATCTGAACGCACGTCTTTCCAGGTCTTGTTCGGGTTCGGCTGGGTCTTGCCCTCTTCGCCCGTCGGCACGTCTTTGGCCAGGGCCAAGAACAGGTCCTGAAGCGTCAGCGCGAACTTAGCGGCTTTCTTGGAGTTGGCGACAGCGATGCCGTCGTAGCCGACTTTGACTTCGGTGATCGACGTCACGCCATTTTTCGCGCACTTCTCAACTTCGCTCTTTTTGATGCGACGAGACGCGTTGGTGATGTCGGGATGCTCGTCGCCAGCGCCGGAACAGAACAATTTCAGACCGCCGCCGGAACCGGTGGATTCGACAACAGGGGTCTTGAAGCTGGTGGTCTTGCCAAACTGTTCGGCAACCGCCGTGGAAAACGGAAACACCGTCGAAGAGCCGACAATGCGAATCTGGTCGCGCGCTTGTGCAGCGCCAGCAACAAATACACCGGCAATTGCGGCAACCGTAAGGGTTTTCTTGAACATTAGAGATCGCTCCCAAAAGAATAACTGCTCGCTCGCCGACGCGGATCGCCAGCGCACGGACGCGACTCTATGGAGCTGTGCTTACGCTTTGATGTCTGTTTCGTTACGGGAATGTGACAGGAGATTAAATGAGTTCACAAAGGCGAAAATGGCCCTCAATCCGCTTATGCGCCGCCCTTAAAAACAGGCAAGCGCACAGAGAAGGTCGAACCTTCACCGAGCGTACTTTCGATTTGAAAGCGTCCCCGGTGACGGTTGACGATGTGCTTGACGATGGCCAAACCCAAACCGGTGCCGCCCATGGATCTCGAACGGCCTTTGTCGATACGGTAAAAGCGTTCGGTCAAACGCGGGAGGTGCTCGGCCTCGATACCATCGCCGTAATCGCGCACACTGACCAGCACACTTGCGCCGCCATCAGGCAAACCATTTTCTGACGCTGTCACGCTGACATTGACGCGACCGCCGCTGCCGCCATACTTGATCGCGTTGACCACCAGATTATGAAAGACCTGGATCAACTGATCGCGGGCCCCGCACGCGAACGGCAACCCGTCTGCGCACGTAAGCGTGATTTCAACCTGATGTCGGTGTCCGCGCGCCGCCAAAGCATCGACAACTTCACGCAGCAAAGCCGCAAGATCGACATGGTCGCGTGGGCGTTCGTGTTCGCGCAATTCCACATTGGTCAACGACAGCAAATCATCGATCATGCGGCTCATGCGTTGCGCCTCGCCTTCCATGATATTGAGGAAGCGAACGTGTGCATTCATGTCCAATTCAGTGGGGTCGTTTGACGCAGACTGCATGGTTTCAATAAAGCCGATCAGCGTCGCCAGCGGCGAGCGCAGTTCATGGCTGACGTTGGCAACAAATTCCGAACGCATCGATTCGGTGCGTTTGATGAGGGTCGTTTCTTGAAATTCCAGAACCGCATGCGGCGGTTCGGACGGCACCTCGGACAGGCGCGATATGACCAACATATATTGGCGCTGGATCGGCACGTCGAGGTTCACTTCCAACCGCCGCGTGCCGCCGTCACTCAAGACCTCTGTCAGCATATCCAAGGCTTTGGGCTCGCGAAAAAACAACGCCAAGTTCCGCCCGACGACTTTATCGCCGAACAGTTCGCGGGCTTCGGTGTTGACGTGCGCGACGATTCGCCGCGGGCCAACTACCACCACCGGGCTGTGTAGAGCATCCAGGGTTCGGGTTAAGATATCTGGAAACTTGGCTTTGCGCTGTTTGATGTGTCGCATTGGCAAGGGTTCAGGCGCAAAACCTGGGCCCAACTCTCTGAACTCAGCGGATGTCGGCTCACTTACCTGATAGGGATTAAACGGTTCCTCGTGGGGACCCTGAGAGGTCTTCTTCACCACTGGCGAAAACAGCACATGGATAAAGCGCGCCACCGCGTTCACGAACCCGCTTTCCCCACGCGTGGCGCGGGTCAAACCTGTTTGTGAAGATATGCGATTGCGGCCATCCATGTTCATGTTCAAAACCCTAAAGCGACCCGGCGACCTTGGCCGCCAAATCCACCATGCGGTTGACGTAACCCCATTCGTTGTCGTACCAGGCGAGAACCTTCAACTGCGTGCCATCGACAACCATGGTTGAGGGGCCATCGATGATCGACGAGCGCGCATCGTTGACATAATCGGTGGACACCAACGGGCGTTCTTCAAAACCCAAAATGCCCTTGAGCGCACCGTCGGCGGCATCGCGAAACATCTGATTGACCTCATCCACCGTCACTGGGCGCTTAAGCTCGAACACACAATCGGTCAGCGACGCATTAAGCAACGGGACACGCACAGCATGGCCGTTGAGTTTTCCACTCAGTTCGGGATAAATCATCGTGATTGCGGTTGCCGATCCGGTGGTGGTCGGCACCAAATTCATCAAACTCGAGCGTGCGCGGCGTTTGTCTTTGTGCGGGAAATCAACCACCACCTGGGTGTTGGTCACATCGTGAATGGTGGTGATCGCGCCGTGCTTAATGCCAATCTGTTCGTGAACGACCTTAACCACCGGGGCAAGGCAATTGGTGGTGCAACTCGCCGCCGTCAACAGATGGTGTTGGGCGGGGCTATACAGATCGTCATTGACGCCGTAGACCACATTTAAGGCGCCGTCTTTAACCGGGGCCGCGACGATGACTTTTTTAACGCCTTGATCGAAATAACTTTGCAGCTGTTCCGCTTTGCGAAACGTGCCGGTGCATTCCAAGACAATGTCGCAGTCGCCCCACGCACCGTCTTCGATGGCGGGAGTTGACGTGTATGCAAGCGACGTGTCTTCGATGCGCACGGCGTCGCCGTCATGACTGGCTTCGATATGCCAGCGGCCATGGACTGAATCAAACGTCAACAGATGCGCCGCGCCATCGGCGTCGGTGGCGATTTCATTGATGCGGGTCCAATTCAGACCCGTGCGGCCCCATCCGGCGCGCAGCGCCAAACGCCCCATGCGGCCAAAACCATTGATACCTATACGTACAGTCACGTCAAAATTCCATGCCTAGTGTGAATCTTTGTCTTCTACGGCCTTCGCATGAAAAATTTATGACAAACAACCGCAATCGAGATGTTAATTGAGCTCTATATCCACAACAACCGCCATGTGATCGCTGGGAAAGAGCCCCGTCGCATCATCGGGCGCGTCCAACGCGGTGTGTGCATGGACGCGACAACTGCCGTCGGCTTTGACAAGCACATGATCGATGACGCCCATATCCACAGTATCGACACCGTCGGGGTTGAGGGTGGTTGTCACGAGCGTGTCGTGACCTCCGCACACAAAGCCCAGCTCTGTTTGCAGCGAAACCAGCGCGGGCTGATCGGCCGTCATATTCATGTCCCCGCCGAGAACCATCACATCATGTTCAGGGGCCTGCGCCACCTGCCCCATCAGCGCATCTAGCTGGCGGCGGCGCAAATCATCTTCGCCCGCAAGGTGGCTGAGATGAACATTTGCGAGCAGCACGTCTTGTTTGTCGATGATCGTCGAGACCACTTGACCCAAACGTTCGCCGTCGCACGGGTCTTCGGGCAAGCGAACGATTTGGTGGTCGCGGATGGGCCCCCGCGTCAACACCGCCAAGCCTGAACAACTGAGCACCGGCGCGCCATTTAAGCTGCGCAGCTTTTTGCGCGCGGGCGCATGCGCCACGTTCATCCCTAACGTTTGGGCGAGGGTGCGCGCCACATCTTCGCCACTGGGCGCCTGTGAGAACACTTCTTGCGCCAAGATGATGTCCGCGTTCAACGCCTTCAGCCCCAAAGACATCAGCGCCAAGCGGCGGTCAAAAACCCCTTGGCAATTCCAAGTGTTGAGCGTTGCAATGCGTAAGTTAGCCATAGCCGAGGGCATAACGGCCCAATGTAACAAGGATATTATCTTTACGTTGAGCGTTGCCTTTTCCCATCATCGCAAACGGCCTATCATCGCGCCATGTCTGAGCCATTTAAAAATAATTTCAACGCCCCCGTCATCCGCGCCATGGCCAAACACTTGGCCCGCGCAATGCCCGAATTCGATGAGCAGGGCTTTATAGACTTCGCCATCCACGGGCTTGAGCAGCGGGAATTGAAACAGCGCGCCGATCGCATCACCGATGCCTTAGAGCGCCACCTGCCCCAAGACTTTCCAACCGCAGCAAAGATTTTGGTCGAAAGCCTTGAACCCGCTTCCGATCAGCCCACCAGCACGTTCGAGTCCACCCCAAATGACCACGGCATCAGAGGCTGGGCCGTCATGCCGATGGCCGAGTACATCGCCCGACGCGGCCAAGGGGACGTGGCATTATCCCTTGATACGCTCAAAGCCATGACCTCGCGCTTTTCATCCGAATTCGCCGTGCGCCCTTTTCTCGCCAACCACCCAGTGCAGACGCTTGAAACGTTTTCGACATGGACGACCGATAGCGATGAACACGTGCGTCGTCTGGTCAGCGAAGGCGCACGCCCGCGTCTGCCGTGGGGCATGCGTTTGCACGCGTTTGTCGCTGACCCTTCGGCGGTGGTGACGTTGCTTGAGGCGCTCAAAGACGACCCATCCGAATACGTTCGACGCTCGGTCGCCAACAACCTCAACGACATTGCCAAGGACCACCCCGACTTGGTCGCCGAAATCGCTCAGAACTGGATGGTTGACGCCAGCACTGAACGCCAACGCCTTGTCCGTCACGGCCTGCGCACGCTGATCAAATCTGGTCACGTAAATGCATTGCAAGCTTTGGGCTATGGTCCGGCGCAAATCGAAGTAAAAGATTTTTCGCTGAGCACGCCTCAAGTGATTTTGGGAGACGCGCTCAACTTTCACATCGAAATCGTATCCACATCCAAATCGCACCAGCCCTTGGTGATCGATTATGCCGTTCACCACATGCGCGCCAATGGCCAAACCACACCCAAGGTGTTCAAGTGGAAAACCGTCCGCTTGAACGCAGGGGCCTCGCTCACCGCCGCCAAACGCCACGTGATCAAACCCATAACCACACGGCGCTACTACCCCGGCCTTCACAGGGTTGAAGCGATCATCAATGGCAGATGCGTGGCCAGCGCCGATTTTGAACTCTTGGTGGAGTGATGTTCTTCCCATCCAATACTAAAGTATCGCAAATGCTGCTGCATGCTATACGAAGGTAGGTACCCACCATACCTATGCTTTCTTTGTCTGCGGCGGCGTTACCGTTAGCCTTATAACCTTACGTAAATTCAATGCATAACGACGTAGCCTTGATCTCAAACACATGACCTGCCCCGCTTAAATAGCGGACTGGTAAAGCATGAGTTGCTCAGGGCGCTGTTCGACCAGAGCTTGGCGAGAGTGGATAAGCACCGGGCCAAGGAATTTGCGACAATGGGAGGGCGGTTTTCCGCCAAGCGGCCTGATGGGGAACAACAGCGTGCACGCGCATCGGCGAGCGACGTCAAAACCAAGCTTATCGGCGGCCTGGATTGGGCTGGCTGTTACGTCTATGCTGTGTCTCGCGCTTTTCCTCGGCGCTGTTTTTTTTCATCCTCCATCAGAACATGACGCCATCGAAAAAACGCTGCTAATCGGCGCTTCCGTGTTGGCGTTAGGTTCTTTTGGCGCGCTTTTAATCTTGAGCCTGCGCGTGCGCGAAAGCGAACACCGCACCGCGGTGGCCGAACACCACCTGCAAACCGCCATCGACAGCATCTCGGAAGGCTTCGTCATCTACGACAAAGACGAAGCCTTCGTGATGTGCAATGATCAGTACCGCGCACTCTACCCACAAATCGCCGATCAACTGGTTCCCGGCGCGCGCTTTTTTGATCTCGCGCACGCCATGACGAAAACCGGCGCAACCGTAAATGTCGGCCAGGACCCTCAGTCTTGGCACGAAAGCCGGGTGCGCGATTTCCGCAATCCTCAAGGCACCTCTGAAATGCAAATGGCCGACGGTCGCTGGATTCTCTTGCGCGACCGCAAGCTGCCGGATGGTGGGTCAGTCGGCATCCGCACCGACATCACCGAGATCAAAAAACGCGAGCAAGCCGTCATCGACAGTGAACGCCATCATCGCGACCTGATCGAACGCGCGCCTGTAGCGATCTACGTTCACCGCGACGATGTTATCCTCTACGCCAATTCAACAACGGCGAACATGTTGGGCTATGACGACGTCGATCAAGTCATTGGCAAAGACATCTATGAACTGATCCACCCCGACCACCACAGGTTGGCCCAGGTGCGTATGGGTAAAATCACCGCCAGCGATGAAGCGCTTCCCCAGGTCGATATGAAATTTAGACGCGCCGATGGCAGCGTCATATATACCGAAGCCCAAGTCACTCCGGTGATGTTTGATGATCAGCCGGCGCTGGAAAGCATCTTGCGCAACATCACCGCACGACGACGCACCGAACGGGCCTTGATGGAAAGCGAGCTGCGCTACCGCACGCTGTTTGAATTGGCGCCGGACGCCATGTTGGTTCACGACGGTCAAACAATTCTGTTCGCCAACGCCGCTGCGGCAAAAATCTTTGGCGCGCAAGACGAACGCAGTCTGTATCAAATTGCCTTAGATGAGATTTTGCCCAAAGATTCAAGCCCGGACGACCATGCCCGGCTGGCCACATGGGAAGATGGCGGACAGATCACCTCTTGCCGTTTGCGCAGACTGGATCAGCAAACGTTCGATGCGGAAGTCGTCACCGCCCCCTCCAATTACCATAGTGAAGCGGTTTGCCACACCGTGATCCGCGACGTTACAGAGCGCAAACTTGTTGATGCGACGATGGCGCAAAATGCCAAACTGGCGTCTCTTGGCGGTATGGCGGCCGGGCTCGCCCATGAACTGAGCCAGCCCCTCAACATCATGCGCTTTGCGGCCGATGGCGGCTTGCTCAAAATGGATCGCGGCAAAGCCGATGACGCCCTTCACCTCAAAAATTATAAATTGATCCAAGACCAGGCCGAACGCATGGGCTCGATCATGGACAGCATGCGCATTTTCAGCCGCAAAGACCCTGGCCCCATTGTCGAGTTCGATTTGGCGCTATGTGTGCGCGACATCGCTCACCTGCTGCGCAATCCATTTCGTGTCGACAATGTGAATATCACCGTGACCGGCGCGGTGTCGGGGCTCATGGCTATGGGCAGCCCAATCCAACTTGAACAAGTGTTGCTCAACTTGCTTAAAAACGCGCGTGATTCCATCGTCGATGACCATCAAGGAACCGTCACCGGCTGGGATGGGCTGATCACCATCTACTGCCAAGCGCGCCCCGAACGCCGTGACGCCGTGATCCGCATTTCAGATAACGGCGGCGGCATCGATGATGCAGACATCAAGCACATTTTTGACCCATTCTTCACGACCAAGGAGATCGGCCAAGGCACTGGATTGGGATTGTCGCTGAGCCATGAAATCATTGTCGGCATGTCTGGAATTCTCAGCGCCGAAAACACCCCCGATGGTGCGTGCTTCACCATTGCCTTACCGCTTTGCGACCACGCCCATGCAGAGGACCAGACCGCCTCAGCTGACGAAACGAACCTCGTTTCCCTGACGCAACCCTCCTTAACATCCGTCCCGACACTGTTTAAAAACCGCCACGTCCTGGTCGTCGAGGATGAGGCGGAAGCAGCCCGCGCCATGGCCGACTACCTGACCGAAGAGGGTTTTACCGTCACCACCGCCAACGATGGAAAAACCGGGCTTGCCGCGTATCAGGCCCACAATCCTGACGTGGTCATTACCGACATTCGCATGCCCGGCTTCAGCGGCGCCGAATTGATCCAGGCCCTACGCCGGATTGACGCCAATCTACCCATTATTGCCGTCACCGGACATTTGGGCGAAACCGAGGTCATCAATTCCGGCACCGGCGCCGCCCCTGTGGATGTTCTCAAAAAACCTGTCAGCCTGATCGAATTGAGCCAAAAAATCGGCGATTTGTGCATCACATAAGCCCTCATACGTTCTCATGCCCCCCCTGCTCACCCGTAATGAATACAATTGAATCCTTGCTCAACCCGACACTCTGCCTCTAAACTATTGGTACTGGGGAGGAAATAAGATGGTGTGCGAGCCCTTTAACGGGCCACATTACCTTCCAGCACGCACAGCAGAAATACATTACGGGGAGGGCCCGGGCCAACATTATGCGCATCTTGTTCGCAGACGATCACACACTTGTACGCGAAGGCATTCGTCCTTTTCTGCGCGAACTGGCGGCCGATGTCGAGGTGCTGGAAGCCGACAACCTGCCCGGGGCTGAAGCGAAAGCCAGCGACGCCGGTGAACTGGACCTCATTCTTCTCGACCTCAAAATGCCTGGCATGGATGGCTTTAACGGCATTTCGAAATTCACCAAAAGCCACCCCAACGTTCCCATTGTCATCTTGTCCGGCCACTACAACCGCAAGGACGTCATCGCCGCGCTTGACTATGGCATATCGGGTTATATCCCGAAAAACATTGGCGGCATGGCGATGGTCAACGCGCTACGTCTGGTTTTGGCGGGTGAAAAATATCTGCCGTCCGAGGCCTTTTCGGAAAGCGGACCCGACGAGGATGAAAGCATTCTCACCCCGCCAAGCACTGTGGAAGCCCAGACTGTCGACCCCAAATTCGCAACGCTCACGCAGCGCGAAGCGCAAATTCTCGCCCACTTGATCGAAGGCGAGACCAACAAGCAAATTGCCCGCGCCCTGGATTTGCAAGAGATCACCGTGAAAATTCATGTACGCAACGTCTACCGCAAAATTGGGTCGCAAAATCGAGCCCAGGCCGTAAGGATCACCTTACAGTCGGGCTGGCAAGCCCCGCCCCTGTCGTGAACCCTGGCGTAAACTGAGCCCGACCGAGCTTTTTTCGACCAGCGCATGCGCGCACCTCCCCCTCCCTCACATACCCCTAAAGTATTAACATCACATATGGTTAATACCTAAGTCCCACCCAATACTACCTACGAACGTCCAACACTTTTTGCTGGTGCTGCTACGCTATCGTCACTGTTGTAGAAAACACAGGAACGAAGCCTTAGGGCGAACCGATGGGGGAGACATCAGCAATATGGACATCATCCTGGCCGACGATCACAAGCTGGTCCGCGATGGACTGACTCCGTTTCTCGAAGAACTCGCCGATAACGCCAATGTCATCGAAGCCGCAGGCTTTGAACACGCCATGAAAGCCGCCAAGGAAGCCCACGATCTGAAGCTGATCATCTTGGACCTTAGAATGCCGGGCATGAACGGCCTTGCCGGCGTGCGCCAGATGATGGAAAGCTACCCCAACGTTCCCGTGGTGATCTTGTCGGGAACCCACGATCAAACTGCCATCCTCAAAGCCTTTGATCTCGGCATCGCAGGTTTTATCCCCAAAAGCGCGGGAAGCGACGTAATGATGAGCGCTCTGCAGTTGGTGATGGCGGGGGAACGATACATCCCTTCACAGATCTTGGTCGGGGCGGCCATTCAAGACGCAGAGCATCCACAAACCAATGTTGCGCCGATAACGCCATCAACGCATTCAATCAACGCGGCGCGCTTCGACAAATTGAGTAAACGTGAACAACATGTTCTCGAATTGTTGGCCGGGGGTATGACCAACAAAGAGATCGCGCGCTCAATCGACCTGCAAGAAGCCACCATCAAAATTCACGTTAAAAACATCTATCGTAAAATGGGCGTCAACAATCGCGTCCAAGCGGTGCGCATGGTGATCCAACCGGACTGGTGCGCGACAAACATATCCCGCCTACCAAATTAACCACCTCAATAAAAAACCAGACAATCAACCAGAGCCTCGGGGGGCCCACCCATGACAAATACAGACGAACAACACCCAATCTGCATCATGTGCGACGGCAGCAGAAACTTGCAAGAACACGCCCTGACCACCACCCGCCACGCGGAAGTGCATGCTGAACGTGCCCGCAAAGCCAGTTTGGATATCGCCAATCTCGATATTGAGGGCGTTTTTAAGACGCTTCACCAGCTGGTCGAAATCGTCGGCGGAAAATCCAAGCATGCCCGCCAAGACAACGCGCAAACAGCGCTACAGATGGCTGCCGAATAACCCGATCAGCACATCGGGGGTGCCGATCAGCTTTGAGAACTGCTCTGCTCGCCGCACGCGACATGCAGCTGCTGAGCCACTTCACTCAAGCTGATTGGCTTATGCCAAACACCCGTCGCGCCTTGTGGAGGGGGCGCGTCGGAATCCTCAAGAATATGCCCCGTCATGGCGAAAATAGGCAGCGTCGACGACAGTTCGCGCAGCTTTAAGACCAGCGCCCAACCGTCCATCACCGGCATATGCAAATCTGTAATCACGGCATCCACAGGGTCGGATTCATAAATCCTAATCGCTTCTTCGCCATTGTAAGCGGTGTAGACCAGATAGCCCATTTCTTGAAGAAAATCCGACAGGCTGTTCGCCGCGCTGGCTTCGTCATCGACGACCAAGATGGTCGCGGGATCGATACCCGCCGTCGCCGCGCCAACTTCAATGTGTGAATGCGCAGAAATTGGGCGAGCACTGTTGACGCCGACCACATTGGCGGCGGATGCCAAGCTGCGCTCATCCACACGCGCCAAGGTGATCTCAAAGCGCGCGCCTTCATCTGTGTTGGCGACGCTGATAACGCCTTGCATGCCCTCGATGATGCCGTAGCTGATGGATAGGCCCAACCCCGTTCCCTGACCGCTTTCTTTGGTCGTCACGAACGGCGCAAAGATGTGCGGCAAGACATCCTCGGCAATGCCGCCGCCATTGTCGTCAATGGCGATATAGATGCTGGCGCGCTCATCATCTTCATGCATATGCGCCCTGATCCGGCCTGGCGGGGCTTGATCGTCATCGGCTTGCCGCTCCACGATGGCGTCGCGCGCATTGCTCAGTAAGTTCAGTATCACTTGCTCAAGACGAATGGCGTGACCAAGAACTTGCCCCTGATCGACGTTCGGCGACGGCACGTCCACCACCAAATCCACATTCACACCGCTCAGTTGGCCAGCGAACAATTGGCAACCTTCGCGAACCGCTTGATAGGGATCGAACGGCACCTGGCCTTCGGTGTCTTGGCGCGAATAAATTCGCATATGGTTGACGATTTCCGACATCCGCAAGATCTGGCTTTCAATCCGCGCCAAGGTCTCCGCCAACGACGCAATATCAGCTTGGCCGCGCTGGATGCGAATTTGCGCGGCTTCTACGCCCATACGCATGATGTTCATCGGCTGGTTCAGTTCATGGGTGATGCCCGAAGACATTTCACCGATCGTCGCCATTTTCGCCGATTGCACCAATTGGCTTTCGGCGCGGCGACGCTCCACGATCTCATCTTCCAGTTCACGGGTGCGTTGCTCCAACTCGATGGTGCGCTCACGCACACGCTGCTCCAGTTCATCGTGCGCTTGCTTGAGCGCCTCTTGCGCACGTTTGCGTTCCGTAACGTCGCGTATGATCGCAGTAGCGATGCGTTTCCCGCCCGACAAGGAAAAATTCAAACTGATTTCCACCGGTATTTCCCGGCCATCCTTGGTCAGCGTATAGAGCTCCGCGCCACGCCCAACGGGCCTCGAAGACATTTCGTCAAAGGACTGCTCGCGAATGCCGACATGATCCCCCTGATAGCGATGCGGGATCAAATCCTCGATGGTCTTTTCCAACAACTCATCACGCGGGTAACCGAACAGCATCACGGCGCGATCATTTGCACGCAAAATCGCGCCATCACTGCCAACATGCAAAATAGCATCCGGCGCTTGACGCAAGAGTATCGCCAGTTCATCGCGCACTTCGCCCAATTTCGCATTCGCGACCATGATCCGGCGCAAAAATGAAATCAGCACAACACCCAAAAGCACCACCACCGGCACCACCGCGAGCAGCACCCAAACCATATTGGCCGCCGCTTTGAGCGCCATGTTGATCTGGCTTTCCGCCAAACGAGCGCGGGTCAAAAAGGAATGATTGAGCGTGGCGATGGCGGCGAGCGTAGGACCATCATCGACCTTCACCAAGATATCCACTTCAACCGATGACAGGCCGCGTTTAAACGCTTCTGCCGCACTGTTGACGCTTTCGGCATACTTGTTGAAAACCGCGCGGATCACGCCCAGAGCCGCTTTTTCCTCTTGGGAAATGACAAACCGTTCAAGCTTGTCCAAATCGGCATCGACAGCCTCACGGTTGTTGGTCAGCGTCGCCATGTCTTCAAGGTCGCGACGCAAAATAAAATTCTTAAAATTGTGGATAAAGCCGCCATAGCCCATCTGGCGCGAAATGCTGTGCAGCAAACGCCCAGCCTCGGCGGCGTCTTGGTTGTACACCACCCAGCGATCCTCGACCGCTTGGATGCGTTGCACCGACTGCACGCCAAACAGCACCAACACACCAGCAACCGCCGCCGTGATCACGACGATGACCAATGCACGGCGTTTAAAGCCTACATGTCTGCGCGGTTGCTTCACGAACATTTTCCCCAAACACTCTCAAGTTTTGATTGTATGAAGCCGCAATGCCTTCTGACAAGCAAACAAAGCTTTTACACATGCCGGGCGGGATATAAAGTGACGCAATTGCAGCCAAACCAAAAGGACCGCCCCACCGTGGAACTCCGCTTTACCGTATGGCAATTTGTGCGCCTGATGGTCCACATTGAAGAACTCGCCAACCCGTCTAAACCGTTCGCCGCACTGTTTGCTGGGTGGGGCGACATATGGCGAACGCTCGATACGGAACTGGCCGAACAGGCTGAGCGTGATTTCGAAGCCTATAGCGAACTGATGATGGACCAAGAGGTGGTGATCCAAGACGCCACACCCGATCAAGCTCACACCGCACAGCAAGCTATTGATGAGATCATGACGATCATGGACCGCGCCATCAAAGCCGATGAGGAAGTCGGCGCGAAAGAAGGGCAAGACCCAGAGCACCTGCAAAATCTAAAATTCGAGCGACGTGAACTGCGCCAGCTGTCGCGCAAGCTTGGTCGGGTCGCCTAACGCCGCCTTCAATTGACGGGGTGAGTGTCCTCACTGTCGTCTTCGTCGTCCAAGCCGAACGCCACGATGCCACCCGATCCCGAAAGGTGGTGGGTTTCCAAAAGGCCCATCATGGCGCGCGCCTTGATCCCCGCCCATTCCATTTTGGCCGCCGCGTTGGTGTGCCCCGATTCGCCAGCCTGTTCAGCGAGAATGCGCATGCCGCCCTCCAACATGGCGAAGGCGTGCGACAGCGGCAAAGCTTGGTCCTGATCGAATTCGAACCCGCCGGTGCTTTCAAACGCCTCGGCCAATTCCATAAACAACGCCCCCGTATGCGCCAAATCGCCGGGATCAACCCCCGGCTCGACGTCACTCAGGCGTTCCGCGAGATAGCGCACGATGGCGGCGAACACATGGGCTTCGGCTTGTGCGCCGTCCTCAACATCTTCGTCTGCTGTTATTTCGGGTTGGGTGTTGTCTTGTTCAACCATGACATCTGCCTGACCAGGGGGAAGGGGAGTGCATTACATTTATAGTGAAAGCTGAGTGCGCACCATATACTCTTGCCCATACCCTATTCAACAACCCGATTTCCGATAGGCTTTGCCGTGACAGACCCCGCCAGTAACGAGCCTACCAATAAAGAATCCTCAGGCGCCATTCTCGATACCGTTTATCAACCCGTTTGGGAAACCGGCAACACCCATGTCGATTTATTTTACGCCAAACCAATTCTACGCAATGAGGCCGGCGAAGAGCTTTCCGGTCTTACCCCCCTGATCCGCCAACCGACGGTGGACGCGACCATGCAGCGCCAAGTCAAATACCTCAAACAAGCCTTTCAGGCCCTGCACATTCGATTTGAACGCGGCGAGCGCTTTCGCATGCTGGTTCGCATCAATTCCGTGGCTTTGGCTACAGCTGAGGCCGCCAGCGAAGTCACCGATGTCCTGCGCACGCTAACGGTCGAAGAGCGTCATCACATCATTCCCGAAATCATCGCCTTTCCCAAAAGCCTGTCGCTCAACACGCTCGACGATATCACCATTCCGTTGATGGCGTTTTTCGACACCTGGCTGGCCCAACCGGAAAAAGAACAAGCCGACTTCACGCCCTTCTCCAACCTCAACTACGCGGGCGTCACCTTGGATTTACACGACAGGCCCTTGGATTTGAAATTGGCTGGCAAGGTGTTTCAGCTGTTCGCTGAGCGCGCATCGCATCGCCGTTTGCCCACCTGGGTGATAGGCCTCGCCACCCCTGAATTGGCCAAAATCGCGCGTATTTGCGGCATCAATGTCCTGAGCGGCGCATACATGAATATGGACAGTATGCTGCCCGGCCCGGTGATCGATGGCGATCAGGATTTCATGGTTTAATTAGATCACGCCTTCTTTGCGCAAATGATCGATCTGTGCTTCGTCCACGCCGAGGACGTCGCGCAAAACCTCAGCCGTATGCTGGCCGAGGCCTGGCGCCGAACGCCGATAGCTGACCGGGGTTTGCGATAATTTGATGGGGCTGGCGATCTGGCGCGCCATCACGCGGGGATCCGGTCCATGGGGCAGTTCCAGAAACATGCCGCGGTGCTGAACTTGCGGATCATCGAACACCTGGGCGAGATCGTTAACCGGGCCGCACGGCACGCCAATGGCCTCCAACCCCTGCAGCCAATGCACGACTGAGTGCGTTGCAATGGCGCCTTTGATGTGTTCAACCAACGCCTCACGGTGTGCAACACGCGCATTGTTGGTGGCGAAACGCGCATCATCGGCCAAATCATCCACCCCTGCAAACGCACAAAAACGGCGAAACTGATCGTCATTTCCGACCGCCAAGATGATGTGGCCGTCGCTGGCCTGAAAAGCCTGATAGGGCACGATGTTGGGATGGGCATTGCCATGGCGACGAGGCGGCTGGCCGGTGGTCACAAAATCGAGCCCTTGATTGACCAGCCACGCCACTTGGGTGTCCAAAAGCGACATATCGACGTACTGCCCCTCACAGCTAACATCGCGGTGGCGAATCGCGGCTAAAATTGCGGTGGACGCATACATTCCGCACATCACGTCGGCGATGGCCACGCCGGTTTTCATCGGTGCGCCATCCGGCTCGCCGGTCAAACTCATCACCCCGCCCATACCTTGGATCATGAAGTCATAGCCTGCACGGTTGGCATACGGCCCGGTCTGACCGAACCCGGTGATCGAACAATAGACCAAGCCAGGGTTGTCGACTTTCAGATCGTCATAGCTCAAGCCGTACTTCGTCAATCCACCGACTTTATAATTCTCCACCAAGATGTCCGCTTGCAACGCCAGGCGCCGCACCAATGCGGCCCCCTCAGGTTGGCTCAAATCGATGGTCACAGAACGCTTATTGCGGTTGGCGGATACAAAATAAGCGCTTTCGCCGGTATCGTTGCCATCACCGTCGCGCACGTAATTTGGGCCCCAGTGGCGGGTATCGTCGCCCGCGCCGGGGCGTTCGATCTTGATCACATCCGCGCCCAAGTCGCCCAGCATTTGGGTGCAAAACGGCCCCGCTAGAATGCGCGTTAGATCCAGCACCAAAAGACCGTCGAGGGCCCCTGGCGGCGTGTCGTTGATATTTTGGGAAAGTGTGTCTGTCATGGCTGCATCATGGCGCAAAATCCGCACGAACGGCAAAGCATTTTACAGCGCCTTATCGGGCTCGATCGGCAGCAAACTGCGCACCGGCGGGAATAAGACGGAAACGATGGTTCCGACGCCCAGTTCACTGGTGATATCGACCCGACCGCCGTGCATTTCCATAAACGCCTTGACCAAATACAAACCCAGACCAACGCCTTCGCGCGCCAAGGTGTTGCCCTCGCTGGCTTGACCGAACGGCTCCAAGACCTTGCCCAACTCTTCCGGCGCGATGCCGATGCCGGTGTCTTCGGTGCGCATGATGATGCCGCTGTCAGAACCCAGCTCCATCGTCAAGATGATGTCCCCGCCTGTGGGTGTGAACTTAATCGCATTGGTCAGCAGGTTGAGCACAATCTGTTTAACCCGCACCTGATCGGCCAAAAGATCGGGCAACCCATCGGGGACATCGATGCGCAAAGTCACGCCGTTTTGGTTGGCGCGATGGCTGAGAAGCTTTTGACAGCTTTCAGCCAGCTCTTGCAGATGAATGCGGCCATCCGACAAATCCATCTTGCCGGCCTCGACCTTCGAGACATCCAAAATATCGGAAATCAGCGTCAACAGATGCGTCGCCGAGGTATGAATGTCGGAGCTGTATTCGCGGTACTTGTCATGTCCAAGCGGACCGAACATTTCCATGCGCATCATGTCCGTAAAGCCAAGCACCGCATTGAGTGGGGTGCGCAGCTCATGGCTCATATTGGCGAGAAACTGGGTCTTCACACTGTTGGCTGATTCGGCATTGATTTTTGCCTCGCGCAATTCCAGTTCCGTTTCCTTGCGCTTGGTGATGTCATCGTGAATGCCGACAAAGTGCGTAACGTGCCCATCTTGATCGAGAATCGGGCTGATGGTCTGGTTGACGATCACCAACGAGCCATCTTTGCGTTTGTTGACGAACTCGCCGTTCCATGTCCGCCCGCCAAGGATCGATTCCCACATATCCATCACCACTTTGGGCGACACCAAACCCGATTTCAGCAAACGTGGAGTCTGGCCGACGATTTCGTCGAAGCCGTAGCCGAATTGGCTGCAAAAGGCGTCGTTGACCCAAACGATGTTGGCATTCAGATCGGTGATCAGCACCATATTCGCCGATGTCTTCAGGGCCGTACCAAGCAACGTCACTTGTTGTTCCGCATGCTCGGCCGTCGCACGTTGGCGATAAACAACCAACGCCAAAAGCAAAAGCACCGCCAAACCGCCGGTCATGACAATGGAAAAGCTCCACGCTTCCTGACGCCAACTCGCTAAAGCTTCATTTTGGTCTAGGTACACCGCAACCAACAAGGGCCAGCGCGTGGTGGCGCGATAGCTGACAATGTGCGGGGCGGGATGGAATGCGTCCTCGTCATGGCGAAACGTGCCCCACTCTTTCACCGGCAGATACTCGGCGAACAAAGGATGCTCGGCGTGATTGTCTTTGCCGATTTCCAGACTGTCAGGGCCACCTTGCACCAACAACTTACCGTCGTATCGATAGTAAGCCACAAACCCCTTGCGCCCGACGTCGAGCGCACCGATTTGCTCTTGAAAATAACCCGGATTGATCACTGCCAAGGCCACGCCGGTAAACGCGCCATCGTCATCGTGAACGGCTTGGGCAAAAATCAGATGCCACTGCTTCGTCGTTCGCCCCCCATCGGCAGCATCGCCAAGCAAACGGCCATGGTAAGGTTTGCTGATAAAAAGCGGCGGCAGTTTTCCCTCTTTCGCCAACTTAAAATAGGACTGTTGAGAAACATTCAGTGATGGGTGGGCCGCACGACGCGACATGTCCGTGATGCGTCCTGATGCATTGGCAAAAGCCACTTCACGAACCTGTGGCGCTTCATCCAACAATGATTGTAAAAAATTTTTGCCGTCCCGGCCCTGGGCCCAGCCGCCCGGCTTCATGCTCACTGCGACGTTGCGCAAAATCAGATCAACCGCCTGAACGGTGCGGTTATTGGCGTTTTCCATCGCACGAGAGAGATTCGCCGCCGTGCTTTCCGCCACGACAATCGCGCGCGCGCGGCCCTGCCACAGCTGATGGGACCAAATCGCGACAAACGCGATCACAACCACCGATGACAGGAACAGCACGCCATACCGGCCCCCCAGCCATGAAGTTTTGGAAACATCAAATTTCAACGATGGGGCCCCCTATGGCCTTACCAAAAAAACATGCCCTAAATTCGCATACAATTGTACACTTCAAAATTATAAAATGTCACTTTCTAGATTGTCAGGCCATCTGATAAGCTGGTGCTCACACGTGGAGGTTCAAGGTCCCATGCAAACATCCATCAAATCCATACTCGCCGCAGTCGCCCTGCTTTTAACGATATCCTCGCCTGCGCTGGCCGGTCAACTGGACCGCATTCGCACCGATAACGTGGTGCGCGTTTGCCATTGGCCTGCGTATTACGCCATTTCGTTTTACAATTCCAAAAGCAATAAGCTTGAAGGCATCGACATCGGCTTGGCCCAAGAACTCGCCACGGATTTGGGCGTCGAGCTGAAATTCGTCAAAACCAGTTTCGCGACCTTCATCAAAGACATTCAGGCCGACAAATGCGACATCGCCATGTTTGGCGTCGGCATCACCGAAGCGCGCGCCAAACACCTCGATTACAGTGCGCCATACCTGCGCAGCGATATCTACGCCATCGTCACCAAGACCCATCCAACCCTCAAAACCTGGGACGACATGGACCGGGAAGGGCACATTTTGGTGGTGCAAAAGGGCACCTTCATGGAAGACGCGGCAAGCGCGTTCAAAAACGCTTCGGTTTTGTCGGTGGTGAAATTCCAACAACGTGAAAAAGAAGTCCGGTCCGGGCGCGCCGACGCTTTTCTCACCGATTATCCCTACGGCAAAAAAATTCTCGTCACCTATGAGTGGGCGAAACTGCTAGAACCCAGCGCGCCGTTCCACAATACCGAATACGCCTACGCCATCAACAAGGGCGACCCCGAATGGCTCGCCTACATCAACGGTTTCGTCCAGCGCATCAAAGCCGATGGCCGCCTGAAAAAACACGCCGAAGCCAATGGCCTGATGCCGATTGCGATTTTGGACTGACGAGATTTCGGATTTTCATGAAAAAGAAACGGTACGGGTGAGGGGACAAAAATAACCTTGGGCTGTATGCCCCACCAATTCAAAAATGGCCCCTTTACGAGAAGGGACCGTACGTCAGTGGGTGTACTAGCGTTGCATCTCGGTCAGAAACATTGGGCGATCATACCAGTTTGGCAGCCCCCTGCGCGAACTGAGCAACGGTATCCAAAAAACGAAAAACTTATCCGGAAAACGCCACAATCACCCGACCGCACATCATTATATGTTTACTGATATCACACCCCGTCCATATTCTATGCATGGGTGAATGAGCTGTTGGACTCTGTTCGGCGGAAATCAGAGACGTGTGAAGAGGCACTTGAGTGTGTGTGTTTGTTTGACGACAAGGCGAAACAACAGCAGCGCCCTTTTCGCGAAGGGGTGACGACAGAGGTAGCGGCCAGACTCTCACAGAGAGGTGCGCCGCTTTTCGCTTGCCTGCAGAGGACGATTTTTTTATCTTTCTTATGATCTCATCCATCTGTAAAGGCTTGTCCATGAGAGCGAATCTCATGGTTTTCGCGCGAGACCTTGAAGGCTGGCGTCGCGGTGGGCGGGCAACGGTGAAATAACAAGGCTAATGAGCTGAGGAGTTCGTTGTGAATCTATTTTTTAAGATGTTTTGCGGTGTTTCGCGCGAACAGACCGTAAAACAGTTCGGTTTCCAAAATAGTGATATTGGCCATCAAAACAGGGCCTGGGGAAAAGGTCGCTTGGGGAATGTACGGACCATGCGCATTGCACTCAGCGCGCTATCGCTCATTTTCACGTCATCTCAGGCCCTTGCCTATGACGTTACAGATGCAGATGGCGCAACAGCTGCAGCGGAACCGTATAAAACGATCGCAACTCAAGCGTCCGAATTTGTAGACGGAGACAGTCTTGTTTTAGGCCGAAGTGGATCGCCTGCCTTTGCTGTCGGGGATACTGTTGAGATTTCTTTGAGCGGCGGCGCAACTTTTGCCGATAGCACCATTGTACTTGAGAACTCACAAGGCGGCGCCGGCACCGGTGCTATTACCGACGCTGTCGTGCAAACGGGTTCTCCTGCCGGCAAGTCAACGATCAGATATACCTTAGCGGATAATAGCACAAACCTTGGCACTGCAGCAGGCTTCATCATGAGCGGCGCGACGATCGCGGGTCAACGCGTCAATTTTAACCTGCCCCCGACTTACGGCACGGATATCTATATTACGTTTACGGTGCGGAATGCGGGAAGCGCATTAAAAGGCAGTGTGCGTCATTTGTTGTTTGATAGCACCCTGGCGCCGAGCGCAAGCGAAGTGCAATCTCAGAGAGAGATACAAAATGTGTTGGGAGCTCACGCCCGAAACATAACGGCCCAGAGTATTGGGCTATCTGGTTTGCTGACAGGACGTGGATTTGGCGGCGGCAGCGTCAGCAGTCTGTTTGGAAACGCAGGCCCCATCAGTACGGCATTGGCGGCAACGACAGATATTTCCCTGCCCGTTTCCATGGAGATGACCGACGGGCAAGGCAATTTCGCCGCCAGTTTGAATCAATTAAAAACTTGGGACGGAAGCCTTGGCATCGGCGATCAGAAGTCCAGCAGCAAGCCGCCAAGCCAAATTGTAGACAAGGACAGCCCTTTCAATGTCTGGGTTAAAGGGCGCTGGCAAGGCGTAACAGATCGCCGCGGCGGAACAAAGGGTGAGGGTGACTTTGGTCTGCTTATGGCCGGGGCAGACTATCGCTACCGGAAAGACACCTTGATAGGACTTCTCGCGCAGTATGATTTTTACGACCAAACCTCCACAGGTCAGAGTGCGAAAGCTAAGGGGCATGGTTGGATGGTTGGGCCATATCTGGTCACGCGCCCGGCCGACAATCTGATTTGGGATGCCCGTATTGCCTGGGGAACTTCGAAAAGCATGCTCAATCAATCGAATCTTGGTTGGGATCACTATGAAGGTGAGCGCTGGCAGGTCGAGACAAACCTGACGGGCGAGATGCAGTACCAAGGCTGGGATATCCTCCCGCAGTTGGGGCTGAATTATTTCGAGGAAAAACAGCTGGCGTACAGGACCCACAACGGAACCTACGTAGGCGCGCAGAGTGTCGCGTTGGGTAATCTGAGCTTCGGCCCCGAGGTCTCGCGCTCTACTTGGGAGCAATTTGAGGGCGTCACCGTTCGTCCTTTTGCGGCCTTAAAAGGAATATGGGATTTCAAATCCCCCAGCATTACTCACAATGACGGCAGAAGCATCAACACAGAACGGCTCCGTGCAAGGGCTGAATTGGGAGCGAACGCCGCTTTCACAGATGGTCGGAACGTACACGCCAAATATGCTTTTGACGGGATTGGCGTCGCGGGCTACGAGGCTCACAGTTTAGAACTCGTCGCCAGCGCTCCGGTTAATTTTGGGTTCTTTCCGAACGGCAGCCAATTAAAAAGCTCCCTTAACCAATCTGTCAGTGAAGTGAGCGCAAGCCAATTCAAACTGAGCTTGGATGTACCCTTAAATTAGAGCTCGCCCGTATGTAGGCGCCCCGCACCACATACAAAAGCGTATGAAAGCTTGCCCGCGACATCTCACAGATGGCGGGCAAGCTTTTTTCTGGGAAAAGTGATGGAGCGGGTGAAGGGAATCGAACCCTCGTCGTAAGCTTGGGAAGCTTCTGCTCTACCATTGAGCTACACCCGCTGAGATGGCTGTTCGCCAGCGTTCATCGGTATAGGCCATGACGCGGGGCAGCGCAATATCGATGCACAAATGCCCTCGTGTAACCTTGCCCCACCTTCCAACGAAACCTACATTGAAGGTCATACACCGCCCACAATACGGAAAGAGCCACAATGCCCGAAGGCGCGCACGACCTTACCCCTCTCGACCCGGCCAAGTTCCAAAACCCGTTCACGACGGCCAAGGGCGAGGCGCGGGCCACGGTTGCGCTGAGCGCGCTGAACACACTGTGGTTCAACACCGGCAGTCTGTGCAACATAACGTGCGAAAATTGCTACATGAATTCCAGCCCCACCAATGATGACTTGGTGTATCTCAGTCGCGATCATGCCCGGTCGTATCTGGATGAAATCGCAGCCGAGGGATTGGCCGTTCAAGAGATCGGTTTCACCGGCGGCGAGCCGTTCATGAACCGCGATTTGCTGGGCATGCTGGACGACACGATGGAACGCGGCTTTACCGCCTTGATCTTAACCAATGCCATGAAGCCACTATGGCAAAGGCGCAACGATTTATTAGAGTTTAAAGCCCGCCATGGCGTTGAGCGATTGAAATTGCGCGTCTCCATCGATCACCCCACCATCGAAGGCCATGAAGAAGAGCGCGGCGAAGGCGCCTGGACGCCCATGGAACAAGGCGTGAAATGGCTTATTGAACATGGCTTTCACATCGACGTCGCCGGGCGCACCATGTGGGGAGAAACGGTTGAAACCGCCCGCCAATCTTACCAACACCTGTTCGATGCCTGGAGCTTGGATTTAAACGCCCGCGATCCGGCCCGTCTGGTGCTGTTTCCCGAAATGGACGAGACCTGCGACGTGCCGGAAATCACCACCCAATGCTGGGGTATCTTGAACGTGCGCCCCGACGCTATGATGTGCGCCACATCGCGCATGGTCGTGCACCGCAAAGGCGAAAGCTCACCCCGCATCGCGCCATGCACCTTATTGCCCTTTGAGGCGCGCTTCGATATGGGCGCACGCCTTGCGGACGCGGGTGGCGAAGTGGCGCTCAACCACCCCCATTGCGCCAAATTTTGCGTCTTGGGCGGGGCATCGTGTTCGGGCTGATCTTTTTTCAGATCGAACAATCCTGGACATTGCGCATACAAACCCCAGATAATGCATAAGGAACAAAATAAACCGCTCCGCGCACACCGGAGCCAAAATCAAGAAAGGGCTCGTTATGGAGCACCTGGCAGCTGACCCCCTGGGTGTTTACACCCTCACCACACGCTCCATCACCGTTTTGGTGGAGCCTGAGTTTCTTGATGAGCAAAGCGACCCCGAAGAGCACCGCTTTGTGTGGGCTTACCACGTACGCATTGAAAATCGCGGTACCCAAGCCGTGCAACTGAAAAGCCGCTACTGGCGCATCACCGATGAGCTGGGCCAAGTCCAGGAAGTCGCTGGCGCTGGCGTGATCGGCGAACAGCCGCTGTTGTCGCCCGGTGAGAGCTTTGAATACACCAGTGGCACGCCGCTGGCGACGCCATCGGGAATCATGCAAGGGCATTACGTTATGGAAGCGGAAACCGGCGAAGCCTTCGAAGCGACCATCCCGGCGTTTTCGTTAGACAGCCCGTATAACCGTCGCCAACTGCACTAAGACCAAGCCCCTGGCGTTAATCAGCTATAATAAATCGATTGAACGTCAATTACTGGCCCCCCATATGGGTTAAGACGTCCGCTACGCCCGCGAAATGCGCGCCCCGGACACCAGGATAAGGATACATACCGTGGCCAACCACAAGCCGCTGAGCGTCGCAAATGATGACGCCAACCGTCCTGAACGCGCCGAAGCCGAACGGGCTGTGCGCACACTGATCAAGTGGGCGGGCGACAACCCCGACCGCGAAGGTTTGCTGGACACCCCGGCGCGCGTCGTGCGTGCGTTCGAAGAGTACTTCCAGGGCTACAACGCGGACCCGGAAGATATCCTCAAACGCACCTTTGAAGAAGTCGAAGGCTACGATGAAATGGTGTTGCTGAAAGACATCCGTTTCGAAAGCCATTGCGAACACCACATGGCCCCGATCATCGGCAAAGCCCACGTGGCGTACTTACCGAAAAATCGCGTGGTCGGCATTTCCAAGCTGGCGCGCGTGGTCGAACTGTACGCCCAACGCCTGCAAATCCAAGAAAAGATGACTGCGCAAATCGCCAACGCCATCAACGACGTGCTGCAACCCCTCGGCGTGGCCGTGGTGATCGACGCGGCGCACCAATGCATGACGTGTCGCGGCGTCCACAAACCGGGCGTTTCCATGATCACGTCGAAAATGCTCGGTGCCTTTCGCGAAGACGACCGCACGCGCCGGGAATTTCTGTCGATGGTGTCCAACCCGTCGTCGGCGTTCGAAATGGTTTAGAAGACGCTCCGGTCTCAAAGCTCTTTCTCCTTGACCCGCATGCCAAAGCCGTGATGATTGCGCACTGAGGCAAGCGTACGCGACAGGGTAAGGCTGAAACACCGTTCCATGATGGATTTTCGACCCATTTTAATGATTTTGGGCGTGCTGCTGGCGACCTTAGCGTTCGGCATGTGCATCCCTGCGCTTGTCGATGCCGTGCAAGGCAACCCCGATTGGCAAGTGTTCGCCGTTTCAGCAGGCCTAACACTGTTCGTCGGCGTGTCCTTGACGCTGACCAGTTCCACCGGACGGGTGCAGCTCAACGTCCGCCAAGCGTTTGTCATGACCACGCTGAGCTGGCTGGTGCTGACCCTCTTCGCCGCTTTGCCGTTTATGTTTTCCGAGCTCAAACTCAGCTACACCGACGCTTTTTTCGAAGCCATGTCGGGCATCACCACCACCGGATCGACGGTGATCACCGGGCTCGACACTGCGCCCCCGGGTATTTTGCTGTGGCGCGGTATTTTGCAGTGGTTGGGCGGCTTGGGTATCGTCGTTATGGCCATCGCGGTGATGCCGATGATGGGCGTCGGCGGCATGCAGATGTTCAAGGTCGAAGCCTTCGACGCAGGCGAAAAGGTGCTGCCGCGCGCGGCGCAAATTTCCCTGGCGTTGGTGCTGATTTACGCAGGGCTGACCGGCATCTGGGGTTTTTTGATGTGGTGGGCGGGGCTAACGCCTTTCGAATCCACCGTGCACGCCATGACCACCATCGCGACCGGCGGTTTTTCCACCTCCGACGGCTCGGTTGGGTCTTTTGACAGCTGGCAACTCGACATAATCATCACCTTAGGCATGGTTGTCGGATCCTTGCCATTTTTGCTGTTTTTGCAAGTGATCCGCGGCAAACCTTTGCAGCTGTGGCAGGACGAACAAGTCCGCGGTTTCATCGGCATCGCGGCCTCGATCGTTTTGGTGGTCGCGGCGCTGTTGTGGTTCGAAACCGGGATGGAGCCCGCCCAAGCGCTGCGCTACGCTGCGTTCAATGTGGTGTCGATCATGACCGGCACCGGTTACGCCACCGACGACTATGGCCTGTGGGGCAGTTTTGCGCTGCCGGTGTTCTTTTTCATCATGTTCATCGGCGGGTGCGCCGGGTCCACCACTTGCGGCATCAAGGTGTTCCGCTTCCAGGTGTTGTACGCCGCCGCACGTGTGCAGGTGCGCCATCTGTTGCAGCCGCACGGCGTGTTCATTCCCTACTACAATCGCCGCCCGGTCCCGGACGAGGTGATCATTTCAGTGCTGTCGTTCTTTTTCGTGTTCGGTCTGTCGTTCGCGTTTTTAGCGCTTGGATTGGGCATGTTGGGCTTGGATTTCCTCACCGCTGTGTCCAGCGCCGCCACCGCCATCGCCAACGTCGGCCCGGCGCTGGGGCCCATCGTCGGCCCGTCAGGCACCTTCCAAAGCCTGCCGGATGCGGCGAAATGGCTGATGAGCGCGGGTATGTTGTTGGGGCGGTTGGAATTGTTCACGGTCTTGGTGCTGTTTTCGCGCACGTTTTGGCGCGGCTAAGCAGAGACGCACGCCTATTGTGCATTGCAAAACAAGCGCCTTTGGCGCACTGTAGCCCGAGCATCGCACCTGTATTTTGAGCGCTTGCGGATGCCCTAAAGGACCTATTGCATGCTATCTTTTTTCACCCTCGCTTTTTTGATCGGCATGAGCCACGCGTTGGAAGCTGACCATGTTGCGGCGGTGTCTTCGATGGCCACGCGCCAAACATCCGTGAGCCAAATCATGCGCACCGGCGCGGTGTGGGGTCTAGGCCACACCTTGACGTTGATGGCCTTTGCTGGCGCGGCGCTTGTTCTTGGCTTCACCATTCACGACAGTCTGGCCGACTGGCTTGAGTTCACCGTCGGCGTGATGCTGGTGGGGCTCGGCGGGCATATTTTTTACCGCCTGATTCGCGACCGGGTGCACTTTCACATCCACAAACACCAAGCCGCCGCGCCGCACTTTCACGCTCACAGCCACGCGGGCGAACAACTTGAGCACACCCGTAGCGGCCATGATCATGACCACGCACCGTTTCCGCTCCGCGCCCTTTTGGTTGGCATGATGCATGGTATGGCCGGTTCCGCCGCCCTTTTGGTGCTCAGCGCGACAACCGCCCCAACGATGTCGAGCGGCTTCGCCTATGTCGTTGTGTTCGGCGCGGGCTCAATGCTGGGCATGGCGGCGCTCAGCGTGCTGATCGCCGTGCCCATTGCGCTTTCCGCGCGGTTTCTCACCTGGGCGCATCGCGGCCTACAAGCAGCAACCGGATTGGCGACCATGGCGCTGGGCTTGCTCACCATGTATGAGACCCAGCTGCACACCATTTGGGGCTGATGGCGGCTTATTCAGCCGCCAAGCTTGCCGCCGCGCTATGGCGGGCCATCAAATACCCAGAGATCGATTGCGCCGCCGTCTCGAACTGCCGCCAGCCCAGACGATCGGATTGCATCAAGCCATCGGATTGCAGGCGGCTCAGCAAGCAAAAACCACAGAGCTTTTGATCGAGCATTTGGCTCTCGCAGACGCATTCTTCATGCTGGCTCATGTGCTTGTTCCACCTCACGATGGCAAGCGGAACTTGAGCGTCTTGGACCAAACCATAGACACATTCCAACGATTTTTGCTTAAGCGCATTTTTGTTTTGTCTGTTCATCTCGCCATGTCCTTCACCAAAACGGGAGGCTTGTTATAGGTGAGTGATGTAACAGAATTTCAACCACTGCATGACGGTCACGTCAATAAGTCCATGTTTTTCGAGAGCTAAATCATATTTATAAATTTCGAAAATTGATAAAATTTATTTATAGAACAACAAAGACAATGGATTATGGTGAGAAACTTAATTCGCTACGTGAACTGATTGCTGCGTCGTCGCTCACCAAAAAGGCGCGCGCAATTGCCGCGACACAAACGCTGAAGCAAACACAGCAAGTGTATTTTTATTTTTCGCTCATCGGGTGTATTGCGTTTTGGGACGCAATCAGAGCCCCGGACCATCCAACCAGCGCGGCAAATGCGCTTGGATCTGGCTTTCCACCTGCGCGTTGAAATCCGCCATCAGAGCTTCGATCATTTCGAACCAGGCTTTTTCACGCTCAGCCAATGTGGCGTTTTCGCGCACCTCCACAGACCGGCTGGCGGAAACCTTGATCTCACCATGCGCACCGTCTTGGCTGTCTTTGACGGTCAAGCGCGCGACGGCGACGGCGTCGTAACGCTCCGAAGGCTCATAAGTGAACATCCCCTTTAAGCCTTTGGTTTTGTCCAGCTTGGTTTCAATCACCGCAGCGTTTTCGATGACGAATGTCGCCACGCCACTGTCCGCTTCACCGACGGCATGAAGACGGCGGTTTGCCCAATTCGTCATCGCCTGTACGGGCGATGTTGGGAAACGGTGTTCCGCATTCGGCGCTTTCATTGGGCTTTGATAGACGCTTTGCACCTCGACGTGCGACACCTTCAAACCAATCGGCGCCATGTGCTGAAAGCCAACCTCCGGCACCGGTCCAGCGAGGGGGGCGTCAGTGGCGCACCCGGCCAGTGCGGCAGGCAGTGCGGCCACAAAAGCAGTGCTGGCGGTGAGTTTTACAAAATCTCTACGTTTTATCATGCGGTTATGATGACGCCCGATTGTGACCGTATCAAGACGTTATCTGCAAAATATCTGCTCAGCTCTCTGTTTGGACGAACAAGGCGTCCAAATCCGTCGCCGTGAAGGTGTAGTCGGCTTTGCAGAATTCACACACCACTTGAGAAACGCCATCGTCATCGGTTATTTCCGCGCGCGGAAACGACTTCAAGGTGTTGGCCACCTTGTCGCGGGAACAGCGGCAACGGTGAAACAGCTTATGGGCTTCGTAAGCCCTAACGCCGTCTTCGTGGTACAGGCGAAACAGCAACGCATCGTGATCCAGATCGGGGTCGAGCAGCTCATCCGCCGTCAAGCTGGCGAGAATCGCCACCGAACGCCGCCAGCCATCCTCATCTATTTCAGCGTTGGGGTGTTGGTGCGGCATGCGCTGCACCATCAAGGCCCCGGCGCGCACGCGGTCCGTATCCATATCGCGCTTAGAAGTGAGGAAAATGGCCGTGTCGAGCTGTTCAGAGTTGCGAAAATAATGATGCGCACAGTCCGAAAGGGTCGCGCCGTCCAGCTCGGCGATGCCTTGGTAGCGTTCCATGTCTTGGCCCTGATCGACGGTAAATGCCAAATGTCCATTGCCGAGCAGACGCAGCACCGGGGCCGCCCCGGACAGAACCTCGCCCGCTACTGCATCCACGCGATCTTCATCAAAGCGCGCATAGCCGCGCACCGCGCCGTCGGACGTGATGTCGGCGACCAACAGCGAAATGGGTCCGTCACTTTGCACCTGAAGGGTGAAAATACCGTCATATTTCAGCGCACTGGCCAGGGTGACCGCCAGCGTCAGGGTTTCCGCCAGCATCACCGAAACGGCACCCGGATAAGCATGTGCGCCCAACACCTGATCCAACGCCGGACCCAGGCGTACCAAACGCCCGCGCACGTCCAAACCTTCGATCTGGAACGTTTGCGCGATGTCGATGTTGGTTGCGGTTTGGGGCTGATTGACGCTCATTGTGGTCACGCTCAACTCATGCACCACGCCAAGATGCCCTTTTGTGCATGCAGACGGTTTTCCGCTTCGTCCCAGATCACCGATTGAGGACCTTCCAGAACTTCGGTGGTGACCTCTTCTTCGCGGTGCGCGGGCAGGCAATGCATGAACACTGCATCCGATTTGGCCAAGCCCATACGCCGCGCATCAACTTGGTAAGGTTGCAGCAGTTTACAGCGCGCGTCGGCGTCCTCATCACCCATCGATACCCAGGTGTCGGTCACAATCAGGTCCGCATCTTTGCAGGCTTCATCGGCGTCGCGGGTGACGGTAACGTCCGCGCCCTCAGCCGCTGCCCAATCGAGCACACCTTGGTTCAGGCTCAGCTGTTCAGGTACAGCGAGGCTCAGCGCAAAACCGAAACGCTCAGCCGCGTGTACGAAGCTCGCCGCCATGTTGTTGCCGTCGCCGCACCACACCACCTTGCGGCCCTTGATGGAACCGCGGTGCTCTTCGTAGGTCATGATGTCGGCCATCAATTGACACGGATGGCTATCGTCGGTCAGGCCGTTGATCACCGGAACAGATGCATAGCTTGCTAATTCTGCCAATTTATCCGGATTGTCTGTGCGGATCATGATGGCGTCGACATAGCGCGACAACACCCGCGCCGTGTCCGCAACGGTTTCGCCACGGCCCAATTGACTGCCCTGCCCGTCCATAACGACCACATGACCACCCAGCTGTTGCATGCCGACTTCAAACGACACGCGGGTCCGGGTCGAGGGCTTCTCAAAAATCATAGCCAGCGTTTTACCGCTGAGGATTTTTGTATCCCCTTCCATACCGCGTCCGGCCTTGATGGCCGAGCCGAGATCGAGGATCGAGCGCAGCGTGCCTGCGTCCAGCTTATGCAGATCAAGAAAATGCTTCGGAGCCGACATAACAGCTCTCCTTCACTTCAATATTTAGACGTGGCGTTTGGCCACCGTCTCAAAAATGGCGATGGCTTCGGCAACATGGCTGTCGTTGATGATCAACGGCGGCAACAGGCGCAAAACATTATCGCCCGCAGGCGCAACCAACAGGCCTTCGCCTTCCAGTTCGGTCTTGAATTCGCGATTGACGACGCGCTCCGCAAGTTTGATGCCCTGCATCAGGCCTTGGCCGCGCGCTTCGTCAAACACGCTCGGATATTTTTGCACCAAGCCGTTCAGCCCCGCGCTCAAGGTTTCGCCGACACGGACCACGTGATCGAAGAAACCGTCTTTGAGCAATTCGTCCAGCACGGCGCCGCCGACGGCCATCGCCAGCGGATTGCCGCCATACGTGGTGCCATGGTTGCCGACGCGCAAAACGCCCGCCGCCTCGGTGGTGAGGATCGCGCCCAGCGGAAATCCACCGCCGATGCCCTTGGCGGTGGCGACCACGTCGGGTGTGATACCCGCCCATTCGTGAGCGAACAGCTTGCCGGTCCGGCCCATGCCGCATTGCACTTCGTCGAACATCAACAACAAGCCGAACTCATCACAGATGTCGCGCAGGCCTTGCAGATAGTTCTCAGGCGCGGTGCGCAGACCGCCTTCGCCTTGCACCGGTTCGACCAAAATGGCCGCCGTTTCATCCGTGATCGCGGCACGCATTTCGTTCAAGTTGCCAAAAGCCACCTGATCGAAACCGTCCACCACCGGCCCAAAGCCTTCGAGCAGCTTTTCTTGGCCCGCGGCGGCAATGGTCGCCAAGGTGCGGCCGTGAAAGGCGCTTTCGCAGCCGATCACGCGAAAGCGTTCCGGGTGGCCGTTGTCTTGTTGGTATTTACGCGCGATCTTGATAGAACCTTCCAACGCTTCCGCGCCGGAATTGGAAAAGAACACCCGGTCCGCGAACGACGCCGCAGCCAAGCGGTCCGCCAGTTCGATCTGGCCCGGAATGACGTACAGGTTGGACACGTGCCAGACCTTTTTGGCCTGCTCGGTCAACGCTTCGACCAGATGCGGGTGGGCGTGGCCCATACAATTCACCGCGATCCCGGCGCAGAAATCCAGGAATCGTCGTCCGTCAGCCGTGTACAGATAGACCCCCTCGCCTTTTTCAAAAGCGAGATCCGCAGGCGCATAAGTCGGCATCAGCGCGGACATGACAAACGATTCCTTTCTTACAGTTCAAATCCAAAAAATAAAGACCGGGCGACTGACGCCGCCCGGGAAGCCGAGGATTATGGGAATCCGGCCCTTGTCTGTCAATGGTGGACTACGCGCTGGGCCAAACAATACCATTAGGTGTTTATTGACATCAATCACATCCATAAGTAACAATCCGATAAATCGTTACCGTTAATCTGTGAGGGGGCATCGTGAAATACTTAGTGAAATACTTACTCATTGCCGCAGCCCTATGGCTCAACTGCACCCCTACACCTGCATCGGCAACGAGCGATCAAGAGGTTACAAACAAAGGCCAATCGATCAAATTCAACTTCGCAGGCTATCCTGACCCTGGTCCAATTGAGCATTACAAGGGAAAGCTGCTCGTAGGCTCTAAATATCCTGACGTTAAAAACACTGCATTTTTTGAAAATATAAAATTTGCGATCAATTTGACGAACTCTTTACCCCCCAAACTGCGTAAAGACATCGATTTGATCAAGGTGATTATCTACGATCCACCATCCAAGCATCGTGCGAAAAATGATGCCTTTACCAACACCACAGGCGTTTATACCATCGGTCCCGACCTATTTCAGCCTGCACCTGTTATCCTGTATCGCGATCCCAAATGGGTCGCCCCTGTCAATCTGGCATACAGCTTGGTGGGCAACTCTGTTTCCGCACGCCGCCACCGCACAATGATGGATCTCAAGCTGAAAATGGATCGCGTTAATGACAAGGCGTCCACGCCGTACAAAAATCTAAAGGCTGAATTTGATGAGATGCAGGCTGCCGTATTGAAGACCGATCAGGCGATTGTTGATAAGTATCGGTGCAAACCGATGCTAGCCGTTTTTTCTGCCATGAAAATATGGGAGAAGAACCCTAAAAAACGCGACGCCATGGCGAGGAATCTTTCCTCACGCAACTGTCTGTAATATTTACGGCTTGAGCTTATAGCCGCTTTCAAACATCCGCCAGCAGATGATCCACAGCACCACGTCCATCAGCCCGACGACCACCATGCCGGTGAGCACCGGGGCGTCGCTTTGGCCGATGAAGCCGTAGCGAAAGCCGTCGATCATGTAGAAGAACGGGTTCAGGTGGGCGATGGTTTGCGCCAGTTCGGGCAGACGTTCGATGGAATAAAAGGTCCCCGACAAAAACGACAGCGGGGTGATGATGAAGTTGGTCACTGCCGCGATGTGGTCGAACTTGTCCGACCAGATGCCGCCGATCACGCCCAACAGGGACAGCATCAATGACGCCGCCACGGCGTAATACGCGATCAGGCCGGCGCTGTGAATGTTGATCGGCACCCAGATGCTCAGCACCAACGTCACCGCGACGCCCACCGCGATGCCGCGGGTCATGCCGCCCATACTGATCCCGAAAGTCAGCTCATGGGCGCTCAACGGCGGCATCAAGGTGTCGACGATGTTGCCTTGGATTTTGGAGATCATCATCGAGCTCGACGTGTTGGCGAAGGCATTTTGCACAATCGCCATCATGATCAGGCCGGGGGCGAGGAACTCCAAGAACGGCACGCCGTTGACCTCGGTCACCGCGCGCCCCAGCGCCAGCGAGAACACCGCCAAAAATAACAACGTCGTCACCACCGGACCGATGATGGTTTGGGTGTAAACCTTCACAAAACGGCGCACTTCACGCAGGTAGAGCGTGTAAAGGCCGAGCCAGTTGCTGGTAGAGGTCTGTTGCATATTTTCGCCGATCGGAAAGTTTGGGGCATTGGTCTAAAGCGGAGCACCTTATATAGTCTTCCCATGACCGAGCGCAAAGCAACTTCCGCACAAGCCAAGCCACGCATCCCGCGCAAGATCACGCCGGAGCGTCTGGCCAACATTGCGCTGCATTATCTGGAACGGTACGCATCAAGCTCTGAAAACCTGCGCCGGGTGCTGGAACGGCGTGTTTTCAAGGCTTCGCTCTATTACGAAGACTTGGACGTGGACGCCGCCAAAGGCTGGATCGACGATCTCATCAAACGTTACCAAAGCGCGGGTCTGCTGAACGATCTCAGCTACGCCGAAATCCGCGCCCGCTCATTGATGGCGCGCGGCACGGCGTCGCGGGTGATCCGCATGAAACTGATGGAAAAAGGCGTGGATGGGGACACCATCGACCAAGCCCTAAAATCTCTGGTCGACGAGCACCCCGAACCGGAGCTTGCCGCCGCCATCAAGCTGGCGCGCCGCAGACGCCTGGGCCCCTATAGCGATCCCGCCAAACGCGAAGACAAAAAAGAACGTGATCTTGCCGCCATGGCGCGCGCAGGCTTTTCCTACGACATGGCCCAGCGCATCATTGAATGCAATGACAAGGATGAGCTGGAAGACCTGCTCAATCCGCCTTTGCCCGGATTTTAAGATCAGCCGAGCTATTGCATTTGACTGAATTGGATCAATAAGTTCACCAAGCCAAGCTTCTCGGCTTTACACGGGCGATGCAACGGATATCATCCTGGCACACTCGCAAGGGACATAACGCATGGACAATCTCGGCCAGTTCTGGGCCCTCGTAAAAGACGTATGGCAAACCGGCGTGTTCGGCATCGATATCGGCGCGATTGTCATGGCACTGGGCATCTTTGTGGTGTTTTTGACGCTGCGCGGACTGCTGACGCGTTTCATCATCGGCGCGCTGCGCATTCGGGTGTCCAAAACCAAAACCCTTTTGGATGACGAACTTCTGACCGCACTGGAAGAACCAATCCGCCTAGCGCCGCTGATCCTCGGCGCGTTTTTGGCGTTTCAATTTCTCAATCTCGAAGAGCGCGTGCAAGACGTCGCCGATAAGTTCATTCGAACCCTGATCACCATGGCGATCTTTTGGGCGCTGTACCGCGCTGTGGGACCGCTGTCGAGCCTGCTTACGCGTTTGGAAAAGCTGTTCACCGCCGTGATGATGGACTGGCTGGTCAAAGCGGTCAGGTTGCTGATCGCCTTTATCGGCGTCGCTGCAGCGCTGGAAATTTGGGGCATTCAGGTGGGCCCGATCCTCGCCGGTTTGGGGCTGTTCGGCGTGGCGGTGGCACTGGGCGCACAGGATTTGTTTAAGAACCTCATCGCCGGCATCTTGATCATCGCCGAACGACGATTCAACAAAGGCGACTGGGTGCGCGTCGATGGCGTGGTCGAAGGCACGGTCGAACAAATCGGTTTTCGTTCCACCATGATCCGACGTTTCGACAAGGCCCCCGTTTACGTGCCCAACACCAAGCTGGCGGACAATGCGGTGACCAACTTCACCGCCATGACCCATCGGCGTATTTATTGGCACATCGGGGTCGAGTACCGCACCACCATCGACCAGCTCAAAACCATCCGTGACGGCATCGAGGACTACGTCCTGGGCTCCGATGAATTCGCCCACCCGCCGGAGGTTTCAACCTTCGTACGCATCGATAAATTCTCCGACAGCTCAATAGATATCATGCTGTATTGTTTCACCAAGACCACAAACTGGGGCGAATGGCTGGAAATCAAAGAACGCCTCGCCTATCACATCAAAGATGTGGTCGAAGGCGCTGGCACCAACTTTGCTTTCCCGTCAACGTCCCTATATGTCGAATCTATGCCCGGCGATGCGCCAGAGGTGTTTATGCCGCCATCCAACAAAGAGGCTTAAGTTTATGTCCGTGACCATTTACCACAACCCCCGCTGTTCCAAGTCTCGCCAAACGCTGGAACTGATCCGCGAAAAAGGCGTCGAACCCCAAATCGTCGAGTATCTCGAAACGCCGCCGAGCGCTGCCGAGCTGAAAGACATTCTGTCAAAATTGGGCATGAGCGCCGCCGAAATCGTACGCACAAAAGAAGCCAAGGAAGAAGGCATCGACGTCTCGTCGCTGGACAATGACGCGCTGATCGAAGCTCTGGCGGCCCATCCGCGCGCCATCGAGCGGCCCATCGTGGTCAAAGACGCCAAAGCCGTCATGGGTCGCCCGCCCCAAAACGTCATCGACCTGATCTGATGTAGTTTAGGCACAAAAAAACGGGCGTTCCTTAAGGAGCGCCCGTTTTTTTGTATTTGGCGCGTTAGCCGCGAATGGTAACGAGGAAGTTGTTCACCTCGCTGTTGAGCCTATCCGACTGGCTACCCAACTCGGTCGCCGCATCGAGAATTTGCGTTGCCGAGCTGCCAGTTTCCGAGGCCGCCTGGGTGACCTGCGCAATGTTGGAAGAAACTTCCTGGGTGCCGCTTGAGGCTTGCTCGACGTTGCGGGCGATTTCTTGGGTCGCAGCGCCTTGCTCTTCAACCGCCGCAGCAATCGCCGAGGTGATCTCATTGATCTGGTTGATGATGCCGCCGATGGAGCCAATCGCCTGCACCGCATCCTGGGTCGCACCCTGGATGCCGCCGATCTGATTGGAGATTTCTTCGGTCGCCTTGGCCGTCTGGTTGGCGAGGTTTTTCACTTCCGACGCCACAACCGCGAAGCCCTTGCCAGCTTCACCCGCACGCGCGGCTTCGATGGTGGCGTTCAGCGCCAACAGGTTGGTTTGATCCGCGATGTCGGTGATCAACGCCACGACCTCGCCGATCTTGTTGGCGGCTTCGGCCAAGCCTTGAACCTTTTCATTGGCACCATCGACTTCGGCCACCGCAGCGCCCGCAACCTGGGTCGACTGTGAGACCTGGCGAGAGATTTCGGAAATCGAGCTCGACAGCTCCTCCGCAGCGCTTGCCACCGTCTGCACGTTGGCGGACGCCTGTTCCGCAGCAGCAGCCACGTTGGTCGCCTGCTGGCTGGTTTGATCGGCGGTGCCAGACACGGAACGCGCCGTGGTCTGCATTTCGCTGGCCGCAGCGGACACCGTTTCGACGACCGCGCCAACGCTGGTTTCAAACTGTTCAGCCATGCGCATGCGCTCGACGCGACGTTGCTCAACTTGCGCTGTTTCGGCGGCTTTTTGCTCGCGTTCGCGGTTTTCGCCTTCCGCAAGCGCCGCTTTGGTTTCATCCAAAGCACGGGCCACAGTGCCAAATTCATCGGTGCGTTGTGTGCCCAAAACCGATTCTGCCGCATACTCGTGGTTGGAAATCTGGCTGATGTCAGCCAACAACCCTTCGATGGAGCCCTTGATCACGGTGAACAAATAAACCGCAGCGCCCAAGCCGATCACCAAGCCAATGGCGGTGAGGATCATGTTGAGCTGTGCCACGCCACCTAAGCTGTCTTGAACATCTTTGATCGAGATTTGCAGGTTTTCCAACCGCGTGTTGGTCGCTTCTTCGACCTTTAAGGTCAGAGCATCCATGTTTTCGCCCATGGTGGCCGCGACGGCGTCGAAATTGCCCATCATCACGTTGCCCGCTTCAGGGCCTTCGGCGACGTAGATCTCGCCCATTTTAACGCCAGTTTCGTAGTACGGGCCAAAAGCGGCCTCGGCGGCATCAAGCGCCGAAACGATGTCCGTCAACCCCAAACCATTCGCCAACTGGCGCGCTTTGGCCACATCTTCGGAAAACTTCTGGGCAAAATTAGCGGCTTCGGCAAAGCCATCATCAAAGCCCGGCAGACCGCGGGTCGCGGAGATATCAGAAATCCATTGCTGAACCTGAATCACGTCCAGCTTCACATCCTTAATCAAAACCATCAACGGAATGGCTTCATGTGCAACCACATTGGCACTGTTTTCGGTCACTTCAAGCTTCGGAAGCTGAGCGTTCAGATTGATCAGCGTCACCACTGCGGCGCCAGAAAACACCAACAAGATGACTGCGAGAACCGCAACCAAACGCGCTTTGATAGACATTAAATATCTCCCCACGAGGTCATGTGTCATTTGCTCTGGGCCGCGAATATCCCCCATAATGAATTTGAGCGGCCCCGATAATTTGAGTATCCATATCATAGATTTTTTGACGATGCCACAGCTCCACCCCTGAGCGTTTTTGCGTGATTTGTATTACAAACCACGCAAAAACTGAGGCCTGAGCCTTCCGGTACCGCCCTGTACGGCGCGAACCTGGATCAATAATGGCTCTCTGTCGCGCGGAAGGTTGCCGGCAAGTGGCAACGCGTTGGAGGCATGGTTGGAGCGAAAGATCACCGCTTTCGGCGGGTCGAGCAATTCCAGCAGATACGCCAACTCAGCCAAAATGCCATCGTCATCTTGCCATTCGAATCCCGCATCCGCATCGGAATTCGCGGCATCAAACGCCTCGCGAAAACGCGGTTCCTGGTCCCCTTCCAAGCCCAATTGCAACGTGGAGAGAAATTTCGGCGGAGCGCGGTTGATCAGCGCCGCCGTGCCTTCAATATGTTCGCGCCAGTGGGCCTTGCCACCAAGCCCAAGGATCACTGTGGCCGAAACCTTGATCCCCGCGCCATCCGCAGAAATCAGCGCTTTTTCCATCAATTTGGCGGAGCCTTTACGAATCCGCTTCAACATTTTGTCGGAACCGGACTCAACCCCCAAATAAACCATGGTAAGACGTTTCTCACGCAATCGGGTAAGCTCTTCAGTCGGCTTTTTGGTCAAGTTTTGCGGCGTGGCGTAACACGTCACCCGTTGCAGATCGGGAAACGTCGCGATGAGCTTGTCGAGAATTTGCTCCAAATCCTCCGTCGGCAAAACCAACGCATCGCCATCGGCGAGAAAGATGCGCGTTGCATCGGGCCAATCTTCGGCCGCGTCTTCAATATCGGCGAACACATCGGCCAGAGGGCGGGCGACATAATCTTTGTGCTTGTACATGGTGCAAAACGTGCACGCGTTGAAGCTGCATCCCAGCGTCGCTTGGATGATCAGGTTCGGTCCTTCGGAAGGGGGGCGCCACAGCGGCATATCGTATACAATCATAAAAGGGAATGTAATGCTTTCCACGTAAACTTTCCATGACCACTTTCCCTTGAACATCAGCCGCTTACATCCGATACTCCGCCAAGGAGATGAGTTCGTAAGATGACGACGCAAGAAAACGCAAAATCAGGTGCCAATCCTGACGCAAACGCGGCGCAGCAAAATGTGCGCAGTGAAAGCGGGCGGAGTGAGCAGGCGGATGAGGCTCGGCGCATCTATGAGCTTGCGCTGGAGCATCATCGCGCCGGTCGTCTGGATGTCGCCATCAAGGAATACGCGCGCGTACTCAAGATCGCCCCCGGCTCGCCCGATGTTTACAACAACTTGGGCGTTGCGCTGCGTAGCGCCGGACGACCTGAAGCAGCGGTGGCGTGTTACCGTCGATCCCTGGGCATCCGACCGGGAGCCGCGGGAGCGTATACCAATCTCGGCAACGCCTTGCGCGACCTTGGCGAAACCACTCGCGCCATCGAATCGCATCGTCGCGCCGTCAAGCATGGCCCCAAATCGCCCAAAGCCCTTTACAACGCCGGACTGGCGTTTCGCGAAGGCGGCCTTTCCAAAGTGGCGCTGGAACATTTTGAGCGCGCCATTAAATTGGAGCCGACCTATGCGCTGTGCCGGGTCGAACGCGCCGTCACCTTGCTGCAGATGGGCGAATGGCAGCGCGGATTTAAAGAACTGGAAATCCGCTTCGCCTTGCCCGGACGCGATCCCCGGCGCAAGGACATCGAAAACTGGAACGGTTCGGCGCTCCAAGGGCGCACAATATTGATCAATTTCGAAGGCGACGAAGGCGCTGTCGTGCAATTCGCGCGCTTTGCCGCGGTGCTCAAACGCAGCGGAGCAAAAGTGGTTGTGGAATGCCCGCCCCATCTCAAACATCTGCTGTCGTCATCGCCCGACATCGATCAAACCATCAGCGTCGGCGCCGACGCGCCCGGCGTCGATGTGCAAGCGCCGCTGCTCAGTCTGCCCGCCCGGCTGGGCACCTTGGTCGATACCGTGCCCGAAGAAACGCCTTATCTGCCGGTTCCGCGCATCGGCGCGAGCCGACTGGACATTCATCCCGACACCCGCCTCGCCATTGGCTTGGCATGGTCAGCGAACTGGGACGGCCGCGCCGCCAAGGGCCCCAAACGTCACGGCGACATGGTGCTCGACGATTTCACCGAATTGGCCGGCATTCCCGGTCTGCAATTGTTTTCGTTGGAACGCGGCGCGGGCGCGGGCGACATTGCGCGACTGGGCTTTCAGCCATTGATCGAACAAACCGGGCAAACTTTGATGGACGCCG